>Ga0209906_100127_pt1 | contig 101628 bp, 85 predicted proteins | sample FECB24metaG_FD_188303 | JGI IMG/M metagenome (GOLD analysis project Ga0209906, IMG submission 188303) | Cyanobacterial communities from the Joint Genome Institute, California, USA from Joint Genome Institute, California, USA - FECB-24 metaG... ... | reverse complement strand
TATACACAAGTACTCGAATTGCATCATAATCCCTCGAATCACCCCACCCTAACCCTCCCCTTGTTAAGGGGAGGGAATAGGATTTCTAATTTCCCCCCTTGATAAGGGGGGATTAAGGGGGGTAATTCCGAGATCCCAAGGGAAATAAGACTTGTGTATACACCGTAGCCTTGTTAAGGGGAGGGAATAGGATTTCTAATTTCCCCCCTTGATAAGGGGGGATTAAGGGGGGTAATTCCGAGATTCCAAGGGAAATAGGAAATAAGACTTGTGTATACACCGTAGGCTTGCGGGGAACTCGGGGTCCCCTCTGGGGATTAGGGGAAGGGATTAAGGGGAGCCAGTGCGGTCTTGGGGTCTCCCCAAGTAGAGCATCTGGCGTGGTTTCCCCCATGAGCGACTGGTGTATGGGGTGCAATAACTATGGGAATCATAACTAATTATCCGGACTTGATATTATCCGTCGTGCCCTTTCAAGTTTCAACGCTCAGAACACGAAGATTAGTAGGGTAGTGAAGTTTAGCGTGTGTTATGATACGGTGGTCAAATAAATGGCAAATGTAAGAAAACAGAATGTTCTAAGAAAACGCTGCAAATATTAAGACATTCAATTTATCTGAATTTTAGTAATTCACTAAGAAGGAGTAAAAGCAATGGATACATTATTGCATATTCTAATTACATGCATGTATGTCCGCGATCGCAACTTTACCACATTGCGTTAATGCTATCAGCTTATCAGAAATAACACTGGGTTATGTTATGCGTGATATAGCAATCGATTCTCAGCCGATAAAAATTTTATTAGTTAATGAGAGTCTAGAAAATTTACATTTTTTATCGGATATCCTTCAACACCAAGGCTATCAGGTTCAAAGCTTTATTTCGTGGCAACTGGCAATTAACACGGTGCTTGCTTCTCCCCCTGATTTGATTTTGCTTGACATAAGCATGTCAGAAATGAATTGGTATGAAATTTATCAACATTTAAAAGCTAATCAAAAAACTCAAGATATTCCGCTAATTTTTCTGAATAATTTAGATGAAATATCTGAGAAAGTAAATGTCTTTGACTTGAATACTGTTGACTATATTACTAAACCTTTGCAAGCGCAAGAAGTTTTATTTCGCATCCAAAATCAACTCAATAACCAAAGGCTAAAAAAACAGTTACAAAAACAAAATGTCCAAGAAGCCCTGCAAAAAAAACTCGACCGCAGCAATCTGATCAGAGAAATTATTTATAAATTTCAATCGCAATTAGATACACAAAAAATTTTAGAGACAGCTGCGATAGAAGTAGGTGAGGTACTTGGTGTTAGTCGGGCGCTGATTCATACTTACATATCCTTGCCAACTCCTAAAATGACCACTTTGGGTGAATTTTTAGCTCCCGGCTATATCTCGATGTTAAATTTCGAGATACCAATTTTAGGCAATCCCTACGCCCAGCGAATATTATCGCAAGACAAAGCGATGTCTTTCGATAAGTCGTCCGGGATCGGAGTCACTGCTAACTCTCCACTTTGGATCTACGCTTCCAACGATGTTTATACCCAACCATTCTTACAAGATTATCTAGCTAGCTGCCAAGAGTTAGAAATCAAGTCCATGTTGGCAGTCCGCACCTCTTACAAGGGTAAACCCAATGGCATGATTTGTTTGCATCAATGTGATAAAAATCGGCAATGGACACCAGAGGAAATTGAACTATTAGAATCGATCGCACCGCACTTGGGAACTGCATTGGCACAGTCTAAACTCCTAGAAGAAGAAAAAGGAGCGCGTGCCAAATTAGACAGGCAAAATTTCAAATTGCAGCAAGAAACACGCGATCGCCTTTTAGTTGAAGCGGCTCGAAAAACCAGTGAAAGTAAATATCGCCACCTAGTTGAGACGTCCCAAGACTTGATCTGGTCGATGGACATCGACGGGCTAATTACCTTTATCAATCCAGTCGTCAAACAAAGTTACGGCTACGAAGTTCAAGAAATAATTGGGCGAGCCTTTACTGATTTCATTTTGCCCGGACAAATTCCTAACCTGAGGGCTACATTCCAGCGTGTTCTTAAGGGAGAGCCGATTTTTCAATATGAAACTAGCTGCATAACTAAAGATGGTAGCACCCTTTATTTGATGGTGAATGCGATCGCCTTACGCAATCAGGAAGGTCTAGTTATAGGGGTGACAGGCACAGCTAGCAACATCACAGAACACAAACGCATACAACAAGCTTTGCAAGAAAGTACGATTAAGCTCCGCAACCATAACCTAGCACTAACACAACTGGCAAAAAATCCGGCGCTTTATCAGGGCGAACTGAAAGCAGCTTTAAGTCAAATCACCGAAGCTGGTGCTAAGAATATTGGGGTAGAACGAGCTAGTGTCTGGCTGTATGACGAAATAGGCATTAATCTCCAGTGCTTGGATCTATTTGAGCAGACTCGCAACCAACATAGCGAAGGATTTTTCCTCTTAGCAGCAGATTATCCAGCTTATTTTCAAGCTTTGCAGCAAGACGAACTGATTGCCGTAGAGGATGCCTACACCGATTCTAAAACCAAAAAATTTTCTGAGTCTTACTTAACCCCATTCAGCATTACTTCTCTGCTCGATGCACCCATCAGGCTAGGAGGAAAAACCGTAGGAGTTTTATGTTTGGAAGCAGTGGGTGTTACTCATAATTGGACACTAGAAGACCAGAATTTTGCTCGTTCCTCTAGCAATTTAATATCTTTGGTTTTGGAAGCGCGCTCACGCCAACGTGCAGAAACAGCGCGACGCGCTTCGGAGGAGAAATTAGCATCGGCTTTTAGATCATCCCCTGACCCGATTTCCTTGTCCACTTTTCCCGAAACATGCTACACCGAAGTGAACGACAGCTTCTGTCGGTTTTTTGGTTATTCTCGTTCTCAAGTCATTGGTCGCACCCACAAAGAATTAGATATTTGGGTAAATCGAGAACAGTGTGCTGTGCTGACTCAAATGCTCCTACAGACAAAAGCCATTCGCAACCATGAAGTTGATTTCCGCACTTCCAGTGGAGAAATCAAGACGACGCTGCTGAGTGCAGAAATGCTTGAGGTTGATGGGCAACAATACGTACTGGGTACCGCGAAAGACATCACTGAGCGCAAGCAGGCTGAGAATGAAAGCCGTTTGCTGTTGTTGACAACCCAAGCTATAACTCGTGCCATAGATGTAAATAGTGCTTTAGCACTCGTTTTGCGCTTAATTTGTCACACAATTAGTTGGGATTTTGGCGAAGCATGGCTACCGAGTGTGGACGGCACTGTTTTAGAACATATTCTGGGCTGGTACGGAGAACAAGACAGTTTAGAAGAATTCTGCCGCCAAAGTCAAACTGTGAGATTTGCTCCAGGCGTGGGACTCCCAGGACGAGTTTGGCAGACCATGAAGCCAGAATGGATAGAAGATGTTTCTCAAGTCGCAAAACCAATTTTTGTGCGATCGCAACAAGCGTCTAAAGTGGGATTAAAAGCTGGTTTTGGCGTTCCCATACTGGCTGGTAACCAAGTATTAGCTATTTTGGTGTTTTTTAAACGCAGCCCAACGCCAGTAGATAAGCGTCTCCTCATGCTAGTAAGTGCTGTTGCTGCTCAGTTAGGTGGGCTAATTGGACGCAAACAGATAGAAGCCGCCCATAGACAGAGTGAAGAACGTTTACATCTCGCCTTAGAAGCTAGCGGTTTGGGGTTGTGGGATTGGAATGTCAGCAGCGGCAAAATCTATCGCGACTGGCGGTGGAAGAAGATGCTGGGTTACGCAGAACACGAAATTGAGGACAATCAGTTAGCCTTTGAGCAAATGGTACATCCAGAAGACTGGCCCACAGTCAGTTTAGCCTTAAACGCTCATCTCCAAGGCGCTAGTCCTGTTTATGAAGTGGAATTTCGGATGCGCTGCTCCTCTGGTAAGTGGAAGTGGATTCAGTCTCGCGGTCAGATTTTTGAGCGCGACGACCGGGGTAAGCCTTTACGAATGACAGGTACGCATAAAGACATCACTGAGCGCAAAACTCTAGAACGAGAACTAGCGTTGCGGGAAGCCCGCCTTAATGCCTTTTTCAGCAGTGCTCCTGTTGGCATGAGCATTTTAGATAACCAACTACGGTTTGTGCAAATTAACGAACTGCTAGCAGAGATTAATGGAAAACCTCAAAAAGACCATATTGGCAAGACTATCAACGAAATAATACCTGATATTGCACCCTTAGTTGTACCATTCTACGAGCAGGTACTCTTGACTGGTCAACCTATTCTCAACTTGGAGGTAAGTGGTTCATCACCCAAGCAACCAGATATTATCCGCCACTTCCTAATTTCTTATTTTCCAATTCCCGGTGAAGACGATCGCCCCTCTGGTGTAGGCACAGTTTTGGTAGAAATTAGCGAATTGCAAGCAGCGCTACGCGAACGCAAACGTGCCGAAAAAGAACTGCGTTTAGCCAACGAACGCATACAATATCTGCTTACCTCTAGTGCTGTAGTCATTTATAGTTGCAAAACATCAGGAGATTTCGGCACTACTTTTATTAGTGAGAACGTTAAGGCAATGGTTGGCTATGAAGGGCGGGAATTTCTCGAAAAATCCAGTTTCTGGCTCGACCACATCCACCCAGAAGACGTTGAATTTGTCTTGGGAAAATTATCGGAGCTGATTGAGCAGGAGTACAGCTACTACGAATACCGCTGGTTACACGCTGATGGCACTTATCACTGGTTCTACGAACAGGTGAGGTTAATCCGTGACGAAGCGGGCAATCCTATAGAGTGTGTTGGTTATTGGGCAGACATTAATGATCGCAAGCTGACACAACTGGCTTTGCAGGAAAGTCAGCAACGATATCAACTTTTAGCAGAAGCCTCACCAGTTTGTATATTTCATGCAGATAATCAGGGCAACGCTTTATATTTAAATCAGCGCTGGAGTGAGATTACTGGACTTTCCCTGCAAGAGTCTCTGGGGAAAGGTTGGGCAAATGCTTTACATCCAGAAGACAGCGATCGCGTGCAGAGCTTGTGGTATGAAGCAGCACTAGCAGGGACAGTTCCATCTAGGTCTGAGCATCGCTACCTGCATCCTGATGGCAGCGTAGCCTGGGTAATTGCTCAAGCGTTGCCAGAAATTGGCGATGATGGAAAAATTAAAGGCTACATCGGCACGATCACAGATATTACTGAAAGAAAACTTGCAGAAGAAGCCTTACGTGAGAGTGCAGAACGGGAAAGAGCGATCACGCAAGTGATTCAAAGGATGCGCCAAACTCTGGATCTGGATACTATATTTACTGCAACAACCCAAGAATTGCGGCAAGTACTTAACTGCGATCGGGTCGTTGTCTATCGTTTCAATCCCCACTGGCGTGGTGAATTTGTTTCTGAGTCGGTGGGGAATGGTTGGACTTCTCTAATAGAAGAATACAACAATGACCCCAATCTCACAGAAGATGTTTTAGAAAATGGCCTTTGCCTAGCGAAAATATTGCATGGTGCGGATACCCAAGAGCAAGACGCTGATTTGCAAACAACCCAAGATGCAAGTTTTAGCTGTGTCCCAGACATTTACACAGCTGGGTTTAATCCTTGTTATATCAAACTCTTGGAGCGTTTTCAGGCAAAAGCTTATATTATTGTCCCCATCTTTTGTGGTAGTCAACTTTGGGGATTATTGGCGAGTTATCAAAATTCTGGTTCCCGTCAATGGAAACCAGAAGAGATCAACATTGGAGTTCAAATTGGCAATCAATTGGGAGTTGCTTTGCAGCAAGCACAATTACTCGCACAAACGCAAAGGCAGTCACAAGCATTGCAAAAAGCCGTCATAACTGCTGATGCTGCCAACCGCGCCAAAAGCGAATTTCTTGCTAACATGAGCCACGAACTGCGTACCCCACTCAATGCCATCCTTGGTTTCACCCAAATCATGAGCCATGATCATTCTCTATCCACCGAACATCAGCAAAACCTATTAATTATCAATCGTGCTGGCGAACATCTCCTCAACTTAATCAATGACATTCTGGAAATGTCAAAAATCGAAGCTGGCAGAATAACGTTGAATGTCAAAAGTTTTGACTTCATTCGTCTTTTAGAAAACCTCGAAGAGATGCTGCGCTTTCGTGCCGCCTCCAAAGGACTACATTTGGTATTTGAATGTACGTCAAATCTTCCCAAGTACGTGCAAGCTGACGAAAGTAAATTACGGCAAGTCTTACTCAACCTCCTGGGAAATGCGATCAAATTTACCGATACTGGAAGCGTGACCCTGCGCGTGAGATGGGAGCAGGAACAGGAGGAATGGGAGAGAGGGAGAAAGGGAGAGGGTGAGAGAAAAATTCAAAATTATTCCCCCACTCCTCCACTCCCTCATCTCTTCTTCGAGATTACAGACACTGGCCCTGGTATTGCTCTACAAGAAATTGACCTGTTGTTTGAAGCTTTTGGGCAAACTGAAACCGGAAGAAAATCGCAACAGGGAACGGGATTAGGTTTAGCAATTAGCCGCAAATACGTGCAACTAATGGGAGGAGATGTTAGCGTCACCAGCACTGTTGGTGAGGGAAGTAAATTTGTCTTTGATATTCAAATCGGTCTAGCGACAGCTAGCGAAATTCAGATTAAGCAAACTAAACGCCAAATTATTGGTTTAGCTCCAGCGCCAGAAAAATACCGCATCTTGGTGGTTGACGATCTTACAGATAGCCGTCTATTGGTAGTTAAACTACTAACATCCATTGGCTTTACAACACAGGAAGCTGCAAATGGCACCGAAGCGATCGCCCTGTGGCAAAAATGGCAACCACATCTGATCTTAATGGATATGCGGATGCCTGTAATGGATGGTTACCAAGCCACAAAAGTTATTAAAGCAAGGCAGCAGATGCACAGCATGGAACAAGAGCATCGGGCTGGAGAAGAAGCATCAATGCAAAATCCGTCTAAATTTCTGATGCCTGCGGTGGTCACTGAGCAGTTCGACAATCTCACTGTAAAGCTTTGTCGTACTCCTACAAAGAAGCAAGCTACGCCTCCAGTCTCGCAGAGAAGTGCAGGCTGTGCCGTAAGCGTACCCCTACGGGAAGCAAGAGCGTGTCCGGAGGACTCAGCCATGCCCGAAGGGCTTTACGGAGTCAGCCGATCCACCCCGCCAGAAGCCGCAGAAGCGTCTACAGACTTTCCGCAAAATCCTAAAATCCAAAATCGGAAGACCATTATTATTGCCTTAACTGCTAACGCCTTTGAGGAACAACGAGAGGCAATGATGAAAGCAGGTTGTGATGATTTTATTAACAAACCTTTCCGAGAAGAACAACTACTAGAAAAATTGGGCGAATATCTGGGGTTAGAATATCTTTATTTAGAAGAAAATAATCAGATAGGCAATGAAAAGCAACAAGGAACAGAATCAATCTTGACTTCTACACATTTAGTTCCTCTGTTATCTCAAATGTCATCTGAATGGTTAACACAGCTATATAACGCCGCTGCTCAATGCAGCGATTACCTAATTTTAGAGTTGATGGAGCAAATCCCACCAGAAAATGCTGGGTTGAACAACTACTTAACAGATTTAGCTCAGAACTTTCAGTTTGAGAAAATTATGGAATTAACAAGCCTTGTCATCAATAATTAGCAAGTGACGATTTACTATTGGTAGACGGTAAATGTTGAGATTTTAAAAGATATTAGGAATTATGCATGGTGGTGATATCGTGCCGATGGAACGCGATCGCCTTTTGGATAATCTAGTCAAACTGATCATTCACAAACATTAGGATCGGGACTTACGCAGCAGGGTTATAGCGTTTCCCAACAAGAACGAAGTCCGCCGGCGCGGACTACGAAAAATCAAGATTTTGAGCCTGCCTATGCAGGCTTTGTTTCTGTAGCCTCAGGCTTTTGGGGTTTGAAAACACGCCCTACGCTTACGCAGGTAAGAAAACTTGGGAAACAGCCTCTCCTCCACAACTCACTGTCAAAGTAATAATTTGAGCATCTAGTAAACTTTCGCTATTTATGATTGCACCAGTCCCTGAATTCATCGCATAGGCTGGAAAACACGCTGCACTCAAACTTAAACGTAAAGCATTACCTTTGACAATTCGCGCACAAGTTGCTTGTAGTTCAATTTTGGTTGGGGCATTGTTTGCAACGTCCCGACAATGCACGTAACCTTGAGTTAAATTATACACGCGCTCATCAGGATGTACTTCTGACAGCACGGCGCACAAATCATAACTGGGTTTATCGGCGCTACACCAGATTTGCACTACTACATTCCCTGCCAAATGCAAGTCTTCTATCAATGGTTCACTAGTGTAAGTTAAGACATCAGAACGGCAATCAATATGCGCTTGCTCAAACACACCAGCCGGAATTGCTGCATGACCACCCAAAGCTGGAACTGGTCGCCAAGGGTCATGAACTAACACATCAGTAGTGTTCAGTGCTAAGTTTTCAGTGCTGAGAGTTCCTGAATCTTCTCGGATGCTAGCAAGCCCTGTAGTTGACAAGAAATAAGATTTCTGGTTTGGTATAGGTAGAGTAGGGAAAGTGCGCCAAATATTACTTCCCATTTCAAATAAGCAAACAGGCTGTTCCTGAATTAATCCTGTATCTACACCTTTAAGAAACTGATCAAACCAGCGAATTTGCATCCTATCTACGGGACTCATCGCTTCAGCACCAAAGTCAACATCACCAACTTTCCGCCCCCAAGGTAAATGCGCCCAAGGGCCGACTAACAAATGTTGGGGTGTAGTGCTACGGTCTGCCATATCCTGATATAAATGCAGAGTGCCGCGCAGGTAGGTGTCAAACCATCCTCCGATGTGGAACATGGGTAAATCAACAGCTTGCAAGTGACTTTTAGGTGAAAGTTGTTCCCAATATGCATTTGGTTGGGAATGTGCTAACCACTCATGATAAAACGACTCAGGCGCAAGTTGCTGGAGAATTTCTGGATTATTCAAAGGTAGATTGCCAGAAGCAGCAAACAATGCTTGATAAGCTGTTTTATCTCCTTGCAACCGCGCAGTTTCAGTAGCTAATTGAATTGCCCAAGCAAGATTAGTTTGTAAACAGAATGCGCCTCCTTCATAAGCCCAATCTGTATACAAATCATAACCAATCATAGCAGGACAAATTGTTGTGAGGGCGCTAGGTTTGGCAGCTGCGGCATATAGCTGAGTCATTCCCTGATAGGAAAAGCCATACATTCCAACTTTGCCATTGCTACCAGATAGATTCCCCGCCCAATTTACCGCATCTTCGCCATCGGCAATTTCATTGACAAATAATTTAAATTCACCTTCAGATGTGCCGCGTCCTCGAACATCTTGAATTACTACAATATAGCCATGAGCAGCATACCAAGTAGGATGAGCATAAACAACAGTAGATGCGATCGCACGTCTATAAGGTTGTCGCATCAATAATATAGGAAACTCACCATCTGCATCAGGGCGATAGATGTCTGCATCTAGGCGTACACCGTCGCGGGTGTACATGGAGGCGGTTTGCTTGGGGAGGACTTTCAGCATGAATCTGATAATCTTGGGCTTATGACTGGTACTTGCGCTTATGGGACTGCCAAAGTTTATCGCAACCCCAAATCAAGATTCCTACAGCGAAGCCAAAAAGTAAACTGTAAGCGATCGCTGCGGTAAAGCGATTCGTCACCGGAGTGTGCAAAACTTGGAGAATGGGGTCATCTTGCACCAAAGTGTAACTAGATGCCATGATTCCCCCAGCGCCAATGCCAGTACCGACAGCCAAAATGGTAATTTGTAAATTACGATCGCTTCTCTCTTTCTTATCTTCCGCTAGGCGATCGCTTTTTGCTCTGTCTATCTCCACACGGCCCTGGATAGAGGCGATCGCTTTGTCTAGTAAGCTGGAACCATGAGTAAAATAGCCTAACTCTGCTTTGATTTGTTCTTGGAAATCAAGACTATTTTCTAAACTAAATTTTTCTAAAAAGCTAATATCTTCATCTTTGACAATACCGCGAATTTGTTGCAGTCTGTCAGCATAGTTTCGCCCATTGATAGCTATTGTATTTTGATATGATTCCAGATATCGGAGGAAATTGGCATAGTCTAAAGCCATTTGGGGAAGAGTTTTTAATTTATCGCTTAATTTATCTAATTTTTCGTTATTTAATAATTGAGTATCATCAACTTGTTTAAAATTATTGATTTCAGCTTCGATTTTTTGATATTCTTTATTTGTATCTTCATAAACTTCCCGGCTTTTTTGGAAAGCTTTTACTACTTTGGCGCGAAAGAAAAATAAATCTAATAACTGTTCCTGATAACTATTAAACTTTTCTTCGGCTTCTGGACGGCTGAAGAACCAAACTAAAACATGGCGGTAATTAGTTAATTGGCTAAACAGTCCGTATTCAAAAATCGGGCTGCCAAATAGAGTAGCTGAACGATAGAATGGCGGAATTGGGTAGTTGTTGGGAAAGAAAGCTTGGAGACATTCATCAGCTAAATTTTTCAAAGCTTTTTGGTCTTGGGGGTCGTGTTCTGATGACAGCCAAGCAGTAATTATCAGGGTTTGATTGAGAAAGTTCTCATTTCCCCCCAACAGTAAGCAATTGTCTGGATTCAGCTTTCTAAAAATTTGAATATCTACATCTTCAGTGCGCTGATTATTCTTGTCTTTTTCTGGACGACGTAGATTTAGCCATAGTCCATAACTGTCATAAAGTCTAAGCGGATAAGCAAACCCTGCGATTAATAAAGGCGAGTTGTCATCTAAATGTATTTCACCATTATCAATAGGAGCTTCGTCCGTTTGTTTCTCAGCTTTGATTAAAGAAACAACTGGATTATCTTGTTCTTTTTTTAAATCTAGCCATTGGATTAAATCAAAATTTGGCTGCAATATTTTGTGGATTATTTCATTGCAGGTTTGCCAAAGCCAATATTTATCCTGGTCATTTGCATTATCGCCATTGGCGCTTTTTTGCAGATGAAAGGCAAATAAATGAACATTGGGCGCGTAGACTTTCGGACTCATTTTTTATTTAGTTCTGGGGGTGGGTTCTTTATTTGGTCATCAATTATCTTCTTGTAGTCAGGAAATTGATTGATTAAAGTCCCCTCTTGATTGGCTGGATTCCGTGGTTTAATTTTAATCTCTCTAGTTGTCAATGATACTACTGCATCTCTGACCTCTGAATGTTCTCTACTCCAGGCGGCAATTGCATCAGCAGCAGTTGAAACTGGTTGATTTTCTAATTCTGCCAAGGTTTGCTTAATTATTGCTAAATCTGCGCGGCTTTTTTCGTCAAATACAAAGTCTTGTTGTTCGACAACTTGTAAAAAAGCTCCAACGGTGATGTTAGGTTGATTAGGTTCCATCAGTTTACCTCCACTAAGGTTTTATCAAGAAGAATTCAGAACTCAGAATTCAGTAGCCTGTATTAAACCCCAAGAACCCCACCCCTTAATCCCCTCCCCTTAGCAAGGGGAGGGGAGACAAAGCGTAGCTTTGGCGGGGGTGGGGTGCGTTAGACTTAAGCACTGAAGTGCTTACTACAAACCAAAGGTTGCTAATGTCCAATAGCACAGAAGCCAGCCCAAGTTTCCGGTTTATTAAAGGGTTTTTCATCTGTTACATACCATGTTTGTAAACGCTGCTGAATTGTTTGCTTATTTTGTTCATTGATATTTCGGTGTTCTTCAGTCCACTTGATTAAATCGGGTTGGGTGGTGTTGCGTAACCAGTGCTGCGCTTCAGAAAGTGCTTGGGCAATGGGGAGAGACGGCAGATTGTCGTAAAATCGAATCATTAATAAGGTGGTTGCAAAGTCATCCACTGACCACAGACTACTCACTACACTAGAACTCCCGGCTTTGAGAAAGCCACTTGGTAAACCAATATATTCATCGCTGGTAGTTGATTTGGTGCGTCCGGTTTCGCAGGCGGAAAGAGTGACGAGGCGGCATTCTGGTAAGTTGAGATTGAAGATATCAACTAAGGTTAGGCATTTTTCTGGGTCTAGGGTATTACCATCTGCTAATTTTATCTGGCGGTTCTGGGAGTTAGCAACGGAGATGGCAGAAACACAATTAGCTAAAGCAATGGCAGAATTCACAGGGGATTCAATATCAAAGTAGCCGTGACAAGAAAGGTGAATGACTTGCACATCTGGCGAATTTGCCACGGCTTGCGATAAAGCTTGTTTGGTGGCTTGGGCTTTTTTTAAAACAGTGGCGGGGTGGAAGTCACGCGCAATTGTTTCTACTTCTATATTGGTATAAATCAGGTCGTCGCTGGGGTCTTGGATGGCGAATAAACTTTGTTGAGGCTGATATTGCCGTTTTTTGGCTAACTTCAACAGCTGACAACTGGGTGCATATCTCACCCCAGCAGGGAATTTGTCTAGGAGATATCGACCTCTCTCCAAACCTCTCTCCTGGGAGGAGAGAGGCTTTGAATTTAGCCCCATTCCCTCTCTTCGAGACGCTGCGCGAACGTAGGGAAGGGGGTTGGGGGTTAGGTCTGTTTGTTCAAGAGATTTTTGACCTCTCTCCAAACCTCTCTCCTGGGAGGAGAGAGGCTTTGAATTTAGCCCCATTCCCTTGTAGGGAAGGGGGTTGGGGGTTAGGTTTCTTAGCGGTAAAGCATGAAGCGGGAATAAATGCAGGTAGCGATGGGGGACGAGAATTACAGCATTGCAGGTATCTGGAACTAAATCGAGAACATCATTAATATGTAGGATGTCTGCTAACTCCTGGAGTTTAGCAGCTAACTGATGTCGCCATAGAGGTTTATTGTCGTCGTAGGTTTTGAGATACTCATCTGACCATTTATTTAAAGCCTGCAAATCTTCAGCCGCAGATTTCCAGATTCGGGGTGTTTGGTTTTCGCTGGTGATGATAAAGGCACGAAAGCAATCATTAAAGATATACCATTGGACAATCGCAGTTTGGTTATCTAATAGTCCTTGAATTTCGGCAAAGCAAATGGGTTCTAAGGCGATGACTTGCTTAATTAACTCTTGTCGTTGTTGGCGCAGTTGGTTTAGGGATGTTGGTTCAGAATTGTCTGCGGCTGCTAAACGGCGTTTTTCTTCAGCTATTTGTTGTTGTAGCTGGTGCAGTGCTGGTGAACCTTGATTCGCCAACAGTTCCACTAAGTTACGCGTCTTGCTGCGTTCGATGTATTCAACTGCTTGGTCATCATATTTTAATTCCAGACAAACTTCCACCATGTTGCGATAGAGCTTATTCCATTCTTGGGCGAGTTTTTGTTTGATTTCATCGCCAGAGAAAATTTCACCCCGCAGAAATTCTACTGTGTCAATGGCAGATTTAAAAATGTTGTAAGCATCTACAAATCGTTTCGCGTCTACGTAAGCTAACCCCAAGTTGAAAGCAGTCTCAGCATGGTTTTGTGGCAAAGCCTGACGGGTGCGAACTTGCAAGGCTTTTTGGAAGCAGGAGATCGCTTCTTCTAAATTATCTGCCTTCTCTCCTTGGATGCGGTCACCGTAAGCAGCGCCCAGGTTGTTTTGCGTCCTTGCCCAATCTATGGAAAAGCGATCGCGGGTGAATTCTTGCAAGGCATTTTGGTAGCAGGAGATCGCAATTTCTAAATTATCTGCCTTCTCTCCTTGGATGCGGTTTCTGTAAGCTTCGCCCAGGTTGTTTTGCGTCGTTGCCCATTCATAGGGAAAGCGATCGCGGGTGAATTCTTGCAAGGCTTTTTGGTAGGAGGAGATCGCAATTTCTAAATTATCTGCCTTCTCTCCTTGGATGCGGTTTCTGTAAGCAATGCCCAGGTTGTTTTGCGTCGTTGCCCATTCATAGGGAAAGCGATCGCGGGTGAATTCTTGCAAGGCTTTTTGGTAGGAGGAGATCGCAATTTCTAAATTATCTGCCTTCTCTCCTTGGATGCGTTGACTGTAAGCAATGCCCAGGTTGTTTTGCGTCATTGCCCATTCATAGGGAAAGCGATCGCGGGTGAATTCTTGCAAAGCTTTTTGGTAGCAGGAGATCGCTTCTTCTAAATTATCTGCCTTCTCCCCTTGGATGCGGTTTCTGTAAGCTTCGCCCAGGTTGTTTTGCGTCATTGCCCATTCATAGGGAAAGCGATCCTGGGTAAAAACGGTGAGTGCGATTTCATAACCTGTGATGGCAATTTCCAAATTATTCCTTCGGTTCCCCAAGGGAAAATCCTGCATCCGGTTACTGAAACTGAGGATATCTTCTAGAGTGTTTCGTGCTGTGTCTATTTCTAAGTCTGATAGAGTAGCCATTGCCCAACTGCGTAAAATTTGGGCAAAGTTCATGTCTAGCTTCTCTCGGTTCGCTTCCAGCAGTGGGTGGATCACCTTCGCATCGCCGTCGCTGTCTGCTGTCGCTTTGAGTACCTGCAATAAAAACTCAAGCTGGGAGTTAGATATAGGCGCTGTGTTTGCGTCTGTGTTGCTTTTAGACGAGAATAATCCTAGCTTTTCAGTTATCTGACGCCGAATTGCTTGTAAAACATTCCACAGCATTGGTTATTACCCTAACTTTCAGCACTCTCGGCATTAATAGATGTATTCTTCACTTTACAAGGCTGCAATTCCACAAATCAGCATAAATTGTATCTTGTTTGACACAAGGCGGTTTGCTTGTGTCATGTTTTGATATTCATTAATGAGGCTTTGAACTCCGTTAATCCACCTCTGAACTCCGTTAATCCACCTTTGAACTCCATTAATCCACCTCTGAACTCCATTAATCCACCTTTGAACTCCGTTCATCCCCGAATGACTCGAAGTCGCAGCTACAAAAACAAAGTCCGCCTGCGCGGACTACTAGGGAAAATCAATTAAATATGCTCAAAATATGATAGTTAGTGCGTTAGGGCGTGTTTTCAAACTACTCGTTTAGCCTCCTGACTTTTTAGATCCTCCTAAATCCCCCTTAAAAAGGGGGACTTTGATAAGCTTTTGCCCCCCTTTTTAAGGGGGGTTGGGGGGATCTAATACTTTGAAAACACGTTCTAGCTTACGGCGTAACACACCCTACTGGCGTGACAAGCCTAAAGTGATGCAAAAAAATTGTAGGTTGGGTTGACGTAAGGAAACCCAACACCCTTATCGATGTTGGGTTTCGCGTTGCTCAAACGCCAGGTGCTACAACTGCCGGAACCTCCGCAACGCACTGGCTCCCCAACCTACACCTAATGCACTATTTTAGCCTTGCCACGCCACTACTAATTTCAAATATCTTCAACAAGGCATCAAAGCATCTAATCTCCCTAGTACCGCCATATCTTCTGCATCTAACTCCACTGGCGTCCCACTGCGAATTAGTTCCGAAAAATCTTCATTGGGAACCATAACAGTTAACGTGTACAAGCGACTAGAACCTGAATTTCTAATCAAATGAGTACCAGTCGGAGGCACTAATAAACTATCTCCCGCTTTGACATGGACACTCTTACCATCACACATGGCGATCGCTTCCCCTTTGAGGATGAAAAACATTTCTACCGCCCACTGATGACGATTTGGCGGTGTTTGTCCACCAACATCAAAAATTTCTATGCAGCAAGTCAAGGAAGTATTAGCATTAGTCGAATCGAAGATAATTGCTAACCGATTCGAGTCCTCAGGACTAATGCGGTATACTTGGTAATCTTTGGGAGACTTGATAATAGGAATTACACAACTCTTAGCGTGCATTTATTTATCTCCTTCTGTTGATTCAGGATTATTCAGCGCTGTTAAAATTGCTTGTGAGTCAGTGACAAAACCAAAGCATTGTTTCACGTTATATAACGTAGCCAGCCAACAATAGTCGGGAGAAGTTGTAGCCGTGCAGTCTTTAACTAAAACGCAATCATATCCTAAGAAGTTGGCGTCACATAGCGTGGCTAGCACACATTGGTCAGCATTGACACCAGCAAAAAATAGTGTCGTTTTTCCCAGGTTTCGCAAGATACTATCTAAGGGAGTATCCCAAAAGCCACTCATGCGGTATTTATCCACACAAATATCTTCCGGTAGCTGTTCTAGTTCGTCTACCACCGCCGCCGCCCAACTACCTGCCATAAGTACCCTAGCACCATTACTAGGTAGCGGATCACCCAATCCCACGCCGTTACCTGTGGGGTTGTAGACGTGACGCGAACTGGCACTAATATTGAGTAAATCGGCCCGATTTCCCCAATTGACCCAAATTACGGGGACACCAGCCTCACGCAGTTCCGGAAGTAAGCTGTTTAAAGGTTCAACAGGCTGACGTGTCGGAGTTACATCCACACCAATATGCGCTAACCAGCCATCAGGGTGACAGAAGTCGTTTTGCATATCGATGATCACGATGGCAGTTTTTGCCAAGTCTAGGCGCAGGGTTTTAGTTTCTGTTGATAAAATAACGGGTTGTGGGGTCTTTTGAAGACGAGTGATATCTGCGATCGCCTGATTCACACTCCAAGCGTTTGGTGCAACTCCCAATGTCCGAAAAGCCATATTCATAAAATTGCAATACCCAACACCATTGTTTATTTTGTAACTTGAAATTCTGTTGAGCGTTCAATTACTTAATCAAGGTTAAAATCGTGAGTTTCACCATCCAGAATGTTTTAATTCCCGCCGATGACAGTTATGCAACCGTAGATGTGCAGGTTCTAGACGGTAAAATTGCCGCCATTGCAGCCGATTTAGATGTTGTCGGCATTGCCTATGATGGTAGCAATAAACTGTTGCTTCCTGGCTTCTTTAACGCCCACACCCACTCATCAGAAATGTGGCAACGCGGGATCATGTCAGTCTTGCCTTTAGAATTATGGCTAGCGGAACTTTATGACTTTGCTCCCCTTGATGTAGAAAAGGTTTATCTTAGTGCCTTGGGAACAGCGGTAGAAACCTTACTATCTGGCGGGACGAGTGTGGTAGATCATCTGGTGTTAATTCCAGGACTTGAGTTAGAAACCATCGCCACTGCAACTCGTGCTTACAGAGAAATTGGGATTCGGGCCTTTATCGCCCCGCTAATTCAAGATGAATCTCTGACAGCAGGTATGCCATCCGGAGAATCAGCACAAACTCATGAGGCTTATTTTCGCTCAACTGCGGCAACACTGGAAATCATCGAAGAGGCGGTGAGACAATTTCATCGCCCGGATGAGGGTGTAAATATATTAGTTGCACCAACGGGAATTCAGTTGTGTACTGATGCTTTGTTTGAGGGATGTATTGACTTAAGCTCACGTTATAATCTTTGTCGTCACTCTCATTTACTAGAAACTAAAGCACAGGAAAAACTTGCTCAAGAAAAATACGGTTGTAGTGCTGTTGAACATCTTAAAAGAATTGGATATTTAGGCGATCGCACAACACTAGCTCATTGTGTCCACTTAAATGATGCTGATATTGCCATCCTCGCCCAAACTCAATCTACAGTTGTTCACAACCCCTTGAGCAATCTGCGTTTAGGCAGTGGCATCGCCCCAATTTTAAAATATCGTCAAGCTGGGGTAAACGTGACTTTTGGTTGTGATGGCGCTTCCAGCAACGATTCCCAAGACTTGCTAGAAGCTATCAAAATTGGTTCGATTTTGCACAACGTTACAGACTCAGATTATCAGCACTGGATTACACCCCGGCAAGCAGTAGAAATGGCATCTTTAGGAGGTGCAAAGGGACTGAATGCGGCAGATAAACTCGGTTCCCTTACCGTAGGGAAACAAGCCGATTTGGTGCTTTATGACCTCACGAATTTATCATTGCTACCGCGTACAGACCCCATTGGTTTGTTAGTTTTAGGGCGTCCCACTAATGTTGTTGATAGTGCTTGGGTAAATGGCAAGCAAATTATTGGCAATGGCAAAGTGACAACAATTAACGTTGATAAATTGCGGCAAGAATTATTTAACCATAGTCAGTGGGAGACAACACGCAAGTCTCAAACAGTGGCGCAAATTGAAGCGCATTATCGCACAGTCATGGATTTGTAAAACAGAAAGAAACACAGAGTTAGATAGACAGAAAGATTAATAAATCCTCAACCTATCAAGGATAAAAGTGCTAAATTGCCAGTAGCCAGTAAATCCGCCTTCATGTATGCCGTTATCCCTAGACCAAATTGAGAAGACAATAGAAGCAATCGAGCGTCTTGCTGACCCTTGGAGTAAGCGATACGGACGTTTACTGAACTGGCAAAATCCATCCGATCCGTTCTGGCATTACGGGATTGGTGTGTCAGATATACACATTTTTGATACAGGTCAGGGGTTGTGTCTATTTGAAAGAAAGGAGGCAAAATTCGTTGTCGGTATTGACCATATTGCTTTTGAGCCAAAGCAAACAATTGAGCGGCTCAAACAAGCCCTTCATGTTTTTGCTAATTGGGAGTACACTTTCACAGGTTGGAATTGTGAACACCTTGCTCGGTTAATTGCAACAGATCAACCAAGGTGCTATCAAAGTAGCCTTATATGGTGGTTGTGTGACATGACTCCAGAAGGCGACCATAAAACTGCACATCAAATATTTCGAGATTACCTGAAAAAGGTTGATCCTGAACTAAGCAAAAAAAGGAAAGGTGTAAGTCCCGACATTGTAGAAATTGTTGATTAAAGCTAAAAAACCGGAATAAGGTTAAGACTGCTTTAAAGCGGATGGACGAAAGCCCTTAGTGCTGAGTTTGAGGTTAGTTAGCGCCGTTCAACTGGGCTGTTGTAATGCTGTTAAACATTTGACAATAATTAGACATCTCCATAAATTAAATATGCGTAACCTGAAACTCTTGTAGAGAGACGCGAAATTTCGCGTCTCTACTCATCTATGGGTTTATCAAAGAATGCATCTCCAACTGCACATCTTGAAGGGGTGTAGGATGATGGATAGGAGGACAAAATGAACATATCCATCATCGACGAGGTAATAGAGCAACTAAGAGCGATGCCACAGCACTTGCAATGGCAGGTACTTGAATTTGCTCGGATACTGGCGAAATGTCAAGTTCGAGGGACTCCAGGGCAACAATTGTTACGTTTTGCAGGTTCAATACCACCCGATGATCTCCAGTTAATGCGTGAGGCGATTGAGCAAGGCTGTGAGCAAGTTGATACCAATGAGTGGTAGATACTTGCTGGACACCAATATCATCATTGCTCTCTTTGCAGATGAAACGGTAATCAAAAACAACCTTGCCCAAGCTGATGAGGTTTTTATCCCAAGCATTGCAATCGGGGAGTTATATTATGGTGCAAGAAAATCGGGACGACCTCAAGAGAATCTAACAAGAGTTGATGAGTTGGTTGCTAACAGCACTGTGCTTGTGTGTGACGCCGAAACCGCTTATCAATATGGTGAGGTCAAAAACAAGCTAAGGCTCAGAGGGCGTCCGTTACCTGAGAATGATATTTGGATTGCAGCCTTTACATTGCAGTATGAGTTGACCTTAGTAACACGCGATGCTCATTTTCAGGAGGTCGAGAATTTGCAAATAGTAGCTTGGTGAGTACTATCGCCTAACAACCGTGTTGCAGCGGATGGGCAGTACTTTTTGAGCGTGTAAAGTCAAGCAATTGGGGCGATCGCTATCCACAACGCTAATTATGCCTAAAATTAGAAGTGATTCCACAATTTTCAAAAGATGCAAGATGCCCACACTAAACTTGACCAATGAGCAAGTCGTTGAGTTAGTTAAACAGCTACCCACTGAACAACAAGTAGAGGTATTTAGATTCTTACTTCTCCAACAGTGGGGGCAGTGGGAATCACTATCGCGCTACGGAGTCGATAAAGTCAGACTTGTAGCTCAAGAACGAGGTTATAACTGGGATACAATGACCGAGGAAGAGCGCGAAGCCCTCGTTGATACAGTGATAAATTCGTGAAACGCAAAGGAACGCAGAGGTCTGTAAAAAAAGATCTTCTCTGCGTACCTCTGCGCCTACCTTTGTGAGCCTCTGCGTTAAAAATATTACTACTTCTCCAGCGAAAAATCGGAATGCAACACACGTATGGAACCGAGTTGCTCGAACTGCTCTTGCAACCAGGCTGCGAAGAGTTCACTTAGCAATCGCTGACTCATCAATTCATCCAACTGCGCCGGAATAAAGTTTTCCAGTCGCACAATCACCAGCTTTTCTCCTATTGGCGTAGGGGGCCAAAGTTGACCTGGTTGGCTGACAGAAAGCATCTTCGCCACAGTGGGGTGGCAATTACTCAGTTCAACTGGCCCAATTAACCCACCGCTTTGGGCATAGGCATCTTGAGAGTACTTGCGGGCGAGTTCGGCAAAGTCCGCTTCTTTCTCCTGGATACGGAAATAGATCTCTTGGGCTACCACATCTTGAATTTGAATTAAGGAATAAACTACTTTGTCTAGTTGCGGCTTACGGCTTAGGAAGTAAGATTGCAATTTATGATCCCAAGTAGCTTGCTTAAATTTCTCAATTTTTAATCCCCGGATGGCAAAGGTTTGTAATTGCTCTAGGGTCATACCATTGCGTTCTAGCCAAGCCTGACGTTCTGTGTCTGTTGTAATCTGATTTTTCTCACAAAACTTCTGATAGGCGGTTTTTTCCTCTTGTGGTGTACAGGTAAAAGGTGCGATCGCGGAGCGTGAGCTTTGCTCAATCGCCCCATCAATGATCAGTTCAAATAACAGCCGGGGCAGTAGCTGGTAACCAGCTAGTAGAGGCATGATTTCTTCAGTGGTGATGATGCGGTTACCAACTTGTAAAACTGCTGTCATAGCTGTCACTTACTTTATTGCAATTGAGAGCCTACCTCGAATTTAGCAGGATAGGCTCTCAGTATTACTAAGTCAAAAAGTTATTAAACACGAAGTTGCCAACATTTCGACCTACTCCCACCCCGTCTACAGTGGCAGAATCGATATGGACGCCGCCGTAAAGGCGACTATCCGCATCCTCTTGAGCTGCTTGGGAAAAGCTGCCGTATGAGCGAGCGACGCCTGGTAAATCTTGTGAAGGAATATCATAACTGATGTTATCAGTGCCGTAGAATAGTTTCAAAATTTCGGCTGATGCACCACCAAATACAGAATGCCCTGATATGTAGTCAGGGAAGTTTGGCGTATCTAGCAACGGCTCCCAATTTGGATCAGCAATTGTATCTGGATTGTTGTCCTGATTGGCATTCCGAATTGCAGTAATCGGACGAGATTGCTCGAAAGCGTACTTAGCTTCCCATGCAGCGATACCCGCATCAGCTTGGGCGATGTTCAGCAGAGCAAACAAACGGGCATTTTCCTCCAGCGTATTGCCTTGAGCCAATGCAACTTCTTGCGCGAGTTCATTCAACTGTCCAGGCGGTCTAAAGGTATCGTCGCGATCGTAAGCCCAGAATTGAGCTATTTCTGTTTGATCTGCGGTGCGGACAGTGCTATTCTCGGCACCGATCGCCTTGACTCGATTAAGCTCTCTGGCGTACCTGGGGCTACTATACTCAGGGAGAGTATCCGGGCGGAACCGAGAACCACTGGGTATACCAAAGGGAGTCACCAGGCCCCACTGCGGTAAGGCGGCCGGTCTAAAACTAGTATCATTATTTGTTGTCTGACCATCCGTGAAAGTTGGCTGCCAATCGCCAATACCATTTCCTGGCGTGTATGATGACGCGGCAGTAGCTAAACCATCATTTGTTCGGTTAGCTAATATCTGCTCGGCAACCTTTTTTCCTATGGCAATACCCTTGTTCTCAGCTGTGCCATCAGGGATTTCTGCAAGAGACCTTTGCCGCTGTTCGTCGAATGTGGCTTTTAATGTGTCTCTTAAACCTTGGTTTGGATACACTCTAGTGTCTGAGAACACACTAACCAAGGTTTGGTACGCTGCTTCGACAGCCGCCGCCTCTTTCGACGCACCTGCTGCTTCAGATGCGCTGATGTTTACCAGGTAAGGTTTATGGCTCCGGTCAATTGCGTTGACGGCATCATAAATTGCCGCGTGAACGATCGCCTGATTGCGTGCCCCAATTGGAGGTGGTGTTCCTTTTAGCTCATCACCTTTACCCGAAGCTGCGATCGCATTCAACAGAATAGAATTCCATTGAATTACAACATCACCTTGAGTAATTAATTGGCTACCTACATTGTTAGCTGGATTACTATCAGTAACGTTGTTGCCTGGCTCCACCTCTGCAAACAAATAATAGAGTCCTGGAGACACAACACTCGGAGTCCGAAACTCAGATCCAGCAAAGTCTATACTAAAGGTTTTAGACTGACCTGGTGCTAAATTCACCGTTTGACTATTCAAACTGCCTAGTAGCTCATCTGTACCTCTGAGTAGATCACTTGAACCCCTCGGCTGACCAAGGGTATTTAGGGTATTTTTGTCAAATACATTGTCTGTTGATGCATAAAGTTTAAGGTTTACAGGGCCAGTGATCCTGGCATTGCCTTGATTCTTGACAACAACGTTAACTTTGCCTTGTTCATCAGGAAAGATTGTGGGTTTCTCAGGTATAGTACCGAACCGAACAACGAGATCTGAAGCCATAAAGTTTTTGTTCCTTTTTTTTGCAAGTAGATTTAGAGCGTTTATCTGTCTTTTGCTATCAGACATGCAGAAACGCTCATAACTAAGCCTTCAAAGATGTCATTCTGATCAAAACGAAGGATATCCGACGTTATTCGCTTCGCTCAGGATGACAAATTGTATATCTAACTCTAACTGGGTATAGGACTCCTATTTGAATGCGTGTTGACGTAGCCTGCGCTTGCGCTTAAAAAACTCAGTACACCTTTATTCCCCATTCCCCATTCCCCATTCCCTGTCTCTATGAGTAATTCAGCAATCAAATCGGATTGCTATACCTGAGTTGGAATTTCCAATCAAACGAAGGTGAATTGGTTTGCATTAGCAAGACTGAGATTGGAGAGCGAAATCTTCTCGACAATAGCAATCAGTTCAGGTACTGATTGGTTTTCGTTGAGAAATATCCCTGTACCAGATATTGAGCTAATCGGAGATGCACCCAATGAATACCAACTTTGTGAACCTGCTAGTTGGATTGTATCTATACCACGGGTAAAACTGTCGTTAGCAAAGCCAAAGTCTTTAATCAGAGCGTAGTCTAGAACGCCACTGTTATTAACATTGCCATCATTGTATAAAACTACATCATTGACAACAGTATCCTTACCGTTTTCATCTCTGGCATTTGCTTCTGCAAGCCCCAGAACGAATGTGTCGTTATCTCTCCCACCGATTAAAGTATCGATTTCGCCAAAGCCAAATCCTTGTTGTACTTGACCAAAGAACGCAGTTTCAGTACCAATTAATTTATCATTGCCGTTGCCGCCAGAGAGGGAGTCGTTACCCTGTCCACCAACAACTAAATCTCTTCCAGCATCACCTTTGAGATTATCACTCCCCCGACCACCAGAAATTGTGTCGTTGCCATTTCCACCAAAAACTGTGTCATTACCGCTAACGCCGGGGCTGTTCTCTATGTCATCACCATAAATTGTGTCGTTACCATCCCTGCCATAGATTGTATCGTTGTCTTTCCCACCTTCAATATAGTCAACCCCAGAACCACCATCGATTGTGTCGTCACGGTCTTGACCATAAAGAATGTCATTTCCCTCATTACCAAAGATGGTATCGTTGCCGCTTCCAATCAAGTCGGCATTTCCACTGGGACTATAGTCTCCATAAATTATGTCAGCGCCAGTATTTCCTTCGAGGTAGTCATTTCCGCTTCCTCCACTGATCAGGTCATTTCCACCTTGACCAGAGACTGTATCATCGCCAGCCAGACTGGCAATGATATCATTACCATCAGTGCCATCGATTATAGCGGTTCTCGTTTGGATGCAATACAGTTTGACCTCTCTCCAAACCTCTCTCCTAAAAGGAGAGAGGCTTTGAATCTTACTCCCCTTCCCTACAAGGGAAGGGGCTGGGGGTTAGGTCTGTATTGCACTCAACTGATAACCGCTATATATCCGGGTTAGGAGTGCCTTGGATTATTGTAAAAACAAAACTTTCGGGTGGTGTACCATCAGTTTGGGGTAGTAAAACACTAGTACCAGGTCGAGATATTGGTTTTGTGCTTGGTGTTTTGGATGGGGCTGATTCTAGCTGCCCTGCTGCTTTTAATTGAGCCTGCTGCTCTGTACTAACTTGCGGTTCAATTGGTTTTGCTTCTGATGTCTCGAATTTGCTTGCTTGTTGTACTTGGAGTTCTTGTAACTCTTCTTGTACTGTGCTGGTGTCCGTGGCCATTGTTTTAAGCTTATTCCTTGAATAACTAACTTACCATTTACATAATCCAATGTGACTATCCTGAATTTACTACCAACTTACAGGAAATATCGGGTGATAAATCTAGAAAATTCAGATAGTAGAAAGCTCTTAAAAGTCTTTATGTGGTTCATCTATAAACTTTAGTAATTAACCACAAATATACAAAGAAAGGCGTATTTAGAACTTACATTTTGATAGATATTACACATGAATTACATGACTGAAACATACCACAGCACATATCTTTGTATGAATACCTCTAAAGAGATACTTATATTTGATATTGATTATGATTAAGAATATATTAAACATTGATATATAAAACATTAATATACAGTTTTAAGTGCTTCGCACAACTCTTATATATCTGCATATTTACTACTGTAGTGAGTATTATATTTGACTTATTATAGAAGGTTTTGAAAATTTCGTGGAGGTTCTTATTAAGGCGTATGATATGGAAAATATTACTACAACCTGCCCTTTTTCCACATAGCTCGAATACACTACTTTTATATATTTACGTATATATGCTGCGTACACTTGAGGATATATGGGTATGCTTTATAACTAAATCTCTTTATACTGTTTTTTTGGAGTAAATATGGAACGCGCCATTTCTGTACTAGGGGTTTTAGTTTTTATCGGCATATCTTACGCCTTTTCTGTGAATCGTCACGCAGTTCGTTGGCGAACGGTTGCATGGGGTTTAGGACTGGAATTTATATTTGCGCTACTAATTCTTAAAACTCCTTGGGGTTTAAATATGTTTAAATCTCTGGGAGATGTTGTTAGCAATTTTTTGGCATTCTCTGATGTGGGTGCCAAATTTGTTTTTGGAGAAAATTTTAAGGAGCATTTTTTTGCTTTCCAAGTGCTACCCACAATTATCTTTTTCTCTGCCTTCATTAACGTCTTGTATCACTACGGCATCTTACAGCGAGTAGTGAGTGTCATGGCGTGGATAATGATGAAGACGATGAAAACATCGGGTTCTGAATCTTTATCCTGTGCAGGTAATATTTTTTTGGGCCCAACTGAAGCACCGTTGATAGTTAAACCTTATGTAGCCAATATGACGCAATCGGAACTCCATGCCGTGATGACGGGTGGTTTTGCCACAATTGCAGGTGGAGTACTAGGCGCATATCTCTCTTTTGGTATCCCCGCAGAACACTTGATTGCTGCTTTCTTTATGACTGCTCCCACATCTTTGGTGGTATCAAAATTGCTTTATCCAGAAACAGAAATTTCTGAAACAACTGGTAAGGTAAGAACAGATGTAGAGACGACCAATTACGTAAATGTGATTGATGCCATTACTACGGGAGCTATTGACGGCGTAAAGCTAGCAGTTAATGTCGGGGTGATGATTATTGCCTTTTTGGGGTTATTAGCTGCCTTAAATGCGTTGCTCGGATGGTTGGGAGCGCGTGTTGGCTTGCCACAAATTTCATTGCAGTGGATTTTGTCCTTTATTATGGCTCCTGTAGCATGGCTGATGGGAGTGCCTTGGGTTGATTGCCGACAAGTAGGAGCGTTATTGGGTACAAAAACAATTCTCAATGAATTTATCGCTTTTTTGGATTTGAAGCAACTGATTGAGAGTGGCAAAATTTCCCAACGTGCAACGATTATTGCTACCTATGCACTGTGCAATTTTGCAAATATAGGTTCAATTGGTATTACTATTGGTGGCATTGCAGGGATGGCACCGCAACGCCAACATGACTTGGCACGCTTAGGTGTACGTTCAATGATTGGCGGATTGCTAGCAGGTTTTATCACCGCTTGTATTGCGGGAATATTGATATAGAACATGGCAAGTGACCTCAATATCAAGAAAGGTAGTAACTAGTAGAATCTACGTTACTCAGGAATACACTTTTTGGACAGAAGATAAATCAGAATAGACTATATCTCGTAGCCTTCAATAGTGTGTGCATCTCAAAAACCTGGTTAAGAAAATCACCCGAATTGAGTCTAATTAAATTGATATTCGCCTAATGCTATCGGGATTAAAACGGCTGCAACCGCTGATGTCTGAAGACTAAAAACCTCATAGAATAAGCCTGCCCGTCTTTTCACTCGATGGACTGCTAATTAGTAATTATCAATCTAAGCATTAATTTCAAAAATATGCAAGACCTCACATGTCCTCAAAATACTGGCCATATTCTCAGAAAAAGCTTTGCTTTGAATTGATGAAAAAGCTTGCCACAATGGCTCTGCTTGCTCTGTAACATCTCCGATTTTATTAAATAAATTTTTATTTCATTGTTTCATAGTTATATACATAAATATTGGCATTCATTGTGATGGATGGGTGTAATGGAATTTTGGACTTATGACTGTTGCCGCCAAGTCTTAAAATATCAAAAAATCAAGAATTTAAAGATAATTTTATTCTCAATTACTTTAAATTAATGCTAATAAACAACGAAATAATAAGGCTTTGGGCTGATATTTTAGTAACTGATCCCCACCGATAAAAAAATAAAGGGAAAAGTCATGTATTATGATTAAGTTGATTTTGTCTGTCCCAAATGAGAAATAGCTCAACTGACAATTAAAGCTCTGCGAGATGAGGAAAACTATCAGAAGGTAAACACTCACTGGCAAAGAACTGTCAAACGTCTAACAGACAAATCTGATTTTCATGGGGACTCGAATTACCGGATTTCACCTCAAAATGGTTTGAATCTTTCTTCCCCTCCAACACACAGGTAAGTTAATTCTGTGCGATGCCTGAGTAGCAAGAAATAGTTAACCAAGCATAATTTAGAGGAATTCTTGAATGGCTACTATCACCGTCAATAACGCCAACGATAAGGGTGCTGGTTCGTTGAGAGATGCGATCGCCCAAACTAAAGATGGTGACACGATCGCATTTGCATCAAGTCTGGACAATAAAACAATTAAGCTCACCAGTGGTCAATTGTCTGTATCAGACAGCATCACAATCGATGGTGGTGGGGCAGACAATCTAACTATCAGTGGGGATGATAAAAGCCGAGCGTTTTTCACAGAATACGGAACTGACGTTACCCTGAAAAATTTCACCATTGCCGATGGATACAACAACAAAAAAGGCGGTGGACTGGGAGTCAGTTCCTACAGTGAAATAACAATCGACAATGTTGACTTCAAAAATAATGTTGGTGGTCAAGGTGGAGCAGTCCACATTGGTTTTAATAGTGATGCCACAGTGCTTAACAGCACTTTTGACAACAATGATGGAAGCATTACCAAAAATGGTTTTAGTGCAGGTGCGATCGCTAATGACAATAATGGCTCGCTAACTGTCAAAAATAGTCGATTCACCAATAACCGTGGTCAAACAGGTGGCGCAATCTATAGCCAGCTGGGGCCACTGACTGTAGAAAATTCAGTTTTCCTTGACAACCGCTCAAACGATAACGGCGCCGGAATTTTCGCAGATGGCGCAAGTATTGGTGGCCCTAGGGCGAAGCCTGACGCGCCAGGCGGCACAATTAGAATCAGTGGGAGCCAATTTGAAGGAAATGAGGCTAAAGGCTCAGGCGGAGCGCTCTTTCTGTATACCTACGGCAAAGATCAGACAATTGTTGAAAACACTACCATTATTGACAACAAGGCCAATCCCACCAGTAATGCTGCTCTAGGAGGAGGAGCACGGCTCAATGGTAATGTGACGGTTCGCAATGTTACCTTTGCCAACAACACTTCTGAAGGACAAGGCGGCGGGTTGTGGTTAGACGGGGATACAACCTCACAAAATGCGGTGATCAATCTTGAGAACACTACCTTTTCTGGTAACAAAGCAACTACCGATAAAGGTGTGGGCGGCGCAATAGCGATTAATCCCAGCGCAGATGCCAAACTTAACATCGAAAACTCTACTTTTTTCAAGAATTACGCCGGAAAGAACGGAGGAGCGTTTTGGGTTGTTGGTGGTCAACCCGTGACACTTACCAATACAATTGTTGCCAACAATACAGCAAACGATGGCTCTGGAACTGGTCAGCAGTCTTCCTTCCAGTTACGTGATGGCGGTGGGAATCTTGAGTTTCCAGGGCCACAAAATAAGAATTCTAAAGTCATTGCTAATTCCAAAGTTGCTGACCCCAAACTGGGTTCTCTGCAAAACATAAATGATGCCTTGGTACATCCGCTGCTAGCAGGTAGTCCTGCCATTAATGCAGGTGTTGACGGCGCACCGTCAAATGATCAACGCGGTTTTAAACGTGATGGCGATCCTGATATTGGGGCGTTTGAATTTAGCGGTGCTAATAAAGCCACAGCCGCAGTTGCTAGCGACTCACAGAGTGATGTCTTAACTGGCCCCATCTTTAGCTCAGAAGGTGCAGATGAACTCACAGGTACTGATGGTAATGACCAATTTGTCTACACCAACATCAATCAGGGTGGTGACACAATTTCTGACTTCGACCTTGGCAAAGACAAAATAGTTTTCACTGAATTGCTCGATAGCCTAGTAGATACAGGTTACACTGGCAACGCAATAGACGATGACTATGTGAAAGTTGTGCAAGGTAGTAGCGACAGAAACTTCAAAGTAGAAATTGACGCTGATGGCCCCGGTGGCGATAGCGGCTTTAGATCTTTCCTCACAGTGAACACAACAAGTGCAAGCACTTTGGATAGCAACAGCTTCGTGTTTTAGCTAGTTATCAGTTTTTCAGTAGGGATCTAAATAAGAGCCTGAAACCTTGGTAACTGTCCACTGTTCACTGATTTAACGTGAGTTCGACGAGTCATATAGTGTCCATCTAACTTAGCCGTCAAATAAATACCTCTCCCTGGTTTTACTACGCAAAACCGTCCCTCTCCGAGCCGGAGAGGGATAGCCTTGAACTTTAGTTCAAGGCAGGGAGAGGTTTATCGAACCCACGTTGATTTAACTGGTCGTGGCGATTTCTCCTCGAACTACTGCGTTGAGCTTGGGGAGGAATCGCCTTTCTCAATCCCAATTACATTGTTAATGCATCGACTTACATTGCCAATGCATCGACTTACATTGCCAATGCATCGACTTACATTGCCAATGCATCGACTTACATTGTTAATGCATCGACTTACATTGCCAATGCATCGACTTACATTGCCAATGCATCGACTTACATTGCCAATGCATCGACTTACATTGCCAATGCATCGACTTACATTGTTAATGCATCGGCTTACATTGCCAATGCATCGGCTTGCAAAAATTAACCCACCCTTTCTTTAACCTTGCCTGATCTAAAAACCTCATCCTAGCGTCTGTTCCAACTTTGCAGGGCGGTTTCTACTTTAAGATATAGTATCGTCTGGCGATCGCTGTATATCTTGGCAAATTTTGTCTTCACGACAATCCAGACCGTAATTCTGAGCCTCTTCAAATATCTGCCTAGTTGTTAATTCCAAACCAGGAAGCAACTCCTCCACTATCAGCGTGTTATCCGTGTAAACTTGACTCGACCCATCAGGATATGGCAGAAACAGCAAAGCTTTAATAGTGAAAGTTTATGAGGCATGAGAGCAGCGATCGCTCTCATGTTGCTAAATTATCAGTGGAAATTAAAATCAAGGTCAGCTAGCTGCAATTAACAATAGTATCTCTTATTACTCGTAGAGTATGCGTAAGTCCTAAAAATGCAACAATGAGGGTTTTGGATTTAGTATGCAAAAATGTATCTGGGATAATGTCAGTCCTCAACCAAGTAATTTTGGCTCATCTGAGTAGTTTTTGATAGTTTAAAACATATAATTCAGTTTTGCTTTGAGGAACTAAATTATGGCTCATGCTTTACATAAAATAGTTACATTTGAAGAATTTGTTGCTTGGTATCCAGAAAACGCACAAAACCGATATGAACTGTATGACGGAGTAATTGTTGAAATGGCCCCACCTACAGGCGAACATGAAGGCATTGTTGGATTTTTAGTAGGAGAAATTGTTATGGAATATAAGCGTTTAAATTTTCCTTATTTCATCCCAAAAACAGCATTTGTCAAACCATTGGAGGGCGAATCAGCTTACTCGCCAGATGTGTTGTTGTTGAATCGTCCCAATTTAGTCAATGAACCTTTGTGGAAAAAAGAATCTACTGTTAGCCAAGCAGCATCGATTCCGTTGGTTGTTGAGGTGGTAAGTACCAACTGGAGAGATGATTATTTAAAAAAAGCAGCTGACTATGAGGCAGTAGGCATCCCAGAATACTGGATTGTAGATTATGCAGCTTTAGGCGGTAGACGATTTATTGGCAACCCTAAACAACCAACTATATCGATTTACAGCTTGGTAGAAGGTGAATACCAAGTCAGCCAGTACATAGGCGAGGAACGCATCCAATCACCCACTTTTGTAGAATTGAATTTAACCGCAGAACAGATTTTTCAAGCTGGCAGTTTCCCAACTTAGGGACGACTGTGCAACTAGGCTAAACAGTATTGGCTTTTACATCTCTTAGAGGATGTTTGCAAGCCGCAACACTTAATCCATCAATATTTAAATGTGTTTGCCATGCTTATCCTACACATGGCAGAAGCAGCAAAGCTTTAATAGTGAAAGTTTATCAGAGATTCCAGCAGCGATCGCACTCATGTTGCTAGATTATCATTGGAAATCAAAATCAAGGGCAGCTAGCTGCAATCGACAATGGTATCTACTTCTACTTCCTTCTCGGATCTTCAAAACCATTGGACACGCCGATTCATTGAAGCTTTAGCAGAGCGTCGCATTTTGAATGGGTATCCTAACGGGACTTTTCGTCCAGATAGCTCACTCACCCGCGCTGAGTTTGCTGCCATCATCACCAAAGCATTTACGCAAGTTGAGAAACAACGACAGTACATCCCCTTTGTCGATGTACCTAGCAATCATTGGGCAGCTGCTGCTATTCAAACAGCTTACGAAAAAGGATTTATTAGTGGATTCCCTGATAAAAGCTTTCGTCCAAATAACCGAATCACAAGGGTGGAAGTTTTAGTTTCTCTAGTATCAGGGTTAGAAATTGCCACGAAGATAAAACCTGACCTCTTGCCGGCACTCCCACAACTTTATCAAGATGCAGAGCAAATTCCAGGGTATGGCAGAAATCAGATAGCGATCGCAACTAGTGCTAGGCTAGTGCCTAATTTCCCAAATATTAAATTACTTAATCCCAATCTTGCAGCCACCCGTAGCGATGTGGCAGTTATGATCTATCAAGCTTTAGTTTATCTCGGCCAGGCAGAAAAGATTGCCTCTGTTTACCTTGTGGTGCCGCCAACAGTCATACCAACACCGACACCCACGACGCCAAGACCCACACCAACACCCGCTGGTAGCCTGAAGCTAAATCACAGCCGGGAGTTCCGGGGGGCGTGGGTAGCATGTGTGTGGAATAGTGATTGGCCTTCCAAAGCGGGGCTACCTGTTGCTCAACAGAAAGCTGAACTCACCGAGATTATCAATAAATTACAAGCGCTAAACTTTAATGCCTTGATATTCCAGGTGCGGCCAGAGGGGGATGCGGTGTATGCCTCGCAACTAGAACCCTGGAGTGCTTGGCTTACGGGAACTCAGGGTAAAGCACCAGATCCATTTTATGATCCCTTAGAGTTTGCGATCGCTGAATGCCACAAGCGCAATATTGAACTTCATGCTTGGTTTAACCCCTACCGCGCCAAGACTAGCATTAAAGGTTCGCCCAATGTGCGTCCTCACATGGCTGTGACTAATCCAGAAGTTGTGTATCAATGGGGCAATCAGTTGTGGATGGATCCAGGAGCAAAAATAGTTCAAGACAAGGCTTACAACGTGATTCTGGATGTAGTGAAGCGCTACGATGTTGATGGCATTCACTTAGATGATTATTTCTATCCCTATCCCATCGAAGGACAATCTTTCCCCGATAGCAAAACCTATGCTGCATATAAGGCAGCTGGTGGTACACTCAGCGTCGGCGACTGGCGACGAGACAATGTTAACAAAATGGTACAACGCCTCTGGCAGGGGATTAAAGTAACCAAACCTCACGTTAAATTTGGTATTAGTCCCTTTGGTATTTATCGCCCCGGACAACCACCTGGGATTACTGGGTTAGATGCTTACAGTGTGTTATATGCCGACTCGAAGAAATGGCTAGAACAAGGCTGGATTGATTACATCGCTCCTCAACTTTATTGGCGCACTGACCAAACACAACAAAGTTATCCGGCGTTGCTCAAGTGGTGGACACAGGTAAACACAAAGCAAAGACACGTTTATGCTGGTAACAATCTGACAGAACCAAGCAACAAGAGTCGGGAAAGTGAGGAGATAGAAAAGCAAGTGAAAATCAGTCGTAGCCAGGCTGCACAGTTATCACTGGGGAATATCTTCTTTAATCTCGGTGTTTTGACGGAAAATAGTCAGGGCATTGCTGATAGATTCCAAAGTCTGCTTTATAACAAACCTGCGCTACCTCCAACTTTGTCTTGGCGGGATACAACACCACCTCCTCCGCCTACAGGACTACAAGTCAACAACCGCAAACTCAGTTGGCAGCCTGGAGATAATCAGCCAATTCGTTCTTGGACGCTTTATCGGCAGAGTGGGGATACTTGGACACTTCAACGAGTTTTGTCTGCTGGCACAATTTTCGCCACTGTCCAACCGGGAACTTATGCCGTGTGTGCAGTGGATAGATCGGCGAATGAGAGTGTAGGCGTGGTGATTTCAGTGAGTTGAAAGAATATATTTTATGAGTGTGTTATCTGAAATGCATGTAGAGACGTTACATGTAACGTCTCTACTCTATGTCTATTGAGCATATTCGCTTGATCACTAGACGCAAATTAATTGTTGGCTGACCCTGGCTCACTGAGTTTGCGGTGCTGTTCAGCATTCATAGCATCAGGCAAAACCTTGCTGACGGTGGCTTGAAGCTTCGTCTTGAGCGAACCCGCGATGATGTGATCCTTACCTGCCATCAAGGCGTCGAAACCCTGCTTGGCGACCTCAGCCGGGTCATCCTTTTGACTTGCACCTACTTTGGTGTCGTCCATACCTGCACGGTGGAAAAAGTTGGTATCAGTCGGCCCAGGCATGAGCGCGGTGACGGTGACGCCCGTGTCCTTTAACTCATTGCGTAACCCCTCCGAAAAGGAGTGTACAAAAGCCTTGGAGGCTGCGTAGACTGTCTCGAACGGGCCGGGCATCAGGGCAGCAATCGACGAAGTGAAGAGGATTCGACCTTGCTTGCGCTCAACCATGTCCTTCACCACCCGTTTGGCGAGATGTACAGATGACACAACATTCAGGTTGATCAGATTGAGCTCGTCCTTCAGGTCGGTTTCACGAGCAAATTCGCCACCGACGCCGACACCTGCGTTGATGGCGATCGCATCCACTGGTCGCTTAGTCGCCTTAATCTTGTTGTAGAGCGTCTCGACACCCTCATAGTTAGCGAGATCAGCCTCTACCGTCTCGACGTTGACACCCAGCCCCTCGAAAGTTTGAGCGGCTTCATTGATACTCGCTCCGGTGGCTGTGACTAGGAGATCAAAGCCGTTTTGAGCAAACTGTTTGGCTAGTTCGTAACCGATGCCGTTGGAGGCACCCGTCACGACAGCTAGGGGTCGGGTCAACGAACTGTTCATAACTGTCCAAAATCCTATGTAAGTCTTCCACGCTCCTTTGTCTGGCTTGCGTCTCTCTCGCTACCAAAAAGTTCGCGTGGACTGTGGGCTTTCAACCCTTAGATCATAAAAAGGCAATAGTGTGATTGCGTCTTTCCAAAGAAGTATCGCTAGTATGTCTTTAAGGCTACTTTTTTAGAGTTCCGTATAGACTTCCAATCCTCATTTAATTAAGTCCAAGTCTCGCTTGTTAACTATTAACACTGGGCGTATAAGCTTAGGCTACGGGGTGCGCCCAGTTTGGCTAGCTTGTCTGTGCCTATGTAATTATACCATTTCCATATGAAGACGCATAGAAAGAACCCTACCGCCTGCGGCACCTCCCCTTACCAAGGGGAGGTTGGTAGGGATCAAAATAATGTGCAACCTCACAAAGAATTGGTATTAGTTTGATTTGTGTTACCAAGATTTTCAGCCAATAAGGAACTGCTTCTTCCATTTCCCATTTATGAGAAGCTTCAAGATTTTGAGTGACTTCGTAACTGACAACTGCGTGGTAAAGAGCAGCTATAGGTTGCGCTTTTTCAAAGACAGAAATTAATTGCCCCATCACTAAATCAATTTCTTAATGTCACCATAGGCGCGGTAGAAGCCACCATTAGGTGACTCGCGCACCTCTTGGACAAGATAGCGCTGACCCTCTTGGCGAATATCTTTAGGAAACTGTATTTTCCAGTTGGGGTTATATCCAGACGAAACAACCCGGACTCTTAATTTACTCCCCTCCCGAAAACACTCAACTATTACACCTTGGCTTGTATCTGTTGTAGTTTCCAGAACTGCGGAAGGTGCTGCTCCCTCACCTTTTGGTGCTTTAATAAGAGTTGCTTCGGGAACTGTACCAGCTTGGGCAGCGGTGATAGCGGCTTCACTAGCATCTATGCAGGCTAGAGAGCCATCAGTAGTCACAATGTGAATACAATGATCAAAAAACTGCATCGATAAAGCCGAACCACAGCCAGTACCAAGCTTCCAGAGGCGTTCTCCTGCTTGATTAAAGCAGTAAATTGAAGAACTGTTGTCGCCAGCAAACACATACTTGCCATCAAGTGCCGCGGTACAAGAATATACTCCTGCATCGCACTTGTAGACTGAGGCTACCTCACCTTTTTTGCTAAAACAGTAAACTTTATGGTCACTAGTGCCTGCATAGACAGCAGATGCTTCCTGCCAACCAAATAGTACACTACCTCCAGTCTTTTGATGCCAGAGCATCCGGCCCTCTTTGGTATCATACATTGTCACACCTTTGCTATGACCGTGATAAACACCAGCCTCGTCACAACGTACCATCCAGCCAGCATCACCTTGGCTCAAACGAGTCCACTGGGAATCATCATCATGGTCGATTGTGGTGACGCCACCATTAGCGTCAGAGACTCCCAGTAAGCCGTTTTTAATATCCAGCCAGAAAATATCGACATTTTCATCAATTGTGTAGGCAACACGTGGTAACTTACCAGTTATGTCGTAGACGTTGCCATCATCGCAGCCAGCATAAATCCAAACGTCATCAGTAACCAAACATTTGACACCATCAGGAAGCTTAAACTGATTGAGAACTTTACCTTGATGGTCAAGAGCAAAAACTTGACCGATTTGGTTCCCTAGCCAGCAACGGTTGGTATCAATAAAAATCCCAAAGGCGGCTGAATTAGAAGTAAATTTCCAAAGAATAGGGGCTTGTTTTGCTGTCGAAGCCGTACTGGTGACTTGACGCCGTGTTACAGAACGTTTCTGGCGAATACCGATGACGGCGTGTTCGTAGCCTTTTCTCAGCTTTTCGTTAATCTTTTTAGTGGCGTCTGCTATAGCCTTATCAGGGGTGGGATAAGTTTTAGTCTGAGTTTGTCCTGAGTCACCGATGCGACCATACCTTATGGTGACTTGGCTTTCCTTGACGATGACTTCATAAAACTTGTGGGAGCTTCCATCAGTTTCTGAAAGCTCCAAATATGTTTTTTCTTCAGCCATGATATTTTCTCGTTGAAACGAATCTCAACTCGGTTGTAACTATTTTCATGATCAAGTGTCGATGATTTGCGATCGCTTCTTTGGTAAGTGTCAATGCAGACGAACCAAAACTGATAATTTTTGGGACTCCTACCATCGGCTGCTATTAAAAATCACTGCTGTAAATCAACTCAAAATAAGCGAACAGGCTTGCTTTGGAGTTGGGAAGCAATTAATTTCACTCGCTCAACTACAGTAATCATGTAGCGATAATCCGGCACTTTCCCATTAGGTAAATACCCTATTTCTTCAGCCAAAACTGAAGGAAACTCACTCATGACTTGGCGGATATACTCTTGGCGATTGCTTTCGACATTAGTCCCAATCAAAACCGCTCCAGGTGGAGTATAGTGAGGGTCTGTATAGAGTATGCGTAAATCGGTCTGAGGCGTTTCATTAAATTCTGCGATTGAAACAGCACCAGCAGCGACCTTTCCTTGAGCTACCCATTCCATAACTGTTTTGGGTGTGGGTGCAAACAGTACTTCAGCTAATGTCAAACCATAAAGATTGAAAAGGGGTAAATAATATCCTGTTGCTGAACCTGGTTGACCTAAAGCAACTATTTGTCCTTGTAGCTGTTTTAAATCCTTAATGGGGTTGTCTTTACGAACAACCAAGATTGAGCGCAAATTACTAATACCTAGTAAAGGAAAAAGTGGAATATATTGATAGCGAGCGATCGCAATAGCCGCTAATCCTGGTGGCGCAAATACCAATGACCAATCACGCGCTTCAAGACGCTCAATTGCTCTATTTTCGTTAAAAGCAGGCTCTAGCTGAATATATGCCTTTGTTTTTTCACCCAAGTAACGAGTGAACTTAGCATATTGGTTAATAATCTGTTCGCTCCCACCATAGTTGATGACACCAATGGTTAACGGGCCTTCAAAGTTCGATTGTGATTGGCATCCAGCAACTGTCAAACCTAACAGATGTAAAAGAAATAAACGACGTGAAAATCCCAAAGGTATCACCAAATTATGATTAAGGAAAGAATTTTGCTCTCAGAGTTAATCTCAATAAGCTTGCTACTGTCTAAACTGGTCATTTTGCAGTAAAAATTAATATTTCTTTAGCTGTTGATTAACTGCTTTTTTACAGATATAAATAATATTACACAAGCTTAAATACTAGCTTTATTTGTAAAGTGGTATTACACAACATTATGTTAAAAAACTTAAAACTAGCATTAACTTGAACTTATCTTACTAATTTTCATAGTCAGTATTTATCTATTTTTTTTGGTGTCTTCGTGTCTTATACCAATTCTTTGTGAGGTTGCACATTATTTTGACCCCTACCAACCTCCCTTTACCAAGGGGAGGTGCCGCAGGCGGTGGGGTTCTTTCTATGCGTCTTCATATGGAAATGGTATTAGTGGTTAAAAAATTGACTTTTGAACTACCAAGGCACTAAGCCACAAAGCTGAAAAGCCCCAAATCCGGTAAATTTTTTGGGAAAGGTATTAGAGGCTGGCCTTGTTCTATAGAAATATATTTAGAGATGGCGTTGACAATGGTAATATCTATGTGCTTTATAACTGTAAGCAGTAATTGCAAAGCTGTTTATAGCTGATGCGATGAAAATTTTTTATGAGGAAATCACTGGGAACTGTTTTCGGGTAAGTAACCGTCATAGGCACAAGTAAAAGTTAAGGGTTAGGAGTTATGGGTGATTAATTTTCAACTCTTCCGCTTTTGGTGAAAGGCTTTTTCTGCTCCCGTATGCTTACCCTTTTCATTCGGGGGTTACGTGGTTAACAATGGGTTGAATGTATTTTAAATGATTCAACCTTATGCCTAGAACTCCAAATGAATACGCCGTACACCTCCTATTGGAAAGCGGTCACCGGGAAGAAGTACGTTTTTCTACTATTCAAGAATTTCAAAAGTGGTATAGTAGCGAACTTGTGCCAAAGTCGGGTTCTCGTGACTTTATTAGTGTACCGATTAAAAATATTCAAGGGGAGTACATGGTAGTGCGCCCATCTGGGATTGTGGCAATCCGGGTAGAACCCGTTTTTAATTCTAGTGTTGAAAGATTCAACTAAATGATGAGAAAAACCCTTGCTTTGCTTTCCTTAAGTCTAGGAGTTGCCCTTATAAATCCACTCTGGTCAACTGTTGCTCAGGTTCCTAACTTACTGCCCTTGCCAGTACCGACTACTCCTGAGATACTGCTACCACCAGTACCAACTACTCCGCAAATACCGCCACTCGAACCAATCCAACTAGGAAGTTGTGCGCCTCGGTACGCTTGTTTGGGTTGGGATGAGCAAATTTTGGGTCAAGGGGGTAAAAAGGGCGATCGCAAAGCGCTATTGGCTTCTATTGACAACAGTCTGCGTTATTTGGCAAAAAATGAGGCGATCGCAGTTTATCAAAATTATCCCATTAAGGAGATTACGCTTGATCGCGTCCGTCGGAGTTTGCTACGTTTTCGTCAAATAGTTGTTAGTTCCAAGTCAACAGCGCAACTACAAGCCGCTGTCCGTCGGGAGTTTGTCTTTTACCAATCCGTGGGCAACGATAGCAAGGGTACTGTTAAATTCACTGCTTATTATGAGCCTGTTTATACTGCTAGCCGAGTCAAGACTTCAGTATATAAATATCCTCTCTATCGCCTACCACCGAACTTCAATCAATGGGCTAAACCCCACCCGAAACGCATTGATTTGGAAGGGAAGGATGGTTTGCTAGGGAATAAAAGCCAATTGCGTGGTTTAGAAATGCTTTGGTTCCGCGATCGCTTTGATGCATACATGGTACACATCCAGGGTTCTGCTCAAATTAAGTTAACTAATGGTACAACAACATCAGTTGGCTATGCAGGTGGAACAGATTATCCTTGGACTAGTATCGGCAAAGAACTGGCAAAAGATGGCAAACTTCCTTTAGCAGGGATGACGTTACCACGTATGCTCAGTTATTTCCAAAGACAGCCGCAGGAGTTGAATAATTATTTACCACGCTGGGAACGGTTTGTCTTTTTCCAAGAAACAGCCGGTAGACCAGCTACGGGCAGTATCCATGTACCAGTAACAGCAGAGCGTTCTATTGCTACAGATAAGTCTCTCATGCCTCCGGGAGCACTAGCACTGATTTACAACTCATTTCCCTACCCTACCAGAGTTGGAAGGCTAGAGTATCGTAGTGTGAGCCGTTTTGTACTAGATCAGGATACAGGAAGCGCTATCAAAGGGCCAGGAAGGGTGGATTACTTCATGGGGTCTGGTAAACTAGCAGGCGATCGCGCTGGTGTCACAGGCGGTAATGGTTCACTATATTATTTGTTGCTTAGGGAATAGGGAATTGGGAATTGGGAATTGGGAGTTGGGAATTGGGAGTTGGGAATTGGGAATTGGGAGTTGGGAATTGGGAGTTGGGAATTGGGAATTGGGAATTGGGAGTTGGGAATTGGGAATTGGGAATTGGGAATTGGGAATTGGGAATTGGGAATTGGGAATTGGGAATTGGGAATTGGGCATTGGGAATTGGGCATTGGGAATTGGGAATTGGGCATTGGGAATTGGGCATTGATTATTTATTCACCTTATCCCCACTCCCCCACTCCCCCACTCCCTAATACGGCGGATAATCATCTTCATCTGCGTAAACGTAAGAGTTGGAAACCCCCGCCATTGCCATCTTGGGCGTTTCTAGTTTGACAACTTCCTTACCAAAATCTTTATGTTCTTCAAAAGTCTTGCAGATCATTGCAGACTCAAGAGAATCTGAAGCAATTAGATATTGTGTTAACGTCCCAACTGTGGGATGTTTGTAGTCCACAGTTGAAGCTACTAAAACCGTATTTGGTTCAATGCCTCTTTCTTCACACTCAATTATGGGGGAGAAAATCCCGTGAGCTTGGAATAGCGGGCCTTTTGACGTCAAAGGTTGCTTGCGGTATATAGCATAAGCCTTTTCTAATTCAGCTACGAACCCACTGACGGCTTTGCCTTGTTGAAATTCGCAGTAGGTTTTGCTGAAACTCGCTCCGGCTACACCATTAAGAGTTAATTGTAATGGTGAATCATGTAAAAACTTTTTATTTTCGCCCACTAAAAAAATTAGATAGCGAGTAAAGGTTTTAAATTTAAGTTTATCTGCTAAAAAAGCATCATAATTCTCTTTCAGCGTACCTAGTTTTAGACCAGTTTCCCGGTCTTTGACAGACAATGGCCCGCGACGCACTATAACTAATTGTGGAGTACTAGTGATAAAGACAGTTTCGACTCCAGAGCTAAATTCATGCTCCACTTGCTGCCAATTTTCATCTGGTTGAAAGCCAACAGCATGGGCATTATCCAGCTTAATTGCCAAACCGTGAGGCTGGATGCCATCTGTGCCATACCGAGGATTAATCATCTGACACCAGGGGATGACTTGAGAAGGCGGTGCATTAAATTTCTCGTCTTCAAAGTCGAAATTAGCAGATGCTTTCATCGTTTTAGGCTATAAAAGTGTTTTGTTGAATAAGTTTATCGGCAGAGCGCTGATGCTGGGAAGCCAGTTACGTCCGAAAAGAAGTCTGAGTAGCGACTTCTAACCATCAAAACTTTGGCAGCTTCCCATTGTAGCAAGTAGCGTCAAACTGGCATAGTGGTTTTTCCAGAGTAAGTCAGAATTAATCTATGTTGCAATCCCTGTTCAGTTTTTTAACAATAGATGTATTTTTACAGAGCAGACAAGGTTCTACCACTATAAATTTATCAGTTAAAGCGGGAAGCGCAAAACCTCTAGCCTACTTGTATAATGCCATGTGGGACTTTTGCAAGAGACTCCCTTCCTGCTAAAAAATTACCTATTTTCTTCTTCTGCTTTCCCTGCTCCTCTACTCCCCGGTCACTGAGCGTAGTCGTACCACTTCGTGGAAGCAAGCTACGCGCAGCGTCTCGTAGAGAAGTGCTGTTCCCTCTGCTCCTCTGCTATCTCAATGGGTAATCTTTCGGAGGAAAAGGAGTAATCTCAGAATCAAAGCTCAATGCCAATTTGTTTGCAAGTTCCTAAAGCTTGCCGATACAAGTTTAAAGATTTGGGATTTTGATTAAAGTTACGGTAGATTGCCCCAATGTTTTTCAAGGTTATGCATTCACTCCCAACGGAGCCGGTTTGTTGATAAATGCCTAAAGCTTGCCCATAAAACTCTAAGGCTTTTTTGTACTGACGCTGTTTATAGTAAACTGACCCAATACTGTTGAGGCTTATACCTTCTCCTGACTTGTTGCCGATTTGTTTGTTAATTGCTAAGGCTTGCCCAAAGAATTCTAAAGCTTTGGGATACTGACTTTGGCTGTAGTAAAATGCCCCCATGTTATTGAGAGTTGTACCTTCCCCCGCTTTGCTGCCAATTTGTTTGTTAATTACTAAAGCTTGCTCAATAAACTCTAGGGCTTTAGGGTACTGCTTCTGTCTATAATAAACTGACCCAATACTGTTGAAAGTAAAAGCTTCCTTAGCCTTGCTGCCGATTTGTTGGTAAATAGCTAATGCTTGCTGGTAAATAGCTAATGCTTTGGAGTACTGACGCTGGCTGTTATAAAGTCCCCCCATCCTCGCAAGACTTGTACCTTCCATTGCTTTGCTGCCGATTTGTTGGTAAATGGCTAAGGCTTGCTGGTAAAACTCTAAAGCTTTGGGGTACTGACCTTGAATGGAGTAAACGACCGCAATACTGTTGAGAGTCGAACCTTCCTCCGCTTTGCTACCAATTTGTTGGTAAATGGCTAAGGCTTGCTGGTAAAACTCTAAAGCTTTGGCGTACTGACGCTGGCTAGAGTAAACTGACCCAATGCCTCTAAGGTTTGCACCTTCCCCTTTCTTATCGCCGATTTGTTTAGCAATATTATTTGCTTGCTCGAAAAACTCTAATGCTATGGCATACTGGGTGAGATTGTTGTAAACTGCCCCAATGCCATTGAGGGTCTGACCTTCCCCTTTCTTATCGCCGATTTGTTTAGCAATGCCTAAAGCTTGCTGGTAGAACTCTAAAGCTTTGGCGTACTGATTTTGGCTAGAGTAAAATTCTCCAATAACGTTGAGGGTATGTCCTTCGTGTTTCTTGTCGCCGATTTGTTTAGCAATGTCTAAAGCTTGTTGGTAGAACTCTAAAGCTTTGGCGTACTGATCGATGTTGTTGTAAACTTCCCCAGTACCATTGAGGGTATGACCTTCGTGTTTCTTGTCGCCGATTTGTTTAGCAATGCCTAAAGCTTGCTGGTAAAACTCTAAAGCTTTGGCGAACTGATCGATGTTGTTGTAAACTTCCCCAATACCATTGAGGCTATGACCTTCGTGTTTCTTGTCGCCGATTTGTTTAGCAATGCCTAAAGCTTGCTGGTAAAACTCTAAAGCTTTGGCGTACTGACTCTGGCTAGAGTAAACTTCTCCAATGCCTCTAAGTGTTGCACCTTCCCCCTCTTTGTCGCCGATTTGTTTAGTAATGGCTAAAGCTTGCTGGTAAAACTCTAAGGCTTTGGGGTACTGACCGATATCGTTATAAACTTCCCCAATGTTATTAAATGTCCTTGCTTCTTTGGAGCGATCGCCAATTTCTCGATAAATAGCTAAAGCTCGTTGAAACGTCTCTAATGCTTGGCTTAATTGACCTTGGTTATACTGCTGTTCGCCTACTTGGTACAGACGTAATGCCTCGTCTGTGCGCTTTTGGACTGTTTGCGTCTGTGCCGATGCACTCACTATTCCTAAACTGCTTACAAAGAATGGTAAGGTCAAAGTTAGAGAAACTAACACACTCGCACTCAGCAAGCTCTGGCGATGAAGTCTGTTTTGCAGCCAAGTGCTCAAAAAATAATGCATATAAATACTCCTTGCTCATTTAAAGCAGAGATATTTGGCTTTAATCTTATATCACCTTTTTTCTAAGAAAATTACGCAGGGATTACAACATCAACAAGTGTTTTGTGCTGATAGAAAAAACAGTGAATCTCCCGGCTTCTAGCCGGGTAGAGTGTCAATTGGAAGTCCCTGATGCCAAACCTGATAAAATTCCAGATAAGTCATGTTTTCTGCACAGTGCCAAAGAAGTTTGTAAAACTCGCGAAATTTTTCCAATTCCTGTTCGCAGACTTGATCGGAAAAGCAATCTTTTAAAGATGCAATAACTTCTGGTAACTGTTCATCCAAGAGGATTTCCTTTAAGTTATCTGCGGTGCGCTTGCGAAGTGATTCACTTTGGGCTGATTTCATCAATTGTAATAAGGTGATAAACGCCACGGAATTCCCTGGATCAAGCTTTGCCAATTTGTAGGCTCTGCGTCTTTGGGTATCATCATTTCCTGCTGATGCGATACCTCGGAGTAAGGAAGAGAGGAAGGCGGGAGAAGGGGATAAGGGAGACGGGGGGGACAAGGGGGATTGTTTGGATTGGGGAATACTGCGAAGTGCTGCTAAATTTTCGGTGGCTTGTTGCCGTTGGGATGCATCGGTTGCTGATGCGGCGATTTTCTCTAGTGTGGAAATAGCGTTCGCATTACCCGAATTAATTTTACCTAAACTATAAGCAGCTTTGCGACGAGTTGATTCATTATTGGTAGACTCGATAATTTGAATTAAAGCTGCGATCGCAATTTGATTACCCGGATCAACTCTTCCCAGATTATATGCTGCATGCCAACGGATAGATTCATGGCGGACTGTTGTGATCAGTTTCACTAAAGCCGCGATCGCAATTTGATTACCCGGATCAAATACTTTTCCTAAGCTATAAGCTGCATTCCAACTATCGAATTCATTGTGAGTTGAACTGATAAATTGCTCTAAAGCTGCGATCGCTTTTAGGCGATCGGTTTTCAGTAATGCCACCCGCGCACCCTCAATAATTGGTGGCGGATATCTCCACCACTTTTGTTTTTTTGCGTGGAAATACCCAAAACGCCACTCGATCAATTGCCTAACTATTTCATCAGCTCTTTGGCAATCTGCAAATTCGGCAATTCCTTGTGCTGCTAAAAAATAAGCTTGATAGCGATAGTATCCCCCGCATCTGTCGGGAAACTCGATTAATGATCCAATGAATTCTTCCTTGTCTTCCTGGGGTATGTCTTCTCTACCTAACCACAGCAAAATTACTTCCCGCCACTGCGCCTCAAAGATGCGGTAACTGGGAATCGAGTCTCCAGTCCCTAATGTGTGATTTAAGAAAAAGCGCCAATCAGTAACAGCCTGTGCAGCAAAGTATTCTTGAAACGTGGGATGGTAAAAGGCATAAACTTTTTCACCTGGAGTTTCTGAAATACCAACTTGATTCAACCAACCTAGCTGTAGTGCTAATTGAAACAGACCATCATCAGGAGCGCCTAATACTTGACAAACAAAGCGGTGTCTGAGGCGAAACTTAGTTTTTTCTTGAGCAATAGCTAACAGCGCTAGTTCACCTAATGCTCGATTTAACTGCTGTCGCTGATCTGAAATCGTCGGAAAACGATCCTGCTTCCACTCATAAATTGCTTCAACAAATTGCTCATATAACATTGCTTTGGTGTTGGGCAATTTTCCTTGCCACAGTCCCCAAGTGCGGCACAATAGCGCTAATCGCAAGGGATTTTTCACTGCATCCTTAATTCGTCGTCGTTCTGGTTGGTTTAACTCTGCACGCAGACTTTCGCCTAAGAGGGGATTCTCTTGAAACCATCGCTGAATGAACTGTCCTACTTGGTCGGAGGGGGGGGCAAGGGAAGATGGGGGGAGGGGGGTTAAGAAGTTACGCTGAGTGCCTTTTGGGTTGGACTGCAATAGGTGTTCGTCACCAAATGTAAAATTGAGGTTGCGATAGGTCTGAAAAGACTCTAGGGCATTCTTGCCTGCATCCCAAACGTTTAGCCTGCAAGTTAGCACTACTGTGGCATCTGCTATCCAGCCTGTGAGGAAACTGGCAATTTTTGTTAAGGCATAGCAAGATTCAATTGCCATTTCATCCACCGCATCCAGAAGCAACCAAACCCGTCCTTGGTTGAACTGTTCACAGAATGCCTCCTCTATTTTTGGTGAGACGCGCAGCTTGCGAGTAGCTGAGGGTAGCCAATCTTGAATGAGGTATTGTTCCAAAGTCTTGCCCTGCAAATCTGCCAACGAAATCCAGATAGGCAAATCTGCGGTGTTATTCAACACCGATGCGGCAATTTTCTGGAGCAAAGTAGTCTTTCCCGCTCCCGGTTCTCCGACAATGGCGATGCGCTGGCTTTGTCTTGGCTCCAGTACCTGTTGAATAAATTCATCATGGTCAAAAGTCTGGCTAACTTCCGCGTCTTCCGGTTCGTATAACCGCGAACCCTCTTGAGGAGTCACATCACCACGATGGCGAAGACGCTGTTTTCGCTGCACTAATCCCAAGGGTACATAAACCTGATCTAGTTCAAAGGTAACACCATCAGCACTAGTCAGGGGATTGGTAGTTAGCCGTCCGTGGTTTTGCACCTCTAGATTAGCACGGCAAAGCTGTTGCCAGTTGGGTGAAGAAGAGGCAGAGGGGCAGAGGGGCAGAGGAGAAATAGAAAGCAATTGTTTCCCCCTTGCTCCCTCCTTCGACTTCCCCAAACGCCGACGTTCCCACTCCAAGTCAAATTGTCGCAAGTTGGCTGCTATGTCTTGGCGTTTGTGCCATAGTTTTAAGGTGAAGTGCCAAGTTTCGGAACCGCCGCGTGATGGGCGATTGTCTTCGAGAATTTCGAGGAAATCTGCAAACCGCTTGAGGGCTTCTTTGATTTGCTCGGCGTTTAATTGACTTTCACCCGGTGTCAAATCTATCAATGCTTGTATAAATCTGACTTTCGTCCTGACAACTAGTTGATTTTCGCTTTGCCAACGCGTTTGAATATGGGGACGCAGGACATCTAAAGCTGCTTCATCAGTACAGTCTATTTCGTCATTAGCATAAGCTAATAACGTCTCTAACAAGCGCTGCGATCGCTTTTTTGCTTCTGGGCCATAACTCGGTCTTGCCATCGCTATGATTACTAGACTGAACAAAGTTCGGGGAATCCCCTAAGTTTAACAACTTCCCCTAGCTATCTAAGCTAGCTTTTACAAGCTTTTCCGATTGCGATTGCTCTGTTAGCTAAGGGGAAATTCCCCAGGTTACTCTGTATTTATAGATAAGGAAACCAAAGCATAGAAATAATAATTTCAACTGATAGATAAGTAAACAACTAAAAATTAGATATCAATTAGCCCAAATGTTGAAACTAACCTACACAGAAAATAGCTTGAGCCTAGAGATGCTCAACGAATCTTTAGAAAATTGGGTGAATACAAGAGTAATTTTGGCTTTGCGATCGCATACAAAGATTTATATTGAACCAAGCACGGCTACTTTTATACTTCCGGCAGACTTGTCCTATCTGGCTGATGTAGCTCAAGAACATGTTGTGCAACTCTGCCCTTGTGATGCCGACTTGGTAGAAGTTACTCTTAAAGGTACTTGGGTAACATCCGATGCAGAAAGCGAGACAGGTATTTTCGTGACTGCACTGAGCAAGTCTGGTGAATTATTGCTGCATAATCTTTCACAAACTGAGCAATTTTGTCACGCTTAAGTCTTGAGTAATTTAGTCTTGCTGTTCGCGGGACTATGGTACAACTTCCGAACCCGATCTGTTAAATCGTCCTAGCTGGTTGTGCCGCCTTTCCCCGAACAGCATCCTCTTCAAAGTTGAGTTACCAATATGGTTATTAACTATACCAACCGTGTAGAACAGGTAACGCGGGAAGATTTGGTGATGTTCATCAATGCTTGCCTCGCCTGCACGGGACAGCGTGAATTCTATGATGATGCTTACGGTCAACGGGTATCAATTAATTTTTTACACGATTATATTCTTGGTAATTACCGCTTGCTGTATGCTCGTTCTTTAGGAGCAGGTATCAACCATTTCAACCAAGTACAGATTATTCTCAAGTTACTAGCGACGGGACGGGACACACTCCCAGAACATCGCCAAGAGGAAGGTGCATTGATTGCCCATGCACTCAACACTTTGCCACCGCAACGAGCTTGGGGAGTTTTACAACAGTTGCGTCAACGAAAAATTAACAATCGTCGCAGCAGAGCGATCGCCCGCGATTATTTAAGTATGCAGCGTGATCTGAGTTTCCATGCTGTAAAGTATCGCGCTAAAGTGCGGGCGATCGCAACCCACGCTCACCTCAAACTTCACGGTGAATTGAGTACTTTTCTCTTCCGCAACTGGAAACAAAATATCTACTCAACTGAATTATTTGAGCAGTTTCGCCAAGCGCACTATAGTGCTGAAGCAATTTATCAGCTTCCTTTCACCATCGCAGAAGGATTTGCAGTTAAACACAAAGTTCCTCGTGATATCTTTTTATCCCGAATTCAACAGCAAATGACTTTGGGCGAAAAGTTGCGTTTCCAGGGTGCAGCAAAACGTACCGAGATTGAAATCGACCTGAATTTTGGTCGTCTTCCCTTGACTAAGTTGGCATTGTATATTTTGTCATTGCCCCTAGAAATTAGACAACAGCAATGGGATACTTTAAACCAAGCCTTGGAGAGAGCATCGCGGTTGACGTTAAAAAAAGCACCTCTAAAATTAGGAAAAGTTGCGGCTGTCTTAGATTGCAGCTACTCCAGTTCTGGCTCTAGTGAAAAACGCCGCCGTCCTTTGGGTGTCGCTTTTGCGACTCATTATTTATTGCAAGCTGCATCAAAACAATACCGGGCTTTTTGGACAGTACCTGTAGAAGATGCGCTGCAAGTGCGTCCTCGTGGACAAACTGACTTAGCGACACCACTGTTAGCAGCCTTGGGATCAGGTGCAGAGTTGGTAGTAATTGTATCTGACGGTTGCGAGAACTATCCACCCAACGGTGCAGCCGAAGTGTTGCGAGTATACTGCACCAAGTTAGACCCAATGCGGCGAACCTCAATTATCCACTGTAATCCTGTCTTTAATTCTGAAGACTTTTCTCTGCGTAACCTTAGCTCCACTATTCCCACTGTGGGACTGAGAGACGCGGAAGATTTACCGACAATGCTAGGCTTTGCTCGTTTTGCTGAAGGTTCTGCTCAGTTGTCGGAATTAGAAGCATATTTGGCGGAGCGAGTGCAGCAGATGTTGGGAGGGGTAGGGGAAGCAGGGGAAGTTTCTTGAAATATGACAGTTGAGCTTTTGCAGCTGAGATTTGAACTTTTGCAGCTGAGAGTTGAGCTTTTGTAGCTGAGAGTTGAGCTTCGGCGGCTGAGATTTGAACTTTTGAAGCTAAGATTTGAACTTTTGAAAACGAAAGTCGAGCCTCGGAAGCTAAAAGCCGAGCCTCAGATGCTGAGAGGTGAGACGAATTAGCGCTCATACTGTAGTCCTTTTTTTCCTTTTTCTACTGTCCCTTTGACAAGCAATATTCTATAAACCTCAGAACCTGAAACTTCAGCCTTAAATTTTTAACTGGACTTGTGAATATGGCACTCAAAAGCAAATTATTAACCGATATATCCCTAAAAGGTTTAGAAATTGCACCTTCCCAAGTCCGGGGAGCAGTCCGCATTGTGCCACTACTGCGGCGTCAGGTGCATGGTGACTTGCGCTTGCTGCGCCGTTCTTACAACGAAGATATTACAGTTGTCTCCGTAGAAGGTGAGATAACGAAACCAGGTATGAAATACTTTTCTTATGTACCCCACGGGCTGGTAATGTCTTGGAGTGATGATGGCAGTCCAGTAGCTAGCTTTGGTGGACAGATAGTTAAGCCTGACGGTAAGCGTTTAGACTACGGTTGTGCAAGTGTGCGGTTGATGCATCGTATGGCTAAACGTGAATCAGCTAATCAACTTAGGTTTTTGCCTTTGCATTTGGCAATGGAAGGTTTTCTGTCGCTGTTTTTCTCTGGCCCCGATATTGCTTGGAGTGAATATTCCCGATATGCCTTGTCCTATGGACTGGGTTCGCGCTATGAAACTGCTGTCAGCGGACGTTATATTGCTGGGTTGGAAGATGCCTTGCGTGTATTTGAAATTCATAGTAGACAAGTTGGAGTATTAGTATTTGTTGCTGAAGCTTTGGCATCTGCTTTTGTCGTTCCCACGCCGGAGGATTATCGCGCTTTGCACACCAGCTTGCTAGAAGACTTCTACGGTGAGTTGATTTACCAATACGGCTTACTTTACGATACGACCTTGCCAATGGATGTATCTGTAGATGAGTCTAAGATTAATAGTTTGGCAGATTTGAGAGGAGCGATCGCTAAAATGCGATCAGATTGGGCGTCATTTCAAGGTTTCATGGCTGAAGGACTACTGCAACGCCAACTGCATTCCCAAAGAGTTTATACAGCTGGGCCTTTTGTGCTGCAAAGATTTATGACTAACCTGCAACCCAAACAAGAAAATTATATCGGCGAAGCGATCGCGCGAGAAAATGGAGAAATAGAATACCTTAAAATCTACCGTCTATCCGAAGCCCAGACTCGTCGTGCTTACTTACTCAGCAAGCTAGCCCAATATAACTGGAACTTGGACGCTACTGCTAAAGCACTCTCACAAACCCACGAGGAGTTTGTCTGTCGCATGGAAGCTGCTGGCTTTGGGTATTTGCTAAATCAAAAGGTGCGTGACGCAGCACGGAAAAAGGTAAAAAAGTCTTAATTAGAGCTAAGAGATGTCTCCTAATTATTCCTTTAATTACGAATTACGTTGGCGTAGCCTGCTGGAAGCACTATTACGAATTACGAATTATTCTGACTCCTTTGATATCAAGCACACTGCTGAAGCCCAACCAAACTAGTAACCACAGCAGATAACTCCTCTAAATCAATGGGCTTGCATACGTGTCTTTGAAAACCTGCTAGAAATGAACGTATACAGTTTTCTTCATTGCCAGATGCCGTTATAGCAATAGCTGGAATGTTTCCCCCCAGCTTTAACTCCAGCTTTCTGACTTTGCGAAGTAGCGAATAACCATCTTCATCTGGCAAGCAAATATCACTAATCAAGATGTCCGGTTTGAAAGATGACATTGCTTCTAAAGCCTCACCTGCCGAAGCAGATGTTATGACCTCAGCTCCTTCTAGTTCAAATAGGAAAGTAAGTAGCGTTCTCGTATCAAAATCATCATCGACAATTAGTAGCCGTAAACCCTCAAAGAACATAGATGTATTAGACATTATTCTTACCGCCGTGTAGAACTAACACTTGGAGTAACAATCGCACCAAAATTTACAGCCTTGTAAATAGCATTAAAATGCACCCTTTATTAAAGATTAGATGCACTAACTAGTCGGAGTCTGTCCGGTTTCGCACATTGAAACTCAAAAAATTTATCAAGAAAGACCGGAGGTAGAGGGGCAGGTGAGCGGAGGGGCAAAGGCGCAAAGGGGCAGGAAACTTTGTTAACAAGCCTCGGAACTCCATTAATGAGGCTACGAACTCCATTAATGAGGCTTTGAGCTTCGTTAATCCACTTCAAAACTCCGTTAACAAGGCTTTGATACTTGTGAACAAGCATAAAAACTCCGCTCCCCTGCAAGCCTGTCTTTGAAAGTTCAAAGCCGAGGCTTCCTCGGCTCTAACTTTCCGCTTTGCTCGAACTTCTATGTGCGTTTTTTAACCAAATTGCGCCCAGACTTATTGCCCAATAAGCGAGAAAATTCGTTTTGTATAACCTTATAACACTCGCAGGAGGTTGCTTCTAAATCCTCTCGATTCAAGATGCTAATTTGACCACGATTGTAGCAAATCATTCCGGCTCGACTCAGGGTGCTAGCCGCCACTGTGACACCAGAGCGACGTACGCCCAGCATTTGGGCGATAAATTCTTGAGTGAGTGGAAAATCATCTGATTGCCGACGGTCAGATACTGTCAGTAGCCAGCGAGCTAGCCGCTCCTCTAGTGTATGGAGACGGTTGCAGGCAGCTCCTTGTGATATTTCAGTATATATAGCTTGTATGTAGCGTAACATTAGGCTTTGAAGTGCTTCACCCCGATTGAACTCAGTTCTAAATACATCTGCATCCATCTGGAAGCCAGCGCCCGGAATCTGCACAAACGCTTTTGTAGTTGTTGTGTCGCCTCCTAAAATTACGGGTATACCCACCATGCCTTCATTGCTGACTATACCAACTTCCACAGTTGAACCATCTTCCATAGCGGTAACTACAGAAACTGCTGCATATTCAGGAAAATAGACGTGTGTGATGAGTTCTCCTGGCTCGTAAATGACTTGCCGAACTGGCAGGGAAACTAACTTCAGCTGGGGAACAAGATGCTCATACTCAGAATCTGGCAAAGCCGCAAGCAATCTATTTACTCGCGGCTTAATAATGTTTTCGTCCACTGAACCTTAAAAGATAAATCTGCACACAGTATTTTAAATAAACTCACTTTTGCGAGTCTGTCCGGTTTCGCACAGAGAAACTCAAAAAAAATTATCCAGCTCGCTTGCTGGGCTAAAGCCCAGCAAGCGAGAAAATTCGTTTTGTATAACCTTATAACACTCGCAGGAGGTTGCTTCCAAATCCTCTCGGTTCAGGATGTTAATATGGCCACGATTGTAGTTGATAATTCCGGCTCGGCTCAGGGTGCTAGCCGCCACTGTGACACCGGAACGACGTACACCCAGCATCTGGGCGATAAATTCTTGAGTCAGCGGAAATTGCTCTGATTCCAATCGGTCAGATACTGTCAGTAGCCAACGAGCCAGCCGCTCCTCTAATGTATGGAGACGGTTGCAAGCAGCTCCTTGTGATATTTCAGCATATACAGCTTGTAAGTAGCGCAGCATTAGGCTTTGAAGCACTCCACTACGATTTAACTCGCTTCTAAATACATCTGCATTCATTTGCATTCCAGTACCAGCAACCTGCACAAACCCTGTTGTGGTTGTTGTGTTGCCTCCTAAAATTATGGGTATACCCACCATGCCTTCATTGCTCACTAAACCCACTTCTGCTGTCGAGCCATCTTCCATAGTGGTAACTATAGAAACCACTGCATTTTCAGGAAAATAGACGTGGGTGATTGGTTCTGCTGCTTCGTAAAGGACTTGGTGAACTGGGAGCGAAATCGGCTTCAGGTGGGGATAAAGACGCTCATACTCTGAATCTGGCAGAACTGCCAGCAGTTTATTTGATCGCGCCTGAAAAGGATTTTTCTTTGACAACATTATAAGTCACTCTCCTCATAGGTTAAGCGACTTTAGAAAAGCCAACTCAAGGCACAAGGAAAGGATTTAAGGATCTAGTCCTAATGTCAGAAGGTGTATTCGCTAAAGAAAAATTGACAAAACTTGTATAAGCTTACATCAACTCACTCTCACATGTCTGTGCTGCTGGGCACAATCAAACTTAAAAAAGTTTTACTGCGCTCTATCCAAGTAAGCGAGCAAATTCGTTTTGTATGACTCGATAACATTCGCAGGAGGTTTTTTCTAAAGCCTCTCGATTCAGAATGTTAATCTGACCACGATGGTAGCTGATCATTCCGGCTTTGCTAAGAGTATTAGCCGCTTCCGTGACACCGGCGCGACGTACACCCAGCATCTGGGCGATAAATTCTTGAGTGAGCGGAAAATCATCTGATTTCAGACGGTCAGAGACTGTCAGTAGCCAGCGAGCCAGCCGTCCCTCCACTATATGGAGACGGTTGCAGGCAGCTCCTTGTGATATTTCAGTGTATACAGCTTGCACATAGCGCAATAGCAGACTTTGAAGCGCTCCACCCCGATTAAACTCACTTCTAAGTATATCTGCATCCATCCGCACGGCACTGTCTGGGATCTGCACAAACGCTGTTGTGGTTGCAGCCTCGCCTCCCAGAATTACGGGCATACCCACCATGCCTTCATTGCTCACTAAACCAACTTCCACCGTCGAGCCATCTTCCATAGTATTGACTAGAGAAACCACTGCTTTGTTAGGAAAATAGACGTGTGTTATGGGTTCTCCTGGTTCGTAAAGGACTTGCCGAATCGGAAGCGAAACCACCTTCAAGTGGGGAACAAGGCGCTCATATTCAATATCAGGCAAAGCTGCGAGCAGCTTATTTGCTCGTTGCACAAGGGTATTTTTGTCTAATGACATTAGGATTCTCTTTAATTAAGATAGCTATCCTTAGAAAAGGCAACTCCAGGCATAAGGAGAGGAGTTAACCGTTTAATCCTAAATGTCAAAAGGTGTATTTTCTTAAAGAAACTTGTAATAAAACTTGAATGTTTTAGATCTCCAACATAACATAATTAAATTGGGTATTTACCCAAGGCAAAAATCCAAGTTGTAAATTAAAAAGTATGCGATCGCTTCCCAGGACTTGCTGGTTCCTGTATGAAAAATGGCAGGTAGCACCCTGGAACTTAACTAAGAGAATGTTTGAGAAGTCTAATTTATTACTAGCCCTGGCGACTAGAAGTCGCGCGCCAGCTGCTCATGGGGGAAACCCCCAAGACCGCACTGGTTTGGCTACACAGACAAAACCCACGGAGGTGGGTTAAAAATTCTTGATTTTCTCTTAGTCCACGGAGGTGGACTTTGTTTGTGTAGTAGCGAATTCTATTCGCCCAATACTTTTCAAACATCCTCTAAGATTAAGTAGCAATTTATCAACTTATCAGCGGATTTAAGTTCTAATTTACAGCCGGAAGCTGAATAATTGACGAATATAAAAGTTAACGAGATCGATTAATAAACGACCTTTTGTCTGGGACAGGGCAAAATAAAGACATATAAGAGCCATTGCCTGTATGAGCTACTGCCTTAATCCCCGTTGTCCAAAACCAGAAAATTCGCATAATGTCAAGTTTTGCCCGACTTGTGGTGCCAAGTTACTGCTCAAAGAACGCTACCGTGCCATTAAACCGATAGGACAAGGCGGTTTTGGTAGAACCTTTTTAGCTGTGGATGAGGACAAACCCTCAAAACCCCGCTGTGTGATTAAGCAATTTTATCCCCAAGCCCAAGGCACTAACACAGTGCAAAAAGCTGTGGAGTTATTTAATCAAGAAGCGGTTCAATTGGATGAATTGGGCAAACATCCCCAAATTCCCGAACTGCTAGCATATTTTACTCAAGATGATCGGCAGTATCTTGTACAAGAATTTATTGATGGACAAAACTTAGCTCAGGAATTGGCACAAAAGGGTGCTTTCAATGAAACGCAGATTCGGCAACTATTAAATGACTTATTGCCAGTATTACAATTTTGTCATGCTAGACAAATTATTCACCGCGACATTAAGCCAGAAAATATTATTCTACGCGAGAGCGATCGCAAACTAGTTATAGTAGATTTTGGAGCCTCTAAATCTGCCACTAACACTGCCTTAAATAGAACTGGTACTAGTATTGGTAGTCCTGAATATGTCGCCCCGGAACAAATTAGAGGTAGGGCTGTTTTTGCCAGTGATATCTACAGTTTGGGTGCTACTTGTATTAATCTATTAACTGGGCGATCGCCATTTGATTCGTATGATACCAACAACGATAAATGGGTTTGGCAGCAATACTTGCAACCTCCTACTAGCAGTCAGTTGAGTCGGATTCTCGACAAGATGCTAGAAAGTATTCCAATTCGGCGTTATCAAACAGCAGATGAAGTCCTCAAAGATTTAAATCAACAGTCACAAGTAGCAGCCACACCAATATCAGCAAAACCTGCCATTCAATCACCGCCTACTTCTGCACCCCCCTTTGTCACAAAATCTCCTAGTCAAATTGATCAAGAATTAGAGGAAATGAAAACTCAATTTTTGGGAGGTGGCAAACCCCAAAATAATAAACCGCCATCACCAAACCCAACCTCTCAGCCTACTAGTAAAAGCCAAATAGATGCAGAATTAGAAGAATTAAAAGCTAAATATCTTGGTAATAATAACTCATAATATTAAGGGAGTAGGGAGAGCAGGGAAAGAATAGACTTCTTGCAAAAGTCGTTCTTTTCGCGCTCTTCTTTGCGACGCCCTTCGGGTGATGCCTCCGGCACGCTACGCGAACACCAGTTCCCTACGGCGGGAAACCCGCCTTCAGGACTGGACTCACCAGTTGCTTCAAGTCGGCGGAGCCGCCCAACGCACTGGCTCGTCTTTGCGACGGCAGTCACTCATGGGGGAAACCACGCCAGATGCTCTACTTGGGGAAACCCCAAGACCGCACTGGCTCCCCAAGACCGCGCTGCCTCGCCTTTGCGCGAGAAAAAAAATATTTATGCAAGAGATCTAATAACTCCTGACTCCTGAGTAAAAAAAAGTGACTCTGAAATTCAGAGCCACTTTCAAATTTACAAACTAAAACCTCTAAACTTTTGGAGAAGTTGTAGGTGTTGTAGGTGTAGTTGGTTCTGAAGCTTGCATCGGTTTTGGTGTAGAAGTTTGCACAGATGCTTCAGAAATCGGTGTCCATTCAGTGTGGAAAGCTCCAGGCTTATCAAGTCGCTCGTAGGTGTGCGCCCCGAAGTAGTCGCGTTGAGCTTGAGTGAGGTTTTGGGGTAAGCGATCGCGTCGATAGCTGTCAAAATAATCTAATGACGCACTGAATGCTGGCACTGGAATTCCCAGTTTTGCTGCTGTTGCCAACACTTCGCGCCAAGCTGTTTGTCTGTCAAGAATCGTCTGCCTGAATTCAGGAGCCAATAGCAGGTTAGGTGGCGCTGGATTTTCGTTAAATGCCTTCTTAATCTTATTCAAAAATCCAGCACGAATAATACAGCCACCCTTCCAAATCCGCGCCAATTCACCTAAATTCAAGTTAAAATTGTAGGTTTTTGAGGCTGTAGCTAACAGTGCCATGCCCTGAGCGTAAGAACAGATTTTCGAGCAATACAGGGCATCCCGCACCATATTGATAAAGGCTTTGGTATCTCCCTCATATTTGCCAGAAGGACCTGTGAGTATCTTAGAGGCTGCTACCCGCTCTTTTTTGAAAGAAGACATAATCCGGGCGTTCACCGCTGCAATCATTGTCGGGACAGCAACTCCCAAATCCATTGCAGTTTGCACTGTCCAGCGTCCGGTTCCCTTTTGCCCTGCGGCATCAACAATCAAATCGACTAAGGGTAGATTTGTTTCTGGGTCAATGTAGGGGAAAATATTTGCTGTAATTTCAATCAAAAACGAATTGAGTTCGTCGGTGGTGTTCCATTCGGTAAAAACTTCGTGTAGCTGATTATGGTCTAGTCCAGCAACATTTTTCAGCAAGTCGTAGGCTTCAGCAATCAACTGCATATCACCGTACTCAATGCCGTTGTGTACCATTTTGACGTAGTGACCGGCACCACCAGGACCGCAATAGGTTACGCAAGGCCCATCATCAACTTGGGCGGCGATTTTGTTAAAAATTGGCGATAGATACTCGTAGGAGCTTTCTGTACCTCCTGGCATGAGCGAGGGGCCATTGAGCGCACCTTCTTCACCGCCACTAACACCCATCCCGATAAACCGAAGTCCAGCAGGTTCTAATTCTTGAGTGCGTCGTTCTGTATCTTCAAACCAAGAGTTGCCACCGTCGATAATGATATCGCCTTCATCTAGCAGGGGTTTAAGTTGAGCAATCACCGCATCCACTGGCTTACCAGCTTGCACCATCACAAGGATTTTGCGGGGACGTTCCAACAAAGCGACGAATTCTTCTAGAGTAAAAGCGGCTTTGACGTTCCGTCCTGGCGCACGCTGCGCCATAAAAGCATCTGTTTTTTCTCGGGAGCGGTTATAAACTGCAATTGGGAAGCCATTACGCTCGACGTTTAGAGCTATATTCTCACCCATTACGGCTAAACCAATCACACCAAAGCTTTGTAGTGTCATAAATTGTTTTGGCTAACTCTTGCAGATCCTTTTATCTTTAAGGGTAGTCCGAGATTTTTGCTTCTCTCCTAAAGAAGACCTTAAGAGTTGATATAAACGGCAAAAATCCAGAACTAACACAGATAATTAATTTTAATTTGTATCTAAATCGACAATTAACTTGCAAAATTTGCAAAATTGTTATTTGAGGGATTGGGGGCTAGGGACTGGGGACTAGGGACTGGGAAAGAATTTAATTTACTAAATTAGTTTTTCTTCCTAATATCTAATACCCAATACCCAGTACCCAATCCCCAATCTTAGTCAAAGGACGCAGTAAGGAGTAACCAAATAATGCTGGCATATGTCCTAGCTTTAGTGGTAGGTCTTGGTAGTTTAGCCATATACATATCAGCTTTCTTTTTCCCAGAAATCCACCGCAAGAATGACTTTATTTGGAGTGGTGTCGGGCTATTCTACGCCCTCGTCTTATGGGTGTTTGCACCACGCATTACTGGAGGTTTGCTGCTGGGTCATGTGGCTAGTGTCGCTCTTTTGGTTTGGTTCGGCTGGCAAACTCTTTCATTACGTCGCCAACTAACCCCACAGCTACAACAAACCCAAGTACCCAGTCCTGAGACAGTGAAAACTAGCATTCAGGAACAAGTAACTAATTTGTCTGTTCAAGAACGGCTTGCTCAGTTCCAACGGGGTCTTGGTAGCACCTTCGGTGGTGTGAAAGACCGGGTGCAACAGACTGTAAGTAAAAAAACACCTGTAAACCCCGCCAAAGGGACAACTTCCCCTGCACCTGTAGTTAAACCTGTTGTTGAGATTCTCGACAAAACTACTCCCATACCAGAACAACCAGCAGAGGATACGGCTGCTAGTACTGACACTGAAGCAAAAATCGAGAGTATACCGGAAGCGATTCCACCCAATCCTCCATCTCCCGAATTGGTGGAAGCAGCGCAACCAGATGCTGACGCTGAGGATAAAGAACCGATTCCTGTAGAAGAAATTGCTCCAGATGCGGTACTCGCTCCCCCAGCGGAAACGCCACCTGAGGTAGTACCGCCTGATAATCAGGCTAGTTGAATTTAGTGAAACCCAACGTTAACCTAAACATAATATTGGGTTTCACTAAACTTGTTTTAATGTTCTGGCACAAATCGGCTGAAACAAATAGACATCTCCATAAATTAAATATGCGTAACCTGAAACCCTTGTGGAGACGCGAAATTTCGCGTCTCTCTACAAGCGATCGCCTAGCTATAATCTTTGTCTTACAATAAACACAAAATCGCATCATATTTATCTGCCCTTCGGGCAAGGCAGAGAGCAGAAGGGAAGAAAGATGCTTTAAGGTATACCCAAAATAAGTGATACAATCGCCAAAAAAGGCTCTAATTACACTTAACATTATATGGCAACAACATCTGAGGTTCAGATAACGATTTCTCTTGCTGAACTGGGCTTAGACGATGAAGAGTTGCAAACAGAAGTACAAAATTTGCTACCCCAGTTAAGAGAAATGGATGGGGTAAAAGATGCAGATTTACTCGCAGTGACAGAAGCCCCATCAGGTTCTAAGGCTTTTGGCGGTTTCTCTTTGGGGACGTTCAAGGCACTAGTTAATCCAGCTTTAATCAAGCCTGTGTTTGAATTTCTCGCCCGCTTTTCTACCAAAACCTTTGAAATTGAAGTAGAAGCCTATGGTGAAAAATTCAAGGCGAAAGCCAGTAGTCGAGAAGATTTTACATTTGTCACCCAGGAAGTCCTGGATTAGGCGTAGGTTGGGTTGAGGAACGAAACCCAACATTTTCAAGACTTTGTTGGGTTTCGCTGTCGCTCAACCCAACCTACCTTTCCTCTTAACTTCCAGTCTCTTGGTGCAAGATATAACCCACCGTGTTAATTTAAAAATGGGTTAGGCGATACCGACTGCTGCGTGGTGGTTCGTGGAACAACAATCCGAGGAATTGCCGTTCGGCGGTTCGCAACTATAACGCGCGTGACAATAGGAACAACAACGTGGGTTTTCGGGTTGTGGTAGTTCGGGGCAGTACTCTTTTGTGTCAGAGCTGGTAAATGGGAATTTATTGGGAGTACCAAAAAAGAGTCCAGGCCTAATCCAGTGAGGTTAATAACAATCTCCGAATATAAAACCGAGTCGGATAGCTTGGTAGGTTGCAAAGTCGAACAGTTGTCCGATTCACTTAAAAGTACTATAGAGCTAGTATCTATTGGGTTTTGAGTATGATGGGAACTGATGGACAGGTAGCCATTATTCGCACAGATCGTGGCTTGGCGATCGCAGGTACTCGCATAACTCTCTATGATGTAAGGGATTATGTAAAGGCTCAGTATCCGCCTAAGTTTTAAATAGTAGCCAGCAATTTTATGACAGCAGCGCCAAGCCTAAAACAATATATCGAAAAACGAGAGCAAGGGTATTGGATCACCGGGACTCGCATCTCTCTTGATTCAGTTGTCTACGCTTTTTTAAATGGTGAGTCTCCTGAAAATATTGCCCAAAACTTTTCATTACTCTCACTAGAGCAAGTTTATGGGGCAATTGCATTTTATCTTGCCAACCGAGAGCTAATTGATGCATATTTAAAGGAAGCTGAGGCGGAGTTTGAGAAACTACAACAGTCATTGAGAAACAAAAATCCGCTTCTTTATGAGAAATTGAAAGCTGCTCAAACCCAAAAAAAGAGCAAAGTATGACAGCAGTTAGATTTCAAGCTGATGCTGACTTGAAGCAAGCAATTGTAACTGGCGTAGTACGAAGACAACCAAAAATTGACTTTCGCTCAGCCAATGCAGCAGAACTTGAAGGAAAGAAAGACTCAGAAGTATTAGTGATAGCTGCACAAGATGGGAGAGTTCTTGTAACCCATGATCGTAAAACAATGCCTGCTGAGTTTGGCGCTTTTATTGTCTCACAAACCAGCTCTGGAGTTTTGATTATTTCTCAAAATCTGCCAATCAGTGATGCAATTGAGTCAGTTATCCTTGTTTGGGAAGTTTCTACTGCAAAGGAATGGGTCAATCAAATAATGTCTATTCCATTTTAAATTATGGCGATCGCATCTTTACAAGCCATTAATTTCTCAACAGTTTTTAGAGTGCGATCGTATTCTTCTTCTGTTGTGATAACTTGAGGTTGAAACTCAACTAGAAGCTGACTGTAAGTGGTTGTATTAAAAGAATTACTCATATACCTTTGCGTCTGTTTGGCAGCGTTCCATAAGTAGGAGTATTTTCACCCGTTATCGACAGCGACTCGTCTTCTATAATTAGTAAAATCTGCACCTATAATCTTAGGCATGAGACTGTGACCGAAACTGGAAGCTACAAAGATACTGTAAACCTACCCAAGACTAATTTTGATATGCGGGCAAACGCCATCAAGCGTGAGCCTGAAATCCAAAAATTTTGGGAAGAAAATAAAATTTACGATCGCCTCTCCGAAAATAACCCCGGCGAATTATTTATACTGCACGATGGGCCTCCCTACGCTAATGGCTCTCTACATAGCGGTCATGCATTGGGTAAAATTCTTAAAGATATTATTAATCGCTACCAATTGCTAAAAGGGCGTAAGATTCGTTATGTCCCTGGTTGGGACTGTCACGGCTTGCCTATTGAATTAAAAGTTTTGCAGAATATGAAGTCAGCAGAACGGCAAAACTTAACGCCTTTACAATTGCGGCAAAAAGCTAAACAATTTGCACTAGAAGCAGTAGCAGACCAAAGTAAAAGTTGTATACGCTTTGGGATGTGGGGCGATTTTGAACACCCTTATCTAACTTTGCAGCCGGAATATGAAGCGGCGCAAATTGGTGTATTTGGTCAGATGTTCTTGAAAGGGTACATCTATCGTGGGTTAAAGCCTGTACACTGGAGTCCCAGTTCTAAAACTGCTTTGGCTGAAGCTGAGTTGGAATATCCAGAAGGCCACACTTCCCGGAGTATCTATGCAGCTTTCCCAATCACGGGTTTGGCGGAGGGTGTGCAATCTGTGTTGGGTGAATATTTGTCGGAATTAGGTGTGGCTGTGTGGACGACTACGCCTTGGACGATTCCGGGGAATTTGGCTGTGGCGGTGAATGGGGATTTGAACTACGCGGTGGTGGAAGTCTCACGCCAAGACGCAGAGGCGCAGAGAGGATTTAAGTACTTAATCGTTGCGGCTGATTTGGTGGAGAGTTTATCTTCGACGTTGGGGGTTGAGTTAACTGTAAAAGCTACAGTCAAGGGGAAGGATTTAGAACATATTACTTATCGTCATCCTTTGTTTGACCGGGAGAGTCCGGTGGTTGTGGGTGGAGATTATATCACAACTGAGTCGGGTACTGGGTTGGTACATACTGCACCTGGTCATGGTCAAGAAGATTATATTGTTGGTCAGCGTTACGGCTTACCTATCCTTGCGCCAGTTGATGACAATGGGAACTTTACCCAAGAGGCGGGAGAGTTTGCTGGGTTGAATGTGCTGAGTGATGGGAATCAGGCGGTAATTGATGCGCTGAGTGCGGCTGGTTCTTTGTTGAAGGAGGAAGCTTACGCGCATAAGTACCCCTATGACTGGCGGACGAAAAAGCCGACAATTTTCCGCGCGACTGAACAATGGTTTGCTTCGGTGGAGGGATTTAGGGAAGAAGCGTTAAAGGCGATCGCCACGGTAAAATGGATTCCAGCCCAAGGTGAAAATCGCATCACGCCAATGGTAGCGGAACGTTCTGATTGGTGTATCTCCCGTCAGCGTGCTTGGGGTGTACCAATTCCCGTTTTCTACGACGAAGAAACTGGGGAACCACTGCTGAATGAGGAAACTATTAACTACGTCCAAGCAATTATTGCTGAAAAAGGCTCCGATGCTTGGTGGGAATTGTCGGTAACTGAGTTGTTACCAGAATCTTACAGAAATAATGGTCGGTCTTACCGCAGAGGTACAGACACAATGGATGTATGGTTTGATTCTGGTTCATCTTGGGCAGCTGTATTAAAGCAGCGTCCAGAATTGCGGTATCCTGCTGATTTATATTTGGAGGGTTCCGACCAACATCGTGGCTGGTTCCAGTCAAGTTTGCTTACCAGTGTAGCAGTAAATGATATTGCGCCTTACAAAACTGTCTTGACTCACGGCTTTGTTTTAGATGAACAAGGGCGGAAGATGAGCAAGTCAGAAGGAAATGTGCTTGACCCAAATACAATCATTGAAGGCGGGAAAAATCAAAAGGCAGAACCGCCTTATGGTGCAGATGTACTGAGGTTGTGGGTATCATCGGTAGATTATTCCTCTGATGTCCGCATTGGTAAAAACATCATCAAGCAACTAAACGATGTCAGAGGCAAGATTCGCAATACAGCGCGGTTCTTGTTGGGTAGCTTGTATGATTTCGACCCCGAAAAAGATGCAGTACCTTTAGAAGACTTACCGGAACTCGACCGCTATATGTTGCACCGCATCACCGAGGTGTTTGAAGAGGTAACAGAAGCTTTTGAGAGTTTCCAATTCTTCCGCTTTTTCCAAACAGTGCAGAATTTCTGCGTCGTGGATTTATCCAACTTCTATTTAGATGTTGCTAAAGATAGACTCTACATCAGCGCCCCGACTGCTTTTCGCCGTCGCAGTTGTCAAACAGTGCTGAAGATAGCTTTAGAAAATTTAGCACGAGCGATCGCTCCTGTACTATGCCACACCGCCGAAGATATCTGGCAATATCTCCCCTACAAAACACCTTACAAATCGGTGTTTGAAGCCGGTTGGGTGCAGGTAGAAGAAAAATGGCGTAATCCAGAAATAGCAGGATTTTGGCAACAAGTCCGACAAATTCGCACTGATGTAAACAAGGTGCTAGAACAAGCCAGAATAGAAAAACTGATTGGTTCTTCTTTAGAAGCAAAAGCTTTGCTCTATATAGCTGATGAGCAGTTGCGTTCCTCAGTAAAAGCACTAAATCCAGTCATCGGTAACGGTATCGATGAACTCCGCTATCTATTCCTTACCTCCCAAGTAGAATTGTTAGATTCTCCTGACAAACTGCAAGGGTTGAAATATAACTTGCTTTCAGATAGTTGGGGAATTGGGGTAGTGAATGCAGAAGGGGAGAAGTGCGATCGCTGTTGGAACTACTCCACCCATGTGGGAGAATCAGCAGAACATCCTCTAATTTGCGAACGTTGCGTTGCAGCCTTAGCCGGAGAGTTCTAAAAAAAATCTCACGACGCCCTCAGACTGAAGTCTGGGGCTACACAAACAAAGCCTGCCTCCGCAGGCTAAATGCGTTTTTAATGTCTTTAGTCCGCCTCCGCGGACTTCGCTTGTGTAGCCGCGACTTCTAGTCGCCAGGTACTTTTATTTTGTAACCACTTTTGGGTTGACTAATTGAATGCTAAAGCCTTCCTTAGTGCATCTCACCATTAATAAGGGTTGGAAATACTAACTGTACTGGAGTTTAGACTAGTTTATGGTGCAAAAGTCGCTTGGCGCAATAGTTCACGCTGCATTGGGCGCATCTTTTGGGAGTCATTGATTGTCAGAGATTTACGGCATCTCACTAGCGCAGCCCAAATCTTTGATGCGATCGTGGAGCACATTCAACTTGCAACCAACGGCGGGAATATTCGATCGACCATTAGTATCTTTGCACCCGACTTACCTGAACAGCCAGGTATTCGCATTTGGAATCCACAATTGATTCGCTATGCCGGGTATCGTCAGCCCAATGGAACGATCATCGGCGATCCCGCTCAAACAGAACTCACTGAAATTTGTCAACACTTCGGCTGGCAAGGACAAGGAACTCGATTTGATGTTCTGCCATTGATCATTCAGATGCCCGAACAGAAACCGCAGTGGTTTGAACTACCAAAAGAAGCGGTTATGGAAGTTCCGATGACGCATCCTGAGTACAATGCCCCGCCGGTGACTATAAACTGATACTGTACTGATAAAGTTTTGGTAGGACTGACTGTAATCTGTGACTGTGCAACGAATGCCTTTACCACCTATTGCCAAGCGTTCTCCTGGTATTGGTGAGAACTCTTTCATAAATATTTTCTGGTCTTCAATAATGAGTTTAGGACAGCGACCCGGCTTCTTTTTCTTTTTTTCCGAAGCTTTAACTACATCAACCATTAACTCAAAGCTTTGACGACTTACTCCAGTCATTCGCTTAAATTTCCTTGAAGTAAGCTGTTTGGCTCTCCCAAATTTCACTGCTAATCAAATTTCCTAATCTTTAATCATACCACAAAACACTTTTGCAAGAGTTCTGTAGAGTGCAGCAATCTTATTGCTGCACTCTACAAGAGGTTGCCATAACTTGGTGTCTATGCATTAAGCCAAATTAAATATAACCAGAGAATCACTCCAGTCCCCAGTACGCAAATAATTCCTGTTAAGCCGGCTAAAGGTTTTTTGTTCTTACCTGTGAACAATTCAGAGACTTTACCCGTGTAAGTAACCAATTCTGCTGTGTCTATGGTAGCGATCGCCCATACCCATCCCGCGTGCATTCCCCATGCTATACCCAAATGACCATGATCAGCAAACCGTGCCAACACCAATACTATTCCCATTAACCACAGTCCAGGAAGTTGAGGTGTCGTTTCGCTTCGCTCCCAAATCAGGTGTAGAACGGCAAAAATCAAGCTAGAAATTGCTGCGGCTACCCAAATTGAATAATCTTGCGCTAATTCAGTAAACAGGAAACCCCGAAATAGCAACTCTTCGACACCACCGACTAATAACGCTATCAACAAAATCGGTATCAAGATGGGTGGTATTAACTTGATATTCGACTTTTGAAAAGAACACCAACCCAATCCGAATTGCCCACTAAATATAACAGCTAGGCTCAGCACTCCCAAGCCGAAACCTAGCCCTAAAGAATTTAGAATTGAAAAATTCGCAACAAAGCCGTAATCTGAGAAAGACGAATTATTTAGCCAACTAATTCCCCAGAGAATCAGGGGGGCTAATAAGTAGAGTGACGCAAGTAACGGCAACTTTTGCTCTGGCTGCAAAGGCTTAGTGGGTTGCCAATTGAGCAGGAATGCTAATACTACTGCTATTGGTAACCAGCACCCTACCCAGACAATGAAAAATGCCATCACTACAACTAGTGCTGGTGCATCTTTCATAAATGCCAGTAAGGTATTGACTGAAGATTCAAAGAACATGATCAGAACAGACAAAAAAAACACGATAGACTTCTTGCAAATATAGATTTCTTGGTTATTAATCAAGACTCTACTAAAATTGATGAATTACGCAAGGGGTCTAATCGTATTCTTTACTGGGACAAAATTCTCAAAACAGGGTTATTAGTTTGCTGTAGAAATAGGGACAAGTTATCAAGCATTCACCTTAAACTTATCCCTATCATTAGAAGAATTTACTCTTCCTCATCCAAATCTTCTTCGTCCAATTCGTCTGAGTCTATATCTTGCGGGATTTCTTTTTTATCACTTTCACCGAGTTGAATCAGGTGAATATGCTTGTATCCCAGTCTAATTTCAAACTCATCTCCAGCCTTTAAGCCCATTGCTTTGGTGTAGGTGGCACCAATCACAATCTGACCGTTTTGATGGACGCTAACCCGATATGTCGGTTCACGACCACGACCATCTTTAGGTGCCTCCGGACTCAGAGGAATTCCTCTAGCCGATAGTAAAGCGTCATAAAAATCTGTGAGATTGACGCGAACTTGGTTATTCTTAGTAACAGTGTAATAGCCGCACTGCTTAGCTCTTTCTCGTCGTGGTAAAGTGGAAAGTTCTTTTACTTTAGCAAGTAGTGCTTTTCCGGTTAATGGTGCTGTTGCAGTTTCAGTCATTATGCTCAAATTTTCCTTACTCTCTCCAAACTGATAAACAATCTCGTCTTATGCCAGTATCTAGCTTTTTAGCATCTGCATAGAGCTTCTAAGGACCCTAGGGTGAAAGGTTAATTCCTGTTAATAGGAGACAGAAGCGCCTCTATTATGGTTGCCCACAATAGATTAGAGGCCACAATTATCACAGAAATTTATTTCGGTGATTTTACGGCACTTTTGACCATGATTCGCCATCGGGAATGAACTTATTTTCTCTTTTGGCGCTATTGTAGCGGCGTAACTTGAAGCCACCTTTACAAATTAGATGAGTTCTACTACAAATAAGTCGTAGACTCAAGCAATTTCAGGTTTTTCACTTTCAGTGCTTGCCTTTGTTGCCCTTAAATTGTAGATTTTTCCCTACTCGTCCTCTCAAGCTTAGGACAGCATAGTATTTGAATAGGGTTCTACGGGCGTACACCCTTTTGTCCTACCGATAGAGACGTGAATTTTCTTGTCTCTACATTACGAATAAACAAAGCAGTAGTAGCCGCGCTTATACGGCTAGTAATTCTGGTTTCGTTACTTCGTAATTTTATATTAAATACTAGCATGGACTAATAATAGCAAAATTGTTGTTTAATTTTGAATTAAAGTTGCGGGGAAAATTTTATCTAAATTCCTGGACTTGAGGAGTGAAAAAGTGGTGAGAATTTTCCTCCCACTGCATTGCCTAGTGAGTATTGTAGTACCGCTTTTATAAAAATTAATCTAATTTAGATGGGCAGTTTTGTCCAATGAGTTAAATCAAGATTTTCTTAATTGAGAGCAGGCAAAAATCAAAGAGTCTCGCACATCCGGGTTTCCCGGCGCAAGAAGTTTTCTTTGAAAGCAGTCAGACTATTCTGCACGTCCATCTATGGGAAGAATAAATCTCCTTATATCTACCTGATGCTTTATTGCCACTACTAGATGTTAATATCCGCTTTAACACTTCTATATAACCAAAAAATTCCTTCTTCGCCACAGGTAGAGGGATTTTTCCTGCCAGGGCTGCTAAACTCAAGTTGATATCAAGATGTAGTAATAACTTAAAATACATTTAATTTGGATATTTTCGCTAAATCAGCAATGAACGTAAGTCTAACTACAGATGAAGCTTCTCTTCCACACGCTCTTAAGCAAGGAAATTCAAGGCTAAATCACAATGACTTTTTCGCTTTTGGGCGTAGAGCTTACGAAAAATGTCACTTGCCGCCCTACTACAACTGAAATTTTAATGGTTATCCTTAAGTTAGAATCAGTAGCCTTTTCATCATCAGCCTATTAACATCTGGCATTGAATAAAGGGCAACAAAGAGTATGGCTCAGTTTTCGCAATCACTTGCCTTTACTCGTGATATCTAAGGCTAGTGAGGAAATTTTAAGACTTTGGTTGGTAGCAATGGAAGTTATTTTTAAGGTTATTCGGCAACAACAAAATTCCTCCCCTGTTGTGCAAACTTACCTTTTAGAGGCAGAACCTGGCAATACAATCCTGGATTGTCTCAATCAGATTAAGTGGGAGCAAGATGGAACATTAGCATTTCGCAAAAATTGTCGCAATACCATTTGTGGTAGCTGTGCTATGCGAATCAATGGGCGTTCAGCTTTAGCTTGTAAGGAAAATGTCGGCAGTGAACTTGCTAGATTACAACAAATAACATCATCAGCGAGTAAAGCAAGTGCCATTCCAGAAATTATCGTGGCCCCTCTAGGCAATATGCCCGTAATTAAAGATTTGGTCGTGGATATGAGCAGTTTCTGGAATAATCTAGAAGCAGTTGCTCCTTATGTGAGTACGGCTGCAAGACAAGTGCCAGAAAGGGAGTTTTTGCAAACACCACTAGAGCGATCGCAACTCGATCAAACTGGTAACTGTATTATGTGCGGTGCTTGCTACTCTGAATGCAATGCTCGTGAAGTAAATCCAGATTTCGTTGGCCCTCACGCCCTTGCCAAAGCCTACCGCATGGTAGCAGACTCCCGCGATAGCGACACTGAAAATCGCTTAGAAAGCTCCAACGAAGGGACTAAAGGAGTGTGGGGCTGCACTCGTTGTTTATACTGCGACTCAGTTTGTCCAATGGAAGTCGCACCACTAGAACAAATCACTAAAATTAAACAAGAAATTCTCACGCACAAGCAAGCTGATGACAGTCGCACAATTCGCCACCGTAAAGTATTGATAGACTTGGTTAAAGAAGGTGGTTGGATTGATGAACGTCAATTTGGTTTACAAGTTGTCGGTAATTACTTTCAAGATCTCAAAGGATTACTTAGTCTTGCACCTTTAGGTTTAAGAATGTTATCTCGGGGTAAGTTCCCTATGTCATTTGAACCTTCCCAAGGCACGCAACAAGTGCGATCGCTAATCGAATCTGTGCAACAACAAGAGGGACGGGGGACTGGGGATTAGGGATTAGGGACTGGGTATTAGGTATTGTATTGGTTTCTGGGTATTTAAGTATTGAGTATTGGGTCTTAAAGATTGGATATTTTAGGTATCAGGAAACTCTTCCCCAATTACCAGTCCCCAGTACCCAGTCCCTAACTTCAACGCGGTTCTTGAGGTATATTCAACGGTTGTCCAGAACGGTTATACACTAAAATATCCCACTGCCCATTGTTACTCGACTCAAAAGCAATCCTATTACCATCAGCGCTAATTGTAGGATTGCGGACTTCCGCTTGAAGATTAGTAGTTAAATTACGTGATTGGCGTGTTTCCAAGTCGTAAAGAAAAATAGCCGATCGCCCCTGGCGACTAGCAGCAAATACAATATAACGACCATTATCGGCAACACTAGGATGACTTGCGATCGTATCCAAGGAGTTTAAACCTGGCAAATCAACCAAATTACGAGTTACCGTATCAAACATATAAACATCTTGGCTACCTCGTCGGTCGGAAATAAAAACAATGTATCTCCCAGAAATTTGAGGTTTTAATTCCGAAGCTAGACTGTTGAGACTCCGACCCCCCGGATCAAAGGGATAATTTAAGATGCGAGGGTAGCCAAAACACCCAGTCAAAAAACCTGAGCATACAAATACAGGTATAAAAAAAAAGCGTTTCATATATTAGTCAATAGTCAAGAATTTCTTCCCCTGCTCCCCCTGCTCCCCTACGGAGGCGAACCAACGGTTGCACCGTTAGGAATATCTAACTCTATATTCGGTCCCCGGTCTAATACTTCAATATCCCACTGACCACGGCTGGCGGTTTCAAAAACAACATAACGTCCATCTGGGCTGATATTAGGATTTCTTACCCAGCCGCGATAGATTGGGGTGAGGATTTGCGGCTGTTGCGTAGCGCGATCATAAAGCGCTACCACTGGTCTACCTTGGTCACTAGTAATATAAGTAATATAACGCCCGGTATAGCTCATGCTTGGACTTTCAGCAATTGTCTCCGGTCGGTTTATGCCCGGTGTGCGAATAAAAAGTTGCCTCTCCAAGTCGTAAACCACTAGCTGATGATTACCATTCCGATTAGATACAAACGCTAAAAAGCGCCCATTTCCACTCAAAGCAGGTTGCTCCTCGGTGTAGCGACTGTTGAGGGAAGTAGGCCCTATAGGAAGATTGGTAGTATTACAAGATACAAGCAAACTTGTCAAACTAAAAATTAGGCTCCAATGAATTGGTCTTTGGAGCCAAAGTGTAGACGTAAATTTTTTCACCTCAACTGTTTTCCGTCCCCTCTTAGCCTCCCTCCACCCTAACTCTTTTAGACATCATCAAAATCGGTTGAATTATCTGGCTCCTCATTTGACTTTTCAATTGGGTTGTAGGGTACGTATTCAGTTGGTATGGCCTCATCATCTTCGCGCACTCTTCGTGGAGCCGAGTCAGTTGGCGGACGACGCCTTTTTGGTCTAGTGGGAGCAACATCGTCCTCGCGACTTTCTGACCGTTGCGGCCCGTTATTACTACGACGAGAAGGTTTTCTAACTTCTTTGCCTGAAGTGTCCCAATCATCAACTTCTTTTGAGGAAGAACCCCAATTTTCCTCTTCAAAGCTTTCGGAAGTACGATTCACTGGACGCCCAGAATTACGCCGACGCCCTCTATCCCCGACTTCTGTACTTTCGTTACTTTTGCGACGTTCTGAACGCCGAGGAGATTGATCTGCGTAGTAGTCATCACGAGATGAAATTTCATCCCTGCTACCTCGAATCCGGGGGCGCACAGGTCGCTCCTCTTCTTCATAAGGCAGCGGCTCTAGGTCTGCATCCATCTCAGCCTGATAATTCTTGCGATTACTATACGAATAGTTTCTGCTTACTTCTCGCTCATCGTCCACAATCGGAGTATTGCGCTTGGCTTGCTGAGTAGCTATACTCCGCAGGCGAATACTTTCAACAGCAAAAAACACAGTTGTACCGACTAAAAGCAGCTGACCAAATTGTAAAATCGGGTCTAACCGCCAGCCTTGAAAGACGAGAATAAAACCACAGAGTAAGCCTACTGCGGCAAAAAAGATATCTTGATCTCTTGACAGCTCGGGACGCACAGTGCGGAGAAAATACAGTGCTGCCCCAGCCACAGCCAGGAAAATTCCTAGAATACTGGCTGAGTTTGCCCCGAAATTTACCTGAGCCAGAAAACTGGCTGAGTTCAGCCCAAAATTTATCATTGCTGTTTTCCCAATATCAAATCTATGTTAGCGAGTCACAATTAAAATCACTACTCTAATTAGGCGCAATATATTAAAGCTTCAAAGCATCTGGCAAAGAAGCTCTGAAGCTGTCCACCGAAAGCTAAAAAAGCCGATGTGTGTCAGTTACAACCGCCCTCAAGGGGAAAAACTGCTGCGCTTGGTGCAATTAGATAAATAGCTGACAGACAATCGGGTATGAGAGTCCAAGCGACTCCCCCAAACATTATGAACGCTGGATTTTATCTCTCTGGCTAATGAAAATTAGACCAACTGTAGCAGGGATAACTACAATTGCAGCACCAAAAACCAAACTCAAAAGAAAATTTGCTAAAGAAGGCGTCATAGTTCTCAACCTTTTTTTACACACTTCATAATAATTCTAATGGTGTATCACTTTCTTGAGAAGCTTTTGAGCATGAGCTGCCAAACTTGGTCACTGCCCTCACAAATCATTGTTAATCCGCATTAGGGATTGAAATAAAATAATAGAGAGAGTGCTTTACAAAGCTTAAAATTTTCTGGTGTTCGCGAAGCGCGGCTTGCCGTTCGCCCAAGTTCTTTCTTTGTTCACAAATAGTTACTCAAACCGATGACTGGTGCTAACTTGACTGCTTGGATTCTTGGCCCTATGTTGGGGCTGATGATCTTTTTGTTTATTTTCCGCATAATTCTTACTTGGTATCCGCAAGTGGATTTGAACCGTCTGCCCTTTAATTTAATAGCCTGGCCGACTGAACCCTTTTTAGTGCCGTTGCGAAAGTTAGTGCCACCTATCGGCGGGGTGGACATTACTCCTATTATTTGGGTTGGCATCTTCAGCCTGGTACGAGAAATTCTACTAGGTCAGCAAGGGTTGCTAACCATGCTGTCTAGTAATCTGTCAAGATAAAAATGATGGTCGTAGAGACGCGAAATTTCGCGTCTCTACAAGGTTTTTGGTATGCTTCCCTAGCCCCTTAGCTATTCATCTCCTGCACAAAATTGGTATAGATATTACCCTGCAAGAACTGTGGATTTTCCATAATTTTTTGATGAAACGGGATAGTGGTAGGAAGTCCCGTGATGGCACACTCCCGCAGTGCACGTTTCATACGGTTAATAGCAGTGGGTCGGTCTGGCCCCCAAACAATTAACTTGCCAATCAGGGAGTCGTAGTAGGGCGGGATTTGGTAATCTGTGTAAACGTGGGAATCAATTCGGACACCGGGGCCTCCAGGAGGGAGATAGCCGCTAATACGTCCAGGGGAAGGGCGAAAGTCATGATCAGGGTCTTCGGCGTTGATCCGACATTCGATCGCATGACCCCGCAAGACTACTTGGTCTTGAGTCAGCTGGAGTTTTTCTCCTTGGGAAATCCGGATTTGTTCAACCACCAAGTCCACCCCAGTAATCATTTCTGTCACGGGATGCTCGACTTGAATCCGGGTATTCATTTCCATAAAGTAGAATTTACCGGATCTATCCAAGAGAAACTCAATGGTACCCGCCCCGGTGTAGTTAATAAACTGGGCAGCTTTGACAGCAGCTTGTCCCATTTTTTCTCGTAGGTCAGAATCGAGAGCAGGGCTAGGTGCTTCTTCTAGTAGCTTTTGATTCCGACGCTGAATTGAGCAATCCCGTTCACCCAAGTGGATGACATTACCGTAGTTATCCGCCAAAATTTGAAATTCAATGTGGCGCGGACGTTCAATAAACTTTTCTATATAAACGCCAGAATTGCCAAAAGCTGCTCCCGCTTCACCTTGTGCCGCTAAGAATAATTTGACAAATTCGCTTTCAGCATGTACCAAACGCATACCCCGTCCACCGCCACCCGCTGTAGCTTTGATCATTACTGGATAGCCGATATCTTTGGCAAATGCCAATCCTTCTTGCTCAGACTCTACTAACCCCTCACTACCTGGTACAGTCGGCACTCCAGCCTTTTGCATGGTTTCTTTTGCAGTGGATTTATCCCCCATCCGCCTTATGGCTTCTGGAGTGGGACCAATAAAAGCAATATGATGGTCAGCACAAATTTCTGCAAATCGGGCGTTTTCTGCTAAAAAGCCATAACCCGGATGAATGGCGCTAGCATTGCGCGTCAATGCAGCAGCAATAATATTGGGAATATTCAAATAACTTTTGCTGCTAGCAGGTTCGCCAATGCAAACCGCTTCATCAGCAAGTTGAACGTGGAGGGCATTACGGTCAACAGTGGAGTGAATCGCAACCGTCGCAATTCCCATTTCTTCACAGGCGCGGAGAATGCGAAGGGCGATTTCTCCCCGATTGGCAATTAATATTTTGTCAAACTTCATTTTCGAGTTTCGATATCAGTACCAGTAGATTGTCATTTTCTTCCATCTAATTTGAAATAAAACTTCCTTTATATTTCAATTTATGACAGGAGATTTCCAACCTTGATCTTCGGCAGAGTATAGGATCGGGCTTGCTGCCTCTAAAGGTCTTAACTAGGCTAACAACATTGCTGCTGCTAATCTTTGCTAGTTTCCCGAACTAGGCTTTGGCGATCGCTTTTTCGCAAGCTACTACGCAAAATTTGGAAAATTTTACGCCCATGCCTAGCCCAAGAAGCGATCGCACCGTGCCTCTACTCCCTTAAATATCACTTGTGCAGCTGCTAAATTTCTGTCAGTCTGATATCCGCTTTCAGAAAATTTGTGAAACCGTACACTTAAATTTTTCGGAGCTTGAACTTAGATATCACCTTACTATAATTATTTTCTTATGCTATAGTCTATATTCAGACAACCTGTGCGGATGTGGCGGAATTGGTATACGCGCACGCTTGAGGTGCGTGTGGCTTTGCCTTGCGAGTTCGAGTCTCGCCATCCGCATTTTTCAGGTATTAGTCAAGGGTCAATAGTCAAGGGTCAAAAGGCCTTAGACTATTGACCCTTAAATCTGGGCATAGCTCTGATTTTTTATGCTTTTATAGAGATAGGTTAAGTTTTGTAAAAAGCATTGACTACTACTTTTACACCGACAAACAACTTAACGCTGCCAGCAGCGTGGCATCGCCTCACTCCAATTTGGCAAGGTGGGGAGGTAGTAATTCAACAAGGTTTGCCCCATACTCAGCTGGCACCGACTTGGCAAATGCTACTTTTGGGCGACGGCTCACCAACCAGACACTTAGAATTGCTTACAGGCAAACCTACAGAAGTAGATGTCATCGATATGTCATTGGTTGGCATGGACTTAGATGATGCCCCTGACTTAATCCAAGCTGTCCCAGGACCACGACTGCGGCGGCAGGTATGGCTACGTACCCCCTCTGGTCAGCGATTGGCATATGCCGCCTCGTGGTGGGAAGCTAGTCATGTAGATGAATATTTGCAAAACCGTTCATTACCAATTTGGGCGAGTTTAGCTCGTCTCCGCACAGAGTTGTATCGAGATGTTCAAGGAATTTATTACGGTTCCTCAAATGCCCTACAGTCAGGCTTTGATGAGACTGGACCTTTTTGGGGACGTCACTATTTGTTTTGGCATCACGGACAGCCATTGACCTTGATTTATGAGGTTTTCTCGCCTTATTTAACCAAATATTTGGGACCTATGTAGCTGAGTGCCGTGAATGCTTCGGCATAGTAACGATTTGCAGAATAATTAAAAAATGCTGGTTATCAGGCATCACACCTAACGGGAGTCCAAGCTTCTGTGCTCAAACTTAGAACTGATGACTTGCAGCTTTGTCTACTTAGGTTATATCCTCAGAGTGCTTGGAATAAAGAATTTCACTTTCGGAGAATTTCCGGAAGAGCTAACTGTCCAAGGGAATTATCCTACGAAGTTCAACAAAGCGTGTTAAAAAAGGTAACTAACCACAAAAACACTGCTTCTGAAACAGTAGGGAAAGTTTATTCCCGAAGTATCAGCAACATTCAGGGTAGAGAAATTTATGTAATTAGCTGCCCCAAATAATGGGAAACTTTTTGGTTGAATCAACCAATCAAGCTAGTAATGAATTTGCAAGTATGAGGTATAGGTTTCAATGGCACTGCCTGTTGTGTCTGTTCCGATGAAGAAAAAAAAGAAACCGTCTTTGGTGTTGACGCTTTCGTTTGCTGGGTTATTGATTGGTGCAGGGAGTGCAGCATACTGGTTGTTAACTCAAGGACAGCCATCTTCCAAAGATTTGCCAGTGGGTGCAAATATTATTCCTCAAGATGCCCTGTTTGCGGTTTCTTTAACAACAGATCCCAGGCAGTGGCAGAAATTGCGGGAGTTTGGGACAAAAGAAACCCAAGTAGAACTAGATAAAAATTTAGTGCAGTTGCGCGATCGCTTTCTGACTAATAATGGTTACGACTTCCAAAAAGATATCGCTCCTTGGGTAGGCGATGAAGTTACAATCGCAATTCTTGCCCCTCAAGCAGCAAGTAAATCAGCACCTAAACCAATTGCTACTGATGGAGATGCTGCTAGCAGTCAGCAGTCAATGGTAATGGTGCTGCCAGTGAAAAGCCCAGAAATAGCCAAGAACATTTTGGCACAACCTAGAGCTATCAAACAAGGCAAATGGGTTGACCGCACATATCAGGGAATCGCTATCAAACAAAATGAGGGACAATCTGGGGAAAACTTTTCAGCCGCATTACTAGACGGACGTTTTCTCCTCATTACCGATAATGCCAAAGCTACAGAAAAAGCGATTGACGCTTACAAAAGTAAAGCATCTCTGGCAAACACTGGGGGTTTTGCCGAAAACTTCCCTAAAATTGCCAATTACCAACCTTTTGCCCAGTTTTACGTAAATGTGCCAACAGCAGCAAAAATAGCCGCTGCTTCTCCAAAGCGCCATTTACCCGCTCAAGTCCTGGCTCAACTTCAGAATAACCAAGGTTTAGCAGGAACAATTACCTTGGAATCAGAAGGAATTCGCTTAAAGGGCGTTTCCTGGCTAAACCCTAATAGTCAGCGTGTGTTATCGGTAGAAAACAAAGCAGGGACAATGCAAAGCCGCGTACCAGCAGAAACCTTAATGATGCTGTCTGGCGGTAACTTACAGCGGTTGTGGGGAGACTACGTTTTAACATCCCAAAGAAATCCCCTCTCACCAATATCACCAGAACAACTACGAGGTGGAGTAAAATCTCTGACTAATCTAGATTTAGAGCAGGACTTACTCAGCTGGATGAAAGGCGAGTTTTCCGTCTCAGTGATTCCAACTACCCAAAAAGAAGATTCACCAGAGGATTTTCGTGCTGGGTTGGTAGTTATGGTACAGGCAAGCGATGCCTACGGCGGGCAAAGCCTACGCAAATCAGCTGAAGCATCCTTACAAAAGCTGGATGATGTCATGAAAAATCAATACCAATTCCAAATCAAACCGGGAAAAGTCGCAGGTCAACCCGTTATTAACTGGATTGCGCCTTATGGCACATTAACCGCAACCCACGGTTGGTTAGACAAAGATGTCGCTTTTTTAGTTGTGGGTGCTCCCATCACCGATAAAATTGTTCTCAAACCCAACAATCCACTAGCTAGCACTCTTTCCTACCAACAAACAGTTCTTACAGACCCCAATCCGACAAATGGTCAATTTTTCCTGGATGTGGAACGAACTGTGAAAAATTTTCCCCTGCCAACTCTGATCCCCAATCAACAACCTTTGCTAGCAGCAACACGTTCAATTGGCGTGACATCTGCTGTCAGCGACAGCCGCAGTAACCGCTATGACATTTTTTTAGCACTTAAAAAAGCTGGCAAACCAACTGCCTTACCCAGTCCAGTCAGCAGTCCCAACACCGCTGCTATCCCTCTGCCAACTGCTACACCATCCGTGATTAGATTGCCGTAAAAATACTTAGACAGGGGAGATAAGCGAGTAAGCTAACAATAATTTCCCCTCATCCCATTACCCTATAAGCAGATAGGATCATAACAGTCAGAATCCATATTTTAACGAATTCACTGGGGAGAATACTTTATGAATCTGGTTGTACTCCAGAACTGGCTGGACAACGCCTCCTTTGCCATATTATTCGTCACAATGCTGGTGTATTGGGGAGGAGCGGCTTTTCCGAATCTGCCTTATCTAGCCGCTTTGGGGACAGGTGGGATGGCGATCGCTAATTTATGCATAGCCACCCTGCTAGGGGCACGATGGATAGAAGCTGGCTATTTTCCCCTGAGTAATCTGTATGAATCCCTATTTTTCTTAACTTGGGGAATTACCGCTGTCCATCTAATTGCCGAAAATAACAGCCGTAGCCGTTTAGTGGGAGTTGTGACTGCCCCCGTAGCAATGATGATCGCGGCTTTTGCCACCTTGACACTGCCATCAGAAATGCAAGTGTCAGAACCTTTAGTACCTGCTTTGAAATCAAATTGGCTGATGATGCACGTCAGTGTCATGATGTTGAGTTATGCCGCTTTGATGGTGGGTTCTCTGTTAGCGATCGCTTTTCTGGTTGTCACTCGTGGTCAAAACATTCAACTACAAGGCAGTTCTGTAGGTACTGGTGGATATCGCAGCAACGGTTACCGCTTGCACAAAGCAGCTGAATTAATTTCTCAACCACCAACACCCCCTGTTGAAAATAATGGCTTTGCTCGTAATGAGCGCAATAACAACGGTAACGGTAACGCTAGCACTGCTGTTTTAAATTTAGTAACTGCCCCTGAATCCCAAGTCATAGCATCTGTCGAACCCCTATCACCCCAGCGCCTTAGCCTTGCCGAAACCCTCGACAACATCAGTTATCGCGTCATCGGTCTAGGATTTCCCCTGTTGACAATTGGCATTATTGCTGGTGGCGTTTGGGCAAATGAAGCTTGGGGTTCTTACTGGAGTTGGGATCCCAAAGAAACCTGGGCATTAATCACCTGGTTAGTATTCGCCGCCTACCTCCACTCCAGAATTACTCGCGGTTGGCAAGGGCGTCGTCCCGCAATTCTAGCCGCCACTGGCTTTGTTGTCGTCTGGGTGTGTTATCTCGGTGTAAATCTTTTAGGTAAAGGTTTGCATTCTTATGGTTGGTTCTTTTAAGAACTTCATCTCTAACCCCTCTTTGCCGAGAAGAGGGGAAAAACCTACATAAAGAAGTACCTTGCAAATTATGCACTATATTTAAAATGACATTTTTATCAGAGATTTGGGATGAATTTTCATATTGGGCAGGACTAATTATAAAAAATCATCATTTTATTTCGGATGAACTGCCACATCAGTGGAAACTATAGATTTAGTGACAGGATATCGTGACAGGAGATTTTTATGGGAGATATATTCGAGAGACTGAATCACGATGAAGTTGTGTCTATAGAACCAGACGCTTTTAATAAGTTAGATATTTCTAGAACTTTTAAAGTATGTGATTTGATTGCAGCAATTAAGGAACATATTGGAGCAGATGGGACAGTTGAGGCAAATTTATACAACCAAGGATTAAATTGTGAAGTTTTACAGTTTACTGCTCAGGGATGGAAAAAAGGAAAAGTTAGACTTGCTTTAGAATTTTGTCCTAATGAAATTGAATCACCACTGGATGAAATTTATCAACAACTCCAACAAGTTGAAAACTAATAAGGTAAGTAGTGTTCAACCTAACAAAATCTCGCGCATAGACGTGTTGGTGAAGCTAGAAACCTATCTGGGTCTGTCTGCCATTTAAATCTTAAGATGTTATGGACTCCCCTACATGCAAAAATACACCGCAGCATCCGATCGCGCCATTTATTTGAGCACAAACAGCGGCTATTAGTAGCTGTTTCCGGCGGACAGGATTCTTTGTGCTTAATAAAGCTGTTGTTAGATTTACAACCCAAATGGGGATGGCATTTAGGTATCGCACATTGTGATCATCGCTGGCGTTCTGACTCCCAAGCAAATGCTAATCATGTAGAGAACTTAGCTAAAACTTGGGATATATCCTTTTATTTAGAAACAGCCAATCAGTCTTTAAATAGTGAAGCTGCTGCACGCGATTGGCGCTATCAAGCTTTAAGTGCGATCGCCCAAGCAAATAATTACCAGTATATTATTACAGGACATACGGCAAGCGATCGCGCCGAAACTCTCCTTTACAACTTAACTCGCGGTACTGGCGCTGATGGTTTGCAAGCCTTAACTTGGCAACGCCCATTAACTGAGGGCATTTTGCTAGTGCGTCCACTTCTAGAAATAACTCGCTCACAAACAGAGCAATTTTGTCAAGAGTTTCACCTACCAGTCTGGGAAGATTCTACCAATCAAGATTTAAAATACGCCCGCAACCGCATTCGCCAAGAGTTAATTCCATATTTGCAAGAAAATTTCAATCCCCAAGTAGAATCCGCATTAGCCCAAACCGCAGAATTGTTGCAAGCAGAAGTGGAATATTTGGAAAAAGCTGCCCAGCAGTTGCGGGAAGAAGCTATGTGGGGGAGTGAGGAAAATGAGAAAGCAATATTTTTCTCATCCTCATCTCCCCCTTCTTCCTTAAAGTTAAATCGCCGGGTATTACAGAAAGCACCACTAGCACTACAACGTCGTGTGATGCGTCAGGTATTACAACAAATACTTCCTGATGCGCCCAGTTTTGAACATATTGAAAAACTAACGTGGTTAATTATAGCGCCAAATCGTTCGCAAACTGATCCATTTCCTGGTGGTGCGATCGCTCAAGTACAAGGCAACTGGATCTGCTTGAGATAGTTATTTAAAGTCTTTTTATTATCAGGGACGATGCACATTATTAGTTTTAGAATCTTAAGAGAATATGCAGAAACCCATTCAAATTGTCAGGAAATATTAAGCAATTGGTATAAAATTGCCACTAAAGCGAAATGGGCAAATTTAGTTGAAGTACAGCAGATTTTCCCGAAAGCTGTAGACGCCTGAAAGGCGGCTTCCCAAAGGGTAGCTGTTGGTAATTTTACAGTTTTCAATATTAAAGGAAACGCTATATCGCTTGATTGTTAGTATAGATTATGAATGACAGTTAATTTATATTAAGTATATCCTCACCCATGCAGAATACGATAAGGATAACTGGAAAGATGACCCTTACTTTTAATCCAGATAAATACAAGGAATTATTAACAGCTTATCTTCCCAAACTGATAAAAAGCGAAGCTGAAAATAAGCAAGCTTTAGGGATAGTGGAAGATTTAATGCACCGGGAACGCACCCCAGAAGAAAATGAACTTTATCAGTTATTAATTACTTTAATTGAAAAGTTTGAACAAGAATATTATCAGCCAAGCCAGCAGAATAATCCTGTATCTATGTTGTTATTTATTTTAGAGGAATCTGAAAGAAGTAGAGATGATTTAGTAGCAGTTTTAGGGACAGAAGATTTTGTTGATGATATTTTAAATGGACAAGAGAAGATAAATACAGAACAAGCGCGTAAGCTAGGAGAGTTTTTTCATGTAGATTCTAGTTTATTTATGGAAGAATAAATAAGTTCGTAGTTGAGCTAAAGCCAAAAAAAATAACTTAGATTTGATTACTCTTCAACACCTAGATAATGATACAAGGCATAATATTTTAGATTTTTTTTACTTTTAACTTGCTTCACAGATACGTAATAGTGTTCAGAGGATGTTTGAAAAGTATTGGGCGAATAGAATTCGCTACTACACAAACAAAGTCCCTTCTCTACGAGAGGCTGCGCCAACGGGTGATGCCTCTGGCACGCCTGCCGTAGGATGCCCGTACCCCTGAGGGGAAGCAAGCTACGCGTTAGCGTCTCGTAGAGAAGGGCTGTAGGGCGAACGCAGTCGCCTGGCTGTCGGGAAACCCTACCAAGAGCGCTGTCTCACCACCTCCGTGGACTAATAGAAAATCAAGGATTTTTAACCCACGGAGGTGGAGAGAAGTCTGAGCGGAGGCTTCCTCCGTTGGCGCAGCCCGCCGTAGGCATCAGAACTTCGGAGTTTTGTCTGTATAGCCGCGACTTCTAGTCACCAGGTCTATTAATAAATTAGACTTTTCAAACATCCTCTCACAATAATACTGCTTTGTCCTAATTTTATCATCCGACCAATTAGAAGGAATTACCTGACGATTAACTTGATATTTTCTAAATGTTGCTTTTGGGGAAAATAATTTAATTATTAGAGGTAGTATCCCAAAAGTCATAAAACATATAAAAATTTGACTCATATTTTTGTTCAAAGTTCAATATACTAGACATCGGGTGAAAATAGCGTAGGCACAATTCATGAATTGTGCCTACCAAGGATTTTAGCTAATTTCTGGAGATGTCTACTGATTACCTGTGAGGTTGCATAGAACCAGTTGCTCAGAGCAAGTTGTCTTACCAAAGCCCCAGAACTTGCTAAGACGCTAGCAATTCTGGCTGAGACATTAAACTCTGTAGAGTGTGGCGCATTTGGGCGATCGTCTGAAGTTGATAATCACCAGTTTCTTGGACTTGAGCCAAAGATTCCCCAATTCCTTGTAGCTTATGCCGTAATCCATCTAAGGAATCCTGAATGGGTTGTAGTACTTCTTGATATAGATTTACCCGACCACAACATTCAGCGGTTGCTGTTCGCAGGGACAACAAGTTTTCCTCAACCGTTTTTAGTTCTTGGCGCTTCTCCTCCAGATCGTGGGTTTGATTATCAATCATTCCCTGTGCTAGCTCAATACCAGCACGTATCTGCTCAATCTCACGTTCCAGCTTTTGTATTTCCTGTGAATGTTGTTGTCGCTGAGTTTCAATTTGTAACAAAATCGGTTCTAAATTAATTTTGTTACCATCTTCTTCATTTTCAACATTATGTCCTTGCCGCCGCCGCAGTACGTCCTGGTGTTGCTTAAGAAACTTCTGCCGTTGTAACATATTACGGCGTTGTCCCACCAAAGTTTCATTTAGCATCTGATAAAGGTCTTTTTCATCTGTCAGTTCCATTTCCAAATTAATATGGTCTTGGTCAGATGCATGATTTATTTTATTTTGCAGTTCTTCTATAGTTTCTTGCTTATATGTTAGTTCTTGTTCTTGATCGTGAACGAAGCTAGCATCCATTTCCAACTTATACTGTAGGTCTTGCACTATCTTTTGCAGTTCTTCTAAAGGCATTTTCTGCAAAGTTTCCACATCAGCTTGCTGACCGAGAACCACATTACCAGATGTTGCAGCTAAGGAGTGAATCTGTTGGTATAAATCTTCCTGACTGCGTAACTGCTCCTTGAGTATTCGAGTATATTCTTGCTTGCTGGTGAGATCTGCTGTATTTACTTGCAACTGGGCTATTTGCTGTACTAAAGAATTTTGTGCCTGTTGCCATGCATTTTGGCGATCGCTAAATGTTTGTAATAAGAGATCTACCTCCTGTTGTTGTTTAGCAGCCACAGTTTTTTGCTGCTCAAGTTGTTCCCAGTGTGGATTAAGCGTAGCTTGCTGCCTTTCGATCAATTCAAAAGCCAAATGCAGGTGTTCCCTTACTGTTTCTGTGGGAGCAACACGAGTAGATAAGCGATCAAGTAACTCACTCATCACCCGACTTTGCTCCTCATCCAAAACCGTCCCCTGCTGAAAATCCGCCTGACGCTCTTCCAGACGGCGCTGTTCACCCCGTAAATGCTCCCAAGCTCCTTCCAGTTCCTGGCGGTTACGCTCAATTTCTGCTTGCAACCGTTCAATCTCCTCGCGGGATGTGTCAACTGCCTGTTTTTGCTCCTCCAAGCGTTGCAACTCATCCTCCAGTTCTTGCACTTGTTCCGAGCGAACTTCTATGTCCATTTCGCGGCGATTTAACTCTTGCGCCTGAAACGTCAGTGACTGCTTCCACTGATCAATCTCATCTTCCTTGAGCTTAAATTTTTCCAACTGGCGGGAAAAATTCTGCAAAATGTTAACTAGAGGACGCCCTGCTTCTTGAATCCGTTGTACTTGACGATTCGGATTCAGTTCAACCAGCACCAGTGCGCCATCATTTAATTTGCCTGCGTCTTCAGCTGCAATTACTTCTTCCGACACAGTATTCCAATTCTGGTCAGTTCGCTGACAAGCCAGCAGTTTCAGTTCAGTTTTAGAACCACCACCGAGTAAGCCGCCTTTCTGCTTTTGTACTTCTGCTAAATACAGCACACCGCTAGTCCTTAATTGATGCACTTAAAATTCGTGTTTTGAAATATACCTTAGATAATTCTGTTAACTTGCCTCACTGAACCGAAGTTTAGACTAACAAGACAGACAAAACTATTTATAGACGTGAGATATTACGTCTTGATATTTATAGAAGCGATTTGGTCGCGCCTTTATATCTTGTACTGACGATAGTGACGATGACTTCCGTGTTAACACTAGCTTTGCCAAAGTGTATTACGAAAGTTTAAGGTTTATAGCTGAATATATCTCCAGATTAGAACAAAGAATTGGGGAAAAATCTTCTTAGTACTCCATAATCAATACCTAATATGCCTGCTTGAAACATAGAAAGGTTGAAACGCACAGTTAATAAAAAATATCAACGGGATTACAAGGAGCAGTTTTTAGCTAAATGCAAGGAAATTTAAATGAAATTGATATTTGTAGTATTTTGCAATTGATTGAGTTGGGACAGCGAACTGGACAACTATTGGTGGAAACTCATAGCTCTCACTATAGAAACAATCTGGGTGAAGAAAAAACTCTCGGATATCACCCCAAACAACAGTCTTGGTTCGTCTTTTTCCTCAACGGTCAAATTATCTATTGCCAAGAAGGCGAGAGTGATTTATCCCGGATTGACGATTATTTACGTCATTACCGAGTTGAGATGCGACTTGACAAAATACAACTTGCCTCTGAAGCATCGACGAACACCCCAGAGTATGCCTATCTGTGGGCACTCTTGGAACGGAATATAATTAACCCGAAGGTAGCTGCTAGTATAATTCACGGCTTAGTGCATGAAACCCTCTTTGATCTGCTGAGTTTGCACCAAGGTAGCTTCATTTTCCACCAGAGTGCAGCACTTGCCCCACAATTAAACACTTTGGAGATTGGTCCTCTTGTTACAAAAACTACAAAGCAAGTGCAAGAGTGGAAGCAGCTATATCCACACATTCAATCTCCCGAGCAACTACCAGTGCTAGCTGACCAAATTCAGCTACGCTCCTCACTACCAGCAGCAACATTAAACAAATTACAGCATTGGGCAGATGGTAAGACATCCTTGCGTCAATTGGCTCGTCATCTCAACCGAGACATTTTGACAATCGCCAAGGCAATATATCCATACGTGCAACAGAATTGGTTACAACTAGTATATTCAGTTACACCCAGATCAGAAAGTTATACAGAAGGCTGGGAAGTAGAGGGAAATTACAGGAGGCGGATAGTATGTATTGACGATGCGATCGCCATCTGTGAAACTGTAGATTCTATACTGCAACCACAAGGGTATGAGGTAATTTCCCTGACAAATCCCTTGGAGGCTCTTAGTCTCGTTTTTGAACTCAAGCCGGATTTAATTTTATGTGATATTACCATGCCGCAATTAGAGGGATACGAGATTTGTGCCATGCTGCGACATTCAAGCATATTTCGGGTTCTGCCGATTATTATGCTTACTGGTAAAGACGGATTTATTGATCGAGTCAAAGCTAGGATGGTCGGGGCAACAGATTATTTGACAAAACCATTTACAGATACTGAGCTACTAATGCTTGTAGAGAAATATATCAACAAAGAGTCTTGGTGGGAGCACAAACAAGATCCAAGACTTGTTGATTTGATAAAAGATGAGGTAAAAGATGTTATCACAGAATCAGCAAACCCAGTGAAACTTCAACATCCAGTAAATTAGTGAGAAAATAAAATTAATTTATACACTGAATACTTACGGGAGAATCAGGGAATGTTCCAAATAGGAACGTCTACATCAGGAGGTAGATAGACACTTATGAGTACAGTTCTGATTGTGGAAGACAGTATCGCGCAAAGGGAGATGATTACAGACCTCCTGAAAGCAACTGGCCTAACAGTTACTCATGCCAGTGACGGATTAGAAGCGTTGGAGGCAATTCAAAGCGCACCTCCCGATTTAGTGGTATTGGATATTGTCATGCCCCGGATGAACGGCTACGAAGTTTGTCGTCGGTTAAAATCCGATCCGAAAACCCAAAATGTTCCTGTGGTTATGTGTTCTTCCAAAGGCGAAGAATTTGATCGGTACTGGGGCATGAAGCAGGGTGCAGACGCTTACATAGCCAAACCGTTTCAACCAACCGAGTTGGTGGGAACAGTCAAACAACTGCTGCGAGGATAAGGATGAAAACAATATGGTCAGCAAACCGGACTTTTTAAGCGGCAGTGGTCAAGACCACTTCCGTCCTGAGTTACAAGTAGAAAGTCCTGAAGGTGAGTTACATTTAAGGTTTTATATTCCCTCGCATCAGGAGTTTGCACTACAAGCAACAGGCATTCGGGAGGTAATTGAACTAAGTCCTGATAGAATCACCCCGATCCCTAATGCTTCTCCTTTACTTTTGGGTACTCTAAATTTACGAGGTCGAGTTATTTGGGTGGCTGATTTGGGTCAATTTCTTGGAGAAGCAAGTGCATTAAACACGGATCGAGCTGAGATTCCGGTAATTGCCATTGAAGAGCAAGACACAATAGTGGGTTTAGCAGTAGAGGAAATCGGTGGCATGGACTGGCTGGATATACAGCATCTCATGGCAACAACTAGTGTTCCAGATACTATGGCTCCCTTTTTGCGAGGAGAGTGGTTATTAGATGCTAGAAAAAATCAGTGTTTGCGACTGCTCGATCAAATGGCAATTTTGCGGAGTGCACGGTGGGCAGGATGAAATTGGAGGAGGAAATGGTAGCAAGTATTAATGATTACGACCCAACATATCAACAGGCGATGACAGCCTATGTACAAAGGAACTATGAAGTTGCCGCTACTTTAGTTGATCAAGTGGTGCAAAGTTTACCAAATGATCCTAACTCTCATTTATTACGGGGTCACATCTATTACGTTTTACAGCAGTACGATGTAGCCCAAGAAGAATATCAACAGGTGTTGCATTTAACTAACGATCAAGAAATCCTTGGTTTTGCCAATAACGGTCTTGAAAATATCAATCATTACTTACATTCATTAGGTGGTCAGGCTGATAGATCATCAGAGCAAGAGCAAATCAATTCCACAGAGATATCTGATCCTCTAGTATATAAAGAACAAGAATTTTCCGATTTGGATACTAGTGAGGAGTTTGATAGCAGTAGCCTTGATTTAAGCTTCTTTGGGGAGCATCAAGAAACTGTAAATGTACTAGAAGAGATATCCTTAGACAGCCCATTTGACATCCCCACAGATAGTATTGGATTTGAGAGTACATCAGATTCTCCTATAACTTTTGGTAATGATCCCTTTGCCTCAAGCCAACAATCACAGGAGCAAGAGCCGAATAGCATCGGCGAGGAAGGGCAAGCAAAGTTAGAGTTACCTACTTTCTGGCAGGAAGACATCTCAGAAGATAGTTTTGAAGACCCAATAGCGAATAGTAATTTTTCAGATATTGGCGCAAATTCAACTAACGAAAATTTAGCAATTGACAAAAATAATAGCTATTCACCTTTTCCTTCAGCTAATTCACTAACTAGCGATCGCCAGAAAACTACTCCTGATTTATTGATAGAGTCAAAGTCTCAAGAATCTAGTATTGAGAATTTGGAGTTTGAAAAAAATAGTTTAGGAGATGAAACTTTATTACTCGTTGAAAGAGAACTAAATACTGGTTCGACAACAAACAACTTTGACTACAGCAGTCAAGATAATTTGTCTAAAACCGAACCAGATAGTTGGTTTTACCAGGAAGAAATCGGAAGTTTGGAAGCAACTCAGCCAAATTCCAGAGAGCTATCCTCATCTTTGAAAAGCAATTTTGCTTCAGAAGAAAAGCAGATTCAATCAAGCGAACTCATAGACAAAAATAACTTTGATGATGATAGTTTTGATATTGAAGTGTTTGAGTCTACCTTTGGCTCAGAGGAGTTAATCTCTGACGAAAATACAAATAGTATACTGAGTGGAGAAAATTCTAAGAGCAATATAGAGTTTTTAGACGATTTTGAAGAATTTGATGATCTAGGAAATATTCCGGGGTTTGACTTAATAGGAGGAGATTCTAGCTTCGGTGATTTAGCAATGCATTCTGGTTCATTAGAAACCAATGGTAGTCTACGCAGTAAAGCCGTAGACTCTACTCCAAGTAATGCAGCTAGCGATCGCGATGAGGAACTATTTACAATTACTGGTTCCCATGAAACAGTCCCTGTTTTTACTCAAACAGATGCCTCGAAGCTAGAACCCAATGTTACGGTCGAGCAGGGTTTATTAGCGCCGTTAGAAAATGCCCCTATCGAAAGGAAACAGTGGTTAGTCGCTGGAAGTGTGGGCATTGTCTCGGCGTTGGTTGTTGCCACAGTCAGCTTTGTAGCCACTACATTTTCTCCAGCGCCACAACGGGAATCAGTAAGGAACACAGGTTGGGCAATGTCACTAGCAGCCGGGGTGGCAGGTTTTGCTACCGCAGGCTTCATGGGGACTCTTACACTCAAGCAGATTCGGCGCACAACGCAAGATCTGCAAACTCAGTTTGATGCTGTACGCCAAGGAAATCTCAATGCTCAAGCCACAGTATATTCTGAAGATGAATTTGGGCAGCTAGCTGCTGGCTTTAATGAAATGGCGCGGGTAATTTTCACCACTACAAATGAAACCCAGCGGAAAGCCGATGAACAAGAGGAAGCTAAAGAAAACCTGCAACGCCAGGTGATTCGTCTATTGGACGATGTGGAAGGAGCAGCTAGAGGAGATTTAACAGTACAAGCAGAGGTGACAGCCGACGTACTCGGAGCTGTAGCCGACGCTTTTAACCTGACAATTCAAAACCTGCGGGATATTGTGCAACAGGTAAAAGTGGCAGCGAAGGAAGTAACAAAAGGTGCAACCAACTCCGAAACTTTTGCTAGAGCCTTATCTAGTGATGCTTTGCGGCAAGCGGAAGAGTTGGCAGTCACGCTTAATTCTGTGCAGGTGATGACTGACTCAATTCAGCGGGTAGCAGAGGCGGCGCGGGAAGCCGAAACCGTTGCCCGCGATGCTAGTACTTTCGCCCTCAAAGGTGGGGAAGCAGTAGAAAATACCGTAGCAGGTATTTTAGAAATTCGGGAAACTGTTGCTGAAACCACCCGGAAAGTCAAACGACTGGCGGAATCTTCCCAAGAAATTTCCAAAATTGTTGCCTTGATTTCCCAGATTGCCTCTAGAACCAACTTGCTGGCACTCAATGCTAGTATTGAGGCGGCAAGGGCGGGAGAAGCTGGACGCGGGTTTGCGATCGTGGCGGATGAAGTGCGCCAATTAGCGGACAAATCTGCCAAATCCTTGAAGGAAATTGAACAAATTGTGATGCAAATCCAAAGCGAAACAGGCTCTGTAATGACCGCAATGGAAGAAGGCACACAACAGGTGATTAAAGGCACAAAATTGGCAGAAGAAGCCAAGCGATCGCTAGAGAATATTATTCAAGTGGCGAATCGGATTGATACTCTTGTGCGCTCAATCACTACCGATACTGTGGAACAAACGGAAACTTCCCGCGCCGTGGCTCATGTAATGCAATCAGTGGAGCTGACGGCGCAAGAAACTTCCCAGGAAGCACAGCGAGTTTCTGGTGCTCTACAAAACCTAGTAGGTGTATCCCGCGACTTAATCGCCTCCGTTGAACGTTTCCGAGTGGAAACCATCGAAACCAAGTAATTTGTCATTTGTCCTTTGTTATTTTGCCAATGACTAATGACTAATACTTCGGCTTACCTCGACTCCGCTCGGTATAAATCGCTCAGTACAAGTGACCAATGATCAATGACTCTTGACTAATAAAACTATGCTGCCGGAACAACAACAGCGGATTTTGGGTTACTTTATTGAAGAAGCTAGAGACCACCTAAACACAATTGAGCAGGGGTTGCTGAATCTTGAGAGTACCCTGAACGACCCGGAAATGATTAACGAAGTTTTCCGGGCGGCTCACTCCATCAAAGGAGGAGCCGCGATGCTGGGTTTAAGTAGTATCCAGCATACCTCCCACCGTTTGGAAGATTGTTTCAAAGTTCTCAAAGAGCATCCAGTTCAGGTTGACCAAAAGTTAGAGTCTTTATTTCTCGGTGTGTCTGATACTCTAAAAGTGCTGTTAGAGCATTTGAGCGGTCCGTTTGGTCTGTCGGAAGATGCAGCTAATACTCTCATGTCAGAAACTGAGCCTGTCTTTAAATGGCTGAATCAGCATTTAGAACAGCTCGTAGAGCAAGGTAACAGTCAAGTAGCAAGTAGTACTTCAGCACTGGAAATACATTCAAGCCCCACAGATCACTCCATCACACTTACAGAAATTTTCCGGCGGCAGGATATTCCTAATTTGGCAGAAGACGCCCAAAAGGAATTTACAAAAGAAATATCCTTCTCGAAAGCACCCCAAGAAGTGAATTCGTCGTTAGCGCAACCATCGCCAGTAGCCGTAAAAGCAACTGATGGTTGGGGCGAGTTTCAATCCCATGTGCTACAAACACTACGGGAAATGTTACAACTGTTTAAGCAAACAACAACACCAGAAACTCGGCAAAATCTTCAGCAATGCTGTTACCAGTTAGTCAGACTTGGTGCAACGCAGAATTTGTCCAATTGGTGTGGTTTGTGTCAAGCAGCCGCTAGTGTAATCGGCAATCCCGAAAACACTTATCTGACTTTAGCTAAAATTGTCATCACCGAAATCAAACAAGCTCAGGAATTAGTCCTACAAGGTAGGGAAGCCGAAATTGTAATTAGTCAGCAACTAGAAGTACTTTTAGGGTTTCCAGAAATTGAGTTGTTAGAAATTACCTGTGATTTGGTTGATCAAGAGCCTGCGGTTTCGACAAAACTATCAACTGCGCCAGAATCACTTCTATCTGCCAAGACTATCGATGCTACTGAGAATATTGAGCAATTAGTCCCACTTACAGCTAATTTGCCCCCAGAAGACAGCATAACTAGCCTATTTGAGCTAACCGAGCAACTTGACCTCGACGAAGATAGAGGCGATCGCTACACCAATGCCTTAGAAGAATACCCCTCTGTTGAATTACAAGCAACAGCAGAAAATGCTGCCACTCAGACTAATCTTCCTATTAATTTCTTATCCGCTCAAGAAGATGAGATACATCCGATTAATAGCAATATTGACCATAATGGGCCAGAAGTAGGAATAGCTGAGTTAAATACGCTTGCTGATTTGTTTAAAGGCGAGACTCCTGACCTAGATGAAACTTGGCAACAAGAGGAAATCTTGGACATTGTTACTAACGATGAATTAGGAATTGATTTCAGCAGTAGTGACACTGAGGATGCTGATACCGATTTATCCGATTTACTCTCATTTGATGAAGGCACAAGCAACGAGCAGCACCCAATAAGCAAAACTGAGACAGAAAACTTATCTCTCTTATTTGGTGAAAACTTCTTAGACAAAGAGAATCAAGAAACGCAAAATCAACAAATACCTGCTACGACTGTAGAGTTTAGCAATACTGCAATTTCTAATATAAATTTAGACTCTTCTCTGTTGGAGATTTTACAAGAATTTACGGAAGTTTCTGACGACTCGAAGCAATTTCCGCAGGAGATTGCTCAAAAGAGTGCCAATGAGAACAATGTGGTTGAAGATTTATTGGTACTGGGACTTGATGATGAGCCATTGTCCATAGGTGAAGTAACTCAACCAGAGGTTGAGACTATCGCCAGCATGGAACTATCCACCAACCAACAAAACAGTCTTAATGACTTATTTTCAGAAACGGGACATGTAGATTGGGTAGAGGAAATTACCTCTGATGACTACATAGAATTAAACCCTACCCTGCCCCAGCCAGGCTTGTCTTTAGACAGTCTGTTTGGTGAAACAGAAGAATATATACTACCGTCTACTAGCGAGTTAGAACTCGGTGATTTGTTTGATATACCATCGATAACAGCATCAGAATTTTCTTACTCAGAAGATGACTTGAGCAACTTCTGGAACCAGGAAACTACAGCAGAGCAACAACATGAATTCGATGCTGGTGAGCAGGATGTGGCAAAGGCGTTAGAAGAGAGTTTGTTTGCTGCGGCTTCTGGCGATATTTTTGCTGATAGTCAGCAGTCCATACCAGTCAGTTTTGATTTAGAAGATTTTGAGAACACTTCCCAGGAGCAAGAGCAGCAGCTAGATCTGCTATTCTCTTCAAATGCTGGAGATGATTTACTTGAAGATTTAGCACCAAGCAACCCAGTAATTTCAACGGACAGAAGTGATGCCCTAGAGCGCACCGTACATGAAAACAGCGATCGCGCAATTTTAGAGTCAATCACTCCTGAAGAGATTCACAGCTTGTCGCAAGAACCAGAAGCTTTGGATTTTATTCCAGAGTTTACCAACCAGCCCACAGAAATATCATCTGTAGATTCTCCTAAAACATTTGCTGATTTGGAAATTGGTTTGTCTGGTGTTTTCGATGACAACACAGATGAAAATTCGCAACTGCTATCTGAGGATATAGCTGTAGCTAACCCCACCTATATTCAATTTGAGACTGAGCATAGAGAAAATGATTTATTGGCTACAGAAACGTCTTTAGATATAAGTCTTAGTGAAAGTTTAGACTTAGCATCACCTCAGACACAGCCAAGTGATTTGTTCGATACTTTGAATGACAATACAGATGAAAATTTGCAACTGCTGTTTGAGGATGTAGCCGTAGCTAATTCTACCTATATTCAAATCGAGATTACAGAAAATGATTTATCTTTTACAGAAGCTGCGAACCAAGAAGAATTAATAGAAAATGTAGAAAACACAGTAAACATTGACTTGCAATCTGTCAATGATTTTACACAAATAGTTATTCATGAACCGATAGTAGCAGACTTAGACTTCAGCTTAGATGAGTCCAATCTGGAAACTGATAAAAATCTAGAAGCAGATTTGTCTGAGCAGGTGTGGGATTTAGAAGAAACAGATGAACCTGCATTAGTAAATGAGGAAGAGAATGCTATTGTTAGCTCGACTGAAGAATTGGAGGTGGCATCAATATCGGTAACGACAGAAACTGCCCAAGTAGTTGCTCTAGAAAATGATCGGCCTATCCTAGACGAATTTGCTGACTTGGAAGCCTTATTAGGAGATGAAGTAACACCAACTCCCAACTCTGCCTCCATAGCAGAAGAGGATTTTGCTGCCTTGGAAGCATTACTAAGTACAGACAATGCTCAGACGACAGCTATATCTAACCCTGAGCAGTCCTTCAAAACTCAATCGATTTTGATACCGCCTCAGAACGCGGCTAAGAATACAGTTTCATCACCGCGTATGGAAGATGAATTTGGTGACTTAGAAAAGTTGTTGGCAGAAGCGGATCAAACTATATCGCACTCATCATTACTAAAATCAAATACAGGCAAAAATCCCCGCCCTTCTACTCGCCGTTCTGCGAGATTTGAAGAAACAATGAAGGTTCCAGTCAAGCAACTGGACGATATGAGCAATTTAGTTGGGGAGTTGGTGGTAAATCGCAATACCTTAGAGCAAGATCATGAACGGCTACGACAGGCACTAGATAACTTGCTGATTCAGGTGCAACAACTTTCAGATGTAGGGGCCAGGATGCAGGAATTGTATGAGCGATCGCTACTGGAAGCCTCTCTTTTAGCCGGTCGCAAAACCAAAGACTCTGGCATCCCATCCGAGGACTCGAATTTGGACAGAGGTTTTAGCGAGCTAGAAATGGATCGCTTTACTCCTTTCCATACATTGTCGCAGCAGATGATTGAGCGGATTGTGCGGGTGCGTGAGTCGGCTAGTGATATTGACTTTGTGACCGAAGAAACCGAGCGAGTGGCGCGACAATTCCGCCAAGTAACCACCCAGCTACAAGAGGGACTAACAAGAGCGCGAATGGTGCCTTTTGCCCAAACTATTGATCGCTGGCGGCGAGGCGTGCGCGACAACGCGATCAAGTGTGGTAAACAAGTGGAGTTGGTGATTGAAGGTGGGGACACCTTAATTGACAAGATGATTTTGGATCATCTGACCGATCCGCTGACTCATATGCTCAATAATGCGATCGCTCATGGCATTGAAACGCCAGACGAACGGCAAGCTGCTGGTAAACAACCCGTAGGAATCATCACTATCCGTGCTTTTCACCAAGGCAACCAAACCATCATTTCCGTAGGCGATGACGGCGCAGGTATCGATTCAGAACGAGTTAAAGCCAAAGCCGTTAAGATTGGTATGGTTACAGCAGATCAAGCAAAAACTATGTCTCGCCTGGAAGTCTACGACTTGCTATTCCAGTCTGGTTTTACTATCAAAGACCAGGCAGACGAAATTTCTGGTCGTGGTGTAGGTATGGACGTAGTTCGCTCCGAGATTAGCGAAATTCGTGGCACAGTTAACACCGATTCTGCTATTGGCAAGGGAACCACCTTCACTATTCGTCTGCCACTAACCCTGAGCATTTGTAAAGCTCTCTGCTGCGTCTCCGACAAAGCTCGTATTGCCTTCCCTATGGACGGTGTAGAAGATACGCTAGATATACCAGTCAAAAATATTCAGCATAATGCCAATGGGCAATCATTTATTTCCTGGCGGGATACACTGCTGCCATTCCGACCCCTAAAGGAACTTTTAACCTTTAATCGCCAAATTAGTCGCGGTAATGTCTATGGCGGTAATCGAGATGATGACATGGTTTCTATTGTCGTGGTGCGATCGGGTAGTACTCTAATTGCCTTACAAATTGATCTGGTGCTCAGCGAACAAGAAATTGTGATTAAGCAATTTGAAGGGCCAGCGCCAAAACCCATTGGTGTAGCTGGTGCTACAGTCCTGGGTGATGGTCGGATTATGCCCATTGCTGACGTACTGGAAATAATTGACATTTTCCAGGGACGAATTTCTACACAAACTGCTGGCAGTTCTTGGCAACAGAAAGGTACTCCCACAGACCCCCCTGCTGTGAAGATTGACCCGACTGTGCTAATTGTCGATGACTCAATTACAGTCCGAGAGTTGCTCTCTCTGACGTTTAATAAAGCAGGTTACCGTGTAGAACAGGCGCGTGATGGTCAGGAAGCCTGGGATAAACTGCGCTCCGGTCTGCCTTGCGATATCGTATTTTGCGACATTGAAATGCCCCGTTGCGACGGTCTGGAGTTACTTTCTCGCATCCAGAAAGACTCCAATCTCAACCACCTGCCGATCGCTATGCTCACCTCGCGGGGTGCAGACAAGCACAGACAAATAGCGGCTCAACTCGGTGCTAGTGGCTACTTTACTAAGCCTTACCTAGAGGAAGCTTTACTTGAAGCTGCGGCGCGGATGCTCAAAGGAGAGAAACTGGTTAACAGTAGTAGTAATGCCTAGTTGGCGTTAACGTTATCCATAACCAATACCTTCGCCAAATCGAAAAATGCCTCGATTCGTAGGTTGGGTTGAGGCACGAAACCCAACAAATACGTTGGGTTTTGCTTCGCTCAAACGCCAGGTGCTACAACGGAGGGAACCTCCGCAACGCACTGGCTCCCCAACCTACAAAAAAATGGCGAAGGTATTGATAACACTTCTATTTTGTATGTAACCACAGTAAAGCAGCTTGCAAGAATAAGTTGAACGATTTTCATTTGAATGAGGTACACGGGTAAGGGCGCACATCTGTGCGCCCTGATTACAATCATTTCAAAACTCAGCACTGACTAAGAAGAAGCATTTTGCAACTCAGCTGTGCGGATTGAAAGCTGTTGTGTCTGATTACCCCGTTGCACTTTCACCTGCAACGCTTGACCGAGACGACTATCTTCTACAATGTTCTGCAATTGTTCGGCAGTGGTGATTGTTTTACCATCAACTTGAACAATTACATCTCCGCGTCGGACGCCCGCAGTCGCTGCTGGGGAGTTGGGTATAACTTGCATTACTAAAACACCGTTAACTTCTGGTATCTGGATAGGAGAATTGGGATCACTGTTATTTTGCCTCGCTAGCTGAGGTGATAAAGTTAGCATTTGCACGCCTAAATAAGGGTGAGCAACTTTGCCATCACGTTGCAGTTGAGCTGCGATCGCTTTAGCTTTATCAATAGGAATAGCAAACCCAATACCCATTGCGTCAGGGCGAATCGCTGTGTTAATGCCAATCACTTCACCGCGATCATTTAATAGTGGCCCGCCAGAGTTACCAGGGTTAATGGCGGCGTCTGTCTGGATGAAGTCCAAGCGTTTATCAATAATACCGACTTGAGCGCTGGAACGCTTGAGGGTGCTGACAATTCCCAAAGTAACAGTATTATCAAATCCTAAAGGATTACCAACTGCGATCGCCCAGTCTCCTACCTGTACATTATTAGAAGAACCCAGAGGCGCAACTGGTAAATCATTACCAGCATTAATCTTGACTACCGCCAAATCTGTGACTTCATCAATTCCTTGAACCTTCCCTTCAAAAGTGCGACCATCTTTGAGCCGGACTGTCACTTTATCAGCCTTATCAACCACATGAGCATTGGTCAAAACCAAGCCGCTCTTATCAAGAATGAAACCAGAGCCTAGACCGCGCAATTGCTCAGACGGTAACTGACCGCCTTGAGGGAAACCGTCACCAAAAAACCGACGGAAAAACGGGTCTTCAAGAAATGGATCGACACGACGACTAATTGTACGTTCTGTATCAATCCGTACAACTGCTGTGCCAACGCGATTTACTGCTGCTGTCACAAAACTACTGCTACCAATAGCAGCAGTCGCAGGTGATTGGCGTTGAGCAATGAGTTCTGGTGCATCTCCAACAGTCGCAGTGGGTGCGGGTTCTGCTTGAGAAGGCAATACTTGGAGGCTGCTAACCGTTAGCATAACTCCTAAAGAGATCGCTAACACATGGCTACTGAGTTGACGTATAGACCGAGGTAGTTTGGAAATTCGCATAATCACAACCTAATTTAAAAGCGTAATTTTGTTGCTTAGTCGTGACAAATCTATCTACAGTTATTTTTTTTCACAGAATTGACGTTTACCCTCTGCTTCAGGTTTCGCCTGCTCCCCTCAGTGTTGGAGTTAGAGCATAATGCGAATTACCTGTAACCTAACTTAATTGAACATTTAACCTAAAAGCTATTATGGAGATTCCCCTTTAAATGTACGGGTTTTACCCATTAATTGATGATTAGGGACTGGAGATTAGGAATTAGGAAAGAGTTTTCCCTACACCCAGTACCCAGTCCCCAGTTAGGCTAGGATCTTACTACTACCAACACTTTGATACCTATGAATGGATCGAATAGATTAAGTCAAGAATCCTTGCCCATATCTCAGCAAACAGAACACTCCCACAATCACGATACAGACCACGAGCATACAGATCATACTCCTGGGCATGGAGAGTCGATTCACCCTCACATCCATAGTGAAGAATCTTTACGGCGAATTGTCAATCGGCTATCGCGTATAGAAGGACATGTTCGTGGCATTAAAACAATGGTGCAGCAAAGTAGCCCTTGTCCTGATGTTTTGTTGCAAATTGCCGCAGTGCGAGGCGCAATTGATCGGGTAGCGCGAATTGTCCTGGATGAACATTTAACTGAGTGTATTGCTAGAGCCGCTAAAGAGGGCAATATAGAAATTGAAATTGAACAGTTAAAAGCTGCTTTAGATCGGTTTTTGCCTTAAGAGGATAAAAATAGACATAATCAGCTAATATAAGGCATCTTATGCAGAAAAGAAGGATATTTTGTGTTTTTGCTAAGGGTTAAGTTTTCCCTATGCTTAAAATTAATTCCAGTGTTTCAAATCTAACCCTAGAAAATTATCAATTTCACTATTCTTTAATTGACAAATTAGATCAACCACTAATTATTTTCTTACACGGCTTCATGGGTAATATGCATGAATTTGATGAAGCCGTAGAATTACTATCCGACGAATTCGCTTATCTCACGCTTGACCTTCCCGGACACGGAAAAACTCAGGTTTGGGGTGGGGATGAATACTACACAATGGCAAACACTGCTTGTGCGTTAATCAACTTACTGGATGAGTTGAAAATTGCCAAATGCTTTTTAATTGGTTATTCAATGGGTGGGAGATTAGGCTTATACCTCATCCTACACTTCCCAGAACGTTTTTATAAAGTTGTGTTAGAGTCAGCTTCCCCTGGTTTGCCAACAGAAGCAGCAAGATTAGAACGAATTAAACGTGATACGCAAATAGGCAGAAAATTAATCAGAAGCATTGAGAGAATTGATTTTGCAGCTTTTCTCTCAAATTGGTACACCCAGCCAATTTTTGGTTCTATAAGAAATCATCCAGAATATGACCGCATGATAGAAAGTCGGTTGCAGAACAATCCACTGGAATTAGATAAATCGCTGCGCTTTATGGGTACTGGATACCAACCTTCTTTGTGGGAAAAGCTTAAATATAATACAATTCCTATTCTCCTACTCGCTGGTGAATATGATGATAAATTTATAGATATCAATATACAAATGGCTAAAACATGTGAATTTTCCCAGCTAAAAATAATTGGTGATGCTGGGCATAACATTCACTTTGAAAATACCTTGGCATTTGTGCAAAATCTAAAATCTTTTTTTACACAGTAAGTTAAAAACTCGGATAAGTTCACTGCTTCTTTGGCTGCTTCTCTCCTTGTTTACTAGAAGGAGTTGGGGATGGGGTTAACTTCTGTGATGCTGGTTGTTTAGCTGCGTTTAATTCTTCCTGCAACATTTTCTGATAAACCTTAGGCAAAGAGCTACTAATGGAATTAGTTTCTATGCCATATCCTAAACTTGTCCAAGTGGGAGACAGTATCCGCAAAACTTCATTTAACTTTCCCTGACGCAGTAGTTGAGAAATATCAGTTCCCCAAACTTGCGAATCACTCAACCAACGATAAACCAGTCTATCTTGATATTCTGGTTCAAAACTATAACCAGTCCAAAACATAACCTGCATTGGCTTTGGGTGATAACGGGGAGCTAAGCGATACCAAGTAATGTTGATAATTTGATATCTTCCAGCAGCGGTGGAACAATTACCTGTGTTGGGGCCTGTGACAATCGTGACGCATATCTCAGGATGTCGGCTAAGGTCGTTGATTTGCTGTCCACCATACAACAGTGAATAGGGACGGTTGCTATTGGCCTCACTTGCTGAGATGGTTCGCATCAAAGCGCGGATATAAGGGTCGCCGCCTTTCATAACCAAAGGTGGCTGTTTGACTTCAAAGACAGGATCAGAATGCGATCGCAGCTCACCATGAATATACCACTGTAACAAAAACACAAAGCCGAGAAGTGCGGCTATTGGCCCAATTAGTTTCTCAACGCTTTTGAATTCAAAGCCTTTCAGGGTCTGACTCCTTCAAATTCGCTCTTTGTAGCTAACAAAAATCATTGACGCACTTATTTCGGCAAAGTTCATCATCATTGAGTGCTGAGTGCTGTTAGCGGTAGCGAGGAGTTAGGAATTCTCCCCCTGCTACCCCTCGTTCATCAGGCGACGTTAGCAAATAGCTCCCCAAAACTTTTAGAGGTAGCCTCTGGTTTAGCAACAATCTCAACAATTTTATTGCCTGCGGCTGGTTCAAACAGCGCCTCGACACAAACTTGGGCAACTTTTTCTCTGGGGATGCTACCGTCGGACAATGTATCAGCACTCTGCATCACAATAGGGTTGGGGTTATCTTCATTCTTCAACCCACCAGGTCGCACAATCGTATAAGTAAGACCACTTTTCTGAATGTACTCCTCAGCTTGCTTTTTCCACACCAAAATCAGCCAAAACAAGTTCAGTGGATGGAACAACTGGGAAGTACACAAAGAAGAAACGAAGACAAAATGCTCAATTCCTTTTGCCTTAGCAGCATCCACTAAATTTTTAGTACCTTCAAAATCCACCTTATAGGGGCCAGTAGGGTCAAAGCTAGGTTTTGCCCCAGTAGCGCACAGCACGACGGTGCTATCTCCCAAAGCAGCAGTCAGACTTTGTGGTTGCAACACGTCACCTACCACCAACTCTGTCTCTGGAGGCAAAATACCCCTAGCTTTTTCCGTATCCCTTACCAAGGCTCGGACGGGAATATTCCGCGCTATCAATTGTTGCACAATCCGGCGACCTGTTTCACCTGTTGCCCCTGCTACAAATGCTTTCATGATCAACGCTATCCTGGGAAACTAATATGTGCTTGTTTAATTCTTTATTTTAGTGATTCTATGGAGTTGATGGCAGATTTTTGAGGTTTCCGTCAAAATGGGATATTAGTGCGAAACGACCCAAGTAACCTGGGAATTATTAATATAGACAAACGCCAAAATATTACAGTACTGCATTTATGCTTTCGACAAACGGCGAATATCAATCTTTAGAAATAACAGAAACAGTTTTACCTGTGGTATCAAGCCAAGTAGAAGCTGAGGATGCATTAACAGAAGCAAATGTGGCGACGATAACAAAATTTTACGGTCGTTATCAAGACTTTATGGAAATGCCTGCCCCAGCAGATAAGGTTGCGGAGTATCTTAATGCTCACGCCTCATGGTTTTCGCGCTGTGCTGAACCTATGAAGGTACAATCACTGGGGGAAAATGGCTATGCTCTAGTAATTGGTCGTTTTGCTTCTTTTGGTTATGAGGTAGAACCGAAAATTGGTTTGGAGTTGTTACCTCCAGAAGAGGGTATTTACCGCATCCGTACAATACCCATTCCTGACTACCAACCCCCTGGTTATGACGTAGACTACCGGGCAGCGCTACAGTTAATAGAAAATGACGCCTACACAAGTAATACTGAAGTTACACGAGTTGAATGGGAATTGGATTTGGTAGTTTATCTTCACTTTCCCCGGTTTATTCAGCGATTGCCCAAGTCTTTAATTCAATCTACAGGCGATCGCTTACTTAATCAAATCGTCCGCCAAGTTTCCCGCCGCTTAACTCGCAAAGTTCAAGAAGATTTTCATAAATTTTTGGGAATACCCTTTCCTGTTAATTCTAAGAAAAAGAGACGCGATTAATCGCGTCTGTACAAGGGTCAAGGGTCAAAAAAACTTTTGACTTTTGACTCCTGACTTTTGACTCCTGACTCCTAACTATGTCTGAGTGAGAATTTTTTGGACAATTTGCACACCTGTGATTGCCTGCCAAGCAAAAAGGCTTAAAAGCGCGAAATTCAGCAGAATGTGAGTCGCACGTGCCCAATTTGCTCCTTTTTGCATATAAGGAGACAGGGAAGCAGAAAATGCAATCAGACCTGTCATGCCTAGCCCTGCTAGCAGGTGAGGCCCCACAAACAATTTACCGTTATTGATGTATGTGACAGCCATACCACCGATCGCGCCTGCCACCATCAAAGCTAAGAGTATAGACCCGATTTGGTAGTGTCTGACGTTATATTTACCTTTAATCAGTTCTTTCTTTTCTTCACCTTGAGCATTCCTGGTACGCTGTACTTGTAGCCCCAAGTAAGCGGCATACAGTGATACTAGTAATAGCGCCCACATCATCACTGGGTGAAAGAAATTCAGCCAATATTTAACCGATGCAGAAAGTTCCAAACTCATCGTGTCCTCGCCCAAGTATTAAATCTTCATGAAAATTAGCATAACTCTATTTTCTGTGCTTAAAGTTGCACACAGTAAAAGAGAATAAGAAAAATGAGGAAGATTTTGCTCCCCTGCTTTGAAAGTGCTGTTAGCGGTAGCGGGGCGTTGAGCCAGTGCTGAGTAGTGAGTGCTAAGTCCTGAATGAAGAGTTATTTCCCTTGTCCCCCTTGTCACCCTTGCCTCCGCTCCCCCTTCTCCCCCTGCTATTTTGTTTCATCCTCTTGCAAAAGTGGATAAACAATCTCAGACTAATTTTGAGGGTAGACGAACAAAACTCGCTTGTGCGGGATCTCATCCATGACTGAAAACAACGATACTTTGCTGCTGAAGGCTGCTAAAAGTGGTGATATCAAGCGGCTGTGTGCATTACTGACTACTGGTACTAAGGTGGACGCGTGCGATCGCAGTGGCACCACGGCGTTAATGTTTGCTGCTAATTTAGGCTACACCGAAATTGTGCGATCGCTGCTAGATGCTGGAGCAAATATTAACTTGCCCAGAAAACTTTATGGTTTGACGGCTTTGATGTTGGCAGCTAGTGCTAACCAGCTTGACATTGTGCAGCTTTTAGTTTCTAAGGGCGCTGATGTGAATGCCACTAATGAAGATGGCAGCACAGCCTTAATGGCAACGGTACTCAAAGGTCATGTCGATGTGGTGAAAGTCTTACTGGCTGCTGGTGCCCAGGTGAATATCACTGATAAAGATGATGATACTGCTTTGAAGCTAGCAGTCAAGCAGGGACACATAGAAGTTGTCCAAGCAATTCTCCAAAGTGGTGCAGATGCCAATATCCAAGATGAAGAGGGTGAGACGCCCTTAATGATCGCAGCAGACTCGGGATATCTAGAAATTGTACAAGCACTACTGGCAGCAGGGGCTGATGTGAATGTAAAAAACTCTGATGGTGGAACGGCGTTATTTGCAGCAGCAGCAGCGGGACATAGTGCGATCGCATCTGCTTTACTAGATCGAGATGCCGCGATTAATCTCCAAGACCAAGATGGTGAAACTGCCCTACATCTCGCTGTTGTGGAAGGTTACGTTGATGTAGTGCAAGTATTACTTAATAAAGGTGCGGATGTGCAGATTAGAAACCACCTAGGTGATACACCATTGCTTGTAGCAGCATTACAGGGATACAGCCAGATTGTCGAGGTACTGCTGCGTTCTGGAGGGAATGTTAATGGGAAAAACCTTGGTGAAATACCTTTGACGCTGGCGGTATCGCAGGGTCACGCCAAAACAGTAAAGGTGTTGCTAGAGTATGGTGCTGACCCTAATACTCTAAGAGATGACGGCAAAACTGCTTTGATCAAAGCAGCTATAGGTAACCACACAGAGGTGATAGACTTGCTACTGGCAAAGGGGGCAAATGTGAATTTTCAAGACTCAGCTGGGGCTACAGCATTGATGTGGGCTGCTTCCGCAGGTTATGGTAAAGCAGTGCACTTGTTGCTCCAAGCTGGGGCAGATGTGAATTTGAAAAACCGAGGTGGTTATACTGCTTTGATGATTGCAGAATTTAATGGGTATAGGGATGTAATACGGAGTCTGCAAAAAGCTGGGGCGCAGGAATAGCCATATTCATGGAAATAGTTTGCTAGGGATTTTATATCCTAATGCAATACCTTCGCCATTTTTTTGTAGGTTGGGGAGCCAGTGCGTTGCGGAGGTTCCCTCCGTTGTAGCACCTGGCGTTTGAGCGAAGCAAAACCCAACGTATTTGTTGGGTTTCGTGCCTCAACCCAACCTACGAATCGAGGCATTTTTCGATTTGGCGAAGGTATTG
>Ga0209906_100126_pt1 | contig 102025 bp, 73 predicted proteins | sample FECB24metaG_FD_188303 | JGI IMG/M metagenome (GOLD analysis project Ga0209906, IMG submission 188303) | Cyanobacterial communities from the Joint Genome Institute, California, USA from Joint Genome Institute, California, USA - FECB-24 metaG... ... | reverse complement strand
ATAGCATGTCTGCACAAATGGCATAAACATGCTATGCTGGCTGGCTCGGAGCCGCCTTTCAAAGACAAAGGTATAAAAAAATGAAGTTTTTATAGGTTACCAACACAGAATCTGAAGAGTTGGACAAAATTGTAAAAACAATTAAGTCCTTCTACCTTCAGAAATGATGAGCAAAACCAGACGAACGTTCACCCGCGCGGCGGCCGCCCTGAAGACCGCTATTCCATCGTCCAGGAGTCACTGCGCGATGGTCACTCTGAGACTTGCCGCAAGTATAACTTATCCCCTTCCCTTTTGCGAAAATGGCGAAGCCGCTATTTAAACAAGGGTAAGGAGGGCTTGCGAGACGCCTATCCCCGGGTAGATCCTCAGGTTCGAGCCCTGGAACCGGGTCGCCCTTTAGGTTTGGGGCTGGCAAGCTACCAAATCTTGGTTTCTTACCAGCCCCAAACCTAAAGGGCGACCCGGTTGATAGCGAGCGGAGCCAGAATTGCTATATGGGTGGAGGCCGGCAACCGTCGCTTAAAACGGACGCTTAAAGCGACACTCAGTACAACTTGAGAATAAGTGAGTGATACGACAGCCAAGGGGCTCGCTGAATTAGAAAGGGCCTTAAGCTGCAAAGTATTAATCAATTGCTTCCTTTCATCCTAAAACGTACTTAGGAAGGCAAAGAGACGCTACCTTTAAGCTATCCTACGACTCATTGCCTATGTCATCCTCCTAACAACCACTTACTTCTCTTTCAAGCGTATACCCCACTCCAGTAAATAATCAGGCTGCCTTTCCCGGACCTTGGATTGGGGGCGCTAGTTTGATTATTAGCCCACTGCTCATTCTCTGTGGAGCCATAAATGAATAATTATTAGCCCCAAAACTGACAACTTATTTTCAGGATCGGACACCGGCAGGTAAATTAGCAAACCGCCACGTTAATTCTGTGCGGAAGCCAGAGAAACCAATCGCTCTGGTGCGGGATAACATCTACCAGAAGCCATAAAAAGATCATCAGGAAAAGCCTTTGCCATTAACACGCGGTGTGGTTATAGGCTGGATGCACGTATTGAATGAGTACCAGACAATTGGTCTGAGCAGCGCTTAATGATATTGCATATGTTATTTATCAAGCAGGGTAGTTTCTCAATGACAACGCTGTTTATTCACTTTTGTGTGCATTGGTCGATTAACCGGCACTACGCAGGGTTTTGCTCAACTCACTTTTCATAAAAACCCGTACATCTATAAGTGTACGCAAACTGATTGAATACTTAACGCCGTTGCTTAGCCAGTCAGTTTGCGCATCAACGTCTCCAGCGGACCGTGGCTATAACTCTGGTTCCAACGGTAACTGAACATCACACTGGCCACAAAAAATGACGTGGCAAACAACAAAATTAGTAAAGGGTCAGTAGGTGTCCCCTCGTTGATCGACCCGGTAAAGGCGGTGCCCGACAGTTGTGAGAATAGTATCATGCCCAGCGTGAGATGAACCACGTAGTGCGTGAGCGTCATCTGTCCCGTCGCCGTTAAAGCCCTTACCAGCAGTGTGTCAGCAAAACGGTCGCCCAACCATAGACAAATCACCAGCAGCACCAGGGCAAAACTGGTGGTACCCAGCATGAAGGGCAGGAAAGGGGGCAGGTAGTCAGCGGTCAGGTAAAAGGTTAGGTCAGCGTCGAAATAACCCTGCTTTGCCACCGCCTGAATTCCTTCCATAATTAGAAAAATCAACAATCCCACACTGCCGACCCACGCCCGAATGCGCTGGCTTTGCCAATCTAATCGTCCCAACCACATACCCAGTAAAAAAAAACCAAGCCAGGGGAACAAAGGGTTCCAACCATTATAGAGAGTGTTTCGCAGAAATCCCGACACTGTCCAGAAATCGGTGTAGCGCAGCGTAGCGAAATTCCAGCCCGTTTCGTAGGGAATTAGCACCAGCAGGCCGTGAAAGCCAGCGACAGCGCCGGTTGACAGCCACAGATACGTTCGCTTTGTTACGAAAAGCAACAACGCAGCCACGTGCATGTACCCCCCGTAAAAGTGTAGAATATCGGCAGGCCACCAGGTGTAAAGCAGTAAGCCAACAAAAAACAGAAACCAGGAACGTTTGATCACAGTAGCGCGAAGTTGCTGTTTCGACTCGGAATTGTAATCCGTACGATTTGTCATCAACGCAAGTCCCATACCCGCTAAAATAACGAAGGTAGAACTCGAGTTACCATTAAACAGATTCAGCACGTAACCCAGGCCGGTGGTAGTTTTGTGGGAGCCAAAAACCGTATTGTAATTAACAATGAACATGCCGAAAACAGCATAGGCACGGGCCAGATCAAATCCGACGATGCGTTTTTTCATGATGATAGTTTAGTGGGTGTTGCCCTGGCTATGTAAGCCAACCGAGCCAGCGATTACAAGCATGATTGAGCCAATCTGTATCCAGTTGAGCGGCTGACGAAAAACGACGGCATTGGTCAAGGCAATCAAAGCTGTGCCCATACCGGCTCCAACTATGTACACAAAGCCCGTCTCGAAGTGTCGCAGCGCCAGCACAAAGCACACTAAAGCCAGCAGATCAGCCCCAACCGCTGCGATAACAGGCATTGTGCTGGTTAATCCGAGGGAATACTTCAATCCTATGTAACCCAGCGTCTCAAAGAGAAGCCCTCCGGCAAGAAAAAGCCATTTCATGACTCTAAAAGTGGTTAATTGAGCTGTAAAACTGACCGTTGCTAGGACATGATTCTTTGATGTAAGTCAAGGAATGAGTGGCAGGGCTTACAGGGAAGCCCGTATACGGCTCAGGGTTTCCAGCGATATGCCCAGATAAGAGGCAATGTAGGTGAGTTGAATGGTTCGAATGACCTGTGGCTGGGTGTGTAGTAAATGCCGGTATCTTTCCATGGCACTGAGCGTATGAAATTGTACTAAACGTTCCTCCAACCATATCGCGTAGTACTCAGTCAACAGAAGGTCCAGCTGAAACAGGGCAGGGAACCGGCTTTTTAATCCCTGAAAAGCGCAATAATCGGTTCGGTAAGTGACCGTATCGGTCAAGGCTTGAATGGCTTCCCGACTGGCGGTCTGGGTCGTGTAACTGAACAAAGATAAAGCTATATCCTGCGGAAAATAGAACTCCGTGGTTATCTCCCGTTTGTCAGTGAGGTAAAACTTCCGGGCTACTCCGCTGTCAATCTGGTAGCTGAAGCGGCTTACCTCACCCATCGGCAATAGATAATCACCTTTACGAAAAAGTTTACGAATGGTAATCTGGTCAAGTGCTTCGCGGGTCCGGTCATCAAGATCGTTGACATACGCATCAATGCGGCTCAGCAAACTGTTCATAATCTGGCTTTGGAACTAATCAATTTGCTTTCTTCATCCGGCAACTAATTCACCTGAGCCCCAGAAATTAGCCAGCCCCCTCAGAGTAAAGTTTTACTTACGTTTACAAATGTCTGGTTCAAAACGGCTGCGTCGTCCACCTGAGGGGCTACCGGGGTACCGATGAGTCGACCCGGTCCTCAATGCCTGCTACTGAACTCGGTTGGCTGACTAATTAACGAAAGATAAGCCTTTGTCCCAAATTACCCGACGCGCCAATATCCTGCGTTGGCTGTTCTGTTACTTACTCTAAGCTTGTAGCAATCAAGTTTGCCTATTGAATCGTGTACGTATGGCCTTTTTGCGTTGGAAAAGTATAGCGATTCCCTGATGAATGTAGCTCGACCGAAGCCCGTATTTTTTTCTGTCCGTCAAAGATCGATCTGATTGGGCCTGCTAAACGAACAGAACAGGATTCACCGCTAAGCGACGTCAGGGTTGCCCATTGAACCTGCCCTGATTGCCAGGATGCCGACACCTCAAAACCTCCCCTGGCCCGCAAACCTGATACCTCGCCATCAGCCCAAGCTGCGGGTAAAGCGGGCAATAAATGGATATCGGCCGAATGACTCTGTAATAGCATCTCGGCGATAGCAGCGACGACCCCAAAGTTGCAGTCGATCTGAAAAGGACGGGGCCGGGGGGCGATGCCGTCCCAGGGGTCATGGAGACCAAACAGGTTAGGCGTCAATTGATTTTTAACAAAATTGGTCAAGCAGGCAAGAGCTTTTTCGCCGTCGCCCAGTCTGGCCCAGCAGCAGGCCCGATGTATGGTTGCCCACCCTGTCGCCTGCATTCCTCGCTCCGCAAGCGCTTTACGAAAGGCCGTGATATTTTCAGGAGTAGAGCGCAGGTGGTCAATCTCGTCGCCCGGGAATAGTGGGTGGAGGTGTGTCAGGTGACGATGTTGCGGATTGGCGTTGATAAATGCCGCATCAAACTCCATCAGAGTAGTATCGGAGCGAATTGAATATGGGGGTAAAGACCGGAGCATTTTTTCCCAGGTGGCGCGTTCGGCTGTATCTATCTTAAGAAGCTCGCTGGCTTTGATCAGTCGTGAAAATGTTTCTCTGGCCAATGCCAGGTCGCCGGTTGGCGTGGCGCAGACCATACCTCTGCTACCATCAGGTCGTTGCACGGTTTGCTCGGGCGACAAAGCAGGGAAAAAAAATAGCAGGCCACCGTTAGGCTGCATAAAATCCTGATAAAACAGCCCCACTTCTTTTAGAAAAGGGTATACTTTCTGCTTTAAAAACGTTCGATTCCCGGTAAACTGCCAGTGTTCCCAATAATGTTGTGCCATCCAGGGAGCAGCACCGGTCCAGGCTAACCAAGGCCCCCGGAAGATAGCCCCCCCGGTATAGGGGTCGGTGCTAAGTGGGAAAATGATGCCCCGGCACCCATATATATCCTGCGCAGCTTGCCGGGCTTTAGGTAACATCTGATCAGCAAGTTTAAAGAGAGGGACGGCACACTCCGACAAGTTTGTGACCTCAGCCAACCAGTAGTTCATCTGCACATTGATGTCGAAATGATAATCACTATTCCAGGCTGGCTGATAGTCTTCGTTCCAAATACCTTGTAGATTGGCTGGTAGATCCCCCGGTCTGGAACTGCTGATTAATAAATAGCGACCGTAATTAAACAGCCGTTCGTAGAGGTCAGGTAACGGATTTTCTTTGCGCTGAGCGAGCCATTTATCCGTAGGTATGCTTATAGCGATGCGATCGGCCGGGCCAAGGCGGAGTCGAACCCGGTCGTAGTATAACCGGTGATCTTTTTCGGCCTGCTTTCCCAGTGACGTCAGCCGCAAAGTGCCCTTTTCTAAGGCTGCCAGGCAATAAGCGGCCGTATTATTGGTTTCAACGTCCACGGAAATGGCGGTCAGCACCCAGACTTCATCAGCACCATTCACGCGAACAGCTTTGCCGATAGCTCGTGTCTGGCCCCCTTTTGCAATGACACGCGTCCGCATTGCCCAACTGACGCCTTCCACAAACTGGCCGGTTAACAAAACTTGACTGGCCTGTGCCTCCACCTGTACGCGGCAATCGGGATCAATTCCTTTACCGACCAGCACCTCACCGCCCGCACTCGCCCGTACCCGCTCAAAGGTTGCTGATGAATCACCACGCATTAAGCCCACGTCAAAGCTCAGGCCACCTGGTCGATTACAGGTTAGATGAATTACCACCAGTGATGGGTCTTCTACACTATAACAGTCACGGTGGTAATGAACGTCGCCTGCCCAATAATCGACCCAGGCGGTAGCTCGTGCAAGATCCAGTCCACGTTGATAGCGGGATATCGGCCTCTGTCGTGGAAACACCAGTGTCAGGTCACCAGCTGGCTGGTAAGCGTTCACCTGCCCGCCCGTTTTCCACTTACCTCCCTTTTCGCGGTATACAGGCTGAAGAGTAGTCAGTAAGGCTTCTTCGGCTTGTTTCCAATTTCCTGCCTTGGCAAGTTCTCGGATTTGGTGCAGATGCTGAGCAACTGGAACGGTTTTGTTCTCGTACTTCCTGCGCCACAGCCGGTCGTGATTCAAACCAATATATTCGCTTTCAATACCACCATAGACCATCGCACCCAACCGCCCATTTCCGATAGGTAAGGCCTGCATGAAGTCGGTAGCCGGTACGTTATACCACCAGGCAGAAGATGATTTTGGATGAGGACCTTCCTGACCGTTGACGCTGCCCGACTGTATGATGAAGCTCAACCAGAAAAAGAGAAAATAAAAACGATACAGACAAGACAATTTACGGGTATACGTGCGTAGTTTCATGCGCTTCATTTTGTGTTTTCGTTGAGACCTTAAGCTACCAGGTTCTTAATGGAGAATAGATTGCCGAACAGCCTGAACAGCCTTATGATTAGATATTAACATACTATGAGAGAGTCGGGCGAAAACCTAATTAAAAGTGGCCGAGCAGACTCGTTCCCAAGAGAAAAAAAGTAGTCATTCCTGTAGATGGCAATTGGCGTTGAACCTAAAAGAGCGTACGGGCGAAATCAATTAGACCGCAGACAGCCGTAACGCCAATAACGCTCCAGGAGAAGAGCGATTTAAACCTATTATAGCGGTGACGTACCAGAAGCAGGTGAAGGAATAGATGAACAACAAAGAAAGCATTCAACCATAAAATTAGGGTTTCATTTTCTCTTCCCAGTAACGCCCAGCCTAACAACACATACAAGGGAATGTGGATGACGGTGAAAGTGACGTAAGCTGCTTCATCGTTCATTTGCGATAAGATCGGAAACATTTGCCATTCTTTCAGTCTGACGGCATCCATCTCATGCACCAGAATACAGGAAAGACCAACCCAAAAAAAGATGTGTTGCGGCATGGTTAAAACTATCTATAAAGTCATTTCCCAACCTTGCTGATACTCCCGTTGCCAAAGTTCCATCGCTGCCTTATCGTTGAGTATGCGGCCATTGGCAGGATTGCAGTTCAGCGTTCGGCCAGTCCGGTACGAAATGTTGCCAAGTTGAGGCAGCAGCGTCGATTTGTGCCCTTCGGCAATGGGGGCGGTGAGTTTGGCAGTTCCCCGGATCGACTCCACAAAGTTGGCCAGCACTAAGCTGTCTAATTTCTCGCCCATGCCCATCGTGTTTGTGCGACTGGCTTCCTGCAAATCGGTCTTTACGTCTTTAATGAGCTTGTTATCCAATCCATAGACCTTGTAGTCGTCGCCCCCCGGAATCACCATCGTGCCTTTGTCACCGTAAAAAATGACGCCCCGACTCACGCCTTCGCTGTTGAAGCCGTTGCAACTGCGACCTTCCCACAGCGCCATCTTTCCACCGGTAAACTCGAACGAGATGGTTTGGGTGTCGGGCGTTTCCCAGTCGTCTTTGTAAGCAAGCCGCCCACCGAGTGATGTTACTTTGATTGGATAGTCAACGCCAAGTCCCCAACGAATAACATCTAACTCGTGCGTACCGTTGTTGAGCGCTTCGCCGGTTCCCCAGTTCCAGAACCAGTGCCAATTGTAAGGTACCAGATTATCCTGATACGGTCGGCGGGGGGCTGGACCCTGCCAAAGATCAAAGTTGAGGGTGGTGGGTATGGCACCCGGCTTGCCCACGCCGATGGGTTTGCGGGCATTGGCGTACCAGCCTTTGGCGAAATAGACCTTACCGATAGCTCCCTCGTGCAACTCCTGCACGGCTTGTATCACCTTGGGAAATGACCGGCGCTGGCTACCCATCTGAATCAGTTTGTTGTATTTGTGAGCCGCCTGTACCAGCATCTCGCCTTCGGAGGGATTATGCGAACAGGGTTTTTCGACGTATACGTGCTTTCCAGCTTTTACCGCGAGCATGGTAGCGGGCGCGTGCCAGTGGTCAGGTGTAGCTATCATCAACGCGTCGAAGTCTTTTACTTCCAGCATGTTGCGCACGTCGGTAAAGCCTTTTGGTTTCTTGCCGGTCATCTTCTCGATCTCGGCGATAGTTTTGGCGACTACCGTACTGTCAACGTCGCAGACGTAGCCGATCTCTACATTAGGTATTTGAGCAAACATCCGGGCCACGAAAAACCCCCGGCTGTTGGTTCCCATCGTACCAATAACCACTTTCTCATTAGGTGAACCCTTGAAAAAATGAACGCTCTCCCCGCCAATCTGGGGAACGGTTAAAAGGCCTATCCCGCCAATAGAGGCTTGTTCGATGAATTTGCGACGATTTTGCATGACTGTTTTTTAAAATAAGTTCAATGACGTTGCCTGACGTTTTGCGAAGGCGTCAGGATTATTTTTTTATGATAGCCGGATGAAGCCGATACGTTTGCAGGGCTTGGGGTCGCATGTCGACCGCCAGTTCGTTGTTGGTTAGTGGCACCTTCAACAAATTGGTTTCCACGTGCGTTGTCTGTTGTGCCAACTTAAGTTTTGGTTTGGTACGGATCGTAGCAGTTTTGGCTAAACCAGTTAGGTTCCACAACCGGGCGATCAGGCCTTGACCAATGCCTTCTTCGGCGGGTTTCACTGACCACAGCAGGACGGATGGGTCGGAAACGGTCAGTAGCGAATAGCTCTTAGCTGAATAAGTATCGCCCCCAGTTACCGTGCCGGCAACAAGCGGATTCTGGTGTTCCAGCGCAAAGCGCATGGATGTTGACGCGTCGAAAGTCTGGTGGGTTCCCAGCGCAAAGCGTTGGGTGAACAGGCTGTCTCCCCCTTGATTGGGAATGCCCAGACCCGGCCCATCAACCTGACCACCCGCCAGCACCGACAACTGCGCCGGTTTCATGTCCAGCGTCGAGTCAGTGCTGTTACCGACCTTCATAAATGCACAGTCAGCATTAGACAGCGTAAGTCCAAAAGTAGAGGTCGTAATATCGGCAAAGTGGTTCAGCGTCAGCCAGTCGTAACGGGCACTAACGGGCGAATAATGACCGCCTTCCGTTTGCAATTTCGCCTTAATGACCGCCCCAATCTCTTCGTGCCAAACCTCGGCTAAAGGAAGCCGGTAAGAAAACGTCCAAGTTGGTGAATTGCCAAAATTCTGGGTAATCTGATTACGAATGTCGATGCGGGGTACATCCCGGTAAAGGGTAATACGGCTGGTATGCGGAAGCGGTTTGCGGCCCGTCGCCCGGAGGGTAATTGACACTGGCCCTGCGTTTTCCACGACTAACGTACCAGTCGAATCGTCCCCAGCGCCCAGATCATTCATGTAACGTCCATTTACCTGAGCCACACATTCACGATTGCGGTTAGCTTTGTCAATTAAACTGGTAATGACCCCCTGGTTTGTGACCGTAATCCTGAAACGTTGATTCTCCAATACGTTGGCCAGCGCCGTAACGGGACTATCGGTAATAGCTGACGCACCGGTCCGAATAGCAAACACTTTATAGCCCACTGAGGGAACAGCAGAGGCCAGTATGCGCAGAAACACTTTTCCTTCTAAGATTACCCGCTGTGATGGTACTTCCTGATTAGTAGTCAAATCAATGACCTTCATTGGCGCTGCATCCGGGTATGGATAGTCACAGACATCGGTCCGGGTCCAGCCCAGCGGATTGAACGCATAAAATCGGCGTTCACGTTGGTCATTCTGAATCAGTCCGCCCAACGTGCGTTGCGAGCGGTTGTAGAGTGAGTCAACGTAGGTGGCAACCTGCCCCGCAATTTTGCGTTGCCAGTTGGCGCGGGCCGTTCGGCTAACGGGCCCGTCGGCTGTCCAGTCATGTTCCCAGAACAGGCCTAAGGCGGTCCAGGCGGTCTGGCGTGAGGAGTCTAGGTCGCGGGCAAACCGATTATTCGTCAGGCTCACCAACGTCGCCATAGCCTCAGCCGCCCGCAGCTTTTCCACTCTCCGCCGGACCTGCGCCGACACTTCAGCCATCGATGCAGAGTAAGTATCCCACTCGTTACCGTACGAAACGGATTCGGTGGGCAATCTGGCACCATAGGTTTTTTCAAAGTCCCGAAAGAAATCAATTTCATTCGAGACAATAAGCTGCCGGGTAGGTGTAGTGTGCGTTTTGGCCAGTCGGGGTAACTGATCGTCGAGCGTCTCCAAATCGTCCCAGCCCCGTCCAAAAGCCCCCATGATATGGTATGGATAACCCGGTGAATTAAATCTGGCCGCACAAGCCCGCAGCGTGGTATCGATCTGACGCAATTCGGCGTAGCCTCCTAGGGAGCGGTTATTGTTACGACTCAGCGAGTACCATTTCATCAGCACCCGGCTGCTGTCGAGTCCTTTGTACCAATAGATTTCATGTGGTCGATTACCCAGCCCTTTTATGTCGAATCTGGTCGCGCAGCCACAAACGCCCCGCCAACTATAGTTGACCCCTGACCCGGCCCACAGCGAGGCCAGCCCCAATGGTAACCCTTGATTTTCCATGGCCAGAGCCAGATTAAACCTGAGCTTAAACCGGCGTTCGAGTGAACCGGCGTAGTACATACCCCGCAAGACGGCTTCGGTAGGCATTGCGCCGTAACAGGCGATTAACGTATTGTAGGGAACCGTAATTTTACCGGCCTTGACCTGGTTCATCAGCCGCCTGAACTGTTCAGGTGTTTTATTACGTTCGTATTCCCATAGCCAGTAGCTGCCGTCGCAATTCCAGCGGTTTTGGTAAGGCACGGGCAACCTGGCCGACTTCTCGTTAAGGTCTACGTAAAAATCTAGCATTTTTAGAAACGAGCGCCGGTAAGTCGCTTCGTCGGCCGTCCACATGTAGTCGGTATGGTCGTCATTGGCGATGTACAGTCTTTGTTGCTGGGCAATACTACAGGTCAATGAACACATTAAGATAAGCACAATTGAAGCGACTTGTAAAATTTTTTCCATGAGTTGATGCTTAGGCGGTTCGCGTCAAATATCATAAGCAACTAATTTCTTGGCTTTGGGCTAAGGCTTGCGCAATATCGCCTTCCGGCTCTGAACTTGATTCCAGGGAATGTTACCTATTTCTTTCAGACCCGTCTCGTTGCCTGTGGGCACAACAACCGCCAGCCAACTCTTGTCCGTTGATGTAATCTGGGCCTCCCAAGTCGTTCGGGTTCCGCCGGGGATGGCCTGCTTCTTACCCGGACGTTTCGAAATCATCTGCCAAAAGCGGATACTCAGGTCTTTGATGCCCGTAGTTTCAGCCGTGATCCGCACCCTGCCGTTTTTTAGACGCTCATGACTCACATGTTTAATAGATGACTCAGCGGAACGTAGTGCATGGCCTTCCAGCTTCGCCAGAATTTCCAGCCATCGGATGGACGGATGAACCCACACTTCCTTGTAGTTATAACAATTGGACGCCGACCAGTAGGGCACATCTTTGTTGCCGCTGGTTTGAATGCCAACGGGCAATGAACCGACCATATCGCCCGAAAGCACGGTGTATTGCGGAGCGTAGTTGTGCCCCTCACCGTACATCAGACTCTGGCCAAAAGGATTCTTGCCAACCACCCACTCTAACTGGTGCCGGGCCAGCGCCCGCGACGCCGAATCATTCAAGAACTGCCCGGCCCCAGCCAGGCCTACAGCATGTGACAGCACAATACCCAGATTACCACGAAAGCCGTACCAGACCGGAAAAACGCGCAAGTAATGAGTGCTGTCCAACGGCAACCCATTCATAACCTGCTCCTGGTAAGTAGGTTTCTGAGACGAGCGCAGGTTATACACTGACGCAGGCAGTACATGGTACGGATAGGTAACAGCGCCAATTTTTTTGAAGTATTCTGTATAAAGCCGAACGCTGGCGTACCAGTTCATCCAGTTCGGATGAGACGGGAAAGCTTCACAAAGCTCAATGAGTGGCGCAATCGGGGCGGCAATCTTGGCGTGATGGTCGTAACTGAGTATCGCTTTTCCATCCGCTTGCCGGTAAAAAAAGCCCGCGAGTGGCATTTTATCAAAAACGGCCTGCTGCTGTTGACAGAGCAGGATGTAATCAGCCAGCTCGATGGCTTTCAGGGCGTACACTGAATCAGCTGTTAGCCGGAAGAGCGCCAGCGATGCCGTAGACCCAATGGTAGCCGTTTCTATGTTTAGTTTGTCCAGCCTGCTCATCGCCAATTGCCAGTCTTTCACCGCTAACCGGCGACAATAGCGGGCCACCACCGAATCCTGCCGGGCCAGCCGTTTCGCTCCTTCTGCCTCCGCCAGCACGGCCTGCAACGTGAAGAAGGGGTCAAACTGCGCCTTACCCCGCACGTCATCAACCGTGCCCAGAATACCATCCGTCCAGAAGTCGATGGTGGTCCAGTTGACCCGGTAGCCGTCGTCAAAACGGTTTCTTAACAACCAGTCTAGCCCCCAGCGGGCTTCCTCCTGCAGGCGGATCGAAAGCGCCGGGTCGGACGTTCGGTATGTATCGCTCAAGCCGAAGAGGGCATAAACGGCTTCGGCGGTGTTTTGCAGAGACTGCGATACATCACCCGCGTCATGCCAGCCGCCTGCTAACGGAGTCTGTTTCTCGCCGTGAACGCCCAGCCAATCTCGGTGACAAACACCATGGATACCAGGAACGGCGTACCCGCAACGTTCGCAGAAGAACAAGTTGATAGTTTTCCAGATACTCGGTTTCCAAACGTCGTCGGCAATACGAAACGGACGTGATTGGGAGTTTTTACACTTTATCTGGTACATCCCGGCCTGGGTGACGCCAGAGAAATCACACACGCGGTACGTACCGACGTATGATGTTTCACTACGAGCCGGGGCTGAAAAGACGGTCTGGCCGGTTTGGGCATTCGTAACCGTAAAAGTCGTTATGGTGGTATCCGACGTAAAGGCGATCTTAGAATCTTGCGGCTGATAGCCCGAATGGCTGTAAAGAATGGTTTGGGGAGCCGATTGCCAGCCTTCGTAGTGATCGGTCACTACTGTCTGTAATTCGAGTTTATCGACGTAGAAACGAATCGTATCGGCCGCTTCGGGTTCATTGCCCTGGGTGCGGTACAGAATGCCGACACCAGTTACTTTGTCGCGGGCGTGCTGGGGAATTTCCCAGACGATGTGATTCCACCGGCCGGGTTCGAGCATGACGTAGTTGAAGCCTTCCCGGTAGTAGGCGTCGGGAATCGGCTCGCTACCTTCATTATACAGAACCAGGCCCACCGACATCCTCCTAAAGCCAGGGAAGTCCGGGTACACCTGCACCGATAGGCGGTTGTAGTCGCTCCAGTTCTCATGCTTAAAATCGCGCCGGAGCACAACCCATTCCCAGGGACGTCCGTTGCCTTTGTTACCCCCCACATCCGTGCCTTTAGTGGCGGCCGTTACTTTCAGGGCGTGTGCGCCTTCGTACACTCGATCACTGGTAATACCAAACAGCCCTTTTCGGGGCGTTTTCAATATGTCGCAGCGCCAATTGTCCAAGCGCTCCATGTTATCGAGCAGACGGCTGGACCGGACGGGTTTCTGAAGCCAGCGATAATCGGCCGTTTCCGTCCGGTTGACCGGTATGGGTTGGTAAGCTTGTACCCACTTCTGAAGTGTATCCGACTGATCGGCTGGTGTCTGAGCATAAGCCGAACTGTAGCGGCTAGCCCTCCACATACAGACACCTGACAGAACTACAATTATGACTAACTGCTTCATTTCCTGAACAAAGTTTACTTGGCAGCGAATTAGCTTAAACGAAGAAAAAGCACCGACGAAGTTCATCGGTGCTTTCCGATTCTAACCTATAAATTTGATTTAACCCTCACTATATTGACTAGAAATGATTATTCAAAGATAATTTTGTGAGCCGTCATCTGGCCTTGATTTAGAACGTTGAGGATGTACAGACCCGGCACTAGCTTGGCCTGGGGCGTCAGCATCATCTGATCGTCGGTCAACAATTTTTTTGTTACCGGCACACGTCGCCCCATGCTGTTGACCAGGGAGATGTCAGCTTTTTGTACTTCGGTCATCTCTAAAAAAATGGCTTCTCCGGCGTTAGGATTAGGGAACACCTTCACCCTCACAGCCGCTTCCCCTTCAGACTCGGCGGCTAAGGGGGAACTAGCGCTACCGTACTCATAAGCACCCAGGTCCGGCGATCCACCAGTTACCTCATTGGAAAGATTAATGTTGGGTACCCAAACGCCTTTGTTAATCGCCGGACTACCGGTCTGTAGCTCAAAGAAAGGCCGGGGCTTATTCCCCGAAGCGACTAATTTCGGGTCAGCGACAGTCGTAGCCGTTCCAAAGGGGTCCATGTTAAAAAACAGGTTATTGCTAATGGAAGGACTGTCGAATACTCGTTCATCATAAACATCGTAGGGGCCAAAGTTTACCGTACTGGCAAACAGGTTGTTTTTTATCTCGGCTCCTTTGGGAGGTGTCGGGGTGCCTGAACAGTCCTTACCGTTACATAATCTGAATATAGCAAGCAATTTCTGCGAGCGACTGGCAACGAGCGAATTACTCACGAATTTGAAGCCGCTGCCGTACCGGTGATAGCTCAGCAGACCCTGATTTCCCTGGGGATTATAAAATACATTGTGATGGATGATCTGATCCGGGCTGCCTTTCCCGTCATTAAATTGAGCAATGGGATAAAAGCCACCATTGAAATAATTGTGGTCAATTTCGGTTTTCAATACATCATTTTCAACCCCATACGCATACTTATCACCCAAGTTAAACGTGTTATGATGGACCCGCATCGTTTTCCCCGTCACCTGAAAGCCGTCGGATGACCGCTCACAGCCGACCAACGAAATGTGGTTATTCAAAATGTTGTTGTAAATCTCACAGTTCTGGTAGCTAAACTTATGAAATTCGATAGTGATACCCGGTGACTGTCCCCCGTTCCAGGTTCCTTTTTCCAGCACGGTGATAGTATTGTCGTAAATTTTTACACCATTCGCCACCGTTTTGATATTACGATCGTTCAGTCCCCCTCCGGTACAAAACGTAGTGAAGTACGGTGCCCACACCTTAATCCCGTAGCTGCCTACATTGGAGCCGTACGATGTGGCCTGCAGTTCTTCAATGGTGTTGTGGTGGATCAACAGGTTGGTTGCTTCCCAGAACATAACGTTTCCCTGGGAGGTCTTCCTGTTACCAAAAGCGTTGTTTCTGATCGTACAGTATTTGACCTCCGTGTTGGTGCACTTACCCAGCCAAATACCAGAGAAACGAAATCCGATAATCTGTAAATTGTCAAATACGACGTTACTGCCATCAGCCATGAAAATTCCGCCGTGACATTGTTTACTCTGTCCGTCGAGCGTGAAACCTGCCAGCCGCTGGTTTGATCCGTTTATCTGTATTACAAACTTCTCATCGGCCGAGTCATATGACGTATCCTCGTTTGTGGCACAAGGCGCCTGGGGGAAATTAAGCATGTTATAGAAGAAATTGACCTTGACAAAAGTCTTGTCCGAGCCGGCACCGACCAGACCAACCCCACTTCGCAGTACGATTTGACCGGATTCACTGAAGGTGCCTTCTGTTAACCGAATGGTATGGCCTTTATCGGCTTCGACGCGACTAATGGCGAATCTAATGGTCTTGAAAGGGTATTGCTCAGTTCCTCTACCCGACGCATAATCATCAACACCAGTAGGCTTAACCCAGTAATCAGTGGCGTAAACTGTTAGATGTACCAGGCACAAAACTGCAACGAGAAGCAGGTTTAGGGAGTTTAGTTGGCGTTTCATATATAAAGTTGAGAAATTTGGTTGTTCAATAACCCGGATTTTGTTCAAGTTTGGCTCCACTGTTGGCATCAATGGCACTCTGCGGAATTGGGAATAGACCGTGTTTCTCGGAGATTCGGTTCTTCGTGCGGAAGTTGAACTTCTTCACCCGTTCCACAAGGTTACCAAACCGGATCAGCGTCCGGCGACGGGGTTCTTCGGTGATTAATTCACGGGCGCGTTCGTCCAGCATGTAGTCCAGCGTCATGTCAGCAGCGGTAGCCAGGTTGGCGTTGGCTCGGCTCCGAACGACGTTGATATCATCGGCGGCTTTCTGCCTATCGCCTTTTCTCAGGTGTGCTTCGGCCCGTAAGAGATACGTTTCAGCCAGCCGCATCCGGTATATGTCTTTTGTCGTTCGTCCTGACGTTGCTCCCAGCAGTGCGTCGCCTTCTACCTTCCGAATGGTTGGATAGATGTCCTGCAACGTATCTAGGTTAGTATGGTAAGTAACCTTTTGGCGGTAGAATTTGGACGACGGGTTGTTGTAGTACCACTCCCGCCGAATGTTGAACCGCGAGTTCCGCATATCCTGCAAATCATTGATCCAGAGCTGATAAACAAAATAGTTGGTCGGTCGAATCCAGCCCACTGATCGGCCCAGCGTATCAACGATTACCATGCCGTTGCTGCCAGCCGGGTCTTTGGCCCGCCAGTAAGCAGGCCCCCATGCCCGTAACTGATTATTAACGGCTCCACCTGTACCGCCAGGCACATTGTATTCAACCTGCAGGGCCCAGATCGTTTCCTGGTTGCCAGATTTCCGGTTGATGTTACCCGGCTGAAACAGATCTGAGAACACGTCGCCGGAATTGCCTCGCTGAGCGCCAAACCGCGTTGTCATCAGCTTATACTGACCATCGCTGATGACGGCTGATGCACTGGCAATGGCCTTGTCATAATCTTTCAGGTTGATGTATACCTCCGTCAGCAGGTGATCAGCGGCTGCTTTTACGATGCGCCCTTCCTGCGTGGTGGTTTTGGGTAGCCACTGCGAAGCAAATTCCAGGTCCCGGCGAATAAAGTCGAGCGTCTGCTCTTTAGTGGCCCGTACGAAATCAAACCGGGGAGTCTCGTAATATACATCAACAATCGGTACACCCCCGTATAGATTCACCAGCACGTTGTGCGCATAGGCCCGAAAAAAGCAGGCTTCGGCCAGAATCGCGTTCTTCTCGGTCTCATTCGCCCAGACGGCCGTTGGCCGCTGCGCGTAGTCTATGATCGCATTAGCACGGGGAATCATCGTTCTATATGCCCAACTCCAGTAGTAATTCACAGCGGAATACGTGGGTGTCTGGGTTGTTTCGTAATCCTGAAAATCAAAGAAGTTCAGTTCGCCCGTAGCAGCAATGTCCGTCCCGAATTGCATGGCGTAGATAGTGCCTTTGCCGTCTTCCCCGCCTACTTCGTCGCGGGCACCGGTGTGCAGGGCGTTGATTGCGCTCTCAAAACCGGCTTTGTTAATCAACGTGATCTCGGGGCTGAAAAATGCTTCGGGTTTTTCAGCCAGAAATTCATCTTTACAGGCGAACAGGGCGCCGGTCAGCAGGGTGAGCCAGGCCCCTAGACGTGTAATTGTGGCTATTTGTTGCATGGTCGTCAGTGGTTTAGGAGATTAGAAGCTAAAGTTCAGGCCCATAACCAGGGAGCGGGCCATGGGAAAGCCGCCCCGGTTGACGTAGCCGTTTTCGGGATCCCAGCCGATCCAGTTGGTGAACGTATACAGGTTCTTTCCACTCAGATACACCCGCGCCGTGGAGAGTTTCAGGTTGCTCAGTAGCGTCGGCTTGAATTCGTAGGCCAGGGAAATGTCCTGAATGCGGACGAAATTCTGGCTTTGGTAATAGCCATGACCATAGGGATTGTTGTAAACCAGCGACGGATACGTATTCGCTTTGTTCTCCGCTGTCCACCATTCGTAATCGGGGAAGTTAGCCGGGCGACCCGTGAAGTTCAGGCCCGGATCAAGCTGATCGTTTTTTTTCATCCAGCCCTGCACGGCGTTGACCTGCACCGAGAGCGTGAAGCCCTGATACCGGAACGTATTGGCCACGCTCCAGCGGTACTTCGGCACCGACTGCCCAATGATGGTGCGGTCGTCGGGCGTAATCTTACCGTCTGCGTTGATGTCTTTCAGCCGCACGTAGCCCGGCTTGTAACCCGTTGGCAGTTCGTCGCCTTCCTGGTAAATGCCGTCCTGAACGTAATCGTACAACGAGCCTAACGACCGGCCAATGAACCACCGGTTAGCGATGTCGTCGTCTTCCCGTCCATCCTGATTATTATCACTGCCATATAGGCTCACGATTTGATTGCGGTTAGTCGAAAAAACAAGAGTGCCCGACCACTCGAAGTCCTTTTTGCGAATAAGTACCGGATTTAGCGTCAACTCAAGTCCTTTGTTATTCGTGGCACCGAGGTTGGTCAGCACGTTTTCAAAGCCGTTCATAATCGGTATGCGGCGCAGCAACAAGAGGTCTTTAGTATTCATGTTATAGGCTTCAACGGTGCCGCCCAGTCGCCCGTTGAAGAAGTCAAAATCAATGGCCGCGTTTGAGGAAATTGTCGTTTCCCATTTCAGGTCCGGGTTAGAAATGTTTGCCACGAAAACACCGGTTGAGGATAGTCCCCCGTCGCCGTAGACGTACTGGTTCGTGCTCATCCGACTCAGAGATGCGTAAGGACCCACCGCCTGATTCCCCACTTTACCGTGCGAAAGCCGAAGTTTCAGCAAGTTGATCCAGGAGAATTGGCGCACAAACGACTCCTCGGAAGCAATCCAGGCGATGGCCGCCGAGGGGAAAATGCCGTACTTACTAGCCCGGCCAAAGTTCGAGGTACCATCGCGCCGGGCCGTGAGGGTCAATAAGTAGCGATCGTTGACTTGGTAATTCAGGCGGGCCATTGACGAAACACCGGTGGCTTTCGAAGAGCCGGAGGTAGCATTTTTAACGGCTCCTACACCGAGATTATTCCAGGTTAAGCCATCATTAAACAGGTCCGATGCAGAAGCTGTATTTTCTTCAGAAGAGAACTGATTACTACCATAAAGGAGCGTTAAATCGAAGGCATGATTACGGCTAATCTGCCGGTTGTACGTCACAATGTTTTCCAGCACCCAGTCGAAATTCTGCCGATTAAATTTGCTGGCCGAACCCCGGTTGTTGTAATTGTTCCGTGTGTAGATTGGCGAAAACCGATACAGATTGTCCCATCTGAGATTGGGCGAGTAATTGATTCGGTACGAAAGGCCTTTGACAAACGGAATCTGGGCGACGGCGTAAAAATTGGCGAACAGGTTGTAATACCGCTCCTGGTCCTTGTCAATCAAACTATTAAACATCGGATTGTTGACCAGTCCATCGGTCTGGGGCTGAGGGATGGGGTCCGATTTGGCTTCGTCAAAATACAGCGTAGCATACGGGCTTAGCCAAGCCGCGTCGTAGGTTCGGGCCTCAATTCCTGTCAGGTCGCGGTACGTAAATTGGGACGTAGTTCCAATCTTAAGCCAGTTCGTGACGCTGGTCTCTAGATTAACCCGGAGCGAAATCCGGTCGGCCTTGTCCCCATAAATTAAGCCTCGTTCTTTGGTTACACCCGCCGAGAGATAAAACGATGTTCGTTCGGACCGCCCCGAGGCACTCAAGTCATAGGATTGAATTGGAGCCGACTGTGAAATTTCTTTCCAGGGGTCAATCTCGCGGTTATTAAGGTAGTTGTCCCGCTCCAGGTCTTGGAGGTAGGAAGCCACTTTGGCCGGGTCGGCTTCCTGCCCGTTCTGACTTCGAAAGTCCAGTGTTTTTTGTACGTAGCGGGCACCATCAAGCAGTTTGATTTTGTGCGAAAAGTCTTGAACCCCGTAGTAGGCGTTAAGTCGAATCGTTGGTTTCTCGGTTTTGCCTTTCTTGGTCGTAATCAAAATGACTCCGTTGGCCGCCCGTGAGCCATAGATGGCTGCAGCGCTAGCATCTTTCAAGACTTCAATCGACTCAATATCGTTGGGGGCAATATCGGCCAGTTCGCCGTTGAAAAAAACACCATCGACAATAATCAGCGGGTTGTTGTTAGCATTAATAGACCGCTGCCCCCGGATGAGAAACGTGCCACTCTGACCAGGGCGGCTGTTGTCCAGAAACTGAACGCCCGCAATGGTTCCCCGCAGAGCCTGGGCAATGTTCGTGTTGGGTAAGGTTTCGGTTCGTTTAATGTCCACCTTTTCAACCGAACCCGTTACGTTCCGGCGCGACTGCTGACCATACCCAACGACCACGACCTCATTGAGGCTCTGCTGACTCGCTTGCAGGCTCACAGTAACGGTCGAACGATTGCCGATTGGTACCTCCTTCGATTCGTAACCAACAAAACTAAAGATTAACACCGCGTCAGCAGTCTGAATAGTGATCTGATAGTCTCCATTGGCGTCCGTCGTCGTACCTCGGGTTGTGCCCTTCACGACGACACTCACGCCGGGCAGGCCTTCACTGTTATCAACCGCCGTAACCTTTCCGCGAATGATCTGATCTTGTGGCTGTGTTACGAGCGCACTATATCTCGTTGCGAATGCTTGTTGCCAATTCATCAGCAGCAAGCCAAGCAGCACCAGACCCACTCGGCTTGATGTAATAGTGATTCTCATACGTATGAAGGTTATTGGTTTAGTTATTGGGCTAATTTTATTCAGTGACCAAGACTCGGTACAACTGTTGTCCGGCCTGGACTATATACAGGCCTGTTGGCAGCTTCTGAGCAGGAATCACACGCCAAAGGGTGTCTGTAATTGGCATTATCGTTTTTGATAATTCCCGTCCATCGGCGGCAAGCAGTCTAATTTGTTCTTTAAGAAGGGAATGCGCTGTTTGAAGGTAGAAGCCCTCGCCGGAAGCCGGGTTTGGATACACTCCTGCGGATGACTCAACACGTTCAGCCGCCATTCGCCCGCTACTCGCCCGCGTCGGCTCTACCCCATACACCAATTGTCCTTTATTATAAATCGTTATACGGTCATTATCGGCCATCGGACCAGCTACCTTGAATGAATGATCATTAGTTTCATTGAAGACTGACCAATCGCTTTTAGCCAGCCGGTACTGGATGCTTCCCGTGTTACTTAATGGCTCCAGATTTCCCAATGTGGAGTCAATCCTGATTTCAAAATAGGTATCGGCTCCTACTAATGGGGTGGCGGTTTTGATAAACTGTCCTCTGATCTTATTACTACCCAACTGGGCATAGTCTACCCAGTAATTTAGCGCCTGAGTGCCTTCAGCCGAGAACCAGTAGCGGACGGACAGATCTTTGTAGGGAACGGAAACGTTGCCTTCGTTTATCAACTTCACGTGCAAACTGATGGTATTCGTGTTGGTGTTGTTGGTTTTATTCTCCGATCGTACCGTCAATTTTAGCGAGGTTGCGGCTGCGTCCGGTTCTGTGCCCCAGACCAACGCACCGTTACGATAGACAGTAACTTTTTCGCTGACTTTGTAATTCGTCGCGGCTGCGTAGGAGTAGTCATCCGCTTCGTTAAAGTCTGTCCAGGTTTGCTTAGCAATTCGCGACTGGATGGGTCCTGAGTTCGCGGCCGATGACAGATTACCCGCCGACTCATCAAACGTATATTCGACGTAGCCATCAGCACCGTTGAGGGGTTGTTCCAGCCGGATGTATTTCATCTTTACCTTGTCAGTACCCAATTGGGCATAGTCCAACCAAGTGTTAATGGGAGCGAACTCTTCCGCCGTAAACCAGTACCGAACCTTAAGCTGACTGTAAGGAACGGGTGAAACTCCCTCGCTGGCCAGTTGCAGATTAGGCTTTAGGTGGTTGTTTAGTGTCTGCCCCCGGTCGCCGTCCTGGTGCAGAAGTTTTAGCAGCGTTGAATTGAATGGACTTTCGTAAGCACCCAGATCCGGAGCTGTGCTCTGAAAGGCGCCGGTAATACCAGGAATGACGACGCCTTTGTTGACTGCCGGACTACCGTCCACCAGCTCGAAAAAGGGCCTGGGTTGGTTGCCCGACAGGGAAATAATTCCGCTGTTTGCTTCGTTGGCTTCAACCACCACGGGGTTGTTTCCGACAGGGTCAATATTATAGAACAGGTTATTTTCGAAGACGGGGTTAGACAGCTTGTTATCCCGGAACAGATTACCCCGTTTACCGAGGGTGCTGATGAAAATGTTGTTCTTAAACTCAACTCCGGTCGTGCGCAGGTTGGTGCCCGTGTATTGAAGCGATATACCCGGAATACCCTGCTTGTCAACTATGGTATTGTTATAAAATTTCAGATTGGTCGGCTGAGTATAGTAGTGCATGATGTTCTGTCGGCGGGTGTCGTAAAACACGTTGTGGTGGATCACGTGATCAATGAAACCGGTATTGTCCGGAGTAAAGCTGGCAATGGGATATAAGCCCCCGTTGACGTGATTATGATTGAACTCCATGTGTGAAACACTGGCTTCGAGCGCGTAGCCGTTTCGGTTACCAATGTTAAAGATGTTGTCGTACAGTCGGATTGCTTTCCCGCCTGGTACGGATCGGTCATACCCCGCCAGTGACACGGTATTGTTAACGTAGTTGTTGTAAATTTTGAAGTCGTTCATCCCGATCTGGAAGAACTCGGCGGCAATGGCCGGTACACCCCCACCCCGCCAAGTTCCATCAGCCAGCACCAAGATGGTATCATTGTAGATCTGCAGACGAGTCGCTAATGATTCGCTGTTCAGCAAGGCCGTATTAATACCCGTGCCGCAGTAGTTGGTGATGTACGGCGCCAGTGACTTAATGCCATATGCGCCTAATGGCACACTACCCGATAAATACGAAGGCTGTGTTTCTTCGATGTAAGTATCATGAATGGACAAATCGGTTGAATTCCAGAACATGATGTCCGCTACAGCGGCTTTCTTATTGCCAAACGCATTATTCTTAAAGTAGCTGTTTTTGATTTCCGTATTCTGGCACTGACCAAGCCACAAACCCGAAAACTGAAAATTAGTCACCTTGATGTCATCGTAGACGACGTTCACTCCATCGGTCATGAAAATGCCGCCGTGCAATTTTTTATCTAGCCCGTCGACAGCGAAATTTGCTAAGCGTTGATTATTGCCTTTCACCTGCAGTAAAAACAAATCCGCCCGAGTATCAAAGTTTTCAAAGCCTGTAATGCTGCCGTCAGAGTTGTTACCGCACGAACCGGTAAAGTGCTCCCGCAGGTTGTAGTACAAATTCGGAGCGCCGGTAATTTTTGTGGCCGAACCTCCGCGCTTGCCACTACCCGCCCCGACCATGTTAAGACCGCTGGGAATGTACAGAATAGAATCCTCCACAAACTCGCCAGCGGCTAGATGCAGCGTACTACCCTGATCGGCCTGAATTTTAGTCAAGGCATAGTGAATCGTTTTCCAAGGTTTATCGGTGCTTCCCGTTCCTGATACATCGTTGCCGACCACCGGATCGGCGTAAAAATCCTGAGCACTACATGTACCAATGGTCAACGTTATGGTGGTAACCGGACTGACACAACCGCCCGTACCGCTTCCCACCCGGCGTACGTAAAACGTCAATGAGCCGGCTGCGGGCAAGCCGGTGAACAGGTTACTGCTTTGGTAGATGCTACCGTCTTTGCTGTATTCCAAAGTGCCGGCACCAACAGGCGTAAACAACACCCCACCCGTCTGGCCAGACGGCTTTGAACAAAAAGCCGTTGCACTGACACTGGGAGCCGTTGAACACAAGGCATTCGCGTTCGCATTGGCAAACACAGAGGGGGAAATCTTGGAAGCTGTCAGTTGGGTTGGCGCGTTCGGCAGGCAGTTGACCGATGTTCTGGCTATATTGAGTCGTGGTTCACCCAGAAAGCCCAATCCCCCGGCCGAAGCGAAGTTGAAATAGCCTCCGGATGGCAAACCTGCGGAGAAAAAATTGTTCGGCAGTGTGGGAAGGCAAACAAGATTCGTAATACCGTCAGCGACTAGGTAAACCAGTGAACCGGGTAAGGTTGGCAGCGACGTTAACTTATTGTTGCTACAACTCAACCCCCGCAATCCTGCCGGTAGCGTGGGCAGCACCGTCAAAGTTTTCTGATCCTCCTGCACATCGCCACCCGGTGCTCCGGAAAACTGCCGCTCACACCGTAGGTACACCAGCGTAGTCGGCAGTTCCGGTAAGGCTGATAACCGGTTCGTGCCACACCCCAGCGCTTCTAAACCGTTGGGTAAAGCGGGGAGAGCCGTCAGTTGATTACTGGCACAGTTCAGTGATTTGAGACCGGATGGTAAAGAGGCTGGCAAAGAAGCTATCTGGTTGTTACCACACCGTAGATCAGTCAGTGTGCCGGGCAGCGCATCAATTTGGGTAATGAGCTGATTAGCCACATCTAATCGGGTAAGCCGGCTAAAACACGCTATTCCCGCAATGGTCGTTAGTCGTGGCTTGTTGATGTATGCACTATTGACGTTTTGACTCGTCTTGGCATTACCCCAGCCTGAAAAATCGAGCGCATCAGCGTAAGCACTTACCAGCCGCAGCCGATTATCACCCACCGGACCGATCAACGTTGGGTAGAGCGTTCGAATAGCGTCAGCGAAGTTCGCGTCGGCGATCAGGCAATCCGAAGGAGCATCAGGAATAGCTTCAACCACCACAGACTGGGTTGCCGGAGCAGTTGGACAATTGACTGAACTTCGCTTGCGGACGGATACGATGTACGTTCCGGCGGTCAAAGCCGTAAATGAGTTACCTGCCTGGTAAGTAACTCCGTCGAGACTATATTCCAGGGTACCCCCTGAGGTCGTCGCTGTTACGGTCAACCGACCCTGACTTACGCCGGTTGGCGTTGGCGTCATGCTCACGTTGCTAATGGTTGGCGCGACTGAGCAAACGGCTAATTCATTAGCAAAGCTGGTTGGGTTAATTTTTCCCGAATTCCAATCCGTCGGCAGATTTGGCAAGCAAGTAATCATCGTACCCGCCAGTTTCAAACGCGGTTCACTCGGTGTTACGTACCCTGCACTCAAGGGTGTACTAAAAAACGCAGCGGGTAATGCAGGCAGACAAGCCAGATTAGGATTTTGAGCGGCATCCAGGGCAATCAGCTTTTCGGGAAGCGGGGGTAAGTTGCTAAGGTTGTTCGACGCACACAGAATGAACTCCAGACTGGCGGGCAAAGCGGGCAGCGCTGTCAACGTTCGATTCCCTACCGGAATAGTACCACCGGCGGGTGCGTTGATGTGCATCGAGTTGGCGTGCAAGAAGCGTAGGTCAGGTGGTAAGGCAGGAAAACCCGCAGTAGTAATTCGATTGGTATTAATGTTTAACAGCAACAAAGTCGCAGGTAAAGGGGGTAAAACCGTTAACGCATTAAATGGACAATCAAGTGAAATGAGATTTGGTGGCAGCGCAGGCAAACGGGTGATTTGATTGCTCCGGCAGGTCAAACTGGTCAGACTTTGCGGCAGCGCGGAAATGGTCGTCAGGCTTTGGTTCCTGACGTTTAATTCACTGGCGCTGGTGAAGCATTCAACTCCGTCAATATTGGTCAGCCGAATTCCCCTACCGGCTGTACCCCACGAAGAAAAGTCTAGTATGCCAGTGAAGGTCGCAGCCGCCGGGGTCAGAGTGTTGTTACCGGGCGGGCCAATAAGCGCCGGATAGAGCGCACGAATGGCATCGGCGAAGTTCGCGTCTGGAATCGTGCCGGGGCACTGGGCCTGTACAACGTCAATGTTAATTAACAAAACGCAGATTATCAGCAGATTGCGTACAAAATAATGCATAATTTAGTTGAGTTAAGGGGGCTAAAAAAGATAAGGACTTCCCTGCCGGATCAATGATTCGGATGAAGGGAGGGCGAAAACCGGATACGAATGCTTAAACAGACGATGCTGTTAATAGCCTAAATTTTGCGTTAGATTGGGGTTAAGGCTGAGCTCGCGAAAAGGAACGGGGAGCAGCTTTTTTGTCTCACTAATACTGATATTGGCAATGGTTGGGTCAACGGCACGGTACTTTTCCCGGAAAGCCGCCATCGTGGGCACTTCTTTTTTCCAGCGGATAAGGTCATGCCAGCGGTGTCCTTCAAAGCACAGTTCTACTCGGCGTTCGCGCTCAATGGCCAACTGCGTCGCGGCCTGGGTGAGGCCCGTCAGCGGAGCCAGCCCGGCGCGTTTACGGATGTCGGTCAGTTGCGCGAGGGCGAGGGTGGTTTTCTCCCGGTTGTTCAGCGCTTCGGCGTACATCAGCAGCACGTCGGCATAGCGCAACACGGGCCAGTCGTTCGATCCCTCATTGAGCAGGCTAATACTAGGGTCAACAAACTTTTTGGCCCAGTAATAGAAGAATGCACCGCTGGTGAATACGCCCCCGTAAATATCCCGCCGAAGGTCGCCCGTCTCGAAAGCGTCGTACAAATCACGCGTACCCACATTATAGCTGCTCCCCGTTAATCGGATCACGGTTGAAGGCTGTGGAGCGAACGTGTGTGCAAACACATTGCCTTCGTTAAAGCCACCGCTTACGTATTGTACCGCAAACACAATCTCATCATTGTTGTCTTTGCCCGCGCCAAACACGTCAGTCGCACTGGGCAGGATGCGGTACGTACCCGCTCCAACCACCTTGGCCAGAATGGTTTCGGCTTGGCTCCATTTTTCCTGTTGCAAATAGGCCTTGCCGAGCAGTGACTGGACAGCTCCTGAGGTTACCCGCCCGATGTTTGCACCAGCATGTTTTGCGGGTAAAACGGGCTCAGCCTCCAATAGATCCTTTTCAATCTGCGCGTAAACTTCGGCGACTGGCTTCCGGACAAAACTGTATGCTTCAGCCTCAGACGTAATCTCTTTCAGGACAATCGGAACCTCTCCGTACAAGCGAACCAGGTTAAAGTACATCAGCGCCCTGATAAATTTCAGCTCACCAATGTATTGATTCTTAGTTGTTTCGGTCATCGGCACCGCATTAATCTTGTCGAGCACAACATTACAGTGCGCTATTGTTCGGTACCCATCATTCCAGGCACCGGCTACAGCACCGGTGCTGGGCAACCAGGTAAGTTTATCGAATGCCCCAAAAATACCTTCACTTTCGCCGAATGTCTGGGTGTTGTCGGAGGGAAGTTCGGTGTATTGCCAGAATGTATTGTATATGCTCCGGAGATTGCCGTAAGCGCCCGTAACGGCCGAACGAATATCGTTTTCTGTTCTGTAGAACTCCGTTACCGGCAGAGCTTCCGGCGGAACAAGATTCACGAAATCGGACCCGCAACCAGTGGTTACCAGCAACGAACCGGCTACTAATAAGGTTCTAAGTGGCAATAAATATCGTTTCATATCTGTAGCTACTTGACTAAATCTTTCGTGCAGGTGATCCATATGGCGCACACGGGAAAGTGAATTGATTAGAATGATGGCAGGCAGGATGCTGATCAAAAACCGATGGTCAATCCTACCGTGTAAGTACGTATGGCGGGATAAGCCCCTTGATCGACGCCCGGCGCATACACGGAGTCGCCGTTGAGGCTGACCTCCGGGTTGAACCAGCTATATTTTGTGAACGTCAATAGATTCTGACCGGTTATGTAAAGGCGTGCCGATTTCAGCTTGACCCTGTTAAGTAAAGCCGCAGGGAATTGGTAGCCGAGTGTCAGGTTGCGTACCCGCAGAAACGAACCGCTTTCAATCATCCGGTCAGTGAAGCTATTGCCGACGTTGAATCCGCTTGCTCCCGGCGCGGGGTAGTCAGCGTCGAGGGTGGGATTCTCAGGATCAAACATATTGCGGAAAAAGCGGGGCAGACCATTGAACTGAGCATTGGCATAGGCCGCGCGAATGTTGCCGTTCATAATGCTGTTACCCTTAACCCCCTGTAGGATGACGTTCAGGTCGAAATTCCGGTACTGAACGGTGTGGGTCATGCCGTAGATGAAGCGGGGAAAGCCGCTGCCCAGTACGATCCGGTCCAGTTCATCCACTTTGCCGTCGCCATTCTGGTCTTTAATGATCCAGTTGCCAACTCTGTCACCGTTCACATTGTTAGGATAGGCTCTTAAATCAGCTTCGTTCTTAAAGACACCCAACACTTCATATCCGTACATATTGCCCAGCGGATCGCCGACCTTGACTTCAAAGGTATTGCCCCAGCCAAAAACCCCCTGGGATGGGGGCAGTGACTGGCGCCCTCCCAGATCAAGCACCTTAGTGCGATTGGCGGAGAGATTACCGTCGATGCGCCATCTAACCGCACCCATTTTCAGGTTGGCAGCGGCCTGCACTTCTAATCCTTGGTTCCGAAGCTCACCGAGATTGGTGCGGTAATTACTGGCGTAGCCCACTACTCCCGGCAAGTCTTTCTGAAACAGCATACCCCGTGTACGACGCTCATATACGTCAAAACCAACCGTAAACCGGTCGTTTAAAACCCCAACTTCCAGACCCAGATCGACCTGGCGGTTTTTTTCCCAGGTAAGGTCTAGGTTAGCGAACCCATTTTGGGTATAACCAAACGTACGTATTTGATTAAAGCTGTAATTACGCGGGTCCACGCTGTTGGCCCAGGTAAAACTACCGATGCTGGCATTACCAGTTTCGCCATAGCTGGCCCGCAATTTCAATTCGTTCAGCGTCGACTTCAGGCTTCCCCAAAAGGATTCCTCGCTAATTCGCCAGGCTGCCGAGACTGAGGGAAATTGGGCAAAGCGGTTGTTAGGACCAAACCGGGACGAAGCATCGCTGCGCAGGGCTGCCGAAACAATATACTTGCTTTGATAATCGTAGGTAACGCGCCCGCCAAATGATAGAAATGCGTTTAAATCATACGTGAGTTCGCCTATCCGATCGGAAGAAGCCAGCGGGCTTTGCAGTAAATCAGTGGTGTAGGTGCCAGCCCGCCCTTGTGTGGCGTTAAACTTGGACCGGAATTTCTGAACCGAATACAGGGCCAGCGCACTAACGTTGTGGTTACCGAGCCTTTTGGTGTATGTTGCCGTATTTTCCCAAATCCAGTCCAAGCCCAGTCGCTGCGATTCCCGTGCGAAGATCTGCCCAAACACTGGATTGGTGCGACTGGCCCTAGGTGCAGCCTCATTGGCCAGTGTCGGGGGGATGTAGGCGTACCAGTCGTCCATGCTTAGGGTTGATCCTAACGATGTTTTCAATATCAGGTCGGTAACCGGTTCCCATTCGAGGAAACCATTACCAAACAGGCGATAGTTACGCAGTCGATTGACGTTCAGGTCAAGCACGGCGACAGGGTTAAACAGGTTGGTCTGGAAGAAGGTAGATCCGTTCGGATTGAGCGGCCCGTCAAAAAACTGTGCGTAATCACCGGCGGCTGTATACACCGGTAGTACGGGCGGCAGCAGCGTCGCCGAGTGAACCGGACTCGGCAACTGACGCGAACCGCTGTTTTCGTTCGACCCATTGAACTGACCGGAGACGGGTTGGCGGAACTGCTCAGAATACGACGGGGCCATTGACAGGCCAATCCTAAGCGTTGGATTTAGGTTGGCATCAACATTAAACCGCAGGTTGTACCGATCAAACGAACTACCCTTAACAGTACCGCCCTGCCTGAAGTAAGCACCTGAGATGGCAAACCGTATTTTGTCACTGCCTCCTAACGCCGACAGTTGATATTCGGAAATTGGACCATTGCGGAAGATGGCGTCCTGCCAGTCAGTGTCGGGTAAGCTATTCGGATTGGTATCGAAAACGGCCGGATAAACAACTTTTCGTATTCTGGCTACGAACTTCGCATTTTCAAGATATTCATCCCGATTAAGCACGTCCACCCGTTTCGCCACCTGCTGAATACCGGTATAAGCTGAAAAGGTGAAGCTCGTTTTCCCGGCTTTACCCCGCTTGGTTGTCACGATAATAACCCCATTTGCCGCCCTTGACCCATAAATAGCGGCCGAAGCAGCATCTTTCAATACGTCAATAGATTCAATATCGGAGGGGTTGATCAAATTAAACTGATTTGAATCCTGTAAGGGGTAGCCATCAACTACGTACAGGGGTGTACTTCCGGTTCCCAGCGAACCAATACCCCGAATTCGGATCGTGGGCGCTTCGCCAGGGTAGCCGCCCCGCCCTGATTGTACTTGTACCCCCGGTGCCAAGGCCGCCAGAGCTTCACCCGGGTTACTGACGGGTTGTTGCGCGATGTTACGCCCCTCAATCTTTGAAATGGCCGTTGACACGGTTTTTCTTGACTGCTCACCGTAACCGATGACCACGACCTCGTTCAGTGACTTCGTATCCGGAACCAAAGTAATGTCAATCGTCGACCGGTCACCAATCGTTACCTCCTGTGATTGATACCCTACAAAGCTAAAAACCAGCACTACCGACCTACCGTCGCGGTTAGCGTCGGGGACGGCAATTGAGTAATTCCCAATATTATCGGTGGTAGTACCTCGTTGCGTTCCCTTTAGAAGGACGCTTACCCCAGGCAGGCCCTCGGCTTTCTCACTATCGGTGACGCGGCCGCGCACCGTCACCTCAATTGGCGCTGATGGCTGCTCGGAGGAAAGTACCGGAAGCTGGGTCTGGGTAGTTTCGGCCGTTTTTTTCTTTCGAGCGAGCAAGATCTGTCCGTTCGTCACTTCGTATCGAATTTGCAACGGTGCCAGGAGTCGGTCGAGCACCGTCGAAAGCGGCTCATCCTGGGCACTAATGCTGACGGGCTGCGAAATGCGGATGACGTTGGGACTGTAAGCAAACCTTACTTTCGTACTTGTTTCCAGCCGATTCAGCGCTTCCCTAAGCGATACATTCGATACTGTAAGCGTGACCCCCCGGTTTAGCAGCTCTTGCGCCGACGACGGGTGCGCATAACTCATTGCGGAAAACAATGTAATGAGCAGTAGTTGGGCAAAAGTTAATCGCATGAGAGTGATGAATAGGTCATGCTTGTTATGCAAACTTCTTTTCATAATTTTACTGTGGACTAATCGTGAAACTTTTGGCAAAAAGTATCCCTGTATCGCTGTCGGCGATGGTGCAGGGAAGCATGATTTGGTTGACAAACAGGAGTGCTGGAACCACTCCTGTTTTTGCGTAGACACTATTCAGGAGGAGCAGGTAAACAATAGTTCATAGCGGTTAGCAGGTTTAGCGGTCACAACCCTCACCCGTCAAGGTAATACGCTGGCCGGTAATTTCGTATTCGGTATCAATTAATTGATTAATCATTGCCAGGATTTCGGGTAGTCGCTGCTGCGTAAAGTCTACCTTAAGTCGACAATTCGCCAGTTTCGGGTTCGCCAGCACAATCCTGACATCAAACGCTTTCTCCAACTGTCGGCCCACTTCGCTTAATGGTACTTCGTCAAAACTCAGCGAAACGGATTGCCAGAGTTCAGCCCGCGCTGATTTGATCGGTACGTCGTTAGCCGTCAACTGATTCGTTTCTAAGGCCAGTACCGCCTGCTGCTGTGGTTGCAGAATCACCGTTTTGAGCTGCCCGGCCTGGTCGGGTGCGCTGACAGCCACCTTACCAGTTACGACCGAAACTTCGTACGTTTTACTATCCGCATAGGCCTTTACATTGAAGCTTGTACCAAGTACCTGGGTTCTCATGCGTCCCGATTGAATCGCGAAGGGGTGGGCGGTATCTTTGGCTACCTCAAAGAACCCTTCTCCGCTGAACTGAACTTGTCGGGTGGCAGCCGCAAATTGACGAGGGAAGGTCAATTTCGCGCCGGGATTAAGCCAGACAACGCTGCCGTCGGGTAACGGCTGACGAAAAATACTGCGGTCCTGATTGGTTATCGTAATCAATGCTGATGCTACCGGACTTGGCATAGTAGTTTGCTGCAAAGCAGGTTGCCCCCAGAACGCAATTCCCAGAACCAGTAGAACTACTGCAGCAACGCTACTCCAGCGAAGCCACGGTCGTTGCCAGAGTGGCCTCAGGACGGGTTCGGCAACCGGCTCATGCTGACTGATACTTTCCCAGATGCGGTTGTTTAAAGCTTGCTCATCAAAGAGGAATCGTTGGCCGGATGCTTTGCCCTTGTCTAACTGATCGTACCAGGCTTCTACCTGCTGTTTCTCCTCTTCGGTACAATGTCCGCTCAGGTATTTACGCAGTAAGTCAGGGTTGAGGCTGGGGCGATTCATTCAGGTGCAGTTAAAAAGAAACAAAAAATTGTTCTATCCTTACTACTACAGTCTGAAAAACGGCCTCTGACCCTTACTCGTTAAAAAAAAATTTTGAAGAAGAGAATTAATGCAATAAAACCCAAAGTGGTAGCAACACAGTTATTGTATAATCTTTAAACTGTGTGCGTAGAATGCGAAGCGCCTTGCTAATATGCGCTTCGACCGTTTTTTCGGAAATGTGCAACGTGTCAGCAATCTCTTTTATTGAGTATCCGCTGCGACTCATCATGAATACCTCACGACACTTTTCAGGTAGTTTCTGGAGCGACCGCTCGTAGAATTCCTCTACGATGAATGTAGTCGATGGGTTATGCAAGTTAGCTACGCCTGTGAGTTCCTCATCAGTTACGTCGTCTAAAGACAACACGTTGTGAGAAATCTGCTTATAATAATGAGAAATGACGTGCTTTTTGAGGGCTGAAAACAGATAGGCGCGTACAGACTTCCGAATATGTAACTTAGCGCGGTTAACCCAGAGCGAGACGAAAATGTCGTGTACATAATCCTCCGCAACCTCTTGATTATCAATTTTGTAAAAGGCAGTGTATACTAACATTTGAGCATAACGTGCGTACAACTCATTGAACGCCTGCTCGTCGCTATGTTCGCGCATGCGATCAATGAGTTCTTCGTCGGCGTATGATCTGTAAATAGTTGTCAATTATCTTGCTAGTATACTATTTTTTCTAAGTACGGTTCCAATTTACGACAATCTATACTAATTGCAAATCCAAAAGAGTTTACATGTTAATCAAGTAACTGAATAGGATTACAGTTTCGCATTTGTAGTCGACCAGTAGATAGATCGCGGAAAAAACTCTATTTCCTGATTTAGCCTTTCATATAATCCTCCTACTTTGCTAAAAATTGACTGAAAAGTTGCCCGACTTGACCAGTAATACATTCTTTTAATCATTAACCAATCGATAATTCACGGATAGTAATGCTTACGACGCGCCGACTGATTATGATCACCCTGCTAATGAGCGGATGGCTCTCAGGGGTTATCAAAGCTGCCGATTCTCTGGGAGTGACTTCTCCAAATGGAAAATTGCAGTTTTCGTTTTTTATTCAGACAGGCGGCAGTCCTACCTACACTATTACGTATCAGCAAAAACTGGTAATCGACCGGTCTGCTTTAGGTATTCTCCGAAATTCCAACGGAGACTCTTCATCGGCGGATTGGAACAGCGCTCTTCGAGTCCTGAAGACGGAAACTCGTAGCCAAGACACAATCTGGAAACCGATTTATAGCGAACGATCAGCCATTGTCGATCAGTTTAACGAATTAATTATCAGTTTAGGGAAACCTGACCCTAAACTACCGACGATGCAGGTAATTGTCCGGGTGTATGATGCGGGCGTAGCATTCCGCTATTTCTTTCCCGAAGACATGCGGGCGCAGATACTGGAGTTTGATCAGGAAGCTACTCAGTTTCGCTTACCCGCCGATTCGGAAGCTTTCTTCACCGACCACGCTCAGGGCAACTACAGCCGTCGACCAATATCCGGTTGGAAAAAAGGTGCCGAACTCCCCCTCACACTCACCTTGAAAAATGGCTTGTGGGTGTCTATTTTACAGGCTGAACAGACCAACTACCCCCGAATGCGGCTCTACACTGAAGCTGACGGCACTTTAGTAAGCAGACTGTTCGGCGGTGTAACCGAAGCCTCGCCGTTTGCTACGCCCTGGCGGGTGGTGATGGTCGTAGAAAAGCCAACGAAACTTCTGGAAAACAATGATATAGTGTTAAACCTCAATCCCGCTAACCAACTTACTGAGACCGGATGGATCAGGCCCGGCCGCGTAATGCGGGAAATTACCCTATCCACCGAGGGCGCAAAAAAAGTAGTTGATTTCGCAGTTGATCAAAACATAGACTTTATTCATTTTGATGCCGGTTGGTACGGTCACGAATACGAGATTGCTTCTGATGCCGCCAAAGTGGACGTTGATCCGCGTCGAAACCCGAAAAAAGATCTTAATCTACCTGAAGCAATTCGGTATGCAACCTCAAAAGGGAAAGGCGTAATTTTGTACGTGAACCACCGGGCATTGGAGAGACAGCTCGACACGCTGCTGCCTTTATACCGACGCTGGGGAGTAGCAGGCATTAAGTTCGGCTTTGTACAAACAGGTTCCCACCGGTGGACGGTCTGGCTACACGAAGCCGTAAAGAAAGCGGCTCAATATCAGTTGATGGTAAATATCCACGACGAGTATAGTCCTACTGGATTTAGCCGAACGTTCCCTAACCTAATGACTCAGGAGGGTATTCGGGGAAACGAAGAATTTCCTGATGCTACGCATAATACAATATTACCATTTACTCGCTTCCTGGCGGGAGCCGCCGACTATACATACTGCTTCAACGATAAGCGACTCAAAAACACAAAAGGTCATCAACTGGCATTGTCGATCATCAATTACAGTCCCTGGCAATATCTGTATTGGTACGATAAGCCGGAGAGCTATACCAGTCGGGCCGACATAGAATTATGGAAATTTTTGCCGACAACCTGGGATGATACCCGTGTGCTGGAGGGGTTGCCCGGTGAATATATAAGCGTTGCCCGGCGAAAAGGCGACGAGTGGTATGTGGGCTGTGTTACCAACAATGATGCTCGCAATCGAACACTGTCATTGCATTTTTTACCCGACAATAAAGAGTACCACGGTGATCTTTACGAGGATAATGGGCAAGGTAAGGTTAGGAAACGTACGCTGATCCTAACCCGTCAAACTGTGCTTCCACTCACTTTACTCAGTAAAGGTGGTGTAGCAATCCGATTATATCCTGCAAGACGCTCAGCACCCCATTGATTGAAATATGCTGGTTGGTGCCGGGGGAACACCAAATGCTGTTAGGAAGAGCAACTCATTGTCTGCACTAATTTTTCAGCGAATCGTCAAAAACTACGCCTATACGCCATTTTCGGTCCGGCAGCGCTAGTTGGGCGAGGGTAAGCTCACCATCCTAGTGCTCAACGCCGTTTATTCCAATCGGACCGCGGCCGCCTTTGACTGGATTGTTTCAGTATCTAACATCGGCTCGACAACCGCTACGGAGACCATTGTTGTCGCTAGCAAAATGACAACGATTACTAATTCCGAACAAATGGCCGCTTCGGTGGGCCGATTGTCACGCTGGTGTCGCTCCTTTTGACCGGGTCGCCGGTGCGAGACGGTCGCCGAAGCGGCTGATCCACCGTGTCTGTTCAGTGGTTTAGCACTAAAGGAAATATCCGTGCCGCCGGCCGGACAAAAACTATACTCCAGCGCGACAATCGACCCCACTCTCAGCAGAAATGAGAGGAGACGGGAGTGGTTTACGCCACCACTTTTTTGGAAAAATCTGTCCAACTAAATAGGGGGCTAAGCCAATTAATCTGTCTCGTGTAAAATGACCCTTTAATCTTGCATTATCTGCTTGAATTGACTAATCGCACAATTAATTTTTACCAGTCATCAGATATGGTTATTAGAGAAGGATCACAAATAATAGCGTTGTTTCTGACGATTGGGGCTATTCAAACCTTATTTTTGGCCTGCAAGATTCCACTTAAATGGTCTTCTAAATGGCCACATACCTGGCTAAGTGCTTTACTAATCACCCTGGCGTTCATCATACTTGACTCAGTACTCCACGAGACGGGGTATGTTTTAGTCATACCACACTGGGCGAACGTGTCGGGACCAGTGCTTTTTTTACCGGGTCCCTTATTTTATTTGTATGTTCGTCAATTGACCAACCTGCATCAGGCAAAGCCGGTAAGTAAGGGTTGGCATTTTTTACCGGCTCTTCTACGCTTGTTTACCTATTTTCCATTCTACCTCGAAAATAATTTGCACAAGCAGCGGTATTTACGGGGAAGTATGGTAGTGTATCCAACCGAATGGCAATTTGATAATTATTCTGCTCTGACAATCACGTTGCTGTACTTGCTGGCAACCTTCAGATTGGTCTATAAGACAACTCCCATTCGGATTAACAGGTTATCGGATTGGCGCATAGGCAAGGCTGGCACTTCCTATCGACTTCAAATACAATGGTTATGGAGTTGGTGGGTGGTATTGAGTATATGCTGGTTATTTTGGGGATACAGCCAATTTCGTTACGAAGCCCATGAAATTGCATTCATAGCGGTCATGTTTTCCCTCCTTATGTATGGCATGGCCTACCGATGTTTTCAATTTCAGGTGAGTACGTTTTCTCAGGAGTTCACAAGCGATACCCACAGCTTACAGCGTTTTTCAACTTCTCCTCCCTCTCAATACCAAACATCAGGACTCACGGCTATCGAGCAACACGAGTTAGCTAAGCGATTAATCAATTTAATGCAATCTGAGCAGCTTTACCGCCAACCGGATTTGTCACTTGACGAACTGGCTCGGCGCCTAGCGATAACTCCTCACCATCTTTCCCAATTGCTAAATCAGACCTTAAAAATTACTTTCTACGAACTGCTTAATCAATACCGGGTGGCCGACGTGAAGAAAGCATTACAGGATCCAAATCAACAGCGTTTTACGCTCTTAGCCTTGGCCATGGACGCCGGTTTTAATTCTAAAGCCACCTTTAATGCAGCATTTAAACGACACACTGGCTTTACTCCCTCAGCTTTTCGGCGAATTACCGGGACGGCATCAAAAAAAGACGACTGAATTGGTCTTGTTCGACCGAGTTGAACGACACGAACCCTTCCAAGCACTGATCTTTACCCTCAGAAGTCGTCACCCCGGTTGAGGAACGCCTACTTGCTTCGTATGGGTCACTTGTTATTTTCGTGTTTCGCCTGTTTCCAGCTGACTATTGGTTTGTCCAAACAGCCATCCAGCTTCATGGATTTTTTGAAGCCGTTCCAACGTCTACCAACTCCTCATTTAATCAACGCCGGAACCGACCCCTCGTGTCGGGTCAGTTCCGAAGAACCACCGGCTCGTGTCCGGCAATTGATCGGTGTACGAATGGCTTTTCTCGGTTCCGTTATCTACCCAGGCTTTAAAGTAGGTATCGAGAAGCCATTAATTATTACCAAATACCAATCTCGACGGGCCAACAAATTATTCTTCCGGGAACGCGCAATGGGCGTCCATTTAAGTAGCTACCATCATCCTGGTTACCACACGAACTGGATGCTCACGGTGGACTACACCCGTCGGCGCACGGGTGACGGGGGCTTTTTTACCGAGTTCGCGCCGGGTATTGGCTTGTCGCGCACGATCCTGGGCGGCACTACCTACCGCGTCGATAACGGCGGTCAAGTAAGCCAAGTAGCGCTGGCCGGTAACACGTACTGGATGCCAAGCGTGGCCGTGGGGCTGGGTCAGGATTTTAACCGAACCCGGGCTCAACTTCCTCTCAAGCTATACACCCGACTGACCTTGTTGGCCTTGTATCCCTACAACGGGACGCTGCATCCACGAACGACAGTTGAAGTGGGTGTTCTCTACAGCGGCTTTTCGTTCCTCAAGGCTTCAACTTGTTACCGCGTCAAGCAGCGGCACTGATTGCTTTTTAATCAATTCAATCATCAACGCGATGTTCACTCAACAATTCACGTGGCTCGGACTGGTGCTATTAGCCATCCTGACGACCGGCTGTCAGCAGCAGCGGGAACAGATTACTGTTGCCGCCCAAGCGAACGAAACCTTTTACGTCGAAAACCAGGGCGCTCAGATGCGCGTCACCGTTCAGGGCAACACGGCCTCCGGTATCTTTATACTGGTGCTGGCCGGTGGTCCCAGTACGCCGGTTGACGCTTACCGAACCGTCGAAATGCGCGATCTGGTCGAACACAGGTACGCCGTCGTGTATTACGATCAGCGGAATGCCGGCTCCTCACAAGGCGGGGCCAATACGGATCAGATGCGGCTGGCCACCTACCGGGATGATACGGACCGGGTGTTTCAAGTGCTTCGTCACCGCTACGGCCTCAACAAATGCTTCTTTATCTTGTCTCATTCGTGGGGAGCCTTGCTGGCTCCGACGTTTCTGGTTCGCAACCAGCAGGCTAACGTTCGGGGCTGGATCAACCTGGATGGTAACTACGACACGCCCTTAACCATACGGGAGACGCGCCGGATGCTGCTGGAAACCGGCCCCGATCGCATTCAGGCGGGTGACCGGGTTGACCGTTGGCAGGAGATCCTGGACTATTGCCGAAAATTTACGACCATACAGACCCGCGATGAGATCTACCAATACAATACGCTGGGGGGAGAAGTAAGCGACTGGTTTGTGCCAATCGAGTTGTTGGGTATCTATGCTGACCGCGTTCGTCGGTTCAAAACACCCCTCGTTGCGGCTTATCAGAATGCCCAATACGGCAGCAAGTCAAACGAACCACCCGTCAACGGCAATGAGTTATACCGGGCTACTGAGCGCCCATTAGTGGCCCAAATTCGGGTGCCGGTGGCTAATTTCTACGGACGCTACGATTTTGTCTGCCCCGCCAGTGTGGGCGATAGCTTGTTTGCCCAACTGGGTTCTTCGGTGAAGGAAACTGTCATTTTTGACCAGAGCGCTCATAACCCATTTTTATCGGAGCCGACGCGGTTCTGCCAGGAGTTGGTTCGGTTCATCGAAAATCATAAATGATAAAGTCTGTTCTCTATGATAAACCACAATGGAGTACTTATCAGGCTGGCCGGATGGCCAGCCGTGGGTGTGTTGGCGGCTGGCTTGCTGGCTTGTGAGTTAGCAAGCCAGCAAGTCATTGATCCTAGTTCGCAGCAAGCCGTTCTTCAAGTGTTGCGGTCCGAAATGCAACGTCAAACCATGGATGGGCTGTCGTTCTGCGTTGTCAAGAACGATCGGCTGCTCTGGTCGGGTGCGTTGGGAGAGGCCGACCGGCAGGCTAACACACCAGCTACGCCCGCTACTCGCTTTCTGGCGGCATCCGTTTCTAAAACGATTGTGGCCGTAGCTGCCATGCAGCTTTGGGAGCAGGGCCGGTTCAAACTGGACGATGACATTAATCAGTATCTGCCCTTTCCGGTGCTTAATCCTCGCTTTCCTGACGAGAAGATTACGTTCCGCATGCTCATGGCCCATACATCCAGTATCTCCGACGACGACTATGATACGTTTAACCTGTATTGCTTTGGATTTGACTGCCCAACTCCGTTAGGTGAACATTTGGGTAATTTTTTTAGTCCGAACGGGGCCCATTTTTCCGACAAAAGCTTCTATACCTACCCACCTGGTGCAAAGGCTGCCTATTTCACGAATGGGATTGCGTTGCTGGCGTATTTGGTAGAGCGCATCGCTCAGCAACCGTTCGACGCGTATTGCCAGGCGCGCATTTTTCAGCCGTTGGGTATGAGTCAAACCAGTTGGCGACTGGCCGACTTTCCGCTCAAGACCCTGGCCATTCCTTACAGTCCGACGGTTACCCGCGGCAATCCGCACTACACTTTTCCAGACTACCCCGATGGGGGACTGCGCACATCGGCCGAGGACTTGTCCCGCTTTCTGCGCATGCTGATTGGTGAGGGCCGGTTAGGAGATGTTCAGATACTGGAGTCAGCTACCCTCCGCCAGATGCAGATTCGCCAGAGCACCGAGACGCAGGCGGGTCAAACGGCCGACTACGGTTTAGTGCTTTATTACCGCACAATCAACGGCCAGGAAGTCTTTGGTCATGACGGCGACGAGCAGGGCGTTACGTCGCTGCTGTTTTACAATCCGGCCACCAACGTGGGCGTCATCATACTAAGTAACAACATGCAGCGACGCCTGGATCTGATGGCGGGTGCTTTACTAAACTACGGAGAAAAACAATGAAACAAGTTACATGTCTTTGTCTATGGCTTCTCAGCCTAAGTCCATTAGCTTGGGCGCAGTCGCCATCCAAGTACGGCCTATCCCTGGCGTACTTCGGTGACAAGTTCACCAATGCTGGCCTCGCGCTTGGCGTAGAGAACAGCCTGCTGCACAGCGAGCGGCTGCAACTGATTGGTGCAGCGGAGGTGGGTGGCTTCAGCGTACCGGGCAGCAGCTGGTCACTGTTTGCCGGCCTGCGCATCGGTCCCCGCTACACAACCCGGGCCGGCTTCTTCGTGGATGCCATGCTAAATATCGGCTATCAGCAGGTGTACTACCTATATGACCGCTACCGCTTAAATGATGCCGGTAATATTGTCTTGCAGAATCCCAACACCAGTGGGCGGGCCATGCCGGGCGTGCTGGTGGGCCTTGGCTATGACTGGTCGAAAAAGACCAAACTCCCTGTAAAGCTCTTCGGTGGCCTGCAGGTTTACTTCAATTACCCGACGACTCACATCCTTTTTGAAGCATCCAGTGCACTGCGGGCGGGTGTTATTGTAAGTCCTGGCTTCTTGAATCGCAAAAATGCAAAGTGATTGCAACAATAGAACGCATGTATTGCTTTCTCAAAACATGACACCTCAACGTCGGCTGTTTCAATGGTAACGATACAGAGGGCCACAGCAATCAGTAGTTCTGTCAACAACTTTTCTTAAAGATTGCACAGAATCGGCTACATTAACAAAGGGCAGGCTTTTCGCCGAAAAGCCTGCCCTTTGTCAGCTGTCTCCATTTACCTTATGCTTACACTGATTCTGGTTACGCTGGTTTGCGGTAGTTTTCTAATGATCCCTTCGCCGAACCTACTCCCGTGTACACCAACATTTATAGTGGCTTGGGTGTGTTTGACGCTGTAACCTTTCAGCGATTTATCTTCTAATGCCTTAGCCCCTGAATAGCTTGACAAACCGCGTAGGTGGGCCGATTGTGAAAACAAGTGATTTTATAAGTACGATGTATCGACGAAAAAATATCCAAAGCTTCGACTAATGGAAGCGCCCTACGCATTAGTATGCGTAGGGCGCTTCCATTTTGTATTGGAGAAATCACTCAATTTACTAAACAGGCTTGTGGCCTGATAAGCCGTAATAAAATAAGTAGAGATAGCAGACTGATGGTACGATAAACGCCCACCGGATCGTGCTTAGATCGGAGATTAGGCCCATCAATGGGGGAATAATGGCTCCGCCCACGATGCTCATAATCAGTAAGGAAGCTCCTTGTTCGGTGTATGGCCCGAGTCCTTCAATACTCAGGGTGAAGATGATGCCGTACATGACAGATGTGAATACGCCTACACTCACCATAGCCCAGACTGCCAGCCAGCCCGTACTGAAAACCGATACTGAAATTAACCCGAATGCAAAGACCGATACAATCATCAGCACTCGTGCCGCCCCTACTCGTCGTAGGATGACTGCCCCGGCCAAACGACCTAGTAGTACCCCCGCCATATAAAAACTGATAAACGTAGCCGCCACCTGCTCCGTAATGCCCTGAATAGACAAGCTCTTCAGATAACGGATCAGGAAACTGACAGTACCTACTTCAGCACCCAGATAGCAGAACACAGCCACGGCACCCAAGATCGTGTGTCGAAACCGGAACACATCGCGCAGACGAGTAGGCTGGCGGGCGGCTCGCTCAATAACGGGAAGTTTCAATTGGTAAATAAAGATTCCCAGGACCAGCAAGAAACCACTCAGAACAACGTAGGGTAGCTTGACCAGGTCAGCCTCCGCATTGAGGAAGGCCGTTAGCTGAGTCGGCGAAAACTGCCCTATAGTCTGCTCGGATAGGTCCTGCTCATGCAGTATTAGTTGGCCCCCAATCAGCGGACCCAACGTTGAACCCACCGACCCACAGGCAGCGGCCAGGTTCAGACGGCTGGCGGCTGTTTCGGACGGCCCCAGCACCGACACGTAGGGAGTAGCCGACACTTCCAGAAAGGTAAACCCGGCAGCCATCACAAACAGGGCCAGCAGAAAAATCGGGTACGAACGGGCTTCAGCCGCCGGGTAAAACAACAGCCCGCCCACGGCGGCTACCCAAAGACCTGTAACCATACCCGCCTGATAGCCCCGCTTTTTTAAGAATTGGCCTACGGGTAGGGCAAACAAAAAATAAGCCCCAAAGAACGCTGATTGAACCAGTGATGATTGGAAATCAGTGAGCTGGCAAGCCCGTTTGAGATGAGGCACAAGTACATCGTTGATGTTACGGCTGATGTTCCAGATGAACATCAACAGCATCACCACGACTAAGGGCAGCCAGAATGAGCGGGTTGACGGCCTTGCTACCACAGGCTGCCGGTTTGGTTTGGAGGTTAGTTGCATGAACAGGTATGTTATCGACGGTATCCTAATTCGGCTCCACCGCCGACGGGCATCAGACAACCCGTAACGAAACGGGCGGCATCCGACAGCAGAAACACACAGACATCGGCAATTACGTCGCCTTCGGGACAGTAACCCAGCGCATGGATATTTTTCAGGTAGGTTTCAATTTCGGCGGGGTTGGGCTGCTGAGTGGCCCAATCCCGCAGCATGGGGGTCCAGACCCCGGCCGGACAAACGGCATTGACCCGGACGCCGAATGGGGCATAGTCTAACGCCATTGATTTGGTTAGGGCATTTATGCCGCCTTTGGTAGCGGTATAGGCCGCGTGCCGCGCCTGGCCCAACTCGCCGACCATACTACTGGTATTGAGGATGCACCCCCGCGTTTGTTTAAGGGCCGTTAGGCCGTAGCGCGTTGTCCAGTATATGCTTTTCAGATTCACCGACAGTAATGTTTCCCATTCGGCTTCGCTTGTCTCATCGAGCGGTTTGGCCGGGTGAGCGACACCCGCGTTGTTGTGGATGCATCTAACCGGCCAAATAACTGAAGACCCATCTCAATAGCCTGCTGCACGTCGGCCTCTCGACTGACGTTCCCGACCATCCCCGCATGAGGTGGCCCCAGGCAGTCGAGGGTTTCCTGTAGATTACCGGCGTGGCTGTCGATAACGAACAGACTAGCTCCGGCGCGAGCGTAGGCGGTGGCACAAGCCTGGCCAATGCCTGATGCCCCGCCCGTCAGAAAAATAATTTTATCGGCTAAAGAATTCATCGGTGCGGTAGAAGATCACAACTGCTACCGACCGTTTGAGGAGTCTGGTAGTAGCCGTTCTCGATGATGGCCGGGTTGATAAATCGGTTACGCAAATGGGGAATGTGTTCCAGAAACAGAGCTTCGTGGCCCACCGTAATGTGATTGAACAAAACCAGATGTTGGTGTAACTGACCCATATCGCCCACGTGGGGTACGACGGGAACCCCAAACTTTTTGGCCAGCAGACTCACCGTAATAAACTCCGATACGCCCCCTACCCGCACGGCATCGACCTGACAAAAATCCATGGCCCGGGTCTGTAGCAGATTTTTGAAAACGACTTTGTTCGGTACGTGTTCGCCGGTGGCAATTTTAACCGGCGCTACCGCCCGCGCAATACGCTGGTGGCCCAGCACATCGTCGGGATGGGTGGGTTCCTCAATCCAGTACGGGTTAATATCAGTCAGTTCGGCGCAGACCCGCAGGGCTGTCGGAACGCTCCATTGCTGGTTGGCATCGAGCATGATCGTGGCGGCATCGCCCGCTGTCCGGCGAATCAGCCTGGCCCGCCGGATGTCGCGGTCAGGGTTGGGGGAGCCAACTTTCAGTTTCAGGGCCGTAAATCCGTTGGCTATCGCTTTCCGGGTATTGTCGGCTACTTGCTCGTCGGAATAATTGAACCAGCCTACCGATGTATCATAGCCCCGGTAGCCAGTTTGTAAAATGACGGTGCGGGCGGGGCGTTGGGCTTGTTGGTCAGTAAGTAGTTGCAGGGCCTCATCACGGGTCAGTTCATCCTCCAGATAACTCAAATCAAGCGTATTGACGAGTTGTTCGGGCGACAAATCAAGCAGTAATTTCCACAGCGGTTGTTGCTTCGATTTTGCCCACAGGTCGAAGCAGGCGTTGGTGATGGCGGCTAAGGCCAGGTGAACTACGCCCTTGTGCGGTCCCAGCCAGCGGTAGGCAGGCTGGTCGGTAATGGACCGGTACACCGACCCAAAGTCCGCCATTAACTCGTCAATATCTCGGCCAATCAGCGAGTTGGTTAAACAGAGAATCGCCTGGCACACGAGTTCATTCCCACCGCCGAGGGTAAAGGCTAATCCCGTTCCGATAACCCCCGTTTCGGTGTGTAGTCGGGCGACCGCGTAAGCGTATTGGATATGCTGGTGAATGGCGTCGGAACCGGCCCCGGCTTTTAACGAAAATCGCCGGTCTTCGGTGGTGATGGTGTGTATCGTCATGAGCGGTATTAGTTGGGCAATAACCGATAAACCTCACCTGGCGAACTGGTAAACTCAATCAATCCGCCGGGCACGACTGACGGTTGCGGCTGCGGAGTGCTGGCCGGCCGACCCGGCGCTGGCGGAATATCCAATTGATAATGGCGGTTAGGGTTTGTCCCGGAGGGGGTATGACCCACCGCGCCGACCAGACGCATGGCTCCGGGGGTGCGAACCCGGCAGTTTCCCCCTAGTTCGGAGCGGATGGTGGCCTCGATCAACCGACCGTTTTGCCAGGTAAGACTAACTTCGAAGCCACCACGCGCCTTCAGCCCCGTGACGCTGCCATCTGGCCAAGCTGTCGGCAGCGCGGGCAATAGCGCTATTTCCCCGGCGTGGCTCTGGACGAGCATTTCCGCCATGCCTGCCGTCGCGCCAAAGTTGCCGTCTATTTGAAACGGAGGGCAGGCATCCAGCAGGTTTGGATACAGCCCGCCCTGGTTGTTGGCGTTTGCCGCTCCGGCTGCCCGCCCGCTAACCCGAAGTAGGTTCGCCAACACCCGATACGCATGATCGCCATCCAGGAGCCGCGCCCAGAAGCTGACTTTCCAGGCGCGTGACCATCCCGTGCCGCCATCGCCCCGGATTGCCAGCGTTTGTTTGGCGGCTGCGGCCAGCGCCGGGGTGTACCGGGGCGAAATGAGCCGACCCGGATGCAGGGCGAACAGGTGAGAAACGTGCCGGTGCTGAGGGTCAACATCATCGACGTCCCCGAACCACTCCTGGAGTTGCCCGGCCTGCCCCACCCGAAACGGCAACAACTGGGCGCGGGCCTTCTCTACCTGTTTACGGAACGATTCGTCCAACTTCAGTACCCGCGAACTTTCAATATAATTGGTAAACAGATCGCGGGTAATGGCCATATCCATCGTCGTGCCGGTCGTTAGGCGGGTAATTTCGTGCCGGTCATTGTAGTAAGTATTTTCCGGGGAAGTGGCCGGGGAGGTAATTAAGTGGCCTTTGCCGTCGCTCACCAGCCAATCCATCAAAAACTCGGTGGCTCCTTTAAGGAGTGGATACGCCCGCGTTCGCAAAAATTCGGTATCACCCGTGTACTGGTAATGTTCCCACAAGTGCTGGCAGAGCCAGGCGCCACCCAAAGGCCAGCAGGCCCACTGCGGCTGACTCTGGGGGTCGGCATCGAACCCACCCGTCGGTGCTGACTGTGCCCAAATATCGCTGTTATGGTGCGCCACCCACCCCCGGCAACCATAGTTTTCGCGGGCGGTCAGGGTTCCGTTTTTTGCCAACCTGCCAATGAACGAAAACAAAGGTTCATGACAGGCCGACAGGCCGGTAATCTCCGCCGGCCAGTAGTTCATCTGGGTGTTGATGTTGAGGGTAAAGTTGCTGCCCCAGGGCGGTTGAACATGGTGATTCCAGATGCCCTGTAGATTGGCGGGCTGTTGGGAGCCGGGTCGCGAGGCAGCGATGAGCAGGTAACGGCCATACTGAAATACTAATGCCGCCAGACCAGGATCGGTGACCGTCGTATCCGTAGCGCGGAGCAACCGTTGATCGGTGGGCAACCGGGCGAAGGCCGGTGGCGTTGCCAACTGGAGCCGAACGGGTGAAAACAGGGCCTTGTAGTCCGTCAGGTGGTCGGTCAGTAACTGCCCAAATGGCTTTGCAGCGGCAACCGTCAGATACGTCTGGGCATCCGTTGCCGGGTCTTTCCCGGCCAGCACAGGGTCGCGGTCGAAGCCATTGAAGCTCGTTCCCACTGATAGAATCAGGGTAACGGCATTGGCCCGCACCACCCGTACCCGCGAGCCTTCAGTCGTTACGGAGCCGCCCTCCGCCACGATCCTGAAACGGGCCTCAAAAGCCATGCCCTGGTTGGCTGCGTAAACGACCTGTTGCGGCTCACGATCCCGGTGGGCGACATAGGCCGGTGCCCGACCGCGCATCGAGTAGCTGCCATCCAAGTTGCCCCCGGCAGCGAACGGATGCGGACTGTTGAGGGAGACCGACAGGTTTATTTCGCCGAGTCGGGAGCAGGTAAATCGCATGATGATGACCTGGGCGGGGTAGCTGGCAAACGTTTGCCGGACATACTGCTTGTTGCCCAAGCGATAGGCCACCTGACTGGTGGCACTGTCTAAGCTCAACGACCGGACGTAATCCCGCAGTTCACCCCGGCCCTCGGGCCCGTGTTCCACGTCGATCATCAGGTTGCCCAACGGCTCGTACCGATGCACATAGGGACCTTGCATTTTCTTCCAGATGGCTTCTGCCGGGGCATTTTCGCCACGGGCGAGAGCCGCTCTAAGCGTGGGCAGCAGCGTCCTGGCCGCTGGGTTGTTCCAGTTTCGGGGCGCACCCGCCCAGAGTGTATTCTCGTTGAGCTGAAGTTTCTCGGTCTCAAGCCCTCCATACACCATCGCTCCCAGACGACCATTACCGATGGGCAGGGCTTCGTTCCATTCCACGGCTGGTTTAGTGTACCAAAGCGAAAAATCCTGGCTACTGCCCCGACCGGGTGTAACCTGAGCCAGCACTGAGCTGCTCCAAAGAAGGCTAATGCCAATAAGAAAGACGTTCATTCAGATTGAGTTGAGCAGGATGAATAGTGAACTTGTGTAGTCAGCCCGCCGGGAAGCTAACCCGGCGGGCTGGTGCCAGAAACGGCAGGAATCAATTATAGCCTGGATTTTGCTCTAAATTGGCGGATACGTTCCGGTTAATCTCACTAAATGGAATGGGCCAGAGGTTGTGGTAGGGTTCGATGGACAAGCCCGACTTTTCGTTGTACTTTTTGACGCGGTCATACAGCTTGCCCATCCGGGTCAGGGTAACCATCCGAAACTCTTCCGAATAAAGTTCTCGCATCCGTTCGTCGAGTAAAAAATCAATCGTCGCGTCGGCGGCCGTTATCGGAAACGTTTTCGCTCTGGCCCGCACTACATTCAGGTCATTGGCAGCGCTGGCTCTATCGCCCTTTAGGATGTTTGCTTCTGCCCGCAAAAAGTATGTTTCGGGTAATCGGATCAAATAATTATCCCGAAATAACTCGCTGGCATTTATTAATTACTTGCCACCTAACGGCGATGTAAGGGCATTGCCGGCTGCATCTTTTTGAACGTAGGCGTCTGGAAAATCACCGGCTGAAAGCGTTGATTTTTTAAGAATCGGAAACCAGTTTCTGATCGTATCGGCGAAGCTGATCACTTTCGCTTTGTAGCCGTCTTTTACGTACCATTTACCGAAATCGGGGGAAGTCGTAGGAACACCGTCAATCTGGAAATCCCGAACGATATTGTACTCTGAATTACGGATATCATCTTTTCCGCCCGCCCACATGGTATGAAGCACAAAAGTGGTTGGGCGCATCCAGCCCACACCGCGTCCCGACCACTTTTCGTTTGGCCCCCTGATGGCGCTAACGCTTTTTCCGTCCACTGCGGATTTGATGGTCAAACTCTGCATGTTTGGCATAATCGCCCACTGCTGGGCGTCGCGCTGGGTCGAAGCCGGATTTAGATAATCGGATTGAATGACGTACAGACCTTCCCGGTTACCACTAGTGCGATTTTGGTTGCCTAGTTCGAACAGATCGCGATAAACATCACCTGGCCTGTCTCTACGAGCACCGAACCGGGCCGTCATCAGGCCAATGGCCGGGTAGTTAATTACCTGAGTCGCCGTAGCGATGGCCTCATCGTAGGCTTTCAGTGAGATATAGACTTCGGCTAGAATGTGCTGGGCAGCCTGTTTATTGACGGCTCCGTCTTTTACCTTGTCAATGTTGTCCAGCGCAGCGATGGCCTCCAGCAGATCTGTTCTACATTGGCTATACACTTGATCGCGGGTAGCCCGCACAAAATCCCGGCGTGGAACGCTGATTTCTTCGGTTAGTAAGGGAACACCGCCGTACAGATTGGCCAGCATGTTATAGCTCCACGCCCTAAAAAACAACGCCTGCGCCCGAAACATCTTTTTGTCCGCTTCCGTAAGCTGCGATGACAGCGGTGCCCGGTTAATGATCACATTGGCATTAGAAATGATCTGATACACATTTTGCCAGATGATCTGCGGTGGACCGAAGGTGGGCACCATCGTGTTTTTGTAATCATTAAGCTTAACCGCGGGCTGGTAATCTGTGGCGTTAACGGCAAAATCCGTGGCGTAACGCAAGGCAAAATAGGAATCAAGGTCGATTCCTCCGAAAGCGATATGCCGTAGTCGGTTATGCAAAAAATTGACGGACAACTGAAACTGGGCATTCGTCTCCAATGAATTGTTGGGCGAATAAAAATCCAGTGGTTCTTCCTCCAGAAATTTCGCTTCGTTACAGGACAAGCAAGTGCCTAGAATCAGAGTCATTAGCAGGAAATAGCGATACATCAGTTTCATAGTTGTCGTTGGTCAAAATTCGATGTTTAGTCCAGCGGTGTAGCTCCGAAGCAATGGGAAAGCACCTCTGCTAAGCCCGGTTCCGGTTTCTGGATCCCAGCCGTCCCAATCACTGAACGTGAGCAGATTTTTACTGTTCAGGAACACCTTAGCCCGGTTCAGCCTGATCTTCTGAATGAACGGCTTAGGCAGTGTATACGATAAGGTCACATTCTGGAGCCGGACAAAACTTCGTTGCACGTAGGGCGAGAATGTTTCCCCCAACGCTACGGTGTAGTAGCCAATCTGACGGTAGCGAGCACCGGGATTTTCGGGCGTCCAGTAGTCGAATTTAAAAATATTGCCATTTGAGATATTGTCTGGGTTTGGCAACGTCGTTCCGGGCTGTCCGTAGTAGTAGTTTTTACCGCCCTGAATGGAGTTGATAAAGAAGCTGAAGTCCCACGATTTGTAGCGGAAACTGTTTTGGATACTAAATCGGTATGAAGGGTCGCTGTACCCCAGAATCTTACGGTCAGCCGCTGCCGTGTAGAGTTTATCCTGATTAATATCTTCTACTTTGTAAGTACCGTAGGTAAAACCGGCGGGAATGATTCCGGCCTCAGCATCGGCAACCTGCCACATCCCAACGATGTTAAAATCATAAGCAACGCCATACGGCTGGTTAATAAATATTTGGGACGAAACAAGGTCATCTTCCTGACCATCTTTATTGGCATCGATCCCTAAAATACTAACGACTTTGTTGCGGTTGCGGGAGAAATTTACAGTAACATCCCAGTTGAAATTACTTCGCGAGAGCGGACGCCCCGACAACGTCAATTCCTGACCCGTGTTTTTCAACTTACCAATGTTCGCGGGAATGCTGCCAAACCCATTCAGCACGGGTAAGTCAACGTTGAAGAGCAAATCATACGTGTTGGAAATATAAGCGTTTAAACTACCGGAAAGGCGGTTTTTGAACAAGGCGAAGTCCGCGCCTACATTCAGGGCCTTTGTGGATTCCCACTTTAAATTGTCGTTAGCCAGTGCGCTTATAAACTGACCTTGTATGGCCGCTCCACCATCGCCGTATAGGTACCCGTTAGCAACGGAAGCCGCTATTTTAGCCTGGGTCTGGTAACGGCCAACCGTTCGATTTCCATTGATACCGTAAGAAATCCTCAGTTTTAGGTCGTCTACAAAAGACAAGTTGTTTTTGATAAACGATTCTTCACTTAAATACCAAGCTGCTGCCAATGAAGGAAATACGCCGAATTTATTAGGGGAGCTAAACCCAGAAAAGCCATCCCGTCTGATTGTGCCGGTGAAAATGTATTTGTCTTTAAAGCCGTAAATCAACCGGGCCATTGAGTATAAACTGGCTTCTTCCCAAGCCGTAGAAATAACGCTTTGCAAGCTGGCCTGACCAGCATCCAACTTGTTGTAGCCCAAAATGTCATTGGTGAAGAATGTTGACCGGGCCGTCGTGTTTTCAAACGTTCTCCGCTCCGTTCCATACAGCAGGGTCGCATTTATTGAGTGAGGGCCAACCGTTTTTTGGTAAGAAATAATGTTGTCCAGCGTGGACAAATACTGGGTAGCGTTCACTTTTGAGGCTTCTCCATTAAAATTCTGCGCGTATGTGCTAAAATTATAATCCTTGTCATCGATTAAATTCTGCGAGAAATTTAAGCGGTAACTCAGCCCTTTTATAAATGGAACGTTAATGTCCGCGTACAATAGACCGAAAAGCGTACTTCGTTTATCCAAGTTTTCCTGACCAATTTGTAGGAGCGGATTTACCCGTGCTCCATCCGGAAACCGCACATAGGCTCCCGTAGCGTCTTGATAAGCTAACTGTGGTATCATAAACTGAACGTCGTCCAGACTGGGCGATGACCCTGAATAATCACTCAATCCGAAGAAAGATTGCAAACCAACTTTCATCCAGTTGGTAACTTTCGTGTCTAAGTTGACCCGGAAGTTGTAGCGTTTGTATTCATCATTTTTGACAATATTTTGCTGATGCGTGTAGCCAAGAGAGAAAAAATACGAGCTTTTTTCGCTTTTCCCGCTGATACTCACATCGTGGTTGTTGATGAAGGGCCGTGCATTGGTCAGTAAATTCCACCAGTTAGTTTCTGTTCCATTCTGAATACCCTGTAGAATCTGAGCGCTAACAAATTTGCTGGCGTCAAAATCCGGATTCACTGTAAGCAGACCAGGACCGGTGCGGCTTAGGGCCATATACCGATCCGCTTTTTTGCGGAGAAAACCGGCGGCATCATCCGGCAAAAGCGATGGGTTGGTAATCTCCTGTAACGAATACGACGTACTGTATTCGATACTCGGTTTTTTGGTAGCCTTTCCTGTTTTGGATGTAATCAGAATTACCCCGTTCGATGCCTGTGAACCATAAACCGCAGCGGCACTGGCATCTTTGAGCACGTCGATGGAGGCTACGTCATTAGGATTAATATCGACGATACTACCCCGGTAAATAATACCATCCAGCACAATGAGCGGGGCCGTACCCCCGGAGATCGAATTGCGTCCCCGAATGGATAGGTCCGGGTCCTGACCAGCTTGGGTTACGGCGCCAACGTTCAGGCCCGGCACCGATCCCTGTAGTGATTGCAGGATGCTCACGTTCGGCGATTCTTTAAACGCATTCAGGTCGGCTCTGGCTACCGCTCCGGTGATGTCCCGTTTTTTAGCCGTGCCGTACCCAACAACGACAATCTCATCCAGCGTTTTATTGTCTACCTTGAGGGTGATATCAATAAAAGTACGCGAACCAACCGTCACTTCCTGCGTTACGTAGCCAACAAACGAAAAAACAAGCACGGTTTTGTCGTCGGGCGCATTAATCAAAAAAGTACCATCCGAACCGGTCGTTGTTCCCTGTTGCGTACCCTTTATGACGATACTGACTCCGGGCAGTCCGTCGCCCCGCTCGTCGATAACGGTGCCGGTCAGGGCGATGTCTACTGAGAAAAGGGCTGATTTGATGGGCTGACTGCTGATTGGTCGTGTGATCCGGCGATCACGAAGTGCAGCGCCATCATGGGCCATTGTAAGACCCGTAAATGCCAGCGTGAGCAAAATCTGATAGGTGGTCAGGCGCATAATCTGATTAAGCAGCCTGTGCGATTTAAGTAGAAAATGCATAAGTAATTGCGTTGATTACCCTCTTTTCGTTTAATAGTGCAAATTACTATTGAAAAAAATCATATATCTTCTCCAGAGTTAGCCAGTTTATGCACTATATTAGTAAGACAGACTTGTCGCTTGCAAAAACCACGACGTTACCTCGCATGAAGCCATTGTTCGCCTTATTACCTGAATCTGCGGTTATCGACAAGCCGTTCACTATTCGTGAGATCATTGGCACTCATTTTTCGGCCGACTTTCATTTTCATAAAGAGTGTCAGTTGGTCTACGTAGCTGCCGGGTCAGGAAATCGAGTGATTGGTAATTCAGTTGCCAAGTTCAGCGTAGGTGATCTGACCTTTACGGGGCCTAACGTACCCCATGTCTGGTATAGCGACCCGCAGCCAATGGACGACACCGTCCGATCCATTGCTCTCTTCATCAATTCACAACTGGTTTCCGATTATCTTGCGGCATTTGTAGATATTAGTCGTTTAGAGAGGCTATTTGCCCATTCCAAACGCGGGCTGACAATATATGGAGCCACGCATAAACAACTTGTTTCTTTGCTCCAGCGTATGCTGAATCAGTCGGGTCTTTCGTTATTGAGCAGTTTTGTCCAAGTGCTACAGTTATTAGCTGACGAGCCTGAGGTTGATTGGCTAAACAAAGAGCCATTGACCATTATGGTTTCGAAACGCCAGCAAGATAGAGTTCAGAAACTGATGCGGTATATTTTCGAGAATTTTCGAGACGACATTTCTCTCGGCCAGGCTGCATCTGTGGCGGGTATGCAGATTAATGCCTTTTGTCGTTTTTTCAAGAAGCTGACCCAGCATACCTACGCTAACTATATCAATGAAGTACGGATTGGTTTTGCCTGTCGGCTTCTGCAAGAGTCTGAACTGTCCATTACGCAAGTGGCTTATGAAGCTGGTTTTAGCCACCCTTCCTATTTTAACCGTACTTTTAAGCAAATTCGAGGGACAACCCCCCGCGCGTATCGCAGGGCCTTTTCGGCTAATGCCTAAAGGAGACTGGTTGGCACGTCGATACGAACCTTGTCTTTTGCACAGCTAGTCAAAATTCGACGGGGATAAGTTATCCGATTTTCCAAACGGCCATAAATAGCTTGAGAGCTAAATTTGCAAATAAATAAACCAAGGGTTAATCCCCTCGCTATACTACCGTAGTAGTTTTGCATTCAACATCCACTTATAAGGCATGTTGGGTGGGATACTCAATGGCTTGGCATGTTATGTCAGGCCATCTTTGTTTAACCTCAGTCAAGACAAACTGACTATTCCTACGACAAGAAATAGCCTATACGTCGCAATGAGCTATTCTACCGCCATTGTACTGTTGATTACGCGTTAAACACTTCTGTTTAATGAGGGCTTACAATTCATACCGCACTCAACCTATATCTGCGCTTTAACTTGCCCAATCCTGACAAGTCACATTGGGCCGCGACACACGCCATGGATTAGTGAAGCAGATCAGGCGTTTTTATGTCTACAGCACCAGGTTGCCCGCTTTTCACAACGATCCGCTTGGGTTATTGGTACATATCTCGCTGATGGTGGCCAGTACCGGTGGAGGACCACTCGTGCTGTTGGCGCTTAAGGGGGCACTCGTCTCAATTAGGGCTAATTGACGAGCCGTTATTCCTTCAAAGCCCATGCGCCAGTTGGCAAAGAGCCGTTGAGAAATGGGATTGTTCATCACCGGGTTGACCCGGGTATGTCTGGGGTCTTGCTTGATGCGCTCAAACAACGCAGTGACGACGCACTGTTCGCCTTCCAGCACCTGAACAATATGATCATCGACGTACAACAGCACACCGGTGATGTTGGCCTGGGCGTTGTGGGATCGGCTTTGCTCCAGTAGGGTTCGCCACTCAGCTCGCTCAAGGGGCCGCACCGCCTGGCTAAAGTAGACAATACAATGTTCTTCGGCATTGTCGGTAGAAGCAGGCGGTCGGCTGAGAACTTCTCGCCAGCTAGCCTCCAGCTGCTCCAGCACAGGGGTCATGGGCCGACCATCATAGGCCTCAACCGGTAACGGCAGCAGGCTTGTCCCCTCCTGGATCGACGCCTGCTGCAACACGTGGCCCAATCCAACAATGTACGTCAAGAAGGCACAAGCCTCATCCAGAGTAACGGGCTGGCAAGAGAAGTGACGAATCGTTCCCTGCTGATCAGTTGTTTTTAACCAAAGTAGCATACCAATACGTCCAGAGTACTGCTCAAGTAACAAACCGAGGCTAAAAAGGTCACGTTTTTTTGTTAAAGCGGCCCAAGTAGCCGTCCCACCAAAACGGGGCTGAACCATACGGGCCTTCAACCAGGACTGGCCCGCCTGCGCTTACGTCAATAAACTAGGTAAAGGCACCGCTGAAACTGCCGTGGCCCTACCTTTCAGTTGATTTTAAAAGCTCAACCTAAGCATTGTTGTAGCTTGACGTCGACATTTTCAAGCAGTAGGTTATGCAGATAAAGATCGAGATTGATCTAAATGACAACAACGTCCGTTACAGTCAGCAATGTACCCAGGACGTTGATGGTGTCAGCAGCGAAAAGATTGCGACGGCGGCCCAGGTGTTTATTGCTCAGATCTATAGCATCCTGAAGACCAATAAGCCCCCAGCTGTACCTGAGGGGCCCTATTCGGTAGATGCCTGAGCGCTTAAGCCTTTGGTGAAAAAGTGTACGTTTATTGGGTCACCACATAAGCTGGTTTGAGCTTGTTGGTGTGGATAGTATTATGAAAGCCTGGCTCGGTTGAGGTCAGACTTTTTGTTATCACGTATCTAACTAAATATGTAACTTCGTGCTAAATAAGTAACTTCGTGGCTCAGGGGTTCGTGAGTATCCGTGAACACAGCTTTACAAGAACATACCTAATTACCCTGGTGCCCTTGGTGCCAGGCCGGGCCGCCGGGCGGTTTTTTGTTATCATAAAACAGGGTTGATTAGTGATTAAATAGTTAAGCTCAAAATGATGATAAAGGGTTGCCATCCATGTATGGCGACATCATTATCAGCCACCCCCTTCTCGTTTTCTTGTTTAGTGATTGAACCCGGATCCGAGCGGCAACGAGTCATCCAGGCTCACTGACTGGTCGCTGCTGAAAGCCTTCAAACAACGCTGCTCCCACTAAAGTCATCCTTGTCTTTGGTGGCCCGGGCCTGGGAGTGGCCGATGTCAGCTAGGCGGCTCAAAAACATTTAAGTGTTTAATAAAACGACCGTTTCTTTTTACGGCTCCCGGCTACAGGTCCATAGGCTAAACGTAGTCATAAAAGCGTTAAATTAAACTGGTTAAATTAATTAGTTAATTTTTTTGTATCTTGAAGTGCATTTCTTTAACGCTTTGAGGAATGAAGATTGGCTACGCCCGGGTATCAACCCAGGATCAGAAGTTATCCCTCCAACTCGACGCTTTGAAAGGAGCCGGCTGCGAACGCATCTATGAGGAGAAGGCCAGTGGTGCCAAAGCTGACCGGCCGGAGCTCATCAAACTACTGGAGCACGTGCGCCAGGGCGATACGGTTGTGATCTGGAAACTGGACCGGCCGAGCCGGTCTCTGGCGCACCTGGTACAACTGGTGTCCGACCTGGAGAAGCAGGGCATTGGCCTAATCAGTCTGAACGATCCCATCGACTCCACTACCGCCCAGGGCGCTCGTGTTCCGAATCTTCGCCAGCCTGGCCGAGTTTGAACGCGAGGTAATCCGGGAGCGTACGAATGCCGGCCTGGCATCGGCCCGCCGGCGTGGTCAAACACTCGGCCGCAAAAAAGGCCTTTCACAGGAAGCGGAGAATAAAAGCCGGATTGCCGAGAGCCTGTACAAGGAAGGCAAGTTCACCGTGCAGGAAATTGCCAGGCAGATCGGAATTTCAAAACCTACTCTTTATACCTACCTGAAGCACCGAGGTATTGGTATTAATACATAATTATAGCGTTTATGAGCACCCTGTGGATCACTCAGCAGCAGTACAATGAAGCGCTGAAAGGTGCCTACCAAATGTATAAAATGGCAATGCCAGCGTTTGAGATACCACTCAAGCCACTCGATGATGTCGACACGATTCAGGTTTCATTGGGCTCTAAACCACATCTACCTCGTTACAAACGATTCAAGCTACGTTTTTGCCTTGTCGGGGATGGGTTTGAGCTAGTTACCCCCATTCAGGTTGTCGATGAGTGGCTGGCCAGGGAAATGCAATCGCTTTAATTGTTATCTTGATTCACACTTTATACAGACCGGCCGGTTACGCCTGCTATGGAAGCGAAGCTAGCAGACAGAGCGATGGAGATACAACAAATTGTTGAACTGAATAATCTATTCTAGTGGGTATCAAGGCACTTACGGCACTTTTTTATTAGTGCCTGCCTCTTCAGAATCTGCTTTTCTAACCTCTTTGAAAGTAACTGATTGTGCTTTATCAGATTGGTTATACGTATTTGAAGTAAGCTAAAAAACTGGTTATAGCTTGCCAATACCTGACGGTTGACGTCTATATCAAAGCGTACCATGTAGTCTGTCGGTTTGGAGAAACTTGACCGACAGACTACACCACAGGGGCGGAGAAGAGACTCAGTGAGAACTGATTACCATTGAAACCGCTCTACTACAACATTGTTCAAGCTTCATTGAATGGTACAACAATTTAAAAGTTACTCATTCAAACTGAGACACTGCCTAATTTTCTGCTTAACAATCTATATCTAAGCAATAGGCGTATATGAGTATGGGTGCGCTTGAACCGTTACGCGCATTCCATTTTGTACTCAATGCGAAAGCCCCTCCTGGGAGGGGCTTTTTCTTAGAATATGTTGGGGAATCTTATTTGGCTTTAGTTGGAATCCGATTTAACATCAATGCGCAATTGGCCCATAACAGCCAGGTTTCTGAACTTTCTGCTGTATGTTCATAATCTTTGCTAACGCGACGAAAGTACCGGGTCGCCGGTGCGATTTAACCAAGCAAATGAGCGCTCGACAACCCATCGCTTCTTGACGGGAACAAAGCCCCGGCTGGTTGGTGGTCTGGAAGCTATTTCTAAGCTAAGCCCCATTTGACTTATCCGCTCGGCAAAGCGACCTTGGTAAGCAGAATCGGTTACTATTGTTTTCAAGCGGTGCTTGTACTGTTTCACCTACCAAAGCAGATGGCAACCAGCTCGGCTATCGTGTTCATTAGCTGCATGCACAAACACTGCCCATAGGCGCCCTCCAGTGTCAACCGCTACCTGTTTCTTGCGGCCATTAACTCGCTTTGCCGCATCAGTACCCCGGTCTTCAAAAATCATGGGCGCTAGCTTCATACTTTGACTGTCAACACAAAGCAATGATGGGTGTTCAGCCCGACCTTCGTTAACACGATCCGCTCTGTTAAGCGCTTGGTTCAATCTGCCTAGGCAACCGTCTTGCCGCCAGCGGAAAAAATACAGGGCCGCCTGTGCGGTAATAAACAGCCTGCCAATTTGGGTAACCTGGAGGTAAATTTCGCCACTGACAGCCAGTCCGTAGGATGTAGAAAATGGCGTTAGTCACTTGTCGGAGGCAGAGTTTGCGTTTTCTGGTCACGGGCAGGTATTTTTCGATAACTTGCCATTGGGTGTCTACGGTCCGCCGTTGCGGTCAGTTCTTGGAATTGGGTAACCATACCTTCATTGTGTAGCAACATAAAGGTAGTCAGACACCCATCATTTCTAATCTATCTAAAATCTCCCAACATACTCTTAAAGTGAGTGATAAGTTCTTGTGAGCAGACAATAAAGAGGTGTGTTCAAACACCAAAAGTATCAAAAAGCCGACTGAAAACTAAATTGGGTTAGCTTTATGATTCATTACCTTCCCTTTGATACCCCCTGGCTCACGGGTCCCATCGTACGGCATACGGAGTGCGTTGAGTTGGAGGTCAAGGTTTTGGTCGATGGTAGTTTGAGGGTGGCAAGTTACCGGTTTGCTACTTGGATATAAGAAACCCCGCCGGCAGGGCCAGCGGGGTTTGCGAATCACTCACTTTTAACCTATCCTTTACTGCGCTGGTACTTTAGCCAGTTGCTGCAGCGTTTTTAATTTTTCGTTCAAGGCCGCGGCTTCTTCTAGCTTTTGTTTCCGATCAGTGCCCAGCACGTCCGGATTTTTAAGAAATAAAGGTTATGCTTACAAAATACACAAACTCTCATCAGGCTGTATATGTTACTGATCGGTAACACCGTGTGAATTTAGTAAGCGTTAAGACGTCTATATCCGGTACTGAAATTCTGCTTGTTCAATATAAAAGCCCGGCCTCCACCGGGCTTTTTCATTGCCTTTGCCGTGCTGAATTCTTGATTACCACCAGGGGGCGGCAACTGCCTGTCGAGTAGGCGACGGTCGGCCGCACATATCTTTGATTCAAGTTGGTTCCTTCAGAAAAAGTACAAATTTTGATTAAGATCTGACTCGGGTAGCCAGTATCTCGTGTCGGCCGCTGAGACGCCCTCCGGTGATCTAGAACAGGCTGGTTGTGCTGGCTCCCCTGTCCCTTTCCAAAAAGCTCCGACAGTACCCATAGACGCGGTTTGAAATCGTAATCTGCTATCGATGTGCAAGAGCCAGGAAAGTAGTCAGGTATATGTTTTCCTTTTATCCCCTATGTTATGACTTCTCTTCTGCGCTATTGTGTTGGACTTGACATCAGCAAAGATTTGCTTCAGATCTGCCTTTCGGTAATCGACTCAACGTGTCGAGTGACGGTTAAAGCGACCACCAAAGTGGTTAACAAGCCCACAGGCTTCTTGGCTATGATGAACTGGGTAGCTCGCCACCGTAAGTTAGAGTTGCCCCTAACCTACCTGATGGAATCCACCGGCGTCTACCATGAAGCCGTGGCCTGGTATCTCCATCAACAGGATCAACCCGTTAGTATCTTGTTGCCAAACAAGGCTAAATACTACTTGAAGAGTCTGGGCTACAAGTCCAAGAATGACAAAATCGACGCCCAGGGCTTGTCCCGCATGGGCCTTGAACAGCAAGTGCCGATCTGGAAACCGCTTTCTAAAAACCTGTATGCATTGCGCTTATTGACTCGCCAGCACCAACGCTTGCAAGAACTGCGAACTCAGTCCACCAATCAGCAACATGCTCTGGAACACAGTGCCTTTGACAACAGCTTTATTACTAAACAGCTTACTAACCTGGTTAAGGTGTATGACCAGCAGTTAACCGCCCTCGAGCAAGCGATTGCCCAACTCATCAATGCCGACCCGGTTCTCAAGCCCCGCATCGAACAGTTAGTCAAGATCAAAGGCCTTGCCCTGTTATCAGTGGCCGTCTTGGTGGCCGAAACCAACGGCTTCGAAGGATTCACCAACCAGCGCCATTTAGTGAGCTATGCGGGTTACGACGTAGTAGAAAACCAATCAGGTAGCCACTCGGGCAAAACACGCATCTCCAAGAAAGGCAATAGTAGGCTTCGTCGTATCCTGCACATGCCAGCCTTCAATGCCGTTCGTTTTAATGAACCCACCGCAACGGCGGACCGTTTGCAAAGCACTTTACGAGCGGGTCTATGAGCGAAGCGGTATGAAGATGAAAGCATACGTGGCCGTTCAGAAGCGATTGCTTTTGATGGCCTACGCCCTATGGCGTCATGGGGTTGATTATGACCCTTTGTATTTAGCAAACCGAGCCGAGAAGGGTAAAAAAATAGTCCCGATCGGCGGGACTACACAGGATCAACTGGCTGAAGCCGAGTTGTCCTACTTGTAGTCCAAAGATAATAAAATAATCCTACTTCAAAATTTGCTTTTCATGACAGTACCAGCCGTGCTGTTCCCCGCGCGACGGCCGCCCGTATTTGCATTGTAATGGTGCAAGTAATTTTTCCCCTCGGGGTGAGAATTCAGCAGCGGGTCAGAGCAGCATCGCCTGTTCGGTTGAAAGCGTACCTAAGCGTTTTCATTGAGAAAGGTCAATGCCCCGCTCACGGGCTACGTCCCGAATGTAGGCGGCTACCTCGTACAGCTCGGCTTTGAGGCAATTAACCAGCTGATGATTTAGCCACTCATCCGGTGAATGATCGACCAGGCTTTTCATGGCATCGATTACTTCCTGCGAAAAAAGGTGAATGCGTAAATCGTTATACGCTATAAAATATTTCCCTTTGATACCACCTGGCTCACGGGGTCCATCGTACGACATACGGAGTGCGTTGAGTTGGAGGTCTAGATTTTGGTTGAGGGTAGTTTAAGATTAGCAATTTACCGGTTTACTACCTTGGATACAAGAAACCCCACCGGCAGGGCCAGTGGGGTTAACTTTATTACCCACTATTTAACCAATAATCGATTTTTCTGGACGTTATAACCGTCTTTACTTAGGCTGTAAGAACGTATTGAGCCCGGTAGTAAGCCGAAACAACTACCTGGTAAAAGAGGCTTCAGGTATGCGACTGATAAGCCTGCAAATTACAGAAGAATTTTGCAGATAGGCTCGTTACCAATGGGTTACATCGGGTGAAATTAGTAAGGGTTAGAAAGCCTTCTTCAAACGTTGCTGATAGCGCTTACTTTCTTAAAGTTCAGCCATGATCCGGCATTCACCCGGACGGCCGTAGACCTCCAGGCCGGAAGCACTGCTGCGGCCCAGCCCCCCCTTGCCAGCATCGGTAGTCAGACCCATCGAATTAAACTACCAGTCGGTAAACGTCTTGCGGCCGGCTTTGGTTGATAGCCCAGCTCACCGGCAATGAGTTTCAACCAGCTATCAAGGAATTCAAATAGAACAGGAGTAGCCTGTATTGATTTACGAATCCGAGTGTAAAGACGCCCTCTTTTTGCAATGTGACTACACACCTTCTACCGAGCTACGCCGTTGTTGGAACAGCATACGCCAAATCGGGGTTGCACGACGCCCGTTTAGAACCTGCCCCAAAACCGTGTCACGGACCAGTGAACTTGCAATAGTATAGAGGAGATTTTTTCTAAGCTGCCATCGAGGAAGTGAAAAAATAAGATTCTTGTTCACAAGGAGTACGGTAGCCCAGCACCGAATGTTTCCGTCGGCGATTGTACCAGCCTTCAATGTACTCGAACGTAGCCAACCGGGCTACTGCTCGTGTTTCAAAATGAGCATGGTTGACCAATTCACTCTTGAGCGTTTTGAAAAAGCTTTCCGCTACGGCGTTGTCCCAGCAGTTGCCCTTCCTGCTCATACTTTGGGTAACCGGCAAGCCCTTCAACTCATCCCGAAAGTCAGTACAGGCATACTGAACGCCACGGTCTGAATGAAAGACCAGATTATCAGCTATTGATCTGTTTTTGAGGGCCATACGCCAGGCAGCTACACTCGTATCAACTGCTTTCAAACTATCGCTCAGCGCCCAGCCAACCACTTTTTGGTCTGCTAAATCCAAAATCACTGTCAGATATAGCCAGCCTTCGCCGGTGGCGATATAGGTGATGTCTGACACCCACTTTTTCCCTAGTTTATCGGCTGAAAACGCTCTGTTTAGTAAGTTTTTGGCTACCGGGTAGTCATGATTCGAGCTGGTAGTCTGCACCCGGTATCTTTTATACATGATGCTGCGAATCCCCGATTTCTGCATGAGTCTGGCAATGCGGTTGCGGGATGCTTTCACACCCTGCTTACGGAGTTCATCCGCAATCCGAGGACTACCGTAGCGGCATTGGCTCTGGGTATGAACCCGCCGGATATGACTCACCAACTGATCTTGATTCAGTTGTCTGATACCAACTGGGTGCTTACGCCAGTGATAATAGCCACTACTGCCGCCGGGCGGCCCCGTCACATTCAGCACTTTACACATCCTCTCAACGGGAAATTCGTTAGCATGTTCCTCTATAAATCGGAATATTTCCCGTCGCCCCTGGAGAAGATGCTGACTGCCTTTTTTAGTATATCGCGCTCAATCTGAGCTTCCCTAAGCTCCCGCTGTAACCTTCTAATCTGCTGCTGCTCGTCAGAAAGAGTGGCATTAGTAGACTGGTTTTGATCGTTTTTTTAATGCCGTTGTCTCCATTTACGGATTCGGCCGGGATCAATTCCCAACTCCCGGGCAGCCTCTTGTATTGATCCTTTTGCATACGACAACTCGACTGCCATTCCCTTGAAGGCTTCGTCATACACACGTCGTTTAATCATTGTCAACTTGGAGTTAGTCCCCCAAATCTGCCTAAAAAAAGTCTCCAGTCAAATGTAGCAAGTCCATGGCCGGTCTGCCAAGGTCAACGCTAGCACCTGTTAGTTCACTTAACGGATTAAGCCTTTTCAACCAACGCCTCCAACTTTAGTGGGGCTGATACCGGTTCACTTGACCTTATGGCCGTATGTCAGCAGGATCAGAAACTCGGTGAGTACGCCCACAAAGATGATTGCGGCTGCATAGTTGGGTAGGGTTGTAGCCAGCCAGATACAAAGCAGTACGCTGAACAAACAACTGATCGCTACCAGAATTCGCCAAAAGGTCTGCTCATCAGATCCCATTCATAGGCCCAAGTAAAAACCGGTTACTTCCCTTCACAAACCCTAGTGGATACGTCATTCGTCTAGTGCCCTGGTTTTAGCTCATCAATCAGCGTGAAGACGTACGTTGCTAACAACTCGTACTGATTCAACCCAATGGCCAGCAGGAGTAACTAGACTAAGCCGATTAGGATAAGCCGTCTTTTAAAGATGCTGGTCGGGGGGCTGTGCACAAGGGTTTCTTTCCACTCTAGCGTACAAGTAAAAGTAAGTTGGTTTTAGGTCTTTTACTAGCATTCGTCTTTCTAGTTAACTAGACACGTCCAGAAAACTTTTCCTGGTTCCGGCTCCCGAGCCAACATAGACGGCCAGCCCCTTGGCGCAGGCGGGGTAGTTCAGGGACCCATCGAACAACTTTCCCGTGCGTGGGTTACTAGGTAGCACAAGCTACTACAAGGCCCTGGCTACTATGAGCAATCTGTGGACCCGCTTCTATGACCGGCTGTTCGCCAAGTCCATTCCCCAGGCCGCTGAGTCCGAGCAGACCAACCCCAGTGGGCTGGCCAGGGCCTGGACGGTGCTAAAGGACGCCTTCAATGGCTTTACCGATGACCGCTGCCTGAAGCTGAGTGCAGCCCTGGCTTACTACACCATCTTCTCCTTGGCCCCCCTGTTGGTGCTGGTCATGTCGCTGGCCAGTCTGTTTCTGGGCCCCGAAGCCATCCAGGGCCAGATCTTCGGCCAGATCAATGGCCTGGTGGGTAACCAGGCCGCCCAACAGATTCAGGATATGATCAAAAACGTCGAGCTGTCGGGTGAAACTCCAACGGCCCTGGCGGTGGGCATCGTTACCCTGTTGATCGGGGCGACCAGCATCTTCATCGAAATTCAGGACTCGGTCAATCTCATCTGGCGCGTCAAAGCCAAACAGGGCTGGCTCAAGCTGCTCAAGGATCGGCTGCTGTCATCGTCGCTGATTGTTAGCCTGGGCTTTCTGCTGCTGGTGTCCCTGCTGGTCAACGGCATCCTACTCGCGCTGAGCGATGCGTTGAGCCGCTGGTGGCCCGCCTTGAGTGTATACCTGGTGAGCGGCCTTAACTTTGCCGTCAGTACAGCCGTGGTGACCATCTTGTTCGGGGTGATCTTCAAAGTGCTGCCCGATGCCAAGATTGCCTGGAAAGATGTGCGCTGGGGGGCGCTCTTTACGGGCTTGCTGTTTATGCTGGGGCGGTATCTGATCGGCCTCTACATCGACACCACGGGCACCAGTTCGGCTTACGGGGCAGCCGGTTCGCTGATTGTGCTGCTCACCTGGATCTACTATACAGCGGCCATTCTGTACTTTGGCGCCGAGTTTACCCAGGCCTACGCCAATCACCTGGGGGTGAAGATTGAGCCGGCCGATTATGCGGTCTATGTCGAGCAAACCGAACGGGATCGGGAGGTAGGCGTTATTCCAACCCCCCAAAAAGTAGCGCATAGTCGGCCGGATGCCGACCGGTAAGGCTGGCCGAAAGTGGTCGTTGACTACCGCTGATCAAGTAAGCGGTTCCGAAGGCTTGTGGGTCGACGTAAGGGCTTACCCGTCAGGGACCGGACCAGCGACGTTCTACATAGGGCCGACTGTGAACGGTTACGACATTTTCCTCTATTTGGTTGCCGAGTGGGTTCTTCTATTCAGCGTTCACTCAATAGCCCACTAAACACCATGCCAGTCAACCGTCCACTTAATCCCCGGGATGTTGTACTGTTCAGTTTTTAGGGCTAAGGTCACTGTTCCCCGGTAGTCAAGCGTGAGCTACAAGCTGGCTGCTAACAACTTTAACACCCGCTTAACCCTGCGCCTTGACTAACACGGTAATTTTGCACCCTCATCCGGATCATAAAAGGATGACGTTACGGTGGATACCCAATGGCCTGGCATACTGAGTCAGGTCATTTTTTTGTTGTAGCAGGCCACCCGGCAGGGTCGGGATATGGAGCCCTAAAGCGCTAAACCCTGATACAAACGTGATAGTCTGGTTTAATCACCACTAATTTAAGATGATAAATAGGACCAAATGTTATTTTCCCAGTCTAACTACCCGAGTAACGTTGCTGCACTTTACTTCTATCAAATACATGCAAACGTATACGGTGCTGATTCGACCAATCAGCACGACGATCGCCCACAAATGGCAACCCTTTGATGAGCTTACAGCGGCTAATCTACACGAAGCGACTCAAGCCATCGACCGCAAAAAGCAGTGGGAGAAGTGGCCCCTGGCTGAGTACGCTATTGTATCCAGCGGTGAATACAACGTCTTACTCAGACGTGGAGACGTGGCCGAATGATGGGCTCCGATTCGGGTCCATGACCAGGCGTCTGACCGCTTATGCTCATCGGTCTGCCTTAGCTTCCCCGATCGTTCACCAAAACAGGACCCACGTGGGTATTCAGCTAGCAACGTCCCAAATCCAAACTTTCCGACGACTTTCACAAACTGTACGCCCGGTTAAGATGATCAATGCCATGACCAGTTTGCTGCTTAGCCCATGTTTTTGTTCAGGTTTACCGCCGTCGACCCTCAGCATACCTACCGACATCTTCAATATGAAGGCCCTACCCTGGAAAACGGCCTGGATGTGTTATCTGGTTTTGTCAGCGATGGCTGGGTGGTAGAGGATGTTCACTACCTGGACATCAACAGCGCGTCGTCAGAGTGGACCGCTTTAGATGCCGAGGTCTTTGACGGGCAGTTGATGAGTGAGCCACTCAAGGACCTTGAGCAGCAGTGGCAGGTTCTTTTAGCCGGTACTGACAGCTTATCCGCAGGGCACTACCCGGTTTTTGTGGACACCATTGAGCGCCGACTCGAAGGGTACGGGTATTTGATCGAGCACTTCATACAAGCCAGTAATCGCATGGAGCAGTCGCTCCAGCAGGTGTGGGCAGCCAATCTGAACGAACCTTACCGCTCACGCTTACTGCGGCACATTGAGCAAACGCATCAACGGTTTGCTGAGCAGGTGGCTAAGTACGAGCGTATTCAGAGCCAGCTGGCCGCGTTGCTGGCGGCCATCAAAATCAGGCAACGACTCAGACCCTGAGCAAGCCCGCTTCACCTCAGGAAGGGAAGCGCTGATTCAGGTAGTGGTTAGCTTCTGGCTGTGGGCGGCCCGGCGGCCCGGTCATTTCTATCCTTTCTGCTGATGGGCTCAGGCCAGCGTGGTCACTTGGGGTATGGCTTCGACCAGCAGAAACCAAATCAGCATCAGGCCCATCCCTAAAAACACAAGAGCCGCCAGCCCGCACTTAATACAGTGGGGCCGCCCCAGTGGAGTCGTTTTGGCTTCGTAGGCAAACAGTCCGCAGGTGAGTAGCTGTAAGACGGCCGATAGACTGATAAATACAACTTTGTGCATAGCTCGGATAGGTATAGCGATCCGCTAAGGTAATGACTATACCAATCGGCTTCAACAAAACATTGATCAGCTGCTTTTGGGTCGTATAAGTGGAGGTAGTAGCTGGCCCGCCCTTGCCAATCTTGATGGTATGGCCTCCACAAGTTGAATCTGGCCGGGAAGCTTACTCGGCTAGTTGCTGATAACGGCTGTAGATCTTATCCCGCGTGCGCTTCAGGCGCATCTTGACGGCTGATGGCTTGACGCCTAGCTGCTGGGCAATCGCTTCGATACTGAGCTCCTCTTCGTACTTGAGCCGCAAGAGCGCCCGCTCAGCAGGGGGTAAGCTATGAACAACGGCTTTCAATAGTTGTATGCTTTCTTCCACCACGGCGGGCTCATCGTCATCCACCCAATCGTGCTGGTCGCCCTCAAAGGCCTGCATGCTGAGACGCTTGCCTCGTTGGTGCTGATCGGCGCAGTAGTTGTAGGTCACCGAGTAGAGCCAGGTCGAAAAGCTGGATTTGCCCTGGAACGAGCTGAGCTTATCAAAGACTTTGAGAAAGATGTCGTGGGTAAAGTCATGCGCCTGCTCGCTATCCTTGGTGAAGGCTAAGCAGCGATGGTAGACCTTAGTGACGTAGCGGTTGTAGAGTTCATCAAAACAAACCGAAGGATCAGTGGGTAAGTGCTGCTCGATGAGGGCTTCGTCGGTCAGAAGTCGTTTCATGGACTGGCCAAATAAGTAAACAATAAGTAAGAGTGAGTTAACGTCCTTTAGCCATACTTAGGTGAATTTCGCATTTACGGATACGGCCAATAATTAGATTTAGTCTATAAAAAACTTTAAACTAATTCCCTAAAAGATTATACATTGTGTGAACACTTTTGAGGGCTGTTTAAACTACAGCCGGGTGAGTTCTTACCAATCCTTGTAGTCTTGCTCGTTAATCAGCTGTAATCGTTTGTGCGTACGTATACGCTTAATAATTAATTGCGTATTAACGACTGGTTTCAGTACGTAGCTTTTCTTTGTCGTCGAACGAAAAGTAGACGAATGTCCCAGTTTATTACGGTCCACTACGATGGGCAACGCCCGCACTTTAGTTACACCAACTCGTTGGCGGAGGCTAAAGGCCACCTGGCTGGGTTGATTCGGTCGGGTCAGGTAGCCCCCAGTGATACGCTGGTGATTGTTCGGGCGGAGGATGAAGCAATACTGTACTTCAAACTGAAGAACAACACGGTGGCGGACCTGACCATTCGCCAACCAGCACGGGTAAGGCCGCTGTTTCGGTTGTTGAGCTGGCCTTTGAGGTGGCTAGCGCGAAGCCTGGTGCTTTATAACCGGTAAATGCCCATCTAACCTACTACGTTGCCGCCGGCGATTACGATCCACTGGCTTAACCAATCGTCGCCCTGGCGGTTAATCAGCTACTCAACGTAGGTAGCCTATGACCGCACCGCTACACCTGTGTTTAGTTGATGACTCCGCCGATTTCCGGTTCCTTATCCAAGAGCTGGTTAAGCAGCTGTGGCCGGCTTGGCCCCTGTCGTTGTTCGAGAGTGGGCAGGACTTATTGCAACGCCTGCCGAGTTTGAGCCCCCCACCGGATCTGATTCTGCTGGATCAGCACATGCTCGATCTGGATGGGCAACAGACCCTGGAGGCTATAAAGCAGCAGCCGGTGCTGCGTTCGATTCCCGTTGTCCTGATGAGTGCGGATGCTTCCGGTTCGGAGATAAAACGCGGGTATGAGGCCGGCGCCAGGGCTTTTTTGATCAAGCCGCTTGAGTATGGCTCGTTGACGAATAGGCTCGTAGAAGCCGTTCACTACGCCAAATGCATAAGCTCATAGCCCCCCAGTGCCGTACAAACCTAACCGCGAGTCAAACCAGCTTCAACTGCTTTTTAGCCTACTAGCTCAATTCGTCGAAACAAAGCATATGGTAGAACAAGTCATCTCCGGCGGTCAGACCGGCGTCGATCAGATGGCCCTGGAAGTAGCCCGATCCTTGGGCATACCCACCGGCGGCATGGCTCCTAAAGGTTACCTGACGGAAGATGGACCAAATGAGCAGCTACGGGACTATGGGTTAGTAGAACATCCTTCCGTGCGTTACGCAGCCCGCACCCGGGCTAATGTCCAGCAGTCCGATGGCACGGTGTTGTTTGGTGACATGACCGGTGGAACCAAACTTACCTTGACTACTTGCCTCAAGGAAAAGAAACTACATCTGATCAACCCAACGGCCGCCGAGTTATCAATCTGGCTTACCGCTCATCAGATCCGCATTCTCAACGTAGCGGGCAATCGCGGAAGTAGCTTAACGGTCGAACAATCAAAGGGGTACCGGCGGGTGTTGGAACAAGTTTTATCTTGATTTCAATTTGACTTTTTCACCACTTTAGATTAGCCCAGTTTACTGGAGGAGGTCAAAGACAACCTATGTCAGGCAAAGACAATACCGGTTGTAGAGGGGCGCAAACCGGTCATGATGGCCTCCCGCGAAGGACCACATAATGGTGACTGGCAGTGGGCATTGGTGAAAAGCACACCTCGTTTTATAAGTCGGTCAATGTTTGGCGTACGGGCGTCGGGATGGCCCATACCACCAATAAAATTGTTGAGGTCGTCTACGCAAATCATCAGCACGTTGGGCGGCTGGGGCGGAGGAGTAGTGATGGGCAGCGCATTGAAAGACCCAAGTAGCAACAGGGGGAAAAAGGCAGGAATCAGCGCCAAAGTTCTGTTCATAAATGGTAGTTGAGAAACGGCAGTAAAAGCAGATCAGCGTGTCAATGATAGTCCGGGTTTTAGGTCCGGCCATCAGGCCTGATTTCATCTAGAGTAACCAGATTAGCGAATCACAAGGTCAACGGGGTAGCGTTCCGGTGTCCGTTGGCAGATGGGCTTTCAGCCGCTACTTACCACCAATACCCAATCGGCACCAGCACCGGCGGTGGGGGGCGTAAACTGCATCGACTGCACCCGTTTAGCCTGGCTCGTGACGCCTGTTCGCGGGTCGAACCAGCGGTACTGCCACCGACCGTTGGGTAAGGGAGCCAGTGCAATCGGGCGGCCACTGGTAGTATAGTGCAGGAAAAGTCGACCATCGGTTGTCCGGACGCTCTGAATGCGGGTATCGACCCGGCCTGGCGATTCGGCCAGCAAGGTCGAGTCGGGTATCCAGGTTGTCCAGCGATAGCTTTCGGCGAGCCGGCGCAGGTGCTGCATCTGATTACCTCCTTCGTAGTTGAGAGCATCGTACCAAAAGTCTTTAAAGTGCGGCTGATCCTTTACGTTCCCCGGCTTATCCATCTGCCAGATCCCGTTGCCCCCATAGGTGAAACCAGCGGCCCCCGCCAGCAGCGACCAATAGCCGCGTCGACGAACATCCCACGCACCGAAAAGCCCATTTTTGTAGTCGTGCTTCACGGAGTGGCCTTCGTAGCAGGGCTCGGCATCGAGCGTGGGTTTGGTGGGCTGCCGGGCGTAGTCTTCCCTGATCCGCTCATAACTGGCATTAGCAATCGCGTGGCCTGACTGAATCATGTTGAAATCAAGCCAGGATTCGGCATGATAAAACTCGCCCGATGACGTGGCCGGTGGACGATAGGTACCGCCCGGCGGATGAAAGGTTATCAGGATACGGTTAGGATTGCCGTCGGAGTAGGTATCGGTCAGGCCTTGGGCGAGGTGGCGGTAGATGGGCGTGCGCGTGGGTTTCCGGTCGCCCCCCAGCACCCAGATCAGGTTTTGGTACGCCCGGTAACGCTTTCCTAGAAACTGGCCGTACCGGAACGCCTTCAGCGAGTCGCTGTAGAGCGCTGGCGTGGAGCCATTGGGGGCAGGCTCGATGTACGTTCGGCTCCAGGCGGGCAGCACTGCCAAATAAAATCCCCGTTTGGTGGCTTCCTGCACCACAAAATCGACGTGTTGCCAGTAGGCTTCGTTAGGTTTGTCAAAATCGTCGTTTTCGAATGCCTTGTGTCCGTCGGTGCTAGTATCCTTTAGTGTCCAGGGCAGCAAATGCGCCTGAATGACTGTAAAGCGTTTTTTAGCCCGGTCGTCCAGATAACGAATGGCCTCGGTCCTGGTGAGCCGGGCAAACAGATCCCAGGCGGTGTCGCCTAGCCAGAAAAAAGGAGTTTCGGGACGATTGCCCGTTTTTTCGACGACAAATGACCGGCCATTAACCGACACCTGCAGCCGGGGCAGCGGTGGCTGGGCAAGGGTTGTTGCCAGGGTTAGCCAGCAAGCAAGGGCGGCAAGTACTAATTTTCTCATTCAAATGTCCATTTGCTGACCCACACGTCCCTTGTTTGCTCCTGAAACTGCCGGAGCTTGCGCTGCATCCGCTCCAGCGTGGCTTTATGGCTGGGGTCGTTGGCGAGGTTGCGGCTTTCGTTGGGGTCTTTTTCGAGGTCGTATAATTCGAAGCGGGGCCGGTGCAGGAATGCGTTCACCGTTCGTTTTCCGTATTGACGTACGTCTCGTTTCTCAACATCCTGCCAGGTCGCCGACCGTTTCAGGTCGAGGGCCATGGGAAATTTGAGCGGGTAAGCAATGTTGAAAATCAGCTTGTACCTCCGTTCGCGCAGCACCCGCATGGGGTAATACATCGTCACCTCGTGCAGGGTGTGGGAGGCATATACTTCGTCCCAGCCCGTTACGTTTTCCTGTTCGATAAGAGCTCTGAACGACCGCCCCTGCCGGTTCAGTGCGGGGCTATCGACCCCCGCAAAATCAAGCAGGGTTGGCGTTATATCGACCCACGATACGAGCGCGTTCTGCACAGATCCGGGTCGTGTCTGCTGAGCTTTCGGTAATTTTACGAGGCAGGGCAACCGCATGCCCGGTTCGTACAGTGTGGTTTTGGCGCCCGGAAAAGCCACGCCATTGTCAGACAGGTAAATAATGAGGGTATTGTCGTACTGGTTGGTTTCTTTCAGATGCCGTACGAGCTGACCAACCCCTTGATCCACCCGGGAGATAGACTGGTAATACTGCGCCAACTCGGCCCGGCAGGTGGGAGTGTCGGGCAGGAACGGCGGAACAACAACCTTAGCGGGGTCATAAACGACCGGTGTAACGCCCGGATAGCCCGATGGACGGTTGCCAAACGGATTGGGCTGTACAATGCCCCGCCCGGTCTGGGTATCGAACACGGGCGAACCATCGCGTGCAACGGCGTTGCTCCGGTGCGGGTCATCGACGGCGAAGTACAGAAAGAAAGGGTTTCCAGAGGACTCCGCGAAGAGCGGTCGGCACAGGTCGGCCATGGCAACCGGACTGCGGCCAATGGTAGCGGGGCTGTTGGTGGCCCCGGCCTTCAGCACCTGCTGAAAGTGAAAAACCGGTTCGGGGGCAACATGGTACTTACCGATCCGGGCCGTGCGGTACCCCGCTCTTTCGAGCAGCACGGGTAAGGCCCGAACGGTATCGCGGGCGCGAAAACCATGCTCGCGGTGTTCGAGGCCGTACATGCCGTTCGCGTGGTTGTGCAGGCCGGTGAGCAACACCGACCGGCTGGGACTACAACTGGCCGTGGTACAAAACGCATTCTCGAACCGGGTACCTTCGGCAGCCAGCTGATCCAGATGGGGCGTTTTAATGACCCGGTTCCCGTAACAACCGAGGGCTTCGCGCCCATGATCGTCGGCCACGACCAGGATAATGTTGGGTCTGCTTTGCGCATAAACACCAACCGACAGGAAAACGAGAAACGCGAGTTTGTAGAGCATGATCATAAGTATTTCCGGAACCAGTCGATCCACAGTTGTTCAATTTCGGCGCGGCTAGGGCTGATTACGGCCGTTGGGTCCGGGGTTGGTTTAAACCCATGACCCGCGTTTTTCACCGGCACCAGCCGATGCACCACCCCCGCTTTTGTCAAAGCCGCCACCAGCAACTCCGACTGATTGAAGGGTACGCTCTGGTCTTTTTCGCCGTGCAGAATCAGCGTAGGTGGGTCGGTCGGATCTACGTAATTGATGGGGTTTGCCTTGCCAACCAGGGCCGGGTTCTCCTGAATGGGTCCACCGATAAAAGCCGACTCCGGCGATTTGGGACTGTTGTGATCCATGCCGCCGGGGAAGTCATTCATTCTCAGGAAGTCCGTCGGCCCATAATTATCGACAACGGCTTTTACTTTACTGGAAAAATCCCGGTGCGGTCCGTCGCCCTCCAGGTAGGGATCGCCCCCCGACATACCCAGCATGAGGGCCAGGTGCCCCCCCGCCGAACCACCAAACGCACCGATGCGGTCGGGGTCGATGCCGTAGGTGGCCGCGTTGGCCCGCACCCAGCGCACGGCGGTTTTGCAGTCGTGTACAGCCGCCGGAAAAATGGCCTCGCCACTCAGCCGGTAGTTGATGCTGATACCGACAAACCCCGCTTTCGCAAATAAAACGGCGGTTTGCTTCTCGGCTGCGCCCTGCCTGAACCCGCCCCCGTGCATATGAATGACGGCCGGCAGCTTACCCGTTCTGACTTTTGGGTAGGCAATGATAAGCGTTTTACCGCCCGGACTGGATTGGCCCGGACTGGATTGGACTGGCCCGGCCTGGACTGGCCCGGAGTAGGGTACTTCCTCCACTACGAGGTTTTCTGGTACGTCGACGGGGGGTTTGTTCTGCGCAAGCAGGGGAAGCGTTGGCAGAATAAAGGCCAGAAGCAGGCACCAATTACCCAAAAAGCGCCATCGAAATGAGTTCTCTTTCATATTTTCTTTATCATTAACTCGTTACGTATCAATCCTTCAGCCGAAACGTGACGTAGCGGGCGTGGTAGGCGTTTTTGGTTTTTTCGGACACGGCGATCACCACGTACTGCTTGCCGTCAACTTCGTACGTAGCCGGGGTGGCGTTACCGGAACCGGGCAACGCGTGGGTCCACAGCACGTTGCCCGTTGCCGTATCAAACGCCCGGATACGGTTGTCGGCGGTGGAGGCAATAAACACCAAACCGCTTTTGGTTACGATAGGGCCTCCTTCGTTTCGGGTGCCGGTAGGCGGAATGCCCCGTTTGGTTAGTTCGGGGTATTCGCCCAGCGCACGCTGCCACACAATCTCGCCCCGGTTCAGGTCAATGGCTGTGAGCGTGGCCCAGGGCGGTTTGATGGCCGGGTACCCTTCTTTGTCGTTGAAGCGCGTGTAGCCCTGATTGGTGTAGCGGAGTTTGTACACCTGGGCTTCGTCGTCTGGGGCAACGGGTTTCTCAGCCTTATTCGCCGTCTGGACGGGGGTGGCTCCCTTCATGTTCAGGATGTACGAGACGACCGCCGTCTGCTGCGGCCCGGACAGTTGGCTCATGGCGGGCATCATGCCTTTGCCGCGCCTGACGATGTTGCCCGCTTCGATGAACGAGTACTTTTTGTCAACGTTTTTCAGGGCCGGTACAAAGTGCCCCCCTTCCCGGTTTATACCGTGGCAGCCCGCACAGTGCGTTTTGTAAAGCATGGCTCCGTCCTGTTGCGTACCCGCCACGGCTTCGTCTAAGTCTATCAGTTTCAGCAGCCAGGGGATATCGTTGGCATTGATGAACAGCAACCCCGATGCCTGATCCCAGGCCGCTCCGCCCCAGCTTGCCCCCCCGTTGAAAAACGGCATCACAATGTTTCCCTGCACCGATGGCGGGCTAAACGGCTTCGTGCCGTATTTATCGAATTCACCCTTCACATACGCGTAGGCTTCGGGCGAGAGGTTCGTGATGTCGGCCTCGCAGAACTCCTGCCGGGCAAACGGCGCGGGTCTCACGGGGATGGGCTGCGTAGGCCAGGCGTGTTCACCGGCAATGGTTGAGCCGGGCACCGGCACCTCGTTGATATCAAACAAGGGCTTACCCGTCTCCCGGTCAAACACATACACGTACCCCGTTTTGGTCGCCTGCGCCACGGCGTCGATGGTTCGGGGCCTACCGTCGGGGCCGTTGTGCGTCACGGTAATCAGGTTGGGCGGGCAGGGCAAATCGCGGTCCCAGAGGTCGTGGTGAATCAGCTGGTAATGCCATTTGCGCTGGCCCGTCCGGGCATCGAGGGCCAGCAGACAGTTACCAAACAGGTTTTGGCCCTTGCGGTTGGCCCCGTAGAAATCGTAGGTGGGCGAGGCCAGTGGAATATAGACGATGCCGCGTTTTTCGTCCAGGCTCATGCCCGCCCAGCTGTTTACTCCGCCCAGTTGTTTGTAGGCATCGGGAGGCCAGGTTTCGTAGCCCGCTTCGCCGGGGTGCGGAATGGTATGAAACACCCATTCGACCTTGCCCGACCGCACGTTGAACGCCCGGATGTCGCCCGGAGCCGCCGGGAGGTATTCCGACACGAACGAACCCGTGATGAGCAGATCGCCGAAAATTACCCCCGGACTCGTAGCCCCCACCACTTTGTCGGCATTGAACGACAGCCCCGTCGAAAACGGTATCCGTCCCTGCTGGCCGAAGCTCGCTATAGGTTGCCCGGTCTGGGCATTGATGGCGTACAAATTCGTTGAATACACAAAAAACAGGCGCTTGTCGTCGCCCTTTTCCCAGTATGTCAGGCCCCGCGCCGGTCCCTGACTCCCCACTTTGTCGATGTCGCGGAGTTTCAGGAGCCATTTTTGTTTACCCGTCCGTGCATCCAGGGCCACTACGTCTTTTCGGTCGGTGGTGCCGTAGAGAACGCCGTCGATAATAAGCGGGTTGCATTTTACCTTGTCGCTCTGCGGGGAGGCGGGCATATCGTACGTCCAGGCTACGGTCAGATCGCCCACGTTTTCCTTTGTTATCTGGTCGAGGCCGGAGTAATGATTGCTCGACAGATTGCCCCCGTACCAGGCCCAGTTACGCGCGCCTTGCCCCGGTTTGGGTTTCCAGCCTGCACCCACAACCGCCAGCGCCGTGGCGAACAACAGCAATAGTCGAATCATGGTTTGGGCATCTGTTTTATCGTTGAATTAACTCCATTTTCGGGTACATTCACCTGGGCAGTCCACAGGATGGCATTCAGCACAAACTTCCTGAAATCGGCTTCGTACATATTTTTAGGAAAGTGCCCCTCGGTAAAACCCACACCCCGCCCCCCACCGGGCCGTTCGATGCACCAGGCCACCGTATGCGGAACCGGCTCACTAACCGGCAATTTCGCCTGCAGCAGGGCGGTAAAGCGTGGGTTGTCTACATCCAGCTGGAGGTTATAATAAAACTCAGAATCGAGCGTCCAGGCCCGCACCCCGTTGGTAATGGCGTGGGAGGGGGCGGCCAGGGTGACGCTTTCGAGGGCAGTAGTGCCGGGAGTAGTCGGATCACCATCTACCTTCGACTTGCCCCGCAGGTAGTAGCCGCCAATCCAGTCCATGAGGTGTTTTTGGGCGTCGGGATGGTCCACCCAGGTTGCGTAGTGCATTACCATCAGGCCCATGCCCCGTTTCAGCTGCCTGTCGAAGTAAGTCAGGAAGTTTCGGTAGTCGGGGTTGTAACCGAGGCTGTCCCCATTTTGCGGAAACAACCCGTGCCACTCCTTCCGGATCCGGTCGGCACTCGAATGCACTACTACGGCCGCCACATCGTCGAGCGACCCGATGGCGGGGCGGCTGTGTATGTAGAGTTTGACCTCGATACGAACGTCTGTTCTGGCCGTTTCGAGGCATTGTTTCAGCAGGGCCAGGTCCTGCTCGTACTTGTGGCAGGGGTTATCGCCACAGTGGTCGTTGGGCCCAGCAATAAACACGAGCTTCACCGTTTTGCCCTTTTTAGGCGGAACCAGCTGTGCCGGATTGGCCAGGCTACCCTGCCAGGCCAAACAGAACAGGAAGAGAAAAAAGCAGTTCATATCAGTTGTTGTTTTGCGCGATGGTGTACATTTTCCGGGCAAAATCGGCCAGGAACTCACTGACCGGGTGAAAATTGCCAAACGGGTCCTGTACGCCCCCGTGCTGTTTGCCTACTTGCCCGCCCGCTTCCCACGAGTCCATCCACCCGCACCAGTGCCAGCCCACAAAGTCGGGCCTGGCAAAGGCGTTGAGGTACAGTTCCCGTATTTTTTCGGTGCGTTCCTGCTGATTTCTAGGGTGGGGCCCGTAGGGGTTGGGCATATTTTCGTAGGGCACATGCGCCGACGCGTCACCCTGAATAATTGGTTTTTTCGTGGCCGTTGCCACTTTGTCGAGGTACGGCCCAAGCTCGTCCCAATAGGCATAATGCTGAATAAACAGGACATCGACGTAGCGAGCGGCCACAGTCAGAATGTCCGCCGGGGTGTCGGTGTTGCCGTTAAATTTATCGCCCAGAATCAAATGATGCGGGTCGTATTTCCTGATAGCTGCTGTTTCGACAGCGTACCGCCGGTCAAGAATGGCTAACAGAAAAAGGTGGTTATCCCGCTGCTCCGCTTCGTTCGCTAAATCGGTAGTCGGCCGCCAGTTGGGTTTGTTGAGCAGGTCAGTGAACCGGGAGAACGTTGTGCTGTAAACTTTATTAAAAGTTAGTATATCGTTGTTGTACAACCCTTTAACGTGCTCAACGTAGGCTATTTTTCCCGCGGTGGTGCCGGCCAGATTCCGGATTACGTTTGGCCAGGTGGGTGAGGCCCGGCGCACCTGCCCGTAGATGTTCAGGCCGTGCGGAGCGGCATCTTTCTCCGTCAGAATGGGGCAGTCAATCATGAAATACCCCAACAGATAGGGGTCACCTTTTAACGGCGATGCCAACGCCCGTGCCAGGCTATCGGCGTAGGTGCTGAACGCGTCCGAGAACACGTCCGGGAAATCCCGGGCGGTGTGATCGGTGTAATGATGGATATGAACGAAGCGGATCGTTTTGACGTAAGGCATTGTTTTTTTGTCGTACGCATCCGTCGAAGAATGGCAGCCCAGTGTGTTCCAGCCAAACGCCCGGATGTCTTTGTCTACTTTCTCGATAAACGCTTTTTTGAACCCGCTATCCGAGTAATCGACAACGCCGTATTTTCTGGCCCAGTAGTCAACGTTGTAGAATTTCCGCATCCATTTCGGTTCAATGTGATTGATTCCGTTCGACAGAAAGGCGTTACCTTCGGGCGTCACCAACCAGTATCGTTTGTTCGTTTTCTCGACGCCGAAATAGCCCGTTTTTGTCAGTTTAATGCCTTTAAATCCCCCGTATTGATCCAGCTCGTCCGGGTTTACTGGCCGGATAGCAATCGGCTGAGCCGCCGAGCGTTCCGGGCACAGAACAAGGCTAAGAAAACAACCTGAAATGACTAGTAGGGCAGATTTCATGGTTTAACGGGTCGTTTCCAGCAGCAGCACCCAATCGTTGGCATCGGCGGGGGCTTCGGGTGGGTCGAAATACTGGGGCGAACTGCCTTTGCCGCTTTTGATAGCCGTTTGAAACGGCGTCTTCGCGTCAATATCACTCGTGCCGGTACGCCATTTACCGGTGCGGGGATTGAACCAGTACGCCTGGGCTGTGCCGGCAGCCAGCCGGTCCATGTTGACCCGAAACAGTGACCCCCGGGTCGAATAAATCATGGCCCAGCGGCCGTCGTCGGCGCGGGTACCTAAACGCAGATCGGGCGAAAGTCCCGTGTCGCGGCCAACCGTGCCCGAACTGAGCAGTAACGGGTCGGGTACGCGGCTCTGAATGGGTTTCGAGGTGATGATTTCTTTCAGGTGGGCCAGCGACAACGTACCCGGTGCGTCGAGAATGGCCTGCGGCAGCACACCCACCTCGCCCGCCGGACTGGTCATTGTCCAGATGTTCTTGTTGCCATAGGTGAAGCCAAACCCGCCCGCAAACACCGACCAGTACGCCTGATACCGCTGCTCCCAGTCGGCATCAGCGGGCGCATCGTCGGCCTTTTTCATGCCCGTCCAGCGTTGGTAAAGCTCGCGTTCATTTTCGTACCAGCCCTCGGCGTTGACGGTCGGCTTGGTGGGTGTTCGGGCATAGTCGGCGGTAACAAGCGGCACGATAAACTCGGGCAGCGCGTGCGACTGTACCATGTTAAAATCGAGCCAGTCGGCCCCGTGAAACTCCTCCGACGACGATAAAAACGAGACCGGGTGCATCGTGTAGAGGTGTTGGCCGGGCGCGTCGCTCTCCCGGATGCCCTCCACTACGCGCACAAGGCGCCGGGTGTGCTGCTCGGTCATGGGGCGTTGATTATTGGGGAACATCATGCTTACCATTTTGTGGTACTCGCCCGATCCCACCCACACGATGTGGGGTTCGTGGTTGTAACGTTTGCCCAGCAGTTGCCCGTATTGCCGGTTATGGGTGTCGGGGTCGGCAAAAAACTGACGGGTGGGCGTACCGGCTTTCCGAAATCCGTCGGGGTCGTCGGCACTTTCGCCCCACCACGCAAACAAGGCCACGTAAAGGCCATAGGCTTTGGCCCGGCCAACAATAAAATCGATGTGCCGCCAGTAAGCTTCGTTGAGTTCAGCCTTTCGCCAGGGTCGTTCGTTGCCCACAAACGGCCACTCGTTAGCATAGTTAGGGGCATTCATGTTCACGGCGTTCATCTGAATCACGGTAAAGCCTTTGGCAGCCCGGTCTTTCAGGTATCGCTCCACGTCATCGGGTTTGAGCCGGGGCAGCATCCAGGCCGTACATCCGAGCCAGAAGAAGCCTGTTCCGTCGCGGTGTTCCAGAAAATGGCCGTTTTTCGATACCCTTAGCGGGCCATGTTCCGCCCAGGCGGTCCGACGGTCCGGTTGCCCCATCGACACGCGGGTTACGAACAGCAGCAATACCACCAGAACGAATGGTCTCATGCTTTCGAGCAGTAGGGTTTCACCCGGTTAATCATCCAGTCGGCCATGGCTTCATCGCTCAGGGTGGTTTCGGTACGGCTCCACTGTTCCACCGAATAAATGCCCCTGAAGCCGCTGTCGGCAGCAATTTTCATGCACCGGTCAAAATCATATGACAGGTGGTTCAGGTTGGCATCGAAGTCGGTGGTTTTGGCCGAAACCTGATACGTCAGGGGCATCAGTTTCGTGAGTGCAATGAACCGTGCCTCGTCCGGATAATTGCCAAAATCAGGTAGGGCGTAGGTATTAGGTCCGGTTTCCCGGATGAGTTTGATGTGCACATCAGGGTCCATCTCGATGCCGAAATGGTTCTCGATGAGCAGCACAATGCCGTTCCGTCTGGCCGCTTCGTTGATGGTTTTGTACGAGGCCAGAATGGCCGACAGCTCCCCCTTGCCGGGGTTGATGCGGATGCAGTCGGACCCCAGCGTTTTGGCTACCTCCACCCACCGCAGACACAGGTCGAGACTCTCTTTCCGCTTCACCGGGTCGGGGTCACCAATCTGATAGCGTTCATCCATCTGAATGTTGATCAGTCGACTGTTGGCTCCTTCGATAGCCCGTTTCAGGTCACGCAGGTACGCCGGTTTGGTCGACGGGAAATGGCGGCTCCAGAATTCCAGGTTTTTCAGCCCAAAGCGTTTTTTGAAGTAAGCGGGAATGTCGATCAGCGTGAGGGGTGGCCCGGCTGGCACGTTATTTTTGGCTGTTTGCACAAACCGGCTGCGGAAATTTACGGTCGACATGGCAATGCGGTCCATCGGGTCCGGTACATTCCCGAGGGTCCGGCCCGCTATTGTCAGGGCCGATACGTACCCGGTCGTTTGGAGAAAGCTGCGTCTGTTCATAAAAGAAGGCGAACGGAAGGGCCGAGAAGGAGATAAGAAGTGAAAACAGCGCTGCCGTGTCCGTCAGCAAATCCCCCTCTCGCTCCTCACTCAATAGCCTGGATTTTGCTTCATTTTAGACGAATTGATATCAATTTCACTTTGGGGAATCGGGAACAACAGGTGGTGAGGCTTGATAGAACTGCCTTTGGCGGTCAATACCGGAATGGCCCGGTCGGTGCGAACCAGGTCGAACCAGCGATGCCCCTCGAAAGCCAGTTCGAACCGCCGTTCCTGCTCAACGGCCAGAAAAAAGGCGTCTTTGGTCAGCCCTGCAGGGATGTCTGCCGAAGCGTTGGTGACGCCGAAACCCCGCCGGCGAACCCGGTTGAGGGCATCGTAGGCAGCGGCATTTGGGCCACCACTGGCTTCGTTGAGGGCTTCGGCATACATCAGCAGCACGTCGGCAAATCGGAGCAGGGGAAAGTTAATATCCGAATCGAACGCGTTGAACGGAACGGTACCATAGGTCGACTGCAGGTATTTTTTGCAGTACGTCTGAAACACGCCCGTGATGCGAACCGAATCGAGGTTGGCTGATTTGCGGAGGTCGCCGGGGCGGTAAGCTCGTTTGATGTCGTTGGTAGGCCACATAAACGTGCCATTGCCGTTGCCCACACCGGTAATGGCTGCGGGAGCGCCGAAGGGTGGAGTGGTATTATTGTAGGGGCTGCCTTCGCCGATGCCGCCCGTCTTGAACTGCACCTCAAAAATCGACTCCTTATGTCCCACGTTATTGGATTTAGCCGGGTCGAAATTATCGGCGTAGCGGGGGGCGAGGTCATAGATTTTAGTGGCTCCATTGGCCAGGTCGATAACTTCCTTAAGCTTGCTGACCGCCTGCGGATACGCTTTCTGGGTCAGGTATACTTTACCCAGCAGGGTTTTGGCGGCTCCTCGCGTAGCCCGGCCGATGTCGCTGCCGGTATAGGCGAGGGGCAGTTTGGCTTCGGCATCGGTCAGATCAGCAATGATCTGCCGGTATACCTCCGCCACGGGGGTTCGGCCAAACTCGTAGCTTTCCTGAAGGTTCTGCGTTTCGGTCAGGATAAGTGGGACATCGCCGAAAAACCGTACGAGGTTGAAGTAGTGCAGGGCCCGCAGGAATTTCGCTTCGCCTATAAACTGATTCTTCAGCGCGTCGGGCATGGCAACGGGATTGATGCGGCTCAGCACCACGTTGCTGCGCTGAATGCCGGTGTACGAAGCGCCGTATACGCCAATCAGGCTGTTATTACCGGGCGAAACCACAAACACATCGAATTCACTCTGCGCGTTACCTCCCTGGAGAATGCCCACGTTGTCGGTGGGCACTTCGGCCAGATGACTGAACATATTGGCGTAGAGTCCATCGGCTTGCAAGGCCGAGTAAGCCGCATTGACGGCCGTGCGGAAATCGGTGGCCGACTGGTAGAACGCACCCGTCGACACCTGCGTGTTGGGTTCCAAGTCGAGAAAATTGCTGTTGCAGCCCGACAGCAGCAGCCCAAATCCGGTCAGAAAAATAAAATAGCGTTTCATTGTCGTGGCTAAAAGTCGGCGGTAAGGCCGAGGGTGAGGGTTCGGGGAATGGGGTAGGTACCGTAATCAACGCCGGGGTTCAGCACGGCATCGGCACTGAAGCTCACTTCGGGGTTGTAGCCCCGGTACTCGGTCAGCATGAGGGCGTTCTGCACAGCGGCATAGACCCGCACGTTGCGCAGGGATAGCTTTTTGGTCAATTCACTGGGGAGTTGATACGCCAGCGATACCGTACGAACCCGCAGAAACGACCCGTCTTCGATCCATTTCGAGTTCATGTTTACGTTGTTGTTGTTGATGCCCACACCGCTCCAGGCCCGTGCGTAGCCGCTGCCCGGCTGCGTTGGCGATACCCACCGCTGCTCCTCAATTTCGGCCAGTTGGTTCTGGAAACTTAACTGAGCACTGTTGAACCGGCGGGTACCGTTCAGCACGCTGAACCCCTGCGACCCCTGCACCAGTACGCTCAGCTCGATGCCCCGGTAGGCGAGTGTATTAGTCAGGCCATAAATTAGTTTTGGGAAGGCGTTGCCCAGCACCACGCGGTCGGCGGCATCGAGTCGACCGTCGTTGTTGGCATCCAGAAATTTGTAATCGCCGGGTTTGGTGGGGTTACCCGAGACCCACTTGGCGTATCCATCAACCTCAGCCTGGGTATTAAAAATACCGATGATCTGGTAGCCGTAGAAATCACCCAGCGGTTGGCCCACCTGCGTGATGTGCGAGTCGCCAATCTGCGACGTTCCCCGGATGATGGGATCGCCCGATGGCCCCAGCGCCAGCACTTTGTTGCGGTTGAATGACAGATTGAGGTTCGTTGACCACGATACCCCTCCCGATTTACCGGTCAGATTCTGCGAATTCACGCTGAATTCCCAGCCCCAGTTGCGGACTTTGCCAATGTTAGTCAGCGCCTGGCTGTAGCCCGACAGCCGGGGCACGTTCACGTTCAGCAGCAGATCTTCGGTTTGTTTGTCGTAATAATCGGCCGTGAACTGCAGCCGCCCGTCAAACAACTCGGCGTCGAGGCCGATATCGTACTGCCGCGAAGTTTCCCAGCGCAGGTCGGGATTGGGCAAACCGCCGGGAGCCAGGCCCGTAACCAGTTCGCCCACGCCCGAACCCAGGATGTAGTTGTTGTCGGCAAGCAGACTCTGCCAGGCATAGTTACCGATATTATTGTTGCCGCCCAGCCCGTAGCTTGCCCGCAGTTTGAGGCCACTCAACCCGGGTTTCAGCGGCTGCATGAATGACTCTTCCATCACGCGCCAGCCCACCGATGCCGATGGGAACGTACCCCATTTGTAACTCGGCCCAAACCGCGACGAGCCGTCGCGCCGGACGTTGACCGTCAGCAGGTATTTACTCCGGTAATCGTAAGTGACGCGCCCGAAATACGACAGCAGCCCCCACTCCGAAATGCCGCCGGCCCCCGCCGTGATCTGCCCGGCGGCACTGATCGACTGGGCGGCATCGGACGAGTATTTCTCACCCCGGACGAACGTTTCGTCCGCCCTTTGTTTCTGAACCTCGTTGCCCAGCAGTACCGAAAGATTGTGGTGATCGGCGAAAGTGCGGGTGTAGTTCAGGGTATTGGAACTGACCCAGTTAACCAGCAGCGCCGAGCGTGATTCGCCCCGCGCTATGGATGGTGGGGGGGCGCCTGTGCGGCCCAGTGTGGAAGGGTAGTAACTGTCGAAAGCAGTGGCTACAACGTTGGCTCCCAAGGCCGTGCGAAATGTCAGGCCTTTGGCAGGCTGAATGTCGAGATAGATATTACCTGTCGTGGTGAAATCTTTGGAGCGAAGTTTATAGAACTCGGCTATGGCCACGGGGTTTTGCATATTGCTCAGCCCGATCAGATTGAACTGCCCCACCGTGCGACTGCCGTCGGGGTTGTTGAGTGGCAGGTGGGGCGAAATCGACAGGACAGTTTGAACGATTCCCTGCTGCGACCACGTGTCATCCGAGTTAACAATCCGCCGGTGTGTGTATGACGGGGCGAGGTTTACGCCCAGTTTGATACGCGAACTCAGATCGGCATCTACATTAAGCCGGAGCGAATACCGCCGAAACCCCGATTGAATTATGATTCCCTCTTGGTTGTACAATCCGCCCGATACTGCATACCGTACTTTCTCGGTGCCGCCGTTGACTGTTAGCTGAACGTTCTGCACTGGGGCCGTCCGAAAAATCTCATCCTGCCAGTCGGTACCTTCGCCGAGGTTCGGGTTCAGCACACCCGACGAATCATTTAGAATAAAACCCGGGAAAAGTTGGTAGTTAGTGGGGCGTTGCGAGTTCTTCACCTTTGAGAGGTCGATGTTGCCCCCCGCGTCGGCATAACCATTGTTGCGCGATAGAATGTGGTGCCGGGCAAACTCGCTTGCGTTCATCATATCAACTTTGTTGAGCACCTGCTGCCAGCCCGTGTAGGTATCGACCTGAAACGTGGCCTTGCCCGTCCTCCCGCGTTTGGTCGTGATGATAACGACCCCGTTAGCTCCGCGTGAACCGTAGATCGCGGCCGCCGACGCATCTTTTAAGACCTCAATGGACTCAATATCGTTAGGATTAATAGCGTTTAGATTCGTTACGCCGGGGAAGCCATCCACCACGTAAAGCGGCTCATTACCCGCCCCAATCGACCCCGACCCGCGAACCCGGACGTTTATGTTACCGCCTGGTGCGCCTGATGTCTGCTGTACTTGCAGGCCCGCCACCTGCCCCGCCAAGGCCTGATCGAAGCCCGGCGCGGGTACGTTCCGGAGCTGCTTGGCCGACACCGAGGCAACCGACCCCGTTACGTCGCGTTTGCGCTGTTCGCCGTAGCCCACCACCACCACTTCGTTCAGCGTCTTGTCATCGACAGCTAAGGTAACATCGACGGTGGTTCGGGAACCCACTGCAACCTCCTGCGGCAGATACCCTACGAACGAGAACACCAGCACGACTGGACCGCTGTCGGGTGATGGAACCGACAAGGTATAGACACCCTGCGCGTTGGTGACCGTGCCACGGGTGCGGTCTGAAGATCCGGTACCTTTGAACACCACGGTAACCCCCGGCAACGGTTCGCCTTTTTCATCGCTGACGGTCCCCGAAACCACTACGTAGGCCGTGGGTTCCGGCGCCGACGGGTCGGCGCCATTGCGGGCAGTCAGCGTGGTGGATCCGGCTGGAAGGGCTGTGCTTTCGCCGTATGGCTCTGCTGACTGCCCCACCGCAGTTTGCTTTTTCTGGAGAACGTCGTTCGTCAGGATGAGGTAGTTGTTTTTGACTTTCCGGTAGCGAAGGCCCAGCGGCTGCAGCAGAGCTTCGAGGCTGGCCTCAAACGTAGACTGAGGCTGAAGGGCCCGCTCCGATACACGCAGGCTTTTAATAGCCCGTTCTTCAAACAAAATGTTAGTGCCATACCGGGTTTTGAGCATCCGAATGGCATCGGTGAGCAGGTAAGTATCGCCTTGCTGGGTCAGGGTAGGACGGTTGCTGTTCTGGGCCAGAATCTGTGCAGGCAGATAGAAGGGCCCCAGCAGCAGGAAACCAAGCGTACCGACGACAATTCGTATTCGCCGGGTGGCCAGGCAATCAGGTAGCAGGTGTTGCATAAGGTATCAGGAGTGAGACAGGAACGATACTCATTAGATACTAAATCTCTTTCTGACCCTAATCGGAAAATGAAGTTTTTTAGAAGAAATTTTATAAAAGTAGTACAAAAGAAAATCGATGCGTCAGGCTTCTGACGCATCGATTTTCTTTTGTATCAGTTTGACGTACTCTTCGGGATATTGGCAGAGATCCATGTTATCGTGTTTTGCCGCTCCTGTTCCACATCTTTGTGTTTTGTCAGTAACTCCTTCACCATAATCGCGAAGGCCGGGTGCTCTGCTGGCAGTTCACGCTGCTCGGTCGGGTCAGTAGCCAGGTCGAACAACTTAAAGTTGGTGGGCGGTGAGAATGGCTTTTCGCTCAACCCATAGAGGGTGAAATTTCCCTTACGGATTTTCACCCTGGGTAGCAGCGTACTTTTCCCTTTCACGAAGCCGTCGATCCGGCGCTGGTAACCTGTGCCGATGGTATTGGGATAGTCTCTGGGCAGGTCAAACTGCCAATACATCGCCTGTTTTCGCGACATGAAGCTGGTATTCAGTAGCAGAGGCAGTATACATTCTCCGTCTAGCTGAACATTTTTCGGCGGTGTGCCTCCCACCAGGCTAGCAAGTGTCGGCATGACATCGAGGGTAGAATTGGGTTCGTCGGAGATGCCGGGCCTGATAGTACCGGGCCAGTAAGCCAGGCCCGGCACCCGGATGCCGCCTTCGTAGAGTTGATATTTCTCGCCGTTAAGCGGGTAAGACGTGCCATAGCAAAAATAGGTAGCGTCCCAGGCATTCAGGACATCGGGGCCATTGTCGCTGGAGAAAAGAATCAGTGTGTTCTCCGCCAGCCCCTGGTCGGCCAGTGTTTGGACCAACTTTCCGATTGCCGCGTCGAGGTGCGATATATTGGCGTAGTAAGCATCCATTCTTGGATTCCCTGTATTGTACAAATCCACGTATTTGTCGGCCGCAGACACGCGAATATGAACCGCATCATAGGACAGATAGGTAAAAAACGGTTTCTCTTTATCCCTCCGGTTGCTGATCCACTCCAGCGCCCGCGCGGTAATGATGTCACTGGTATAGCCTTTGATCGGTCCAAGTGGCTTTCCGTCCACTCCATAGAAATCGCCGGGGTCTTTCTGGGTATTGACCTTCATTTGATGAGTAAAGTGCGGATTCTCTTTTGATACCATCCCGTATTCGAAGCCTTGCTGGGCAGGGAACGATCCTGTCCAACCCTTCCAGCTTTGGGGATTCTGCCAGTCGGCTCCGTTCAGGTGCCATTTCCCAAAAATTGCTGTGGCATAGCCGTTATCCCGGAGCAGTTCGGCTATAGTGTATTCCTGTCCCCGTAGAAAGATCTTATCATCGTCTTTGGTATCGTTGATGTACAGACCAATGTTGGTTCGGGTAGGCGTACGTCCGGTCAATAGCCCCGCCCGGGAGGGCGAGCATACGGGCGCAGACGCATAATGGTTCGTAAACACCAGGCTCTTGCGGGCAATCTCTGCCAGGTGGGGGGTGTACAGATTGGGGTTGTTAAACCGATCCAAACCGGGCAGCTTCAAATTTAGGTCCCCGTAACCCAGATCATCCACCAGGATATAAATGATGTTCGGTTTTCGATTTGGGCCCCGCGTCTGAGCGGGTGAGGGTAGCACCCCCAACAGGAGGAAACTGAATAAACCGGCAATCCACAGCCGCCGGGTGGCGGGGTAATCGGGGAGCGGGTGTTTCATAGGGTATCAGGAGCAAAACGGGAACAGTAGCTATTAGATACCGAATGAGCCCCTTACCCTAACCGAAAAATAGAATTTTTCAGGAGAAATTTTATAAAGCTGACAGCTTTTTTCTGCCGGATTCCTTATGTAGTTAGGTCATGACGGTGCATAGCTTTAAGCATTGCAGCCCTTACTTATGATTCGCCAGAACCGTATCGAGCTGGCGATTAAGGGTCTTCAGAATTACCTGCTGACCCAGCTCAGCAGCCAGATTCCTTGTTTCGCCGGGATCAGTCCGATGGTCATAAAGTTCGATGGCATCGACAAGCTTAGCGTTTTTGCGATCCTGCCAGCGTACATACCGGTAGCGGTCGGTACGAAGTGCGTAACCCATCAGGTTTCGGCGGGGGTATTGGCTCAGGGCGGGCTTGTTCCAGGTTTTTTGTTTACCCGTCACAAAACCAAGTAAGCTCTTCCCCTGAAGATGGGCCGGTGTGGGCAAGCCGGTTGCTTCGCAGAGGGTTGGATACACATCCACAAACTCGGCCAATGCCTTTACCCGGTTTCGGGCGGGTTGCCCCGGCACCCGAATCAGCAGCGGGGCGTGGGTGTCATACTCGTAGTTGGTGTGTTTGCACCAGTACCCGTAGTCCCCCAGCTTCCAGCCATGATCGCCCCATACCACCACGAAGGTGGTCTTGTCGAGTCTCAGCCGTTTCAACTCATCGAGTACTAGGCCAATTTGCGCGTCCACAAAACTCACGCAGGCATAGTATCCGTGAATAAGCCGTCGCGTTTCATCAGCAGGCATTGGCTTTTGTTTGGGCACATGATAATAGTTCTGAATTTCAACCCATGGCAGGGCATAGTCGGGGGCACCATCCGGGGGCGTTTGCCGGGCAGGTGGATTGATTTTGGTCGAATCGTACAAGTCCCAGTAGCGCTGGGGAGCCACAAAGGGCAGATGCGGTTTGGCAAAACCCAGCGCCAGAAAGAACGGCTTGTCTTTCCAGTCGCGCAGTTGCCGAATAGCCAGCCGCGCAATCTGGTTATCTTCGTAAAGCGAATCCGGCGCGTTGGCTCTTTCGTAGGCCCGCCCCCGACTACCGGGCAGGCTATTCAACCGGATATTATCGGCCAATTGGTAGCTGTAATTACGGTCGGCAGTAACTCGGGCGGTTTTTGACCAAGACAGCGTATCGTCCAGCCCGGCATGGTACACTTTACCGATAGCGGTTGTCTGGTACCCCTGAAGTCGAAAATGCTGAGGCAGGGTAACCACGCCTGGAACGGTTTTTCGGAAATGCGTTTCAAGATCGTACACCCCCGTGCCATCGGGGCGCAGCCCCGTAAGCATACTGGTGCGCGAAGGCGAACAAACCGCCTGCTGGCAATAAGCCCGCTCAAATAATGTGCCGGAGGCTGCCAGCCGATCCAGGTTGGGTGACTGGATACGCCCCGCCCCGTAGCAGCTGAGTTCGGGGCGCAGGTCGTCCACCGCAATGAAGAGAACATTCATGCGGGGCTTCTGCGCTAAGGCAAGGCAGGGCATAAGAAACAGGGTAAGGTAGTTGGCAAACATGGTACGTGCTTTTTTTGGAGATACCAGTTTAGGCGTTTACCCCCATGCGTGTGAAAAGAAATTTACGGTTGCTCGGACGCAGGAGTTGACCAAGCCAGCGGGGTATCAACACCGGTTGGATGCTTCCAACACCGGTAGGGTGGTGCGCCGGGCTGTTCTTTCTGTAATCTCAACGGCTTCCAGCATACAGGCTTTCTGGCCTGGCCATCCCGAAAGATTCATAGACGGCTAGGGGAGTAAATGGCTGTACGATTGACTCTATGCATAAAACCCCCTACCCTACTCCCGTTTCCAGTCGTCGGTTCGGAAGGGGGAAGCCGGTAAGCCTTCTCTATTGAACAGGTTTGGCTGGGCAGGATAGTTGGCCCAGGCGTAGCGCACCGCCATCGGATTAGGTACGTCAGGATGCCACACCACCACTGTGTTGCCATCGAGCTGGGCCTGCGCTTTAACGAATTTCCGGTCGGGGCCAGCAATGACGAACTCGTTGAGTACGGGGCCATTTACCCGCAATCCACTTCCGATTTCCCGGAAGGACACCCTGATTTTGTCTGCGTCAACAGTCATTTTGTCGTAAATCGGTCCCGAATGGACCAGGTCTTCGCCGTAAGCCACCTTGCGGGCGGCCAACGCGAGCCGATGCCCCACCTCCCGCTTGTTGCGCGGGTGAATGTCCTGCACGTCGCCGATGTCGATGGTTACGACCATACCCGTTTTGGGTACCGACAGCGCCAATAATTGAGCCTCCCGAAGTTCAGCCCGGCGGCTGGCGGTGGGCAGCGAGTCAACGGGTTCGTAGGCGGCAATCTGCACGAATAAAAACGGGAACGCATTCGGCTGACCCGTAGCCTGTTGCCAGCCAGTGCGCCAGTCCTGAATCAGAAGAGGGAACACTGTCCGGTACTGAGCCGCCCGACCGATATTCGACTCGCCCTGATACCAGATGGCCCCCTTGATGGGCAGCGGCAGCAGTGGATGAATCATGGCGTTGTAGAGCAGCGTGGGTCTTGAGTTGGGACCAACGCGCCGGGGCGGAGGGGGCAAATCAGGCGTGCCGATTTTGCACTGCCATGCCCCGGCTAAACTGCTCCGAAACGCACCCGACTCGACCATCATCTGTTCGGGATGGCCATAGAAGCCGCCCCGTCCGCCATAATCCTCAACCCTGACCACCAGCACATTCCGGTCTGGCCGGAGCACGTTAGCCGGAGCGGTATACACCCGGTTGGGGGTAAAACCGCTCCAGGTCTCGCCAATTTTCTGCCCGTTCACCCAGGCTTGGTCGGTCTCGTCGATGGGGCCCAGACTGATGGTAGCCGGGCGCTGGGTGGCTTCGGCAGGCAGCGTGAATTCACGCCGGAACCACACGACCCCGTCTACTTTCTGGTAGTGATTGAACTCCCAGTTTTGGGGCAGGTTCATCGTTTCCCAGTCCGTAGTCGGGTGAGATGGGTCGGCCCAGATGGGCTGGCCGTTTTTGAGGCCGAGGTCCGTTGGGCTAAACGTGGCTTTCCATTGCCCAAAGGCCCGGCTTCCCTCTTGAAATTCCTTGTCCAGGTCAAAACTGGGTAATTGGTCGATGATGGGCGCGAAGCCTTCTACCGTCCGGATGGCCCCGGCACTTATCCAGGGTTCGATGGCCGTGCCGCCCCACGACGAATGCACGAGGCCGATGGGCACGTTCAGCTTCTCGTGCAGTTCCTTTCCGAAATACCAGGCCACCGCAGAAAAGCCAGCTACGCTATCGGGCGAGCAAACAAACCAATTGCCGTCGCGCAGGTCCTCCAGTGGGGTCGTGCTCATCTGGTGGGAGGTACTAAACAGCCGGATGGCTGGCCGACGACCGGAATCAAAGGCGGTTTTGCTCCCGTCGGAGTCTCGCACGGCCCACTCCATGTTCGATTGCCCCGAACACACCCAAACATCGCCAACCAGTAGATCGCGAAGAGTAATCTGGTTTTTTCCCCGCACGGTAATTGTGTGCGGCCCGCCCGCCGACAGGGGGCCGAATGCCACCGACCAGCGGCCGGTGGCGTTAGTGGTGGCCTGCCCGCGCTGACCGGCAAACTGCACCGTTACGACCTCGCCGGGGTCGGCCCAGCCCCAGACGGACAGGGGTACATTGCGTTGCCAGACCATATGGTCGGCCAGGATGCGGGGTAGTCTGACATTGGCGAATGTTGGTGATGCACCTGAACAGAGCGTCAGAAAGGCGATTAAATGGTAGAGAGCAAGACGGGAGAAGTGCATAATTGCTGCTGGTTTACCGATTAAAGATAGATTATATTTTTTGGGCCTTGTTAGGGTAATTGCCCAAAGAGGTATCTTACTTATATCACTGCCTGACCGACCCAATAATGAAAGTTGATTCGACAGTCCTTTCTACTGTGGGAACCCCTTTGCGACCTCAGCCATCACCTGGCGACGGAATACCTCCGCCCCTACCCGATGACGAACTGCTCATTCGGCGGGCTTTCGAGACGAACCCTACGCTCGGCTGTGACCTGCTTTTCCGGCGGTATTATCAGCCGCTGTGCAGCCATGCCGCCCGATTCGTGTATGACAGAACAGTGGCTGAGGACATTGTAGCAGATCTGTTTCATGCATTCTGGCAAAAACGACTCCACGAACGAATCACGCTTTCGTACCGGGCGTACCTCTACCAAGCCGTTCGGCAAAACTGCCTGCTTTACCTGCAGCGCGAGGCTGGTCGGACGGTTTCATCCGAACTGCTTGCGCCTGCCGAGCAGCTGTTCATGGCCCCTCTGCCCACCGAGCAGATTCAGTTCGATGAGTTGAGCGAACAAATCGAAGGGGTTATCAACGCCCTTAGCCCGGCGGTTCGGCGGGTGTTTCTGCTGAGTCGGTTCGAGGGGCGGAAAAATAGTGAAATCGCCAACGAACTGCGCATTTCACTCAAGACCGTCGAAGCACACGTAACGAAAGCATTGGCCCTTTTTCGCAAAGTACTCTTATCATGAATCACACACCACCCAATCCGGCCAAAGAAACCCTGTTCGCTTATTTCGCCCACAAAGTGACTCCCCTGGAGCGCCAACAGGTTGAGGACTGGTTGAAACTGACCGACGATACAGCCCTGTATTTTGCTATGCTGGACGAGTGGGAGCGGCATCACCCCCAGTTTCAACCCGATTTTCAGCAGGCCCACGCCCGGTACATGGGCTTCATCGAAACAACCCCTCAACTTCTCGACCCAGCAGCTAATGAAGTGGCCTCCCACGAACCGCCCGTTGCCGATGAGCCCCGCGTTCATCGGGTTACCTGGTTTCACTCCCGGGCGTGGCTAGGCATTGCGGCTTCGGTGCTGCTGATACTGGGCCTGTGGGTTTCAAAAGACGGCTGGTACTACAAAACCCTGACGAACGATTTCAAACAGTTGCAATCGGTTAATCTTCCCGATGGGTCCCAGGTGTTGCTGGGCACCAACTCGTCACTTCGGTATCGTCGATTTGGGTTTGAGCAGGGCACCCGACAGGTGTGGCTCAATGGCGAAGCCCGATTTTCGGTTGTTCATACCGCCAGTAATCAGCGATTTACCGTGCAAATGCCCGGTCGGTTACTGGTAGAGGTGCTGGGGACTCAGTTTGTGGTCAATAGCCGGCCTAACGCTACGCGGGTTGCCCTCGTAACGGGCCGTATCCGCATGCGTTCGCCCCGGTCAGTCCGCCCCCTCGATATGAAACCCGGCGATGTGGTGACGGTTTCGGCGAAAGGCGTGAGTAAAAAACGGGTTCCGTTTGATGCCCCAGCCCGCGTGACCTGGCAGGACCACCGGTTTATTTTCCAGAACACCTCCTTAACGGATGTTGCCCAGCAATTGCACGATGTGTTCGGCATTAAGCTCCGCATTGACCAGCCCGCGCTAATGGCCCGTACCGTGACGGGTACGTTCCAGGCTGAAACGGCCAATGACATCATTCAGGCCCTGACGTTGATGATGAATCTGCACGTTGAGAAAACCCAAAATACGTATCGCCTGACGCAATGAATGTGTCTTAGTCTGAAATCATCCGATTGTGTAAGCACCATAGAATACCCATGATAAGTTGAGCCGGGTCACTGCCAAATTGTACTGAAATAATCACTACATGGTTCACCAGGAGTCAGAAAAAAGCAGCCTGCCAGGGAAGGAAATTCAATGGTTAGTGTCTAATCCCAGAGTGTGATGGATTGGATCACGAGTAAAGATAGTCGATTTTGTTTGCCACTGTGTACAGACAAATTCGTAGGGCGTTAGCCCTGTAAGGTCTTTAACCGTTTGACATGAATATAGGCCAACATAAAGGCTTGAAATGTTGATTCAATTCGTTGATGGGCTGATACAGGTAGCGATGACGGTGGCCTCCTTAATGGTGCGATTCATCCGCTCAATCTGTCCATTGCTCCACGGGTAACCAGGCTTGGTAAAGCGGTGTTCGATGACAAACTCCAGGCAAACTCAATCAAAAATATGGCAACTCGCCTTGGACTGATGAGCCATATTGCCGAATTGGATACCTTTATCAGTTAGTACCTTTTGGATTTTGTAGGAGAAGTAAGCTAGGGCTTGACGTAAAAACTCAGCCGCTGCTAACTTAATGGCTTTGGGTAAAGTAGAGCAAAGGCTACTTGGCTAATTCGCTCTACGGCCACCAACAAATATGACTTTCCTTGTTGAGTATGCTCTTTAGCAAAGTCAATGTGCAACTAGCCAATCGGGTAGTCTTTACACTTCTTTTTTTTAGGTCTGCTTTTGTCTGGTTGGGTAAGCGGCTAACGCCGTGCCGTTGAAAACATTGTTGCAGAACTGAGCGTGAAAGTTGCGGTATGGTAGCTTGCAGAGCCTACAGGCAATCATCGAGGGGAAGCAGGGTTTGCTGGGCGAAATGCTAGGGCGATTCTTCTTGCTGATGAACAAGTACTGTAAAAGCGGGCTCAGGGCCCATGAGGGCATCAGTTAGCGTAGTACGTTTACGCCATTTAGCTCCGTTATTGGGCGGTCCGTCGCACGGTTGATACAATGTCGCTTGGCTAAGGTCGATAGACTTTCCTGGCTGGCTTGGATAGCTGCTCGTACGATCGCTGCCTGAAGTAGTTGTCCTATAAATTATCACGAAATTTGTGAGGTGAAAGTACACCATCACACGCTGAGACTATGGACCTAAAAGCCTTTTTTTCCTTTTCCACCTCTATTGTCCACTTTCATTTGACGACATACAGCGCTACACCTAACGTTCTGTACTGAGCAGACTTTCCCAAGCCTTGCTGCACTTAGTCAAAATAAGGATTTTTTTAGAAAAAATGGCATAAAGTCCCTCAATCCAGACGAAATCCTCTTTCTTCAATAAATAAAGAGTATAAGGCGCAGGTTTAGCCTAGCCAACTGCATTATGGAGGTAAACAATCTTGGTCTTGGTCTATGCCAACCCGCACAAAGTCGTTTCGTTTCCTGCTCCTGACTCTTTGGGTAGCCGTGATGTGCCTGCCGACCTGCGCACAAACCCGCCAGCAGTTGCTCACTGCCGCTACCGGTTTTCCCGCCATGCCCCGCGAAACGGCTCAACTCATTCCGTTTGTGGGGGACGCGCCGACGTTCAGCTCCGGCACACCTTTCAACGACATCGAGTACACCTTATTCGATACCGATTACATGGAAGGCGAAACCCACGGCTACGATCTGTTTATGCCCGTTGACCCCGCCGATGATTTCCCTGGGACTAACAAAGTCAAATTAGTACGTTGCGTGGGCAACATTGACCTCGACGTGAGCTACGGCGGCAGCAAGGGCGACCGCGTCATTCTGGGTACGGATGAGGTAGCCGTGCCGTTTTTTCTGCGCGGCCCCGATAACCTTGACAATGACTACGCCGTAATTCAGAACTTCGATTACAATCACGGTCATATCCAGCTCAAAGGGCAGGCCACCGACTATCGGCTGGAGTACTTCAAACTGACTGATGGGGTGAAGACCGAAGGCTATTACCTGTTTTACACCAAAAACCCCGCTCCAGACCTCGTCGCATTTATCTTTCCCTGCTTCGATCTGGGTCTGCCCATCAGTGGTAATGCTCCCCGCAACGCGTTGGCTTTCTGCAATACCGACAGCAACCTGAGCCTGACCGACCCCACCCATTTTCGCTATGCCCGGCCCGCCAGCCCAATCGTAGCCGTGCCGAAAGGCATCGCGCAGATTGGTACGAAGGGCAAAGAAGTGGTGGGGGCCATGACCGTCGACGCGGGCGGCAACACCTACTTGTGTGGCCTGACCGATGGAAATCTTGATGGCAAAACCGATGCACCCAACGAAACGTTCATCACCAAACTGACCCCGCAGGGTACTATTGCCTGGACTACCGATCTCGCCACCGTCGAAGGAACCCTGCTTATTGACGCGGCCACCGACGAAACTTTTTTGTATGCCGTTGGCCGGACGCTGGGCGCACTAACGGGCTTTACCAACCGGGGCCGCTGGGATGGTATCCTGCTGAAAATTAGGCTCAGCAACGGGGAAATTGTCGCCACCGACCAGTGGGGAAATCCCGGTATCGACGGGTACGGCAATATCGTTTTCGATGATGCGGGCAACTTCTTCGTGTCGGGGCAGGGGTCGCCAGATGGCCCCGCCACCACCGACGATAAATACCTCGTGGCCAAACACCGCAAAAGTGACCTAAGCAACGTGTGGCGGCAACTCGATATTCCCCCCGCTACAGGCTTCATTGCTTCGGCGGAAGCCTGGGGCGGACTGTCCTACGTGCCCAGCAATGACCCCGGCAACGGGCGGGTGGTGGCGGGGGGGTGGTACATCGGCGCGTCGGGAGCCAACGGGTTCATGGCCGTCTATGACAACCTCAACGCCACAACTCCCACCCGTAAACACGCCGTGCTGGTAGCGAGTCAGGGTACGCGGGCCGATTGGGTACTCGACAATGTGGTGGACAAGGACGGAAATATCTATGCCGCCGGATTCACCACGGGCAACCTGCAGGGGCAGCCGCTGGGCGAAGGCGATGCCTACATTGTCAAATTCAGCCCAGACCTTACCAGCCCGGTTTTTATGCAGATCGGCACGCCCAAAGGCGACTGCTTCCGTAAACTTGACATTGACCCCGTGCTGGGTAGGATTTACGCCTTGGGCTATACCTACGGCAACTACACCACGCCCACCTACCGGGGCACCAATGCCGACCCGACGCTCCAGAGCGGTGACGTGCTAGTGCAGCAGTTCGACCTGTCGCTCAACCGGCTGGCGGCTCTCCAGATGGGTACTCCCGGCGAAGACCGCGCTTTATGCACGCTGCGCGGCAATGTCCTCTACGTGGGGGGCATGACTGAAGGTGCCCTAACGGGAGCTAACAAAGGCTCGTTCGATGGTTTCGCGATGGCCCTTAATACGGCTGACCTGTCAGTGGGTGGGTCGTTGGTGCTGGCCGCTGAACCAAAGCCCGAAATTCGGGTGCGGACGTACCCAAACCCTACTACCGACCAGCTTTACATCGAACACCCTCAGTTTGAGTCCGGTACGTACCGGCTTCTGAACCTGCTTGGGCAGCCGCTGCTTACCGGAACGCTCGGTACCGGCGGGACAACCCTCGATATCAGCCATTTGCCAACGGGCGTTTATCTGGTACGCCTGAGCAAAAACGGACTGTCGGAGGTACAGAAAATAGTGAAACAATAACAAAAAACACAGATGAGAAACGTACCTCAAACACTTTTACTGGGCGGGAGTCTGCAGCTGGCCGCGGCCTGCTCGACCACCCCGGACCTGACCATTACGCCTGATACGCCGACCAAACCAGCTTCTGATACGGTTGCGACCATCAGCGGCCTCGGCGCGATTCTACGAACACCCGATGCCCGCTTTGAGAACATACAGGACTATACCTTCAAGCCCAACTACGTGTTTCTGGAGACTGGCGACCAACTGCGAATGCACTACCTCGACGAAGGTCCCCGCGCGGGCAAGGTGATTCTGCTGCTGCACGGCAACCCGTCGTGGGTCTATAACTTCCGTAAACTGATTCCGCTCCTCACCCAGGCGGGCTACCGCGTCGTTTGCCCTGATCTGATTGGCTTTGGTCGCAGCGACAAACCCGCCAGCCGGGTCGCGCATACCTACGATAACCAGGTGCGCTGGATTGAAACATTCGTTAAAAAACTGAATTTGAGTCAAATACACCTCCATGTGCAGGACTGGGGTGGGCTGATTGGGCTGCGGGTGGCGGTGCAAAACCAGGCATTATTCACCAAAATCGTCATCTCCAACACCACGCTACCCGACGGCACCAACGTAACACAAGCCTTCCGGTCGTGGCGGGTAGGGTCGCAGAGCATTTCACCATACAGCAGCGTGATGGAACGCTCGACGTTTGTGGAGTTGGATGTCAGCGAAGAAACCGCCTACGACGCGCCTTTCCCCGACGAACGCTTCAAGGCGGGGCCGCGCGAATTGCCTCTGAAAGTCCCCATTGACCCCACCGACCCGGAGGGTCTTGAAAACCGGCAGCTTTGGCAAACCTACCGTACCTGGAATATTCCGATACTGACCATCTTCAGTGAAGACGATAATATCTCGACGGGGGAACAGGACAAAATCGTGGCTGAATGGGCGGGGGCAAAGGGGCAAGCCCACGCCGTGCTGAAACAGGCCTCGCATTTTATCCGGGAAGATCAGCCTACCGAAATGGCCATGCGGTTGGAAGCCTTTTTCAAATAGAAACGGGTTTGAGTCACATCGCCATTTGGATATTACCGCACTCATCGACGGGATAAAACAGGGAGACCGGGTTGCTTTTCGGCAGTTGGTGGAGCAGTATCAGGCGCTGGTTTATAACACCGTGCTGGCTATTGTTCGACAACCTGACGAAGCCGATAAAGTGTCGCAGGGTGTTCCGGTCTATCGGCTCCTTTGGGGGCGAGCAAAACCTGATCGCCTGGATTGACCAACTTGCTACCACCAAAGCCCTCGAAGCCTACCGCAACGGCAGGCCCGTAACCGTTGGTCTTGTACACCGTTCGCGTTTCTGAGCTGGCTTTTCTTGGCCGACAGCGACGTGACGAACGATCTGGCCGAGGGGCTTCACCCCGTGGAGTGGGTGCATCCGGGGGCAGGATAGAGCAACAGAAACGGGTTGCTACCCTCTTCGGCGCTATCGGCAAGCTGCCCGACATGCAGAAAGTGGCCTTCACGCTGCACCACCTCGAAGGACTCAGCTATGCCGAGATTGCCGACGTGATGCAAATGAGCGTGGTCGCAGTGGAGTCACTGCTGCACCGGGCCTAACAGAATATACGCTAAACATTAGCCCATTTTTGCCATTAGGACTAACACAATAAAACGACATGAAACGAACCCCACGCACCGCTGCCGACCTCGACGACCTGATACGCACGCTGGTGGGCATTGAACGGGCCACGCTCCGGCCTTTCCTGACTACCCGGCCTGAAATTCGTCTGGACGCCCAACGGGCTGTAATTAAGCCGGCAATCTGGATTTTCAGGCCTCTGACACTGGCCATCTCGCTGGCTCTGGTGCTGTTGCTGAACCTTTCGGCGGTAGTGCTGTTCGAACAAGGATTAGACAAACCAACCAGCCCCGGCTCAGGATGATATCTTCACCGCCGACTGGCAACTGACCGACTCTCTAACCTGGAAGGCCATGACTGAGATACGCAAATTTATCAGTCTCTGGATGGCCGTTGGCCTGTTACTCCGCCTGAACCTGGCCACTATCGGCTGGATTATGCACCGGGCCAAACAACTACGGACCAACAGGTTCCAGCCGAACCGGGCTATACGCAGCCCGGACTTTCTCTAAACCCTGCTGTCACAGCGGCTCGATTTCACGCTCGTGCAACAAACGCGCTACAGGCAGCTTCGGGATGCATTTGAGGAACAAAACCAGCCTAATCAGGACACCTTGCGCCAATTACACAGCAAGCTGTTTGACGGGTTTGCCCGCCCGCTGTCCGATACCGACTTGAACGCGCTGGTAGGACGCATCGAACAGCAAAATGGCCACCTGACGCGGCTCCGCTTTCGGCATTGGCAACAGGTCCGTGCGCTCTTCAACCCGAGTCAGCAGGCCCGATTCGACCAGTTTCTGAACCGGCTCAAATAGGGTGACACAACCGTATGACACTTTATCCTCACGTTTTACGAATCAAACCAACATGTATGCGATTCAGCATTTTATTTACTGTGTTTTTACTGTTCTCCAAGCTGTCTCGAGCGCAAGAAGTTACCACACGTAGTGGTCGATCTCTCAGCCCCAAACCTACCCGCTTCAACTTGACCGTTACGGGCCGCATCCGGGACACGCAAACCGGAGAAAATCTGCCCTTTGCCGCCATTGGGGTACGTGGCACTAACCGCCAGACCCAAACCAATGTCGATGGTTATTTTACGCTACTTACGGTTCCATCAGATACCGTTACACTGACTATCAGTTACTTGGGTTATACCAACAGGGATTACCGGCTCGAACCGAGGGAAGCTGTGAAAGAACTCCTGATTGATCTGACCCCAACTATCGCACAGTTAGATGAGGTGAGCGTGACGGGGCAGCGCACCGAAGTGATGAAGGCGGGCGATGGAATCGGGCTGATTAAACTCACCCCGCGCAACCTGACTAAACTACCCAACATTGGCGAGCGCGACATTTTTCGCGCCCTCCAACTGATGCCCGGTGTGAGCGCGGCCAACGAATCGTCGGCGGGGCTGTATGTGCGGGGCGGCACTCCCGACCAGACACTGGTGCTGTTCGATGGTTTCACGGTGTATAATGTCGAACACCTCTATGGGTTCTTTTCGGCCTTCAATTACAACGCGCTGAAAGACGTGCAGTTATATAAAGGGGGTTTCGATGCCAGATACGGCGGACGGCTGTCAGCGGTGGCCGAACTGACGGGTAAAGAAGGTAGTCGGAAGCAGTTCAACGTCGGGGGCGATGCCAGCTTCCTGAGCGTCAATGCGTTTGTCGAGTCGCCGATTGGCAAGAAACTTACCGTGCTGGTGGCGGGCCGGCGGTCGTTTCAAGGGCCGCTTTACAACAAACTCTTCGAGCAGTTTCAGACCGGCAACGACAACCGGCCTGCTCAGAATGCCCCAGCAGGAACGGGTCGCCGGGGAGCCAATCAGCAACAGACTACCCAACAGGTGTCGTCTTATTTTTACGACCTCAACGGGCGGCTCACTTTCCGGCCCACCGATCGAGACCAGGTTACGCTCAGTTTGTATAACGGGCAGGATAACCTCGATAATTCGCAGGACGTAAGCATCACTTTCGGGCGGGGTATGCAGGGCGGAACGTCGGCCAACACGGGTAATTTAGTCAATACTGACCTGTCGAACTGGGGCAATACGGGTAGTAGCCTGAAATGGTCGCGCCGGTGGAACGACCGGCTATACGTCAATTCGCTGGTGAGTTATTCGAGCTATTTCAATCAGCGCGACCTGTCAAACTCAGTCACCATTACCCGTGCAAACAATCCGCCTAATAATCTTCGCTTCGGCACTTTTGAGGATAATAAGCTGATTGACTGGTCAATAAAAACCGATGCGGAATGGAAGCTCTCAGCGAACCAGCAGATTGATTTCGGTGTGCAGCTAACGCACAATAAAATCGACTACGCTTACAGCTCGAACGACACGATTTCGTTGCTCTCCAAAAACGACCGGGGTACGTTGGCTGCTTTCTACGCCCAGGACCAAATCCGATTGCTTGACAACCGACTGCTGATCAAGCCCGGTGTCCGGCTGACGTATTACACCACGACGAAACAAGTTTATGCCGAACCCCGCTTGTCGGCTACCTACCAGCTTACTGACCGGCTGACGCTGAAAGGAGCCTGGGGCCGGTACTACCAGTTTGTGAAGCAGGTGATGCGGGAAGATATTTCGCAGGGAAGCCGCAACTTCTGGTTGCTGTCGGATGGGGGTACTCTGCCCGTTGGAGCCGCTACACACTTTGTTGGCGGGCTGACGTATGAAACCGCCGGGTATCTGTTCGACGTGGAAGCCTACGCCAAAAACCTCATCGGCATCACCGAATATACGCTTCGGTTTGCGCCCCAGGTGGGCCAGGGACTGGTGCCGCAGGAAACGTTTTTCAACGGAACCGGCTCTGTACGCGGCATTGATTTTCTGGTGCAGAAAAAAATCGGTAACTACGCTGGTTGGGTCGGCTACACCTATGCGATGGCCCAAAACCGCATTGCGGCTTTCTCCGACGGACCCTTTTTTGCCAACCAGGACGTGCGGCATGAGGGCAAACTCATCAACACCTACCGCATCAAACGCTTCGACCTGGGGCTGACCTTCGTGTATGCAGCAGGGAAGCCCTATACCTCGGTGGTGGGTGAATACAGCATTCAGTTGCTGGATGGCACGAGCCGGACGTTCACCAATCCATCGGGCAAAAATGCCAACCGTTTTCCCGACTATTCGCGACTCGATGCGTCGGTAACGTATTATTTCAAGCACGGCAGTATCGGCGCGTCGGTATTCAATGCCTACAATCGGACCAACGTCTGGTACAAGCGATTCACCTCCGTCAGCGATGGACAGGAGAGCCAGTTAGTCGTAACCGATGTAACCTACCTTGGCATTACGCCGAATCTTACGTTATCGTATCGTATTCACTAACTCGATGTGTCATCTATGAAATGTATAGCCGCTCTTTCGTTTTTCACCTTTCTGGCCTTTGCCGGTTGCGAACCCGCCCCCGACACGGCTATTTCGCCCGACAGTCGCCCGGTAGTCGAAGCCTATCTGGTGGCGGGTCAGCCGTTGTCGGTTAAGCTGACAGCGCAGATTCCGTTTTCGGAAGATACCACGCAACAGCAACCGGCAAAGCCGATTGATGGCCTGAGCCTGACCATCAAAACGGGCGATCAAACCGTATCGCTGCGGTCGGCGGGGGCGGGGTTGTACACCAGCACGGCGGTAGCCCGAATCGGCCAGACCTATGACCTGTCGTTTGAATATCTGGGCAACAAAGTGACGGCCAGCACCCTAATTCCGGCCAAACCGGCCAGCTTCCGGGCCGACCGCGATGAAGTAATCCGCCCGCAAATCAATCTTGGCGGAGGCCAGGGAGCCGGAGGGCTTGGCGGGTTGCTCAATGGCAATGCCGACGTAAACCTGACCTGGAAAAACCCCACCGCCGAGTATTATTTTGCGGTCGTCGATAACCTCGAAATCAACCCGGTAGCCACTATACTGGACCCGCGCAATACAGGCGTGGCCAACACCCTGACCCGGCGGTTTCGGGTGCAGCCCACTCAGGGCGACAACGCCACTATTCAGGCACTGAGTTTTCAGTATTTCGGTCGCCATGCGGTGGCTCTGTTTCACCTTAACCCCGACTATGCCGCGCTTTACAAACAAAACAGCACCTCGACTCAGAACATCAGCACGCCCCCGACAACGGTGGTCAACGGGCTAGGCATTTTTACGGGCATGGCCGCCGACACGCTGTACCTGACCGTGAAGAAGCAATAAATTCTCAGCAAAATTTATTAGAGTATGTGAACAATTAGTTTTGTACAATAATGCGACGGTATGAAATCAGTGATGCCGACTGGACGCGAATCGAGCCTTTGTTGAAAGGCAGGACCGGCGATGTAGGTCGTAGCGGTGCTGCCTGGCGCGACTTGCCTGAACGTTATGGCCCCTGGAATTCAGTCTTTCGGTGCTTCGCTTCCGGCGCTGGGCCAAGTCGGGCCACTGGCAGACAATCTTTGAAACCCTACATGACCCTGACCTGGACTGGACGATGATTGACTCGACCGTTGTAGGCGCTCACCAGCAAGCGGCAGGCCAAAAAAAAGCACTGCCATTACCGAACCCTCGGACGCAGTCGCCGTGGTCTGACAACCAAAATTCATGTCCTTGTCGATGCGCTAGGCAACCCCTTGCGGATTGAGTTAACCTCTGGTCAGCAAGCCGACAGCCCACAGGCTTTGGGATTACTTACAGGTTTTGATTGTCAGGCAGTCATCGCTGACAAAGCCTATGACACCAATGCTAATTTGCGGACGTTAAGCCGACAACAAATTGAGGTAGTCATCCCGCCCAAAACCAGTCGCCTTGCCCAGCGGCCCTACGACAAAAACCTTTACGCTGACCGTAATAAGATTGAGCGCTTACTCTACCACCTCAAGGGGTATCGCCGGATCGCCACACGCTACGACAAAACAGCTTCTTTGTTTTTAGCCTTTATCCATTTGGCTTGTGTTTTAATTGAATTGCGTTAATTGTCCACACACTTAAGCGGACCTTCGGCCAGACTTGTCCGGATTGGCTACCTGCTTACGTGCGTCGAACCAGTCGGTTGGCTCACACCCAGCAGAGTGTAGCTATGATGGTGGGTGGGTGGAAAAGCGAGTAGTCGCATGCTGACTCACTTTCATATGCCAACTAGCCATGACACATTGTTACGGCTCATTCGAAAATGGAAACCGGCTATCACCCAGACTCCTCATGCTTTGGGAGTTAGTGACTGCCGGGCCGATTTCTATTGCTTAAACATAGGGGATAAAAAATGTTATATTTCTGCTTTCGCTTTACGACGGCATAGATTCGATGGATAAGTTTATTACGAACGGCGTTTAGTATTGACATCTTGTTCTTGTCCCGGCGGGGAACCGCTTCGGC
>Ga0209906_100125_pt1 | contig 102720 bp, 105 predicted proteins | sample FECB24metaG_FD_188303 | JGI IMG/M metagenome (GOLD analysis project Ga0209906, IMG submission 188303) | Cyanobacterial communities from the Joint Genome Institute, California, USA from Joint Genome Institute, California, USA - FECB-24 metaG... ... | reverse complement strand
GCCTTGCACCGGCGCGCCCGCCGCTCGTTCCGACGACTCCGGTCGCCGTCCCCAGCCAATCCAGAGTCGAAAGGACCACTCATGTCCATCATCACCCGCCTCGCAGCGGCGGCAGCCGTCGTGCTGTCATGTGCCCTCGCGCCGCTGCCGGCGCATGCCGAGAAGATCGGCGACGGCGGCAAGATCCGCATGATGGCGAGCCCCTATGGCACGCAATCGTTCATCCCGTTCGTCATCAAGAAATACAAGCTCGACGAGAAATACGGCTTCGAACTTGAGCGCATCAGCTTCGCCGATTCCAAGGCCTCCTCCGCCGCGCTGCAGACCGGCGGCGCCGAAATGGCCATCCTCGACTGGACCGGTCTGTCGCTGATGCGCAATGCCGGCCTTGACGTCATCGGCGTCGCGCCGTTCCTGACCTATGTCAGCGTGATCGTCGTGCCGGCGGACTCTCCGATCAAGGGCATCGCGGACCTGAAGGGCAAGAAATTCGGCATCTTCTCGCGCACCAGTTCGGACTGGATCCTGGTCGACGCGGCGGCGCGCAAAAACCACGGCCTCGATCTCGCCAAGGAGGCCGAGCTGCAGGAGGGCGCGCCGACGCTGCTGCGCGGGGCGCTGGAGCAAGGCAGTATCGACGCCACGATCATGTTCTCCTCGATCTCGCCTGACATGATCGCGTCGGGCAAATACAAGGGCATCTTCACCATCCGCGACGTGACCGAAGACCTCGGCCTGCCGCTGGCGCCCTATCTGATGATCGCCTCGACAGAGCGCTACGCCAAGGAGAAGCCGCAGAACGTCAAGGCCTTCGTGGCCGCCTACCAGGAGGTGGTCGAGATCCTGAAGACGGACCAGAGCGTCTGGGACGAGCAGGGCGCCAACATGAAGCTGGCGGGCGAGGCCCTGACTGTCTACCGCGACCAGATCCGCCGCGACCTCCTGACCACCTTCACGCCCGAGACCAGCGACACGCTGAAGAAGACCTTCGCGATCCTGAAGGAGACTGCAGGATCGGAAGCGCTGGGTATGCAGGAACTGCCCGAGACGATCCTGACGCTCGAATTCCAGTGAACGGCATGATCGTCGAAGCCACAAACTACTTCGCAAAGCCCGAAATGGCGGCGGCGGTGCTGGAGCGCCGCCGCGAAGGGTCGCGCCTGCGTCAGAGGCTAGGGCTCGCCGCCGGGCGCATCTTTGTCAATACCGGCGGCCAGGGTCCCGACGTGCGCTGGGAATGCGTCTTCGCCGACGAGGCGGCGTTCCAGGCCGACCTGGCCGCCCGCGATGCGAGCCCCGAGTTTGCCGCGCAACGCAAGGAGATGGGCCAGCTGACCGAACGCTTCGAGCGACACGTCTTCCATCTCGACAAGACCGAAATCTGAGCGCGCATCACGCGCCACGACACCATTGAGGATTGACACATGGCGACTGCCAAGACCGGACCGGCCAGGAAGATCAGGATCGCGCATCTGGCGGGTCCCAATGCCACGATCCAGAACACCCCGCCGCTGGTGACCTCCAACAAGGCGCGCGCCGCGCATGGCCTGCCGCTGCTGACCGATGTCGAGGGCCAGCCGTCGCGCTTCGACGTGCTGCGGCCTCAGAAGCTGGCAGCGCCCGTCACCGTCTATGTCGAGCAGTTCTCCGCACACCCGCTGGAAAGCGACGTGGCCGAACTCTACGCCGCGCCGGATGGCTATCTCGACGCCGAGGGCAATTTCTCACTTGAGCGGCGTTCGGACATGGACAAGCCGGTGTTCAAGGTCGAGATCGCGCCGGAGGACGGCTATTACCCGCTGCCCTACATGGCCCGGCAGGCCGACGGCACCGCCTGGGAGACCGACGGCACAAGCGCCCGCGTCGAGCGCGCCAAGAGCCGCCAGCCCTTCATGCCGGACGGCACCCGCACCTTCGAGGAGGTCGACCGCCTCGGCGTCGACGGCATGGGCGTCGGCAACACGATCTCGAACTATGCCGATGTCGACTTCTTCCGGCTGGCGCCGTCGGCCGGCTACACCAAGGGCCTGAGCGCCGAGGCGCGCACCGACGCGGGCGAGGGCGACATCGCGCCGGAAGTCGCTGGCAAGGACTTCTTCCCGTACCGCCCGGCACATCTAAACGCCTCGCCGCCGCGCATGACGCTGGCGCGCATCACCAACATGGCGCAGGAGATCCTCGGCTCCGGCAAGTATGACGGCGCGATCTGGACGCAGGGCAGCCCGCGCATCGAGGAGACCGTCTATTGGTTCAACCTCGCGCTGGACATCACGGTGCCGCTCTGCGGCAACGCCTCGCAGCGCTATCACGGCCAGATCGGCAATGACGGTCCGAAGAACCTTGCCGATTCCGTCGACTGGATCTTCTCCAGCGTCTGGGCTGACGACGAGGGGCGCAACCGCGCCGGCGTCGTGATGGTGCAGGACCAGCGGGTCTTCGCCGCCCGCGAGGTGACCAAGGTCGACGCGCGGCCGGGCGGCTATGCGGCGGCGGGCGGCCATGGCGGCATCCTCGGCGCTGGCGGCGGCGGCACCGGCTCGGTGCTGCGCTACGTGCCGGCGACCCGCCACACCTGGCAGTCCGAGGTCAACATCTCGAAGCTGCCCGACGCCGTCACCGGCATCCGCGGCGGGGACTCAGGTATCGAGACGCTTACCGTGCCGGTCAAGGATTCCGCGGGCAAGCTGCTCGAAACCGCCATTCCGAAAGTTTCGATCGTCAAGGACGCCAGCCATATCGAGGACGACTGGGCGAGCGACCCGGCGCAGGAGGTCGATACGATCGCCTTCATGGACTACAAGCTCAAGCACGCGCCGCTGTCGGGCTTCGTGCTTGAGGGTCTCAATCCCTACGGAAAGGCTGCGGCGACCTCCAAGTCGCGCATCCTGCTGCGGGCGGTCTATTCGGGTTTCCCGGTTGTCAATGTCGGGCGTGGCACGACCGAAGGCTTTGCGATCCGCGGCGGTCCCTTCATCGCCGGCTCAAACCTGACCTCGGTCAAGGCGCGCCTGCTGCTGATGCTTTGCATCATGAAGTTCGGCATGCTTCCGCCGGCGAAGGATCCGCTGAAGCCGACGCCGGACGAGATGGCTGCCACGGAAGCCGCGCTGGCGAAGTTCCAGGCGGTGTTCGACACGCACTGACGCGGCATATGGATTAAAGCTCAGGCGTTGTCCGCTGGTCCAGCATCCGCAAGCCGACGGCTGAGAAAGCGTGAACCGGCCAGGCCGAAGCGCCAGGGGATGTCGGCGGCGCGGGATATGCCGATGCGCGGCCCGGCGACGACGCGCGGCGGCGTGGCGGCGGGTTGGAGCGCGAAGGGCGGCTCCAGGAGGCTTCGCCCGTCGAGGCTTCGGTCGACTGCAAGCGCCGCCGCCAGCCGGCCGGGGCCGGAACAGAGCGCCCGGAGATCGTCTATCCCGCGTCGCGCCTGCATGATGTCGATGCCGCGCACAGGCTGAATGGCGCGCAGCAGCACGGCGCTGCCCTCCCGGCAGACAATGTTGAGACACCAGTGCAATCCGTAGGACCGGTAGACATAGGCGCGGGCGGGCGGGCCGAACATCGCGGCGTTGCGCGGGGTCTGGCCGCGAAAGCTGTGCGATGCAGGATCGTCCGCCTCATAGGCCTCGGTCTCCACGATCGTCCCGCCGACGCCGTCGACCGTCAGATCGACCCCGATCAGAAGCGGCGCGACGATGGAGGCCGGGCGCGCGAAAAAGCTTTCGGAAAGATCGCCGGACATCGAGAATCCAATGGTGCGGGCGGGGTGGACACGCGCTCGTCGCCCTCCGGTCGCCCGATTGAGAATCGGACGAAGCTTATCCCGTCCATGGCCGCAGGTCGACGCGGCGATGACGGAGACGGCCCGCGCCGCCTCCTGCCGCTGGAAAACGTCGGGAACATGGTTCGTCCGAACCCGTTCTGTCGGACAGCAGAAGGAAGCGTCCGATGAATGACGAACGGCAGAACCGTCGCGAGACGATCGACGAAGAGCGCGCCATGAAGCTCGCCGAGACCACCGACCTGTCCCCCCGGCAGGCGCTGCTGTTGATCCAGCGCTATGGCGAGGACGAGGACGGATTGATGAAGGTGGCGCTGAACTTCAAGGCCGAGAGCTGACGCCGGGCCGTCAGGCCCGGCTGGTCAGGTCCCGCACCCGCATCTTGATGTGTTTGGATTCGCGAAACGCCTCGATGCCTTCGCGGCCGAGTTCGCGGCCGATGCCGCTCATTTTCCAGCCGCCGAACGGCGCCTGCAGTTCGCTTGTGTCGTTGACATTGACGCCGACGGCGCCCGCCTCGATCTTTTCGGCCAGGCTCCAGGCGCGTTCGAGATCGCCGGAATAGACATAGGCTGCGAGTCCGAATGGCAGCGCATTGGCGACACGCAGCGCCTCGGCATCGTCGGCGACGGTGCGGATCGCGGCGAGCGGGCCGAAGGTTTCCTGGGTCAATGCGAGCGCTGCGTCGGGAACATCGTCGACCAGGGCAGGCTGGAAGAAGAAGCCCTTATCGAACTCCTCGCCCTTTGGCGCGGACCCGCCGACCAGCAGCTTCCCGCCGCGCCGCACGGCGTCCTCGACATGGCGCGTGACGCGGGCGCGTACGCTTTCGTTCAGCACCGGCCCGTAGGCCACGCCGGGGACTATGCCGTGGCCGAGCCTGATCTTGGCGGTCTCGGCCACCAACGCCTCGACGAAGCGGGCGTGGATGCCCTTCGAGACGAGGATGCGGTTCACCGCGATGCAGATCTGGCCCATATTGGAGAAGGAACGCCGCGCCGCCGCCGCTGCCGCCTCCTGCGGGTCGGCGTCGTCGAGCACGATGAACGGGCTCTGGCCGCCGAGTTCGAGCGACATCCGCTTCAGGGTCGCCGCGCCGGCGCGCATGATCGACTGGCCGGCCGGCACCGAGGCCGTCGCGGTGATCATCGCGATGCCGGGGTGCTCCGACAGCGCCTGGCCGACCTCGGGCCCGGTGCCGGGAATGTCGTTCAGCACGCCCGCCGGCAGTCCGGCGTCGACAAAACACTGCACCACCATGCCAATCGCCAGCGGCGTCTCGTGCGGCGGTTTGGCGACCAGCGTGCAGCCGGCGGCGAGCACGGGCGCGACCTTCCAGGCGTAGAGATCGACCGGATAGTTCCACGGCACGATGCCGCCGACCACACCGACGGGATAGGTCGTGACGAGGCTGCGGATGTCCGCTCGCGACGACGGACGGATCGAGCCGCCGAGGCGGCGGCCTTCCTCGGCGTAGTAATGGATGACTTCGACGCCGAAGAGGATTTCCTTCATCGAATCCGGAACCGGCTTGCCCTGTTCGCGGGTCAGGATATCGGCGATGGCGCTGGCGCGATCGGCGATCAGGTCGGCGGCGCGATGCATGATGCGCGCGCGCTCGTCCGCATGGATGCCCCCCCATGGAACGAGCGCGCGCGCCGCCGCGTCGACAGCGCGGTCAACGTCGACGCGGGACGCAATTGAGCTCGAACCGACATGCGCGCCGCTCGCCGGATCGGCGATGTCGATGCGCTTGCCGTCTGCGGCGTCGACCCATGCGCCGCCGATGAAGAGCTTGCGGTCCATGCTCATCGCGCCTTCAGCCGCTTCCAGAGCTGTTCGTAGTTCTCGTCGTTCTGCTTGTTGGCGGCCTCCTTGGAGGTCGTGTTTGGGCTGACCATGACGTGTGGATGCACGCCCTGCTGCACCAGCTTTTCGGCGGTCAGCGACACGATCGCATGCGCAATGGCGATGGTGACGCTGGTCGAGCTGGCGCCGACCGGCGATTCGAGACCATCGATGAACAGGTTGGCGTCGGCGCGCGGCACGCCGGTGTCGATGACCACGTCGGCCACTTCATAGAGCCGCTTGCCGGAGGAGTGGCGCGACAGCGTGCTGGACGAATGCGGGATCGAGGTGACGCCGATCAGCTTGATGCCGCGCTCCTTGCACTCCATCGCGATGTCCAGGATCACCGCGTTGATGCCGGAATGCGAGAACAGGATCATCGAATCCGCTGGATCGATCTGGTGCGAGCGCAGGATCGCCTTGCCGTAGCCTTCCTGCGCATGGATGAAGCGGTATTGCCGCGCACCCATGTCGCCCCACACGTGGTGGAACGAGATCATCGTGCTCTCGACGATCGGCCGGAAGCCAACGATCGTGCCGGTGCGCGGGAAGGTCTCGATCGCCGGCAGCGCGCCATGCCCGGTGCCGAAGGTGAAGACGAGCTTTTCGGCGGCAATGCTCGTCGCGCAGATCTCGGCCGCCGCCTCGATCGCCTCGCCTTGTGTAGAGCGCACCGTTTCGAGCCGGTCGGCGAGGGTGGAGAAATAGCGGTCGATCAGTGATGGCATGGTCTGCCTCCGTCAAAGGTGGGTCATGCGGGCCGCGGCCCGCGTTGGTCAGGCGGGGATCGCAGTGATCGCGTCGAGCGCGACCTGGAAAAGTTCGGTTTCGGCGCTCGCCATTTCGGCGTCGGAAATCTTCTCCTGCGTATGCGCATCGACCGTTGCGACGCACAGCGTCGAGGCGCGCGCGCCGAGGATACGGGCGGCGACCAGCAGCGCCGACGTCTCCATGTCTGTGCCGATCAGCCCCATGTCCTCGATGTCGCGCTTCAACTGGCCGATCATCTCGCGCTTGGCGCCGGAGAGGGCGAACATCTCCGTGTAGAAGCCCTCATAGGTTCCGAAGATGCCCGCATGCCAGGGTCGCGACGCGGTCTTGAGGCGTGCGCGCAGGGCGGCGTTCATGTCGAAATCCGAGACGGCCGGAAAGCCGAGCGGCGCATAGGTGTTCGAGGTGCCGTCGGCACGCAGCGCGCCATCGGCAAGGACGAAATGCCCGAGCTTCGCCGGCGGGATCGCCATCGCGGTGCCGATGCGCAGGAAGGAGCTGATCCCGAGCGCATAGAGCTCGTGCAGGACGATGGTGGCGATCGGCGCGCCCATGCCGAAGGCGGAGACGGTGACGCGCCGGCCGGCATAGGTGCCGGTCACGGTCTTCAGGCCCCGGTTCTCCTTGACGAAATGCACGTCGGTCATGTGCCCCGCGATGCGCTCGATGCGCGCCGGATCGCCGACCAGGATCGCGCAGTCGCCGATCTCGTCCTTCCGTGCGCCGATATACCAGGCGCTTGCCGATTGTTCGTTGCGGGTCATTTCAAAGCACTTTCAATTGTCGTAGCGTCTTGTTTCGAGAAGCGCGCGGGCTGCGCTGTGTCCGGCTTCGACCACCGTGGCCGGGTCGGTCTCTCCCTTGGCGAGAGCGGCGAGGACGCCGCCCGCGAATGTGTCGCCGGCGCCGGTTGGATCGGACACGGCGAGCGGCGCGGTCGGGACGAACGCGGTCTGCCCGTCGCGCTTGAACGCGGCGCCCGAGCGGCCGTGTGTTTCGATGACGATCTGTCCGGGCCGGGCGGGGCCTCCCGCTTCCATCGCGAGCGCCAGGAAATCGGCTTCGGCGAGGCTGTGGCAGATCAGGTCGGCGCGGGCGGCGAAACGCGCCGCCAGTTCGGGCGACATGGCGCGCGGGTCATGCTTGACGACCCAGGCGAGCTTCGTGTGCTCGCCGATCGTGTCGAGAACGGCTTCGGTCGCGGCCGGCGGGCCGATCGTGACGCAGACCCAGTCCGCGTCGGCAATCAGCGCCTTCTGTGTGTCAGACAGGCCAAGGCCCTTGGGCATGCCGGGATGATAGAGGCAGATGCAGCCGCCATCGGGCTCGTAGGCAAGGATAGCGACTGGCGTGCGTGCACCAGCGACCACGGTGAGGCCGGCGTCGGGAATGCGGTGGGCGGCGAGCTGCGTGCGATAGGCCTGGCCCTGTTCGTCATCGCCGATCCAGCTGACCGGCGAGGCCTCAGCGACCCCGTTCGAGACCAGCGCCGCGGCGACATAGGCCGGGCTGCCGCCAAGCCGCGGCCAGGCGTGGTCGGGCCGGTCGAGAATGGTCGTCGTGCGGCCGGCGCGCGGTGTGCCGTCCAGCATCGCGACGTGGTCGAGACTGGCATAACCGGTGATGGCGATCCTGGGCGTCACGACAGCATCCCGACAGCTTCGTCGAGCGAGACGACGCGACCCATGTAACGGTCGATGTCCTCGAGCGAGGCCTCAGCCAGATGCGGCCGGTTGGAGTTTGTCGATTCGCGGGCGATGACAGGCTCGAAGCCGTTGGCGAAGGCGTCCTGCGCCGTGGCGCGAATGCAGACATTGGTCTTCACGCCGCCGATGATGACGCGCCTGATGCCCTGCTCGTGCAGGAAAAGCGCGAGATCAGTTGCGAAGAAGGCGCTGAAGCGGCGCTTGTAGACGACGGTCTCGTTGTCGCCTTCGGGCGCGAAATCCTCGAAGAAGGCGGCGTCATGCGCGTCGGCCAGATGGTGCACCGGCAGCTTGCCCCATTCGAAATCGTTGAAGTGGGCGCGGTGTTTCTCGGCCGCGTGCACCACGGTCGCGCCCGAAGCGCGGGCGGCCTCGCGCAACGTCCGCAGCGCCGGCAGCACGTCCTGCACGCCGTTGTAATAGTTCGGATGACCGGGCTCGAAGAACGAGTTGATCACGTCGACGAGGATCAGGGCGGTCTTGGGGGCGTCGTTCATGTCAGGCTCCACGCAGTTTGCGGCGACGCACGCCCAGCGCCATCAGCGTCAGCACGACGATGACCATCGCATAGGGCAGCGTCTGGACGAGTTCGGCCGGCACGCCGCGCCCTTGCAGGCGGATCTGGAAGGCGTCGAAGAAGCCGAACAGCAGCGCGCAGGCAGCCGTCAGCCACGGCCGGTTGCGGCCGAAATAGAAGGCGGCGAGCGCTATGAAGCCGCGGCCGGCGGTGATGCCCTCGTTGAAGATGCCGACGACGCCGATCGACAGGAACGCGCCCGCCAGCCCCGCCATCGCGCCGGCAAAGACGGTCGACGCGTCGCAGATGTTGAGCGGCGACAGGCCGAGCGCACGCGTCGCCTGCGGCGCGGAGCCGGCGGCGCGCAGGCGCAGCCCGGCGCGCGTCCGCTTGAGGAACCAGGCGGTCAGCGGGACCATGATCCAGGCGGCCCAGGTGAGCGGGTCGTGGCCGGAGAAGATCGCGCCGAGGATTGGCACATCGGCGATGAGCGGGATGTCGATCTTCGGCAGGCGCGCCACGTCGGGCAGCGACAACGTGCCGGAGCTGCCATAGGCGGACTTGAGGAAGAAGCGCACGAGGCCGGCAACTGCGATGTTGAAGCCGAGGCCGACGATGATCTCGTCAGCCTGCAGGCGGGTGACGCAGAGCGACATCAGCAAGCCGAGAAAACCGCCGACGATCGCGGCGCCGGCAAGCGCCAGCGCCCATTCGCCGGATTGGGAGGCGAGCATCAGTCCCACCAGCGCGCCGGCCAGCATCATCGAATCGAGGCCGATATTGACCAGCCCGCCGACGCGGTTGACCAGACCGCCGAGGGCCGCCAGCAGCACCGGCGTTGTCATGACGATTGCCGCGTGGATGACGTTGTCGATCATGCCGTCTTCCTCCGCCTGGCGAAGATCCAGCCGAAACGGGCGACGGCGAAGATCATCACCATGCCCTGCAGGATGTTGACGATCTCCATCGGCACGTCGCTGAAGAGCTGGATGGTTGCGCCCGAGGTGGACAGGGCGCCGAACAGGATCGCGGCCAGGAAGATGCCGATCGCCGAGCCGCGCCCGAGCAGGGCGACAGCGATGCCGGTGAAACCGTAGCCTGGCGAGAAGCCGTGGACGAAGCGCCCAACGCTGCCCAGCGCGTGGACCGCACCGGCGATGCCGCCGATGGCGCCGGAGAGCAGCATCATCTTGATGATCAGCGACGGCACGTTGATGCCCGACGCCGTGGCGAAGCGCGCGTTCATGCCGGCGATGCGCGTCTCGAAACCGAGGGACGTACGGTTGCCCCAGAGCCAGTAAAGCACCAGCAGCGCCATCGCGATCAAGAAGCCGATGTTGAGCGTCGACGGCGGCATCAGGCGCGGCAGCCGCGCGGCCTCGACAACCATCGGCGTCGCGGAGTTGGCGGAGCCTGGCGCGAGCAGCGGGCCGTTGACCAGATAGGCGGTGAAGCTGAGCGCGATGAAGTTCAGCATCAGCGTCGTGACGACCTCGTCGACGTCGAGCTTCGCCTTCAGCACGCCCGGCACCAGCATCCACAGCGACCCGGCGACCAGCCCGGCGGCAAGCGCCAGCGGGATGATGATGGGCGAGGGCAGATGGACGAAGGTGAAGCCGACATAGGCCGCCGCCAGGCCACCGATATAGACGCAGCCTTCGACGCCGACATTGAACGCACCGGCGCGGAACGCCACGGCGGTGGCGAGGCCGGTGAGGATCAGCGGCGTCGCGGCGGAAAGCGTCGCGGCGACGCGCTTCGTGCCGCCGAAGGATTCGACGGCCAGCAGGCGGTAGACGTCGAGCGGATTGTGGCCGGCGAGCGCCAGCACGATACCGGCCGCGACCAGCGCCAGCAGGAACGGCATGACGGCCTCGGCGATCGCCTGCCAACCCGTTGCAGGCGATGGTGCGGCAAGGGCGCTCATGCGGCCACCTGTCCGAGCATCATGCGCCCGATCTCGTCGATCTCGGCGGAGCCGCGCGCGACCTGGCCGGTAATCTTGCCGTCGTAGAGCACGACGATCCGGTCCGACAGCGTGATCAGTTCTTCGAGCTCCTCCGAGACGAGCAGCACGGCGCCGCCGCGGTCGCGGTAGTCGAGCAGGCACTGGTGAATGAAGGCGATGCCGCGAATGTCGACGCCGCGGGTCGGCTGGCAGGCGACGAGGATCTTGGGATTGCCGTCCAGTTCGCGCGCCACCGCGACCCGCTGCTGGTTGCCACCGGAAAGGCTGGACGCTGGCAGGGCGGAGGAGCCGCGCTTGACCGCGTAGCGGTCGAGCAGCGCCTCGACATGGCGAGAAATCGCGCCACGCTTCAGGAGGCCGCCGGCGCTGAAGCTGTCACGGCGGTGATGTCCGGCGATGGCGTTTTCCGAGATGCTGGCGGCGAGGCAGAGGCCTTCGCCGGCGCGGTCGGGACTGAGGAAGGCGAGGCCAAGCGCGCGGCGTTCGCGCAGCGTCAGTCGGCTCACATCGGCCCCGCCGATCGCGATCGAACCGCCGCTGATCCGGGTGAGCCCCGTGACCGCTGCCACCAGTTCGTCCTGGCCGTTGCCGGCGACGCCCGCGATGCCGACGATCTCGCCAGCGTGGACCGTCAGGTCGAAACCGGACAGACCGACGCGTCCGCGATTGTCCGAGGCGGTGACCGATTTCAGTCCAAGCACCGGTTGGCCAGCGGCGTTCGCCCTGGCTTCCGGCCGCGCCAGGATTTCGCCGATCATCATTTCGGCGAGCTTCGCCTTGTCGGCTTCCGCTGCCGGCAGGCTGCCCGCAACCTTGCCGCCGCGCAGCACGGTGATGTGGTCGGCGACGGCGAGGACTTCGTCGAGCTTGTGGCTGATGAACAGGATGGTGCGGCCTTCGTCGCGCAGCTTGCGCAAGAGCGCGATCAATTCCTTGACCTGCGCGGGCGCCAGCACGGCGGTCGGCTCGTCGAGGATCAGCACGTCGGCGCCGCGATAGAGCAGGCGCAGGATTTCGAGGATCTGGCGCACATGCACCGGCGCGTCTTCGGCCGGCATGTCCCAGTCGAGCGTCACGCCTGCCTGCCGCTCCAGCTGCCGGGCGGATGCAAGGGCCTTCGCCTTGTCGATGCGCCCGAAGGATGCGGTCGGCTCATGCGCGAGGACGAGATTTTCGAGCAGCGTCAGTCCAGGCGCCAGCATGAATTCCTGATGCACCATGCCGATGCCGCGGTCGAAGGCGTCGGCCGGTCCGAAGAAGACGGTGGGAGACCCGTCGACCAGCACGACGCCTTCATCCGGGCGGTCCATGCCTTGCAGAATGCGCATCAACGTCGACTTTCCGGCCCCGTTGCCGCCGACGATCGCATGGACGGTTCCGCGGCTCGCGCGGAAGTCGATGCTGTCATTGGCGACGACGGCGCCGAACCGCCTGGTGACGCGATGTGCGCCCAGGCGGGTCGTCGACGGTTCTGCGCTTGCGCTGTCAGGCACGGGCTTGGGAGGCACCGGATTGTTCTGCGACTATTTCAGGAAGTCCGGAGCGCCGTCGGTGACGACGTTCCACACCTTGATCTCGCCGGACAGGATGCCCTGCTTGGCGGTCTCGACCTTCTCGAGGATCGCGGCGGGGATCAGGTCCTTGGTGTGTTTCATCTCGGAGAGGCCAACCGCGCCTTCCTTGAGGCCGAGCGACATCGTCTTGCCGCCGGCGAAGTTGCCTGCCGCATATTCCTTGATGACGGTCTCGACCGCGACGTCGGTGCGCTTGATCATCGAGGTCAGCACCGAGCCCGGCGCGAGGCCGTCCTGGTCTGTGTCGACGCCGATTGCATAGTGGCCGGCTTCCTTGGCCGCCTGGATGACGCCCATGCCGGTGCCGCCGGCGATCTGGTAGACGATATCGGCGCCCTGCTCGAACATCGCCTTGGCCATCTGCAGGCCGATCGCCGGGTCGGCGAAGTTGTTGGAATAGGCAACCTTGACGTCGATGGCGGCGTTGGCAGCCTTGGCGCCCTGGATGAAGCCGGCGATGAACTTGTCGATGCCGGCCGACTTGGTGCCGCCGATCACGCCAATGACCGGCTCGGCATTGATGCCCTTGATCGAGGTGTCGGTGGTGACGAGCCCGGCCAGCGTGCCGGCGAGATACGAGCCTTCCTGCTCCTGGAACAGCACCGAGGCGATGTTCGCGCCTTCGCGGACCTGGTTGAGGATGACGTAGTTCGTGTCCGGATAATCCTTGGCGACGGCCAGCATCGGCTCGCCATGCGCATATTCGAGGTCGATCACGAGGCCGAAATCGGCATCGGACGCGCGGCGCAGGATTTCAGCGGCCTGGGCCACCACTTCCTTCGATTCGACCGGCTTGCCTTCGAGCTTCGTCGCTTCGAGGCCGCGCTTGAAGCCTTCGAAGGCCAGGTCGTTGTAGGACTGGTCGCCGAGGCCGCTCTGCGAGATGATGAGGGCGACGGGCTTCTCAGCCGCCGCTGCGCCCAGTGTCCCAAGGGCCGAGGCGAGGGCCAAGCTGGCTGCCCCGATCGCCAAAGATCGTGTCATTGTCGTTCTCCTGTTTGGATGAGTTGTTCCCGAGGTCATGCTGCCGGACGAGGCGCGCCTCGTATGAATACCGGCGGGCATCGTAGATGGCGCTGACGGCGTCGAGTGGCGTTCCGTCAGCGGCAAAGGAGTGGCGGGTGACCGAAACGACGACGGCGTCGCCGGTCAGCCCGAGCAGGCGGCGGTCGTCAGGCGACGCGGAGCAGGCGATCAGCCGCTCGGTCGCGCTGTGCACCGAGAGGTCGTGTTCGTCGAAGAAGCGGTAGAGCGAGAAGCCAGGCTCGGCCGCGATCTGGCGCGTCAGGCCGATGCGGGAGACGAGGTCCGCCGACAACAGCGACCTGTGCCGCGCCACCGCGCGGCCATCGACGAGGCGAAGCCGGTCGAGCAGGATCAATGGCGTGCCGGAAGGATAGGGCAGGCCCTCCTCGGCTTCGCATGGCCCGAAGGCTACAAGCTTGTGAGATGCGACATGGCCGGCGGCGCTGACGGCTTCGGTGAAGCTGAGCAGGTAGCCCGGTGCGCGGCGCAGCGGCGCTTCGGCGACGAACGAGCCGCTGCCCTGCTTGCGGGTGATGAGGCCTTCGTCGACCAGTTGCTCGACAGCTTTCGAGACGGTGAAGCGGCTGACACCCCAGTCCTTGGCCAACTGCGGTTCGCTCGGAATCCGCGCACCGGGACCCATCGACTCGATCCGCGCCTTCAGACCGTCCGCGATCTGCAGATACATCGGTCCCGAGCGTGATCTGGCTGCCATGGATCATCCTGTCCAGTTGTCCAGTCAACTGTGCATGCCAGATTTGAGAATGCAAGCGGGATTTTTGCCGGCGTCAGAAATCGATGTGGAGACTGTCGTCAGCCAGGCGTTCGATTTTCTGGACCGGAGTCGACGCGCCGTCCTATAGAGCCATCGCTGCCAGCGTGCGGCAGCGACGGGAGAGAGCATTTGACACTGGACGGATTGCCGCGGGATGGCGGCGAGTTTGCGGGCCAGGTCTGCGTCGTGACCGGCGGCGGGCGCGGCATCGGGCGGGCCGTGGTCGAGATGTTCGCGGGCGAGGGCGCGGAGGTGCATTCGCTCGATCTCGGCGAGCAGCAGGCAATCGCCGGCGTCGAGATGCATCGCTGCGACATCACCGACCTGGCTGCCGTCGAGGCGCTGTTTGCTGACCTTGCCAAGGCTGGAAAGACGGTGGACGTGCTCGTCAACAATGCGGCAACCGTCACCCGCGCCGTGCCGATCACCGAGCTGACGCCCGAGGAATGGGCGCGCACGATGAATGTCAACATCACCGGCGCGTTCAACGTTACGCGCTCGGTGTTGCCGCTGATGCGGCAGGGTGGTCGGATCGTCAATCTCGCCTCGACCTTCGCGCATGTCGGCTCGCCCGGCCGCGTCGCCTATTCGACCACCAAGGGCGCGATGCTCGCCTTCACGCGTAGCCTGGCGCTCGATCTTGCAGAAGCGGGGATCCGCGTGAATTCGGTGTCGCCCGGCGGCATTGCGACCGACCGTCTGGTTGAACTTTTCGGATCGGAGCAGGCAGCCGACGACTACCTCGTGCCGCTGCATCCAATCGGACGCCGGGGCGAGCCGGACGACATCGCGAATGCGATCTGGTTCCTCTGCTCGCGCCGCTCGACCTTCGTCACCGGCGCGGATTTCCTGATCGACGGCGGCTACACGGCACGGTGAACTTCTCGCTTGCGATTTTTCGAACGAGTGTTAGAAATAATCGACCGGGTGAGGAGCATGCCGGCGAGGAGGACTGATGGCGAAATACAATCTCATCGCGCTGACCAACGCGCTTGAAGGCCAGGATGAGGCATTCAACGACTGGTATTCCAACGTCCATCTTGCCGACGTGCTGAAGTTGCCGGGCGTCGTCGCGGCGCAGCGGTTTCGCATGAGCGACACGCAGCATCGGCCGGGTCCGTTCGAGTATGGCTACATGGCCGTCTATGAGATCGAGATCGACGATATCAACCGCACGCTGACGGAACTGAAGGCTGTATCCGGCACCGAAAAGATGCCGCTGTCGCCGGCGCTTGACCCGCAGCGGATGGTCTGGATTCTCGAGCCGATCACGGGCCGCATGGAACGGCCGAAGGAGTAGCGGAATGGCAATGACGAGCGGCGGTGCGCTGGCCGGGCTGCGTGTCATCGACCTGACGCAGATGCTGGCCGGCCCTTACTGCACGATGTTGTTGGGCGACCAGGGCGCCGACGTGATCAAGATCGAGCCGATCGGCGGCGACCCGACGCGCGGCTTTGGACCGTTTCCCGCCGACGACGTCGACCATCATTTCGGCGGCTACTTCCAGTCGACAAATCGCAACAAGAAAAGCATTGCGATCGACCTCAAGTCGGAAGACGGCAAGGCGCTGCTTCGCCGCCTCGTTCGCGAGGCAGATGTGGTGGTGGAGAATTTCCGCGCCGGCGTGATGGACCGCCTCGGCATCGGCTACGAGAGCCTCGCGGCCGACAATCCCAAACTGGTCTATGCGGCGATCCGCGGCTTTGGCGATCCGCGCACCGGGGCCAGCCCCTATGTCGACCGGCCGGCCTTCGACGTGGTGGCGCAGGCGATGGGCGGCGCCATGGGCATCACCGGCCCAGATGCCATGACGCCGATGAAGATCGGGCCGGGCGTCGGCGACATCTTCCCGGCGGCGCTGTCCGCCTTCGGCATCATGGCCGCTGTGCATCACGCGCAGAAGACCGGGCAAGGCCAGTTCGTCGATGTGGCGATGTATGACGGCATCCTCGCCATGTGCGAACGGCTGGTCTACCAGTATTCCTACACAGGCAAATCACCGGTTCCCGAGGGCAACCAGCATCCGATTCTCTGCCCCTTCGGCGTGTTTCCGACGCTGGACGGCCAGGTCACCATCGGCTGTCCGCGCGACAGCTTCTGGCGTGAACTGGTCGACGCCATGGGCCTCCCCGAACTCGCCTCCGATCCGAGGTTTCTCACCAACAACCACCGGCTGGCGCATGCCGCCGAAACCGTGGCGGTCGTCGAGGAATGGACGCGGGTGCGGACCAAGGCGGAAATCGCAGAGGCGCTCGACGGGCGGGTCCCGTTCGGCCCGGTCAACACCGCTGCGGACATCTACGCGGACCCTCATATCGCGGCGCGTCATATGCTGGTGGAGGTCGAGCATCCCGGTTCTGCCAAGCCCGTGACCATCGCATCGACGCCAATCCGCCTGACCGAAACGCCCGGCGGCGTCACCCGCCGCGCGCCGCTGACGGGTGAGGACACGGACGACGTGCTGGCCGCGCTTGGAATGAGTGCAGCCGAGATCGCCGACCTGCGGGCGAGGAAGGTGGTCGGGTAGACCACCGACCCGAGAATCTTACCTGATGGGCGAGAAGCTCGTCGGCTTCAGGATCATCGTTTCCATTGTTTGAATGAACGGCGTCGTCTTGGGGCCGAAGGCGATCCATTCCGGGTCGGCGTAGAGTCTGGCGCGCTTCTCCTCGCGATCCGCCATGCTCTCATAGCCCCACATCGTGATGACCTGGTTCAGCGTGCCGATCTCGGAGACGAAATAGCCGATCAGCGGCAGGTATTTCGTGTGGATCGGCAGGCCTTCCTCCTCATAGAGCGCCAGGAACTCCTGCACCTTACCCGGATAGAATGTGTAGGTGCGCTTTTCGATGATCATTTTGTCCTCCCGAGATCGTCTTCAGTCCAAACCTACGCGCGCGTCGTCAGAAAATCAAACGTCCGTTAGAATATTTGCTGAAATCGTCGGCGATCATGCTATAGCGGTGCGAAAGACGACGAACCGGCAGTCCGGCACGGAGGAACGATGATCGAGCGCACCCTGTTTTCCGCGGAACACGAGATCTTCCGTGCGTCCGTCCGCCGCTTCATGGAGGAACTCTCGCCTCACCACGAGGAGTGGGAGGAAAAGGGCGAAGTGCCGCGCTGGGCATGGAAGAAGGCCGGCGAACTCGGCTTCCTGAACGTCGCAATCCCCGAAGAGTCGGGCGGCATCGGCGCCGACAGGCGGTACTCGATCATCCTGATGGAGGAGCAGGCGCGGCTGAACCTCACCGGCCTCGGCTTCGCGCTGCATTCGGACATTGTCGCGCCCTATATCGACCACTACGGCACCACCGAGCAGAAGGCGCGCTTCCTGCCGAAGATGACCTCGGGCGACTATATCGCCGGCATTGCGATGACAGAGCCCGGCGGCGGTTCCGACCTGCAGGCGATCCGCACCACGGCAGTGCGCGACGGCGACGAATATGTCGTCACCGGCCAGAAGACCTTCATCACCAATGGGCAGACGGCGGACATTTTCCTGGTCGCCTGCAAGACCGACCGCAGCGAAGGCGCCAAGGGAATCAGCCTGATCGTCGTCGAGGCCGACCGGCCCGGCTTCGAGCGGGGACGCCGGCTGAAGAAACTCGGAACAAGAGCACAGGACACGTCGGAACTGTTCTTCAACGACGTCCGCGTGCCGGTGTCGAACCTGATCGGCCAGGAGGGCAAGGGTTTCGGCTACATGATGCAGGAACTGGCCTGGGAGCGGATGCATGTCGGCATCCAGGCCGTGTCATGCTGCGAGGCGGCGCTGGACTGGACGATCGAATACACCCGCAACCGCAAGGCCTTCGGCAAGGCGGTGATCGATTTCCAGAATTCGCGGTTCAAGCTGGCCGAGATGAAGACCGAGATCCAGGTCGGGCGCATCTTCCTCGACCGTTGCCTCGAACTGGTGCTGGAGGGCAAGCTCGACACCACGACGGCGGCGATGGTGAAGCTATGGACGAGCGAGATGCAGGGCAAGGTGCTGGACGAGTTGCTTCAGCTGCACGGCGGATACGGCTTCATGTGGGAATATCCGATCACCCGCGCCTTCGCCGACGCCCGCGTGCAGCGGATCTATGCCGGCACGAACGAGATCATGAAGGAACTGATCGGTCGGACCCTCTAGGCAAGCGCCGCCATGGTCTCGTGGTTCGGGCAGAACTCGCTGGCGTTTTGCGCGGCGGTGCCCGCTTCGAGTTCGCGCCGGCAGCGGCCCTTTGAGTCGCACTTGGAGCAGAGAATGGCGATGTCCCGCACCAGATTAGGGGCTTCGGACCTGAGTTTCCCGATGTCGATGTCATAGGCAGACAGCATCCGCTCCATCAGGAGGTCTGCGCCGGCGCCCCTGGCGACGATGTCACGAAGCTCGGCAGGATCGATGCGGGCGTCCCGCGCGATTTCCGCAACCAGCGATGGGTCGCATCCGTCCAGTTCCGCAAGCGCCGCCCGCGACGAGCGATGCGATCGCCATCTTTCGGTCAATTCCAGCAGCATGTTGCGTGCGCTGTGTCCGTTCATAGCTTTCCTCCTCATGGCATGAGATGCCCATGAGGAAGGCTAACACCACGTCGGCGGTGCGGGCTTGACCTGGATCAAGGCCCTGGATCAGGCGGGCAACGCGCCCTTTCGCGCTTCCGCGAATTCCCGCCAGCCGATGGGCTTGCGGCCCGTCACCTTCTCGACAGTGTCGAACACGGCGTCGGCGAGCGGCATCTCGCCGCGTTCCGTTGCTGCGACGCCTTCGGCCAGGCTGCCGGCATAGACTGGCTCCGCGCCCTGCTTCTGCATGATTGGAAACAGGTCGGACGCCGGCCGCGGCCGGTATTCGACCGGTTTCCCGGTGATGTCCGACAGGATCGCGGCGACCTCCATAAATGTCAGCGCCTCGACCGCGAGCGGATAAATCTTGCCGGTATGGGCGTCGGGGTCGCGCAATGCTGCGGCCGCGACAGCTGCCATGTCGTCCGACGAGATCCATGAGACCCGTCGGTCGCCGACGAAATGCACCAGCCGGTCGGGGCGATGGCGGAAGCCGTTCCAGACCGTGTCCATGAAGAAATTGGGCCGCAGATGCGTCCAGGAAAAGCCCATCGCCTCGGTCGTGCGCTCGATCATCTGGTGCCAGGCGAAATGTGCGTAGGGCGTGTCGTCGGCCGCAAGCGCTCCGAGATGGACGATGTGACGGACACCTTCGGCCTTCGCTGCATCCAGCAGGCGCTTCGATTGCACCAGCATGTCGACCGAATAGCCGGTCAGCAGGAACACCGCATCGACTCCTTGCAGCGCCGGACGCAGGGTTGCGGGCGAATCGAAGTCGAATGCAACCGGCTCATAGCCCCGGCCGCGCAGTTTGGCGGCGCTGTCGGCGCTGCGGGCCGCGCCGACAAGCTCGATTCGGCCCGCGTCCGCGTCGGGTTTCAGAAGCCGCATGGTCGCGCCGCCGACTGTACCGGTTGCGCCGGTCACCAGAATCCGTCTCATCCGCAGTCCTCCCCGCACATCCGCTATTCGCCCTGCGAAGCTTGACCGGGCCAATATTCTAACAGATGTTCATTTTTATAGCGGAGGAGCGCAATCCATGTCCAGCACGAATGCCGGGACGTCACGTCCCGGCGCGGCCGAGTTTGCCTTGCTGGCGGCGGTCAGTCTCACATGGGGCACGTCCTACATGTTCACCAAGATCGCGGTGGGCGCCGTGCCGCCTTTCACCTTGATCGCCTTGCGCACGATCATCGCAGCCGTCGTCATGGTGGCGATCCTCGGGTTGAGCGGCGGCATGACGCGGCTGTCGTGGCGCGACATCGGATGGCTTGCCATTGTCGGCTTGATGTCGAACGCGGCCACGCTCTGCCTGATCGCGACGTCGGTCTCGCTGGTCGATTCGTCCGTCACAGCGACGACCATGTCCCTGGTGCCTCTCATAACGGCTCTTTTCGCTGTGTTTCGCGGCGATCTGCCAACCGTGCGCGCCGTGGTCGGCATCGCGATCGGGTTTGCCGGAATCATCGTGCTGTTCGGCCCCGAGGCCTTTGCCAGCTTCGGCGACAGCGCGCGCGGCGCGGCCGCTGCGATCGGGGCGTCAGTCATCTTCTCCGCGTCGCTGTTCGTCATGGCGCGCGTCCGCCATCTGCCGCCATTGATGGTGGCGACCTGGGCCGTGGCTTTTGCGGCGCTGTGGACCTTGCCGGTCGCAGTGGCCATGGACGGCGTGTCGCTCGCACTGCCGGATCCCATCGTCGTCGGGGCTGTGTTGGTGCTGGCCCTGTTCAACACCGCCGCGGCGAACCTGCTTGTATTCGCGCTGATCGCGAGGACGGGGCCGGCCTTCACATCCTACAACAACTATCTGGTGCCCGCGGTCGCAGTGGTGTGCGGATCGCTGTTCCTGGGCGAGGCGTTCACGGTCCAGTCGGCAGCGGGCGTGGCGCTCGTGCTGGCTGGTGTAGCAGTATCCACGGTCAGTCGCCGCGCCCCGCCGGCGGTTCCGCCGATCGCATGAGAATTGTGTGGTGGAAAAGCGTACGTGCATTAGATTCCATGCTTGCGGTATTTTCGAACGAGTGTTAGGTTTTGTCAGGGTCGCCTGGCGTCCCGTCAGAAAAGCATACGAGTTCCCACGGGGAACCGGCAGCCGATAGCGAACCGCCGCTTCGGCTGCATTTCGAGGAGGACGCGGACATGCGACGTCTGGAAGGAAAACTCGCCGTTGTGACCGGCGCGGCAAACGGGATCGGCCGCGCCTCGGCGCTCCGCTTCGCGTCCGAAGGCGCCAATCTGGCAATTCTCGACCTGGAGGCCGACGGGCTCGACAACGTCGCCGAAGAGGCGCGCAAAGGCGGCGCGACAGTAATGACCATCGCCGGCGACTGCACCGACCAGAAGACGGTCGAAGAGGCGTTCCGGAAAATCTATGCCGAGTTCGGCTTCATCGACGTGCTGATGAACAATGTCGGCCAGAGCGCGCGCGAGCGCGCATCCGAGTTCTATAAGTCGGACCCGGAAGTCTGGCGGTTCGTCATCGATGTTTCGCTGATGTCTACTTTGATCGCCTCGCGGCAGGTCGTCCCGTCGATGCGCGAAGCCGGCCGGGGCAAGATCGTCAACGTCGCGTCGAACGCAGGCATGGCCGGCGAGGTTGGCATCAGCGAATACGCCGCCGCCAAGATGGGCGTGATCGGCTTCACCCGGTCGCTCGCCCGTGAACTCGCGCCGTTCAAGGTCAACGTCAACGCGGTGTGCCCGGGCGTGACCAAGACGCGCGTCATCGACCGGATCTCGGAGGAATTCCTCGAGAAGATCCGCGCTTCGATCCCGCTCGGCTATTTTGCGGAACCCGAGGACATCGCGGCTGCGGCGGCATTCCTGGCAAGCGACGACAGCCGCTACATGACCGGACAGTCGGTCGTGGTCGATGGCGGAAGATGGATGATCTGACGCCCGTTTCGGACGCCAGCAGGACAGCAATCGAAGATATGAGGGTTACGGCAGGATGACTGGGATGCTCGAAAACAAGGTGGCGCTGGTCACCGGAGCCGGCCGCGGCATCGGGCGCGAAATCGCGCTGATGATGGCGAAGCATGGCGCGAAGGTCGTGGTCAACGATCCGGGCGTCTCGCTCGAGGGCAAGGACGAGACCGATGGTCCGGCCAACGAAGTCGTTCGCGACATCAAGGCGGCCGGCGGCGAAGCGGTGGCCGATTACGGCAGCGTCTCCGACTCGGCATCCGCCAAGGCGATGGTGACCCGCGCGGTCGACACGTTCGGCAAGATCGACATCGTCGTGAACAATGCAGGCATCCTGCGCGATGTCATTTTCCACAAGATGACCGAGGAAGACTGGGATTCGGTTATCAAGGTGCATCTCTACGGCAGCTTCTATGTCAGCCGTGCCGCAGCCGAGCATTTCCGCAAGCAGGAAAGTGGCGCCTTCGTCCACATGACCTCGACGTCGGGCCTCGTCGGCAATCCCGGTCAGGCCAACTATTCGGCGGCCAAGATGGGTATCATCGGCCTGTCCAAGTCACTGGCGCTGGACATGGCGAAGTTCAACGTGCGGTCGAACTGCATCGCGCCGTTTGCCTGGAGTCGCATGGTCGGCTCGATCCCCAACACGCCGGATCAGGAAGAGCGCCTGAAGGGCCTGCGGACGCTGACGCCGGACAAGATCGCGCCGGTCGCGACATTCCTCGCCAGCGACGACGCTAAGCCCGTCAACGGCCAGATCTTCGCCGTGCGCGGCAATGAGGTTTTCCTCATGAGCCAGCCGCGCCCGCTCCGCTCCGCGCACCGTTCCGAGGGCTGGACCCCGGAAACCCTGCGCGACCACATGATGCCGGCGCTGAAGTCGTCCTTCGTTCCGCTCGACATGTCGCGTGACGTGTTTTCGTGGACGCCAGTCTGACATGTCGCAGTATCGACGCTTCGACGAAGTTGCCGTGGGCGACGTCTTTCCGTCCGATCCGCTGGTCTTCCCGGTGGCGGAAGATGTTGTCGACCGGTTCCTCGACGCGACGGGCAATGATGGCTCCCTATACGCCGGCCTGGACGGGGCGAGACGCGCGCCGTCAATGATCGCGTCGGTCTATCTCATCGACCTGCTGATGGCGCGGCGCAGCCCTCCCGGGGGCATTCATGCCAAGCAGGTAATCCGCTTCCACCGCGCGATCAATGTCGGTGAGACGCTGTCGATCCAGGCCAAAGTGGTCGAAAAGTATGTCCGCAAGGACAGGCCCTATGTGGTCTCGGACTTCGAGGCGAAGGCCACGGACGGCTCGCTTGTCTCGACCGGGCGGGTGACCTCCATCTGGGGGAAGGACGAATGAACCTTCACGCCCCGAAGCCGGCTGCTGACGGCGTGGCGGTCGGCGACACGCTGCCCGTTCTGAAACGCACGGTAACGCAGGACATGATCGACGCCTACGCCTCGGCATCGGGTGATTTCAACCCGATCCATGTCGACCCGGAATATTCCCGCACAGGCCCGTTCGGACGGACGATCGCGCATGGCATGATGACGCTGGCCTTCGTCGCGCAGGTGCTGAACGAGTGGAGCGCCGGCGCGTTCGATGCATCGGGCGAGATCGATATCGCCTTCATCGGCCCCGTGTTCACGGGGGAAACAGTCGACGTATCGGGCGTCGTCGAGGATATTTTCGAGCGTGATAGCGGCCCTTGTGCACGCGTCAGGCTCATCTGTCGGGCAGGCGAGCGCCAGATTCTGGCCGGCCATGCGGTACAGCCCATCGAACAAAGGAACTCGTGATCATGGCGCGTGAAGCGGTCATCGTGGGCGTCGGCGACGTCCCCCTCAAGGACGGCAAGGTCGTTGGCGGCGGCTCGGTGCTGCAGGTGCAGGCGCGGGCCGCGAAGGCGGCGCTGGACGATGCGCGGATCCCGATGCGCGACGTTGACGGCCTTCTGGTCGCGGGCTTGTGGGGTGTGCCCGGACCGGGGCAACTGGCTTCGGTGACGCTCGGCGAATATCTGGGTATCTTTCCCCGCTTCGCCGACACCACCAACATTGGCGGTTCGGCCTTCGAGGCGCATGTGGCTCATGCGGCGATGGCGATCGAGAAGGGCTATTGCGATGTGGCGCTGATCGTCTACGGCTCGACCCAGAAGAGCGAGCGCAGCCGGACACTGGGCGGTCGCCCGTCGGTCCTGACCATGCAGTTCGAGAATGTCTGGGGCATTCCCCAGCCGGTCGGCGGTTATGCGATGGCGGCGCGTCGCCACATGCACGAGCACGGAACCACCGAAGAGCAACTGGCCGAGATCGCGGTAGCGACGCGCGCCTGGGCGCATATCAATCCGGCTGCCACGATGCGCGACCTCATCACCATCGACGACGTGATGAACTCGACGCGGATTTCCGATCCGCTGAAGCTGCTGGACTGCTGCCTTGTGACCGACGGCGCCGGCGCTATCGTCATGACGACGGCGGAGAATGCCAAGGCGCACGGCGCGAGGGCAACGCACATCCGAGGTTATGGCGAGGCGCACACGCACTGGTCGATCGGCGCGATGCCGGACCTGGCGCGGCTGACGGCAGCCGAGATGTCCAGCAAGACCGCCTTCGACATGGCCGGCATTTCGCGCGACGCAATCGACCTGGTCGAGTGCTACGATAGCTTCACCATCACCGTCCTGCTGACGATCGAGGCGCTTGGGTTCTGCAAGCGGGGCGAGGGCGGGCAGTTCGTGATGAACCAGCGCACCGCGCCGGGCGGCGACTTCCCGCTGAACACCAATGGCGGCGGCCTGTCCTATTGCCACCCGGGCATGTACGGCATCTTCCTGCTCGTCGAGGCCGTGCGGCAATTGCGCGGCGAGGCCGGCGACCGTCAGGTGAAGAACGTCAACACCGCGCTTGTACACGGCACGGGCGGCACGCTGTCGTCCGGCGCGACCGTCATCCTGGCGAACAGTTGAGGATATGCAGATGAGCGAAACGGCAACCTACGAGAAGCCGCAGCCGGTCATCGATCCCGGCACAAAACCGTTCTGGGACGCCGCGCGGGAACACCGGCTCTCCATTCCCCGCTGCCGGGAATGCGGCAAGCACCATTTCTACCCTCGCGAACTCTGTCCGCACTGCCATTCGGCGGACGTGGAATGGACCGATGTCAGCGGCAAGGGCGAGATCTATTCCTACACGATTGCGCGCAAGCCCGCCGGCCCGGTCTTCGCCGCCGACGTTCCCTACGTCATCGCGATGATCGCACTCGACGAAGGCCCGCGCATGCTGACCAACATCATCACCAAGGATGTCGAGAAGGTTGCGATTGGCGACCGGGTGACGGTGAAGTTCGACGATGTGACGCCGGAACTGACCTTGCCCAAGTTCACGCTCGACAAGGATTGAGATGAACGTCGCGCAGGTCCCTGAAGAGATCGTCCAGATCGGCGACAGCCTCATCCGCTTCGTCGACCAGGAGATCGCGCCGATCGAGGCCGCCAACAAGGCGCTGCTGGCCTCGGACCGGACGATCTACGACGAGAAGGGCCGATTCACGCCGGAAGTCGAGGCGCTGAAGCGCCAGGTGCGGATGAAATCGGCCGAATCCGGTTTCTACACCATGTTCGGTCCCGAGGAGCTTGGCGGCGGCGGGCTCGGCCCGGTGGCCGCGGTCTATCTCAACGGGCTCCTGTCGGCGCATTGCGGGCCGGGACGGACGCTGATCCATCCGGTGGTCATTCCGTCGCCCTTCACGAACGGACTGTCGCCGGTGCTGACCTTCCTCGACCCGTCGCCGCGCGATGGCTACCTGCCGCAATTGGCCAGCGGTGAAAAGACGCTGTGCTTCGGCCTGAGCGAGCCCGATGCCGGCTCCGATGTCTTCGGCATGAAGACAAAGGCCGTGCGCGACGGCGACGACTGGGTCATCAACGGGTCGAAGCAGTGGATCACCAACGGTCCCTATGCCGACTATGCAATGATCTTCGCGGTCACCGACCCGGAACTCGCCACTGCCCGCAAGGGTGGCATCACCGGCTTTTTCGTCGATACGCGCTGGGATGGTTTCAACGTCGTCTCGACCATTCCGATCATGGGTCAACTGGGCGCCGAAATCGGCATCCTGTCGTTCGACAGTTTGCGCGTCCCCGACAACCATCGGCTGGGTGAGGTCAACCAGGGGCTGAAGGTGGCCATGCGCGGCGTCAACACCGGGCGGCTTGGTCTCTCTGCCACCTGCATCGGCTTGGCGCGCTGGGCGCTGGTGCAGGCTGTCGAATACGCCAAGGTGCGCAGGACGTTCGGCAAACCGATCGGCGACCATCAGGCGGTGCAGATCCTGCTCGCCGAAAGCGCGACTGAGATCTATGCGGCAGAGACCATGCTGATGGACTGCGCCCTGAAACTGGAGCGCGGCGAGAAGGCGCTGGCCGAGACATCGATGGTCAAACTGCACTGCACTGAGGCGGCCAACCGGGTCTTCGACCGCTGCATCCAGGCGCATGGCGGCATGGGCCTGACCAATGAATTGCGGCTGGAGGCCGGCTACCGGTTTACGCGCTCGATGCGCATTCCCGACGGCACCAGCGAGATCCAGCGCCGCACCATCGCCCGCGATCTGCTCGCCAACGGCGTCAACTTCTGAGTTTGAATATGAAACATTCCCCGTCGCCCACCAGTCTCGACGCCCTGTTCCGGCCGCGCTCGGTCGCGATCCTCGGCGCATCCGACGACGCAACCCGCATTTCCGGCCGCCCGGTGCGCTACCTGATCGAGGGCGGCTTCAAGGGCGGCATCTATCCGGTCAACCCGAACCGCGAAACGGTGCAAGGGCTGAAGGCCTACAAGACGCTGGCCGACGTGCCGGAAGTGCCCGATGTCGCGCTGCTGGCGGTGCCTGCCGCTCTGACCGAGCAGGCAGTGCGCGAATGCGTCGAGAAGGGCGTCAAAGGCGCGGTGATCTTCTCGGCCGGCTATGCGGAGAGCGGCGAGGACGGCCTCGCGATGCAGGGCCGCATCACCGAGATCGCGCGCGCCGGCGGCCTGCGCCTGCTGGGGCCGAACTGCCTCGGCATCTTCAACCCGCAGATCGGCTTTTTCGGCACATTTACGCAGTCCCTCGACAAGGAAATGCCCGGGCCGGGTCCGCTCGGCATCATCAGCCAGTCAGGGGCCTACGGCTCCCACATCGCTTACCTGGCGCGCAAGCGCGGCATTGGCATCAACTACTGGATCACGACCGGCAACGAAGCCGATGTGGACGTGGCCGAGAGCCTCGAATGGATGGCCGGCCAGCCGGACATCAAGGTGATCATGGCCTATGTCGAAGGCGTGCGTGACGGCGAACGCTTCCGCCGCGCGCTGGAGTTGGCGCGGGAAAGCCGCAAGCCTATCGTGATGATGAAGGTCGGCCGCTCGGCCATCGGCGCGCAGGCCGCAAGCTCGCACACGGCCTCCCTCGCCGGTTCGGACGCCATCTACGACGCGCTGTTCCGGCAGTACGGAGTGCACCGCGCGACCACCACCGAGGAACAGATCGACGTCGCCTATGCCTGCGCGCGCGGTATCTTCCCAAAGGGCAACAAGCTCGGCGTCGTCACTTTGTCCGGTGGAGCTGGCGTGCTGATCTCCGACGCGGCGGAACGCAACGGGCTCGACGTGGCCCCGATGCCGGAAGGAGCCCAGAAGATCCTGAAGGAACTGCTGCCCTTCGCGACCGTGGTCAACCCGGTCGACACCACGGCGCAGGCGCTGAACGACATGAACCTTCTGGCGAAGAACATCGAGGTGATCCTCGAGCAGGGCGGTTACGATGCGCTGATCGGCTTCTTCTCAACGCTGCCGATGACCCGCACCTTGTCCGGTCCGCTGCGCAATGCGATCGCCAAGGGCTGCGAGAAATTCCCCGACCGGCTGATCGCGATGTCGATGATCGGCGATGCCGACGCGGTTGCCGCCTATGAGGCGAGCGGTTTCCTCGTGTTCGAGGATTCGGACCGCGCCGTCGCGGCGCTCGCCGCCTTGACCAAGTTCGCGCAGGCGTTCGACCGCGTCGGAACGGCCAAGCCGGTTGCCGCCGCAGCGCCGATCGGCGGAGCGGCGCTATCGGAACGAGCCGCCAAGCAGCTGCTCGCCAAGGCCGGGATACCCTTCCTCGACGAGCGCATTGCAACGGAAGCGGCCGCGGCTGGCGCGGCGGCAGATGCGATCGGCTATCCCGTGGTGCTGAAAATCGTTTCCCCGGACATCGAGCACAAGACGGAGATCGGCGGCGTGCTGGTCGGCGTTCCCGACCGCTCCGGCGCCGAGCAGGGCTTTGCAACGCTGATGCAGCTGGCAGCGCAGCATCGCCCGGATGCCCGAATCGAGGGCGTGCTTGTCGCGCCGATGGCCAAGAAGGGCGTGGAAGTCATCGTCGGCGTCAGCCGTGATCCGGTGTTTGGTCCGGCGGTGATGTTCGGTCTCGGCGGCGTGCATGTCGAAGTGCTGAAGGACGTAACGTTCCGCCTCGCGCCGTTCGACCGCTCCGAGGCGGTTCGGATGATCGACGAGATCCGCGGCCGGGCGCTGCTCTCCGGTGTGCGCGGGGCCGCGGCGTCGGATGTCGATGCGCTCGCCGACCTGCTGGTCAACATTTCCGAGTTCGCCGCCGCGCATCGCGACGACATCGAGACCATCGACCTCAATCCCGTGCTGGCTTGGCCGAAGGGCGATGGTGTCGTGGCGCTCGACGCGTTGGTCGTACCAAGGCAGGACTTGCAGTAGAGACGTTTTCGAACTAGCGTTAGAAAAATTTGATCCGGAGCGCAGGCTCCGACAGAAACTCTGGAGGACGCCATGACCGCCGACTATTCGGGCTACAAGTATTTCCTGTTCGAGCAGCAGGGCCGGACGATGACGGTGACGATGAACCGTCCCGACCAGCTCAACGCCATGACATGGGACATGCACGAGGAATCGTCGCGCGTCTTCTACGATCTTGGCATGGATCACTCGATCGACGTCGTCATCTTCACCGGCGCTGGCAAGGCATTCTCCGCCGGCGGCGACATCGTCGGCATGCGCCAGATGTACGAAGACACCGAGATGTTCGACCGCTCGATCAACGAGGCGAAGAAGGTCGTATTCGGCATTCTCGACTGCGACAAGATCATCATCGCCAAGGTCAATGGCGACGCAGTCGGCCTCGGCGCGACGATGGCGCTGTTCTGCGACATCATCATCGCCGCCGACCATGCGCGCTTCGGCGACCCCCATGTGCGCGTTGGTCTGGCTGCGGGTGACGGCGGCGCGGTGATCTGGCCGCAGGCGATCGGCTATGCCAAGGCCAAGGAATACCTGATGACCGGCGACCTGATCACGGCGCCGGACGCACAGGCCATGGGCCTGATCAACTATTCGGTGCCGGCGGCCGAGCTCGACGCCAAGGTGGACGCGATGGCCAAGAAGCTCGGTTCGGGCGCGATGAAGTCGATCAAATACACCAAGACTGCGATCAACATCGGCCTGAAGCAGCTTGCCCATACGATGATGGACACCTGCATGGCCTATGAGGCGCTGACCAACCGCAGCCAGGACCATCTCGAGGCGATCAACGCGTTCTCCGAGAAGCGCAAGCCGAAGTTCACCGGGCTCTGATCGCGCCCGTTTCCGCGGGGAGAGCGGGAGCGAAGCGAACTGACGGAAACACGGCGCGAGCCGGGAGGATCTGACATGGATTTCGGCGAACCCGACCACATCACCATGCTGCGCGAGAGCATCCGTCGCATGCTGGACCGCCATGCGACCAAGGAGATGATGGCGAAGTGGGACGAGGAGGACAAGGTTCCCCGCTCGCTCATGGGTCCCATCACCGAGCTCGGCGTTTGCGGCATGACGGTGCCGGAAGAATATGGCGGCTCCGGCCGCGATGTCCTTGGCACGATGGTCACGGTCGAAGAGTTGTCGCGCCGCTCGATGGTCATCGCCACGCTCTATCTGATGAACTCGTGCTACGGCTCGATGAACGTGCTGGCCTCGGGCAGCGAGGAGCAGAAGCAGCGCCTGCTGCCGAAGCTCGCCAATGGCGAGATCCTGTTTGCCTACGGTCTGTCCGAGCCGGACGTCGGTTCGGACCTCGCCAGCGTGAAGACGCGGGCAGAGCGGCGCGGCGACAAGGTGATCATCAATGGCTACAAACGCTGGTGCTCGGGCGCGGAAAGCGCGGATTACATCTACGCGCTGGTGCGTTCAGGCGAACCCGACGCGCGCTACAAGAACCTGTCGATCGTGCTGATCCCGCCGACCGCCAAGGGCGTGACGCTGACGCATATCCCTGCGCTCGGCGCGCGCGGGCTGAACACCAACGACGTGTCGCTCGACAATGTCGAAATCTCGATCGATGACGTGATTGGCGGCGAGGCCGGCTGGAACCAGGGCTGGTCGAAGCTGGCGGGTCCGGCGCTTGAGGTCGAGAAGCTCGAGGTTGCCGCGATGGCGCTGGGCATCGCCGCCCAGGCTGTGGACGACGCCTGGGAATATTCCCAGACGCGCAGCCAGTTCGGCAAGCGGATCTGCTCGCACCAGTCGATCCGGCACATGCTGGCCGACGTGCAGACCAAGCTCGCCTCGGCGCGGCTGATGCTCTACCGCGGCTGCTGGCTGGCCGACAACAACATGCCCTGCTCGGTCGAGACCTCGATGGCGAAAATGTATGTCTGCGAGACCGGGCTCGACATCGTCCTGACCTGCCAGAAGATCATGGGCGCCTATGGCTACGCCAAGGGCTTCGAGATGGAGCGGCATGTCCGCGATATGCTGCTGATGCCGATCATTGGCGGCTCGACCGCGATCCAGAAGAACAATATCGCCAACCGGATGGGCCTTCCAAAGGCCTGATACCGGTTTCGAACGGGAGGTTCGGAGATGATCGACACGCTGGGCGATATCCTGCGCAACAATGCGTACAAGTTTCCGGACGAGACGGCGTTCACCTATGTCGGCGGCGCATGCGTCACGTTCGGCCAGCATCATGCCCGCGCGCAGCGTCTGGCGTCAGCGATCTGGAAGGCCGGCATCCGCAAGCAGGACCGCGTATCGGTGCTGTCGCAGAACACGCCCGAGTTCATGGAAATCTATTCGGCCGGTGAACTTGCGGGCTACATCATCGCAACCGTCAACTGGCGCTTGGCCGCGCCCGAGATCAGCTACATCCTGACCGATTCGACGCCGCGCATCCTGTTCTTCGAAGCAATCTATGCCGACACGGTCGCCGGTCTGCGCGAGAAGATGCCGCATATCGAGACCTATGTCTGCTTCGGCGGCAAGGTCCCGGACTGGGCTCTGGACTACGAGACTTTCGTCGCGACCGGTGATGCTGAAGGCGCGCCGTCGCGGCCATCGCCGGACGACATCATGCACCTGATCTATACGTCCGGCACCACCGGCCGATCGAAGGGCGTTATGCGCACGCACAAGGGCGAGATTGCGGTTGCGCAGCTGATGGCGACCGAGCTCGGCCTGATTGTTTCCGACAGGCTGCAGCTGATGATGCCGGTGTTCCACGTCGGCTCGCGCTTTCTCCAGCTCGGCGCGCATCTGCGCGGCGCGAGCGTGGTGTGGCATCATCATTTCGACCCCGCCGAGATCGTCGAGATTCTCGAGAGCGAAAGGATTACAATGACGCATATGGCGCCGACGATGATCCAGGCGGTACTGAATGTGCCGGGCATCGACGACCGCGATCTCTCCTCGCTGCACACGATCTGCTACTCGGCAGCGCCGATGCCGGTGCCGCTCCTGAAGCGCGGGCTGAAGCTTTTGGGGCCGGTGTTCCTGCAGCTCTACGGCATGACCGAAGGGGGCGGGACCACGCTGCACAAGCGGCAGCACAAGCCGGACGGGACGCCGGATGCGGTGAAACTGCTGGGCTCGATCGGCCAGGCGGCGCCGAACGTAGACATCAAGATCGTCGATGATGAAGGCAACGAGATGCCGACCGGTCAGCCGGGCGAAATCCTGACGCGCACCGCGACACACATGGCTGGATACTGGAACAATTCCGCGGCGACCATTGGCGCGCTCAAGGGCGGCTGGTACCACACGGGCGACCTCGGCTATCTGGACGCGCAAGGGTTCCTCTATCTGGTCGACCGAAAGAAGGACATGATCATCTCCGGCGGCGAGAACATCTATTCCCGCGAGGTCGAAGAGGCATTATCGACACATCAATCGGTGATGGAAGTGGCGGTCATCGGCGTGAAGGATGAGTATTGGGGCGAGACGGTCAGGGCGATCGTCGTGTTCAATCCCGGCCATTCCGCGGGTGAGGACGAGCTGATCGACCACTGCAAGACCCAGATCGCCAGCTACAAGAAGCCGAAGTCGATCGTGTTCGTGGACGAGCTGCCAAAATTGCCGAGCGGCAAGATCAACAAGGTGACGCTGCGCCAGATGCACGGCGCGCCGTCAGTCAAGGCGAACTGAAGTGACAACCGAGACGCGCCCGCCGGTCACGCGCTTCCTCGCCGAGCGCGCATCTGCAATCCGCTTTGGGGATTTGCCGGAGACGGCCATCACCGTGGCGCGCCAGTGCATCCTTGACTGGTTTGGCGTGACGATCCCGGGAGCGGCGGAACCGGCGGTGCGGATCCTGTCCGAGGACCTGCTGTCCGACGGTGCGCGGCCGGTCGCTTCGCTTGCCGGCCTGCCGCAGCGCACGTCGGCGCTCAATGCGGCCATGATCAACGGCACTGCCTCGCATGCGCTCGATTTCGACGACGTCAACATGGCAATACTCGGCCACCCGACGGTCGCCATCCTGCCCGGCCTGCTGGCTCTGGCGGAGGAAACCGGCGCGTCGCAGGACGATGTGATCGCGGCCTTCGTCGCTGGATACGAGGTCGCGTGCCGCACGGGTGCGCTGATCAGCCCAAGCCATTATGGGCATGGCTTCCATGCCACATCGACGGTCGGCAGTGTCGGTGCGGCCGCCGCTTGCGCGCATCTGTTGAAGCTCGACGCAGAAACGTCAGCCATCGCTTACGGAATCGCTGCGACTGAGGCCTCCGGGCTGAAGGCGATGTTCGGCACGATGTGCAAGCCGCTGCATGCCGGGCTCGCCGCGCGCAACGGACTGCAGGCGGCGCGTCTGGCCAGCCGCGGCTTTTCCAGCCGTCCCGACGCGCTGGAATGCGCGCAGGGGCTGGCCGCGACGCAGAGCGTCGACTTCAATGCAGATGAGGCGATGAAGGACGCGCCGCTCGACCATCACATCGCCAACAACCTCTTCAAGTATCACGCCGCCTGTTACCTGACGCATGGCGCGATCGAGGCCGGAAAGACGTTGCGCGCGACGCACTCGGTCTCGTCCAATGCCATCAAGTCGATCGCGATCCAATCCGCGCCGGTGGCCGACCGTGTCTGCAACATCGCCAGGCCGGAGACCGGCCTGGAGGCGAAGTTCTCGCTCCGGCTGACGGTCGCCATGGCTTTGGCCGGTCGTGATACTTCGGGCATTGCCACCTACACCGACGACCTGACGCGGGAGCCCGAATTGGTGCGCCTGCGCGATCTGGCCGATGTCTCGTTCGAGGAAGGCTACGGCGAGGCTGAGGCCAAGGTGACGATTGTCACCGCCGACGGTCGCCGCTTTGACTCCATGCACGACGCCGGTCTCGCCGACCGCGATCTGGGGCGGCAGGGCCGCAAGCTCTCAGACAAATTCGACGCACTGGTCGAACCAGTGCTGGGGAAGCGCGCTCGCGACCTGCGCGATGCGCTGACCGGATTCGGCGGGGGCGGCACGACCACCGACATCATGAAACTGGCCGGGAGCGTCCAATGAGCAGTAAACTCGGCACAGCGATCGTCACGGGCGCCGCGCGCGGCATCGGCAAGGGCATTGTCGAGAAGCTGGCCGGCGAAGGCTACCACGTCGTCGCGCTCGACCGCCTGGCGGAGGTCCACGACGTTGCGGCCAGCCTCCGCGCGGCAGGCGCGAATGTCGACTCGGAGACGCTGGACATCCGCGACCGCGCAGCCATTGCGGCGATCATGGAAAAGTATGCGCCGATCGACGTGATCGTGAGCAACGCTGGCATCACCAGCACGCACAAGTTCGAGGACCTGACGGAAGAGCATTTCCGCGAGAATTTCGACATCAATACGGTTGGCACCTTCGTCGTCGCCCAGGAAGGCGCGCGGCGCATGCGCAATGGCGGGCGGATCGTCAACATCGCCTCGCGCTCCTTCGCCGGCGCGCCGCAGATGGCGCACTACGTCGCGTCGAAGACGGCGGTCGTCGGCCTGACCCGCGCCATGGCGATCGACCTTTCGCCGCGCGACATCCGGGTCAACGCAGTGGCGCCTGGCGTCGTCGACACCGAGATGCTGCACTACATGACGCCCGAGCGGCAGAAGGTGATGCTGTCGCTGCAACTGCTGGGGCGGATCGGCCAGCCGGAGGACATCGCCCGGGCTGTGTCCTTCCTCGCTTCCCCAGACAACCGCTACATCACTGGGCAGGTTCTTATCGTCGACGGCGGACGCTCGCTCGGCCAGGGACAATTGCCGCCGGAGGAATCGCCCTATGACTGAGCTGACCGAAGAACGCCGCATGATCCAGGAGTCGGCGCGCGAGTTTACGCGCAACCGGGTCCGACCGCTCGCCGACAAGCTCGATCCGATCAAGGGCGAAATGCCGCGCGAACTGATCGATGAGATGGCCGAGCTCGGCTATTTCGGCATCCTGATCCCGGAAGAATATGGCGGGCTGGGGCTGGGCGCGTTCGAATATTGCCTTGTGGCGGAGGAACTGGCGCGCGGCTGGATGAGCGTTGCGTCGATGATTGCGCGCGGCAACGCGCTGATCGGCTCGCTCAAGGCGATGACGCCAGCACAGCAGGCTGTCTATCTGCCACGCATGGCGCGCGGCGAGTTCCTCGGCGCCTTCTCATTGTCGGAGCCCGATGCGGGATCCGACGTCGCCAACATCTCCTGCCGTGCAAAGCGGGTCGGTGACGAATGGGAAATCACCGGCAACAAATACTGGTGCACCTTTGCCGACGGCGCGGATTTCATCATGGTCTTCGCCCGGACCGATCCGAAGGTGGACCCAAAGGCGCGGCACAAGGGCATCTCGGCGTTCATGGTGGAAAAGCCGCGCGGGGAACTGCCGCAAGGCGTGTCGGGCAATCCGATCCCGAAGATCGGCTATTTCGGCTGGACGACCTGGGAATTGGCGTTGGACGGTTGCCGGGTGCCGGCGGCGAACCTGATCGGCGAGGAGGGCCGCGGCTTCTATCTGGCAACGGCGGGACTGGAGACCGCGCGGGCGCACACGGCGGCGCGGTCGATCGGGCTGGCGCAGGCCGGACTCGACGACGCGATTGCGCATGCCAAGGAGCGCCGCCAGTTCGGCCAGGCGATCGGCTCCTTCCAGGCGATCCGTTTCAAGATCGCCTCGATGGCGACGGAGATCGAGGCCGCGCGATCGCTGATGTATACGGTCTGCGAGAAGATCGACCAGGGCGTGCGTTGCGACAAGGAAGCATCGATGGTGAAGCTGTTCGCCTCCGAAATGTCCGAGCGGGTGACCAGCGAGGCGCTGCAGATCTTCGGCGGCGGCGGCTACACCACGCTGAACCAGGTCGAGCGCCATTGGCGCGACGCGCGGCTGACCAAGATTTTCGAGGGAACGTCCGAGATCCAGATGCGCATCATCTCGGATCACATCCTGGGGCGCGACTAGAGCAAGTTTCAGTCGGATTGAAACGGAACGATTTGATCTAACTGAAACCTGCTCTAGACAGCACGGACCCGTGCGCCACGCGGCTTGTCCTTCTCGGCGGCGGCAATGACACCATCGCCGGCCAGCCCGTCGAGGACGACGGATGCGAATTCGCGCGCCACGTCGTCGATCGAACGGCCGCCGGGCTTGAACCATTCGACCGTCCAGTTCAGCGCGCCGAGGATGAAAAGCCGCGCCAGGGTGAGGTTGGCGCTGGTACGAAACTCCCCGCGCGATTGGGCGTCGGCGAGGATCTTCTGCCACATCGAGCCGTAGGAATCGCGCAGCCGCGTGTTTTTCTGGCGGATTGCCTCGGGCACCTGGCCGAAGACGCGGCGCGTCGCCAGCGTGTAGTCGCCGACCTCGATGATGGCGGTGAGGTGGGCGCGGATCGCCGCCTCAATCCGCTCGCGGCCCGTCGCGGTCTCTGGCAGCGCAGCAAGCGCTGCTTCCACCGTATCGGTCACCGCCTTGATGCCAATGTCCAGAACGGCGCTGATCAGGTCGTCCTTGGACTCGTAGTGATAGTAGATACTGCCGGCCTTAAGGTCCGCCTCGTCGGCGATCGCGCGCATCGTCGTGCCAGCATAGCCATAGTCCCGGAATATCTTGGCCGCAGCATCGAGAACGCGCTTTTGCGAGATCGCAGATTTGGGCAATTTCTTCGTCATACTGCCTGTCTCTCCCCGCAGCGGACACTGAACCACCTTACGATGCAAATCCTCTCGATGGAATGGTTTCGAACAGTTATACGGAAATACCATTTTTTCTAACTAGTGTTAGGTTTTGGATTGGTGTAGCGTAATCGACAGATCAGAAACTCCCGGGAGGAGCCTTTGGGATCGCTGGATATCGAGCGGCATGGCCGCGGCATTGTGCGGCTCGTCATGAACCATCAGGAGTCCGGCAACGGTCTCGGGGAGGCGTTTCGCGGCCTGCTGTTGCCGGCTTTCCAGGAGCTTTTCCAGGATGCGTCGTGCCGGGTGATCATCCTCACCTCCGCGCTGAAGAATTTTTCGGTCGGCGGCGACCTGTCGAAGATGGACACGCTGTCCGACCCCAAGGCCGGACGCGCACGGCTGATTTCGGCGCACAGGCTGGCGCGCGTACTGCTCGCTGCCGAGAAGCCGATGATTGCGGAAATACGTGGCCATGCGGTTGGCGCCGGCGCGGGACTGGCGCTGTTCTGCGACACGATCGTCATGGGCGAAGGCGCCTCGATCGGCTTTCCGTTCCCGAAGGTCGGCCTGGCCCCGGATTTCCTGATCGCGCACACCTTGCCGCAGCGGATCGGCCTCGCCAAGGCGCGGCAGGCGCTGCTGTATGCGCGCGCCTTTCGGGGCGCCGAAGCGCTGGCAATCGGCTTGGCCGATGAGGTCGTGCCAGACGCGGATGTCGCCGCCAAGGCGATGGAGCGCGCCCGCGAACTGGCAGAACTTCCGTCGCATTCGGCGGCGTTGACCAAGCGGATGCTGACGTTTTCGGATGATCCGGCTGCGGTGCTCGATTTCGAGGCGATGGCGCAGCCGCTGTGCTTTGCGAGCGACGATTTTCGTGAAGGGCTCGCCGCCTTCCGGGAAAAGCGCAAGCCGAACTTCGACCCGGACGTCGAATAGGCAGGTGGGGATGAGCGCGATGAAGATACCGCAGACCCTTGCCGACATGCTCGACAACAATGCGTGGAAATATCCCGACGAGACCGCCTTTGTCTGGGAGGACCGGCGCGTCACGCATGCGCAATTCCACATCCGTGTCTCGAAGCTCGCCAATGCGCTGCGCCGGCTTGGCCTGAAGCGGCAGGACCGTGTCGGCATTCTCAGCCAGAACAATCTCGAGTTCCAGGAGGTCTACGGCGCCTGCGAGATCTCCGGCTTTGTCTGCGCCACCGTCAACTGGCGGCTTGCCATCCCCGAGATGGTCTACATCATCAATGACGGCGCGCCGAAGGTGCTGGTCTTCGAGGCGGCCTATGCCGAGACCGTGCTGGCGATGAAGGATCAGTTGAAGACCGTCGAGCACTTTGTCTGCATCGGCGGCGGCGATTTCGGCGAGGACTACGACGCGTTCGTGGAGTCAGGCGATGCGTCGGGCGTCCCCTTTCGCCCGCTGGCGGATGACATTGCCTTCCTGATCTACACGTCAGGCACCACCGGCCGGCCAAAGGGCGTGATGCTGGGGCAGGGCGGCCAGGTGGCGGCGGCGGAGATTCTTGGCTCCGATCAACGCAACTCGCCGGCCGACCGGCTGCTGATCATGATGCCGCTGTTCCATATCGGCGCGAAGATCATCCAACTCGCGCAACACTGGCGCGCGGGAACCGTATACGTCCAGAAGGGCTTCGAGCCAAAGGCGATCCTGGAGTGCATCGAGCGCGAGAGGATCACGGTCACTCATATGGCCCCGACGATGGTCCAGACGCTGCTGGAATCGCCGGCGATCGAACAGGGCGCGGATCTGTCGAGCCTGCGCATGATTGTCTATGCGGCGGCGCCGATGCCGATCCCGGTGCTGAAGAAGGGCCTGAAGATGCTCGGCCCAGTGTTCCAGCACCAGTTTGGCCAGACCGAGGGCCTCGGCACGACGCTGCTGGCGCATCAGCACAGGCCGGACGGCACCGACCGCGACCGCGAGATCCTGACCTCGGTGGGCCAGGTGTCGCCGCGCGTCAATGTCCGCATCGTCGACGACAATGGCGACGACTTGGCCGTAGGCGAGGTGGGCGAAATCCTGCTGACAAGCCCGGCCGTCATGAAGGGCTACTGGAACAATACCGCGGCCACGATCGAGACGCTGCGCGACGGCTGGGTCCACACCGGCGATGTCGGCCGGCTGGACGCGGAAGGTTATCTCTACCTGGTCGACCGCAAGAAGGACATGATCATCTCCGGCGGCGAGAACATCTACTCCCGCGAGGTCGAGGAGGCTGTGGTCACCCACGACGCCGTTTCGGAAGTCGCCGTGATCGGCGTGCCGGACGAGAAATGGGGCGAGGCGGTGAAGGCGGTCGTGGTGTTGCGCTCTGGCATGAGCGCCACCGCGCAGGAGCTGATCGACCACTGCCGCACGCTGATCGCCAGCTACAAACGCCCGCGTCATGTCGAGTTCGTCGACGAGATCGTCAAGCTGCCAAGCGGCAAGATCGACAAGGTGCGACTGCGCAAGCTCTACGGCCAAGCCTGACAGCCAGCCGAAATTCACGGAGGAAACCCATGCTCGAACTGTTCTCGCTGAAGGGCAAGGTTGCCCTTGTCACCGGCGCTTCTCGCGGCCTTGGCAAGCCGATTGCCAAGGGCCTCGCCGCCGCCGGCGCGCATGTCGTGCTGGTCGCACGCGACCACGCGAAACTGGACGCGGTCAAAGCGGAGATCGAGACTGCTGGCGGCAAGGCAACTGTCCTTTCGCTCGACCTCGCCGACGAGGACGCGATCCGCGAGGGCGTGCGCCAGGTAGGCGCCGATCTCGGCCGGCTGGACATCTGCGTCAACAATGCCGGTATCATCAACTGGCAGCCTCTGCTCGACAGCGATGTCGAGGATTTCGACCGGATCATGGACACCAATGTCCGCGCCACCTTCGTGATGGCGCAGGAATGCGCGGCGCTGATGCGCGCCGGCGGCGAGGGCGGCCGGATCATCAACACCGGCTCGGTGCTGGGGCCGCTGGGCCGCGCCAAGCTGCACGCCTATTGCGGGTCGAAATCGGCGATCATCGGGCTCACCCGGGCGCTTGCCGCAGAGCTCGGCAAGGAGAACATCAACGTCAACTGCGTCTGCCCGGGCTACTTCCTCACAGAAATCAACGCCAGCCTGCAGTCGCGGCCGGGCTATGTGGACGCGATCAACGGCGTCACTCCGATGGAGCGCTGGGGGAACCCTGAAGAGATGGTCGGCACGATCGTCTATCTCTCGTCGAAAGCCTCGAGCTACGTGACCGGCCAGGTCATCATGGTCGACGGTGGCGTGTCGTCATCCTTCAAGTTCCAGCTGGCGGCGTGAGGAGCAACCCATGACAAAGCGTTTTTCACTTGCAGGACAGGTCGCTGTCGTCACCGGCGCGTCGCGCGGGCTCGGCTTCGAGATGGCCAAGGCGATTGCCGAATCCGGCGCGAAGGTGATCATGACCGCGCGCGGCAAGGAGCAGCTCGACGAGTCCGCCGAGAAGCTGCGCGCTGAGGGCCACGACGTCGGCGTCCGCGCCTTCGATCTCGCCGACGGCAAGGCCTGCGTCGAGACGATCCGCGAGATCGGCGCGACCGAGGGCCGGCTCGACATTCTCGTCAACAATGCCGGCATCAACGCATGGGAACCGGTGGCGCAGGCGACGACGGCCACCTGGGACCGCGTCATGGGCACCAATATGCGCGCGCCCTACCTGCTCTGCCGCGAGGCGGCCCGGATCATGGCCCCGCGCGGCTATGGCCGGATCGTCAATATCGGCTCGGCTCTGGCTGTCGTCGGCCGCGAGAATGTCACGGCTTATGTGGCCAGCAAACACGGCTTGGCGGGCATGACACGCGCCATGGCCGCGGAATTGGGTCCGAAAGGCATCACCGTCAACATGATGGCGCCGGGCTACTTCCTCACCGAGATCAACACCACCATTCTCGCCCGGCCGGGCTACGAGAAGGGCGTGTCGAGCCGCATTCCGCTCGGCCGCTGGGGCGATCCGGAAGAGGCCGGTGGCGTGGTCGCCTTCATGGTGTCGAAGGCGTCCGGATACATGAACGGCCACGTTCTGATGGTCGACGGCGGCCTGACCGAGACATTCGTGCTGCCGGTCGACGCGGCCTGAGGAGACGATGATGACGAAGCAAAAAGAAGTCGCGCTGGTGACCGGAGCCGGCCGCGGCATCGGGCTCGCGACGACGAAGCGCCTGCTGGAAGACGGGTTCCACGTCGTGATGGTGGACCTGGCCGACGAGCCTCTGGCGACGAATGCGGCGGCGCTGAAGTCGGCGAGCAATTCCGTCGAGCATCATGCGCTGTCGATCACCGATCGCGATGCGGTCCAGGCCCTGATTGCCTCGCTTCCCAGGCTTGACGTGCTGGTCAACAATGCGGCGGTCTTCTGGGACGGCAAGTTCGATGCCGTGACCGAGGACGATTTCCGCAAGATGTATGAGGTCAATGTCATCGGCGCGTTCATTATGGCGCAGGAGGCGGCCAAGGTAATGCAGCGCGGCGCCCGCATCGTCAACATCGCCTCCCGCGCCTATCTCGCGGGCTATGCGCATGCGCCCTACATCACTTCGAAGGCCGGCGTCGTCGGCCTGACCCGCGGCATGGCGATCGACCTCGCCGAGCGGGGCATCTTCGTCAACGCGATTGCGCCGGGCCTGATCGAGACCGACATGTTCCGTTCACTGCCCCCGGAGCGCCAGCAGGAGTTGATCGCCAAGCAGCCCACGAAGGAAGTCGGCCAGCCGGAAGACATCGCCAACGGTATTGCCTTCTTCGCCGACCCGCGCACCCGTAACCTCACCGGCCAGATCCTGACGCTCGACGGCGGCCGCTCGATGGGGATCTCGATTTACTGACCGCGCCAAGGGTCATTCATCGCTGAGACGTAAAAGCGGCGAGCATTACTGCTCGCCCCTTGCGCTTGGGAGGCGCTGTTCTGCGCGGTCAGGCCGCTTCGTCGGCGTCGACGCCGAGATAGAATTTCTGGATGTCCGAATTGGCCGAGAGTTCGTCCGTCGTGCCTTCGAGGACCGTGCGGCCGTTCTCGATGACGTAACCGTAGGAAGCGTATTTCAGCGCGATAATGGCATTCTGTTCGACCAGCAGCATCGACACGCCCTTCTCGCGGTTGATGCGCGCGATGATCTCGAAGATCTCCTTGACGATCAGCGGAGCGAGACCGAGCGATGGCTCGTCGAGCAGGATCATGTTGGGGTCTGCGACAAGCGCGCGGCCGATCGCCAGCATTTGTTGCTCGCCGCCGGAGAGGTAGCCCGAAGCCTGATGTCGGCGCTGCGACAGGATCGGGAAATAGGCGTAGACCTCGTCGAACGCGTCCTTGCGGTTGCGATGCTTGCGCTGCGCGAAGGTCGCGGCGATGAGGTTTTCCTCGACCGTCATCTCGGAAAAGACGTGGCGCCCTTCCCGGACGTGAAAGACGCCGCGCCGCACGATTGTGTGCGGCGCGAGCTTGAGCATGTCTTCCCCGCCGATTGTGATCGATCCGCGGGTGACGCGGCCGTTCTCGAGAGGCAGGAAGCCCGAGATCGCCTTTAGCGTTGTCGTCTTGCCGGCGCCATTGGCGCCGAGCAAAGTGACGATGCTACCATCGGGCACGGTGAGGCTCAGGCTCGACAGAGCCTGAATCACACTTTGATAGACGACCTCGAGGTCCCTGATTTCAAGTGCGGCCGCCATGGATCAGTTCACTTTCACCCAGTCGGTGATCGGCTCGGGATCGAACTTTCCAGCCTCGGTGTACTTGACAACCTGGCCGATGCCGGTCTGCTGTCCGCTGATGGTCACCGGCACGCCGATGATGCCGCCCGTATCCCAATCCTTGATCGACCGCATGGCGTTCGCAAGGTTGTCGCCATTGACCTCCTGTCCGGCGTCGATGACGATCTCTGTCGCCTTGGTGACCATCATGCCGGAGACCCATGCGTCGAGGAAGCCGAGGCGGACGTAGCCGCCCCAGCTCGGATCCTTCTTCTTCAGGATCTCGCCGATGAGCTGCATGGTTGGGCCAGCCGGCTTGTTGGTATCGTCGTTCCACACCCGGATGCCGACAAGTCCATTGGCGACGTCGGGCATCGCCGCGACCTTCACCCGTTCGGTCTGCCAGATGGTGCCGAGGAAGACCGTGTCCGTCATGCCATAGTCGCGCACGAGGCGGACGATTTCCGGCCACACGGCAAACGAATAGCCGTGATGGATGACGTGCGTCGGCGCAGCTTCGCGGATGGCGAGCGCGAACGCGCTGACGTCGGTTTCGGCGAACTTGGTCTGCTGCACCAGCACGACCTCGATGCCCTGTTCCTTGGCGAGTGCCACCGCGGCCTCGATGCCGTCACGGCCCATGCCGGTCGACGAATGAACGATGGCAAGCTTCGCCGGGTTAGATCCCGACGACGACTTCACATATTCGACCAGCATCTTGAGCTGGGCGCCGTAGGTCGCGCCCGGAACAAAGTGGTAGGGGTAGGCCTTCTCGTCGGCGAGTTCCGAGGCAAACGAGCCCGACATCATCAGGATCTTGTTGGTCGAGTTGTTCTCAGGGGACACGGCCTGGATCATGCCCGTCGAGTCGCCGAACATGAAGTCGACCCGGCCGGCGGCCAGCGCCTTCTTCAGGTTGGCCACCGCGACGTCGACCTTGAAGGTCGAGTCATTGACGGTCAGCGCGATCTTGCGGCCGCGAATGCCGCCATTGGCGTTGATCCAGTTTGCGTATTCGGTGAAGCCCTCTCCCTGGAACTTGCCACCCTCTGCGGCTGGTCCGGTCAGGTCGCAATGGATCGACCAGTTCAGATCCTCGGCCGCGTGAGCTTTCAGGATGTTGAACGATCCGACCGCGCCGATCGCGGCCGTCGCTCCCGCCGTCTTCAGGAATGTGCGTCTGCTAAACATTACTTCCTCCACGTTTGCGATCGGTTGGATCGCGGTTCAGTCGTGACGCGCCGGCCTTGCGGACGGCGGTCTGGTCTCACGCAGCGGTCCTTCCGCTTCGCGAGAATTTCTGCCGCGTGCGTTTCCACAGCTGTGCCAGCCCGCGCGGTTCAAGGATGAGGAACGCCACCATCAGCAGGCCGAAGATCGTTTCGCGCAGCGGCACGAGGATGGAGGCGATGTCGAATCCGAACGTGTCGCCGACGGCGAGACCTGCCTCGCGCAGCAGTTCGGGGACGAAGGTCATGAAGATGGCGCCGAGGATCGCGCCCTGGACGGAGCCCATGCCGCCGACGATCACCGCCGACAGGAAGAACACCGACAACAGCAGGCCGAACTGCTCGGGGTTCACGAACTGGTTGAAATAGGCGAGCAGCGCCCCGGCGATGCCGGCATAGAAGGATCCGAGCGCAAAGGCGGCCAGCTTGTATCGAACGATCTCGACGCCCAGCACCTGGGCTGTCAGATCGCGCTCACGGATGGCGATGAAAGCCCGGCCGACGCGGGACTTGATGACGTTGACGGCGAAGATGGTCAGGAAGACGACGGCGAACAGGATGAGATAGTAGATCCGGGTCTCGTTGTTGAGCGGATAGCCGAAGACGGTGGCCGGCAGCACGGTCAGCCCGACGTCGCCATTGGTCACCGACTGCCAGTGCACGAAGACAAAATGCAGGATGAACTGGGCGGCCAACGTAGCGATTACGAGATAAAGTCCGCGGATGCGAAGGGACGGCAGACCGAAGAAGATGCCGATCAGCGCCGCCGACACGCCCGCCAGCGGAATCGTGATCCAGAACGGCAGGCCCAGATGCATCTGGAGCAGCGCCACGGTGTAGGCGCCGACGCCGACGAAGGCCGCATGGCCGAGCGACAGCAAGCCCGTGTAGCCCATCATGATGTTGAGGCCGTGGGTGGCGATGATGTTGATGCCGAGCAGACCCGCGAAATAGATCCAGTAGCGCGGCGCGACGAGCGGAAGCGCGATCAGCACGAGGACGAGAAGCACCGTCCACATCCGGTTGCCGCCAATCGGCTTCGATGCACTCCGCGAAGTCATGGTGTCGGTGATCGCCATCAGATTCTCTCGATTTCCTTGGTGCCGAACAGGCCGGTGGGACGGACGAGCAGAACCAGCAGGCAGAGGATGTAGGGCGTGATCTCTCGGAACTCGGTCCCAAGCATCAGGCCGGTCACGGCCTCCAGCCAGCCGACGATGAACCCTGCGACCAAGACGCCGCCGATTGAATTCATGCCGCCGAGGATGACGACGGCCAAAACGTTCAGCGCGACGACGCCCAGATGTGGGGTGAGTGTATTGATGTTGGCCATCAGGATGCCGCTGATGCAGCCCGTGATCGCCGCGATGACCCAGGTGAAGGTGATGACGCGGCGGACGTCGATGCCCATCGAATACGCGGTGATCTGGCTGGCGGCGGCGGCGCGAAGCGCGACGCCTGCCCGCGAATAGCGCAGGAAAGCGATCAGGCCAACGACGATGACGACGGCGATGGCGAACGCTCGCGCCGTCTTGCCCGGGATGAAGACGCTGCCCAGCATGATCGGCGTGCGGGCCAGGATGGCGGGAATCTGCAGGTCATTCGGCCCCCAGACCATGCCGGCGACGCCGCGCATGATGGAGGCGACGCCGAACGTCACCATGACGATGGCGATGAACGGCCGGCCCATCATCGGCCTAAGCGCCAGGCGTTCGATCAGCAGGGCGATGACGATCGATCCGGCAAGCGCCACGACGACGCCCATGAACAGGCCCATCGAGAATGTCACGGCGGCCGTGTAGAACAGGTAGGCCGAGATCATCATCATCTCGCCCATGGCGAAATTGAACGTCTTCGATGACTTGAAGATCACGACGATGCCGAGCGCGATCAGGGCGTAGATACCGCCCGACGCGATGCCGACCGCGGAATATTCGAGAAAGAGTCTGAAGGGGCTCATGCGTGGTCCCTCATGCCGCCGCGCTTTGCGCGGGTTCGTCGCCGGCGCCGAGATAGGCCTTGATGACCTCGGGGTTGGCGCGCACCTGATCCGGCGTGCCGGACGCAATCGGCTTGCCAAAGGACAGGACCACGACATGGTCCGAGATGCCCATGACCATGCTCATGTCATGCTCGATCAAAAGGACCGTCGTCTGCCAGTTGTTGCGCACGTCGAGCACGAAGCGGCTCATCTCCCGCTTTTCCTCGCGGTTCATGCCGGCGACGGGCTCGTCGAGCAGCAGGATTTTCGGCTTCATGACCAGCGCGCGGGCAAGCTCCACCCGCTTCTGAAGGCCGTAGGCAAGGTCCTCGACGGGATCGTGCTGAACGTGGTCGAGCTCAAGAAGCCCGATGATGTCGCGCTGAATCTGGCGGTCGAGGTCGGCCTCTTCGCGGCGCGTGACGGGGAGTCTCAGGCCGGCCGAGATCAGTCCGCTCTTCAAGTTGGTGTGCGCTCCGAGCTTGATGTTGTCGAGGACGGTCATGCCGTGGAACAGCGCGATGTTCTGAAACGTGCGCGACATGCCGCGATAGGCGCGGGAATGTGGCTTGAGGTTGGAGACATCCTCGCCATCGAGCGACACCTTGCCGCTCTGTGGCCGGTAGAACCCGGAGATGACGTTGAAGAGGCTGGTCTTGCCGGCGCCATTCGGGCCGATCACCGCCGTGATCTTGCCGGCGTCCGCATGGACGCTGACGCCGGACAGCGCCTTCACGCCTCCGAATGCAAGCTGGATATTGTCGACGGTCAGCATTGTCAGGCGAAACCCCTGACCAAGGGCGCACGAAGGCGCGGCAAGTCTGTCCGTGTCATATGCTAGTCCTCCCTTAACCCTGGTTCGAAAAGCTCTCGTCCAGGGCATTTTCAAAACTCTAACACTTGTTCGAAAGTTTGTCATCAGCGTTTGAGAGATTCTCGTCCACGAGGGTAAGGCACTGAAAAACAAGGGTTATCCGTCACAGGGACGGCTCTGGCACGCGGCTGGCTCCACAAAGTGAGCTGTCCACATCGCCTCCGGGCGATGCACAGCGGGCTGGCATCGGGCGGGATTCTTCCGACCTGATTGGCGCCAACGCGAATTGGGGCTTTACGCGACAAAATTCTAACGGTAGTTAGATTATAGGGAAGAGATTTTGCCTGTCACAGCGATTCCGGGATTGCGCGGCGCGCCGCTCTGGACAATGTGCGATCGACAGGCGTTCCGCCGCGGGAGAGAGATGATGAAGCAGCCCAAACGCCTCCGCCGCTGCCAGCTTGCAGTACCTGGTTCGAGCGACAAGATGATGGCGAAGGCCGCCGCCATGGATGTCGATCACGTCTTCCTCGATCTCGAGGATGCGGTCGCGCCCGGAGCCAAGGTTCCGGCCCGGGGCCAGATCGTCAACGCGCTGAACACGCTCGACTTCGGCAAGTCGGTACGATGCGTGCGCATCAACGATCTCGACACGCACTATGCCTATGAGGACATCATCACTGTGGTGGAGGGCGCGGGCGCCAATCTCGATACGATCCTGGTCCCCAAGGTCAAGTCGGCCTGCGACGTCCGATTCGTCGACCGCCTGCTGACCCAGATCGAAGGCAAGCTTGGTTTGACGCGCCGCATCGGCATCGAGGTGCTGATCGAGGAGGCCGAGGCGATCATGCGGGTCGAGGAAATCGCTGGTGCTTCCGACAGGCTTGAGGCGCTGGTTTTCGGCATGGGCGACTATTCGGCGTCGCAGGGCATCGATCCGCGCGCCATCGCTGGCGATTCCGGCTATCCGGGCGATATCTGGCACTATGCCCGCTACAAGATGATCATCGCGGCGCGCACTTACGGGCTCGACCCGGTCGACGGGCCGTTCGTCAATTTCAAGGACGGCGACTGGTTCCGCACCGAATGCGTGCGGGCGCAGCAATTGGGCGCCGTCGGCAAATGGGCGATCCATCCGAGCCAGGTGGCGATTGCGCAGGAAGTGTTCTCACCGTCGCGGGCCGAGGTCGATCGCGCCTACAAGGCCGTCAACGCCTATCGCGAGGCGCAGGCGCAGGGCCTGGGTGCGATCCAGGTGGACGGCCAGATGGTCGACGTCGCGACGGTTCGGCTTGTCCAGCGCGTCATCGACCGCGCGGAGCAGGTCGGCATGAAGCCCTCGGCCGGACTCTGAGGCAGGCCATGACGAAATCGTCCACCGGAAACTTCTTCGAGGACTTCCGCCTCGGACAGGAGATCGTCCACGCCGTTCCGCGAACGATCACGACCGGCGATGTCTCGCTCTATTCGGCGCTCTACGGCATGCGGTTTCCGGTCCAGTCGTCCGACGCTTTCGCGCAGTCGGTCGGGTTGGCGCGGGCGCCGATCGACAATCTGCTGCTGTTCCATGTGATCTTCGGCAAGACGGTGCCCGATGTCTCGCTGAACGCGGTGGCCAATCTCGGCTATGCGGAATGCCGGTTGCTGCGGCCCGCCTATCCGGGCGACAGTTTCACCGCGCGTTCGACCGTGATCGGCCTGCGTGAAAACGCCAATGGCAAGACCGGCATCGTCTATGTCCGTTCGACCGGTTTCAACCAGGATGGCGAAGCTGTGCTGAGCTTTGTCCGCTGGGTCATGGTCAACAAGCGCGACACGTCCGCGCCGCCTCCCGAGCCAGTCGTGCCGGAGACCGCGGCCGAGTTGAAGGGCGACGAATTGGTCATTCCCGATGGCCTCGATTTCACCGGCTACGACCGCGCCCTGGCCGGCAGTCCGTATCTGTTCGACGATTACGCAGTCGGCGAGACGATCGACCACATCGACGGGATGACCATTGAAGAGGCCGAGCACCAGATCGCGACGCGGCTCTACCAGAACACCGCAAAAGGTCATTTCGACGGTCTGGCGCAGAAGTCGAGCCGCTTTGGCCGGCGCATCGTCTATGGCGGCCACGTCATTTCGCTGGCGCGCTCGCTGACGTTCAACGGGTTGGCCAATGCCGCGTTCGTAGTCGCGATCAATGGCGGGCGGCATGTCAGTCCGGCGGCCGGCGGCGATACGATCTACTGCTGGTCAGAAGTGGTGGCGAAGCACGCCTTCGCCAATCGCGCCGATGTCGGGGCTCTGCGCATCCGGACGATCGCCACCAAGGATTTGCCCTGCGCCGCGTTTCCACCGCCAAGCGGGGAGGTTGATGCGTCGATCCTGCTCGATCTCGACTATTGGGTGCTCGCGCCGCGCCGCGCCGGCTGACGGAACAGGCAGGACGCATGCTCGCGAAATCAGGCAAGGTCGAATTCATCTGGAACGAACCGCCAGAGGCCGGGACCGTTCGTGAAGTGGCGCCGGGCCTGCTGTGGGCGCGGTTGCCGTTGCCGTTCAGGTTGAACCACGTCAATGTCTGGCTGCTGGAGGAGGAAGACGGCTGGACGGTGATCGATACTGGCTGCGCCACGCCGGAAATTCTTGCCGTCTGGGAAAAGCTGCTTGCCGGTCCGATGGGTGGCAAGCCGGTGCGCCGGGTGATCGCGACGCATGGCCATGTCGACCATATCGGCCTATCCGGCTGGATGGTGTCGCGTTTTGATGCCGACTATGTCGGCACATTCGCGGAATGGATGTGGGCCAGAGTCAGCCACATGCACGACGTCCCCGGATCGAGCGCGACGCATCATTCCTATCTGGTGCGGCACGGCTTCGACGACGTTGTCGCCGACCAGTTGGTCAAGAGCCGTCACCGGTTCATCGACCTGTCTTCGCCGATTCCAGGCTGGATCACCGAGATCCGCGACGGTGAAACGGTTCGCTTCGGTGGTCGCGACTGGCGGGTCATCGTCACGCGCGGCCACGCCTTCGAGCACGCTTCGTTCTACGACGCGGAGGCCAACATCCTGATCGCGGGCGATCATCTGCTGCCGAAGATCTCGCCGGTTATCGCGGTCTACGAAATGATGCCGAAGGCCGATCCGCTGGGCGACTATCTCGCCTCGTTTCCACAGTTCGACCACATGCCGGCTGACGCGCTGGTGCTGCCATCGCATGGGTTGCCCTATCGCGGGATACACGTGCGGATCCAGGAACTGCAAGACCATCACAAGAACCGCCTCGACGCGACGGCGGAATTCCTGCGGACGCCGCGGACGGCGCTCGACCTGTCGCGGGCGATGTTTCCGCACATCGAGGGACCGGACAATATCGGCTTCGCGCTCGGCGAGACGCTGGCGCATGTGAATTATCTGCTCGACCGCGGCGTCGTTTCGCAGAGCCGCGACGAGAACGGCAAGGCAGTCTTCGTCACGCTAACGTAGGCGACGTCGGCGGTCATGTCTCGCTCGGCGCCTTGTTCTTGGCCACCGGAGCGCCGTCGGACACGAACACCGCGCTCGCCTCGCTGACGATTGAGACATGCGCCTTTGCAGCCGCTCCCGCGGCCAGGCCGTCGCCGCGCAGCACCGCGCTGACGATCTCGTCATGCTCGCTCCAGGATTTCGCCAGACGCCCCGCGAGGCGAAACTGCGCCCGGCGGAAGGGCGCGAGCCGGCTGCGGGTGGCGAGCGTCATCTCCTCGATGTGCTTGCTGTGCGCGCCCCGGTAGAGCAGGCCGTGGAAGGCCGTGTTGTAGGCCTCGTAGTCCGCTTCGGCTCCCGCCCGCACCAGCCGGGTGGAATCCTCGTGGCCGGTCTCCAGCGCACGCCGCTCGGCACGCGTCATCCGCTCGGCCGAGAGGCGGGCGCAGATCCCTTCCAGTTCTGCCATGCTCTCGAACATCGATGACAGATGGGCCGGCGTCACGACTGCGACGATCGCGCCCCGGTTCGGCCGTCGCTCGACCAGGCCCATGGCGCTGAGCTGCCGGAGCGCTTCGCGCACCGGAGTGCGTGACACCTCGTAGCGCTCGGCGAGCGAAATCTCGTCCAGCTTCTCGCCCGGCCGCAGCACGCCGGTGACGATGCGGTCAGCCACGGCGCGAACCATTTCGTCGACCGTGGTGCCGGATCGCTTCAGCTTCTGTCGTCGCGCGGTGGTCAAGCAATCTCCTTCTAAACGCCGGCCAAGCTCAGCCGAATCGTCGTCAAAGCGAGAAGAACTCGCCTGCAGGTCCGCACCATGCATAAATTATGTGCGTCAGGTCAAGATGAGTAAATCATAGGCGGAAAGTGCATACACATGCATAGTGATTGTGCATCGCACAACGAATTATGAGCAGGAAAACGTTGGAAAACAAGCGCGAAGAGTCTGGCACAGTGATTGCATGCACTTTGTTAACGGAAACGAATTCGCATGCCCACACCGAGCCAGGAGCCCAAAATGCTGAACCAGTTCACGCTTTCCCGTCGCAGATTTCTCCAGGCGTCCGCCGCCGGCGCCGCCTCGTCACTGTTGCCTTTCGGACCGGCTTTCGCCGCCGGCGCGACGATCGGCTTTATCTATGTCGGCCCCAAGGACGACTACGGCTACAACCAGGCCCACGCCGAAGGCGCAGCCGTGCTGAAGGCAATGGATGGCATCACCGTCATTGAGGAGGAGAACGTCCCCGAGACCGTCGACGTCCAGAAAACGATGGAATCGATGATCAACCTCGATGGCGCGAGTCTCATCTTCCCGACTTCCTTCGGCTATTTCGACCCGCACATGCTGGCCATGGCCGCCAAGTTCCCCGATGTGCAGTTCCGCCATTGCGGCGGCATGTGGACCGAGGGCAAGCACCCGACCAACACCGGCTCCTATTTCGGCTATATCGGCCAGGGCCAATACCTGAATGGCATCGCCGCCGGCCATGCGACCAAAACCAAGAAGATCGGCTTCGTCGCCGCCAAGCCGATCCCGCAGGTGCTGCTCAACATCAACTCGTTCCTGCTCGGCGCACGCTCGGTGGACCCGACGATCACCTGCCAGGTGATCTTCACCGGCGAGTGGTCGCTGGCGGTCAAGGAGGCGGAGGCCACCAACGCGCTGGTCGACCAGGGCGCGGACGTCATCACCTGCCATGTCGACAGCCCGAAGGTCGTGGTCGAGACGGCCGCCGGCCGCGGCGCGTTCGTCTGCGGCTACCACGCCAACCAGAGCCCGCTCGCGCCGGAGAAATACCTGACGGGCGCCGAGTGGAACTGGGCCAATGTCTACAAGATGTATGTCGAGAAGCTGGTTGCCGGCGAGGCGCTGCCGAACTTCACCCGCGGCGGCCTGGCTGACGGCTTCGTCAAGATGAGCCCGCTCGGGCCAGCCGTGCCGGAAGCGGGGAAGAAGCAGTTCGAGGCGACGCTGGCCGAAATCATGAAGGGCGGCTTCTCGGTGATCAAGGGACCGCTGAAGAGCAACAAGGGCGACGTCATCGCCGACGCCGGCAAGGCCTTCCCGGAGACCGCGCCCGAGCTCGAGAGCATGGACTATCTCGTCGAAGGCGTCGTCGGCTCGACCTCTTAGGCTTCGGCAATGAGGGAGGCGCGGAAACGCCGCCTCCCTCCTCAAGTCAGCATCCGCCATGTGGAGCTACCCATGACCGACATCGCCAGTCCGGCCGCCTTGCAACCGCCTGTCTCTTCGGCGGCGCTCGAATGGATCGCGCGGCGGGCGGAAGCTTTCGTCATTCCGATCGGCGCGCTGATCGTCGGCATGGCGCTGTTTTCGGTGTTCATCGCGTTGCTCGGCAAGTCGCCGTTGCAGCTGTTCGATCTGATGTGGCGCGGCGGTTTCGGTTCGTGGTTCTCGTTGCAGAACACGCTGTCGCGCGCAGCTCCCCTGCTGCTGGCCGCGCTCTGTGTCGCGTTGCCGGCGCGGCTCGGCCTCGTCGTCATCGGTGGGGAGGGCGCGATCGTGCTGGGCGGCGTCGGCGCCGCTGCGATGGCGGTGCTGGTGTCGGGCGCGCCGTCGGTTGTCGGCATTGTGCTGATGGGGCTGGCCGGCATGGCCGCGGGCGGGCTGTGGATCGGCATCGTCGGCGCGCTGCGGCACTACAGGGCCGTCAACGAAACGATCTCCTCGCTGCTCATGGCCTATATCGCCATCGCGCTGATGAACCATCTGGTCGAAGGTCCGCTGCGCGACCCGGCCTCGCTCAACAAGCCGTCGACGCCAACCATCGATCCGGCCTTCGTCGTCGGGCCAATCCCCGGCATGGACGTGCATTGGGGCCTCGTCGTCGGAATCATCGCCTGCGTGATTTCGTGGGTCCTGATCGAGAAGACCCGCTGGGGTTTTGCGGCCCGCATCGCTGGCGGCAATGTCCGCGCCGCGCAGGTGCAGGGCCTCGCCGTCGGCCCGCTGATCGTCGGGTTCTGCGCCCTGGCCGGCGCGTTCGCCGGTCTGGCGGGGATGCTTGAGGTCGCGGCCGTGCAGGGCAATGCCAACGGCTCGATCGCGGCGGGTTATGGCTACACCGGCATTCTCGTCGCCTTTCTCGCTCGCCACAATCCGCTGGCGATCATCCCGGTCGCGATCCTGCTTGGCGGCATCGACGCTTCGGGCGGCCTGCTGCAGCGGCGCATGGACCTGCCGGATGCGACGGTGCAGGTGCTGCAGGGCATGATCTTCATCGTCATTCTGTTCTCCGAGACCCTCTACGGCCGCTACAAGATCTTCAATCCCGACCTTTGGAAGAGGACCTGACCATGGAGAGCACCGATCTCGGCCTCTGGGGCGTTCCGCTTGCCATTCTCGGCGGAGCGATCCGCGTCTCGACGCCGTTCATCTTCGTGTCGCTTGGCGAAGCAATCACCGAGCGGTCGGGCCGCATCAATCTCGGCCTTGAAGGCATCCTCGTCTTCGGCGCTATGACGGCCTATGCCGTCGCCGTCCTGACCGGGTCGCCATGGCTGGGCGTCGTCGCGGCATCCGCCACCGGCGCTTTGTTCGGACTGTTCCACGGCTGGATCTGCAAGTTTCCCAAGGTCAACGATATCGCCATCGGTATCGCGCTGATGCTGTTCGGCTCGGGTCTCGCCTTCTTCTTCGGCAAGCCGTTCATCCAGCCATCCGCCCCCGACCTGCCGGCCATCCCGTTTGGCTGGTGGTCGAACTCGAGCCAGGTGCAGGCGGCGCTGAACGTCAACGTGCTCTTCCTGATTGGTGCCGCGCTGGCGGTCTTCCTGTGGTGGGCGTTCAAGGACACCCGCGCCGGGCTGATCCTGCGCGTCGTCGGCGACTCCTCGGATTCCGCCCGCGCCATGGGCCTCAATCCCAACACCGTCCGGCTGCTCGCCACCGCCGTCGGCGGCGCCTTGGCGGCGATCGGTGGCGCCTATCTGTCGCTCTATTATCCCGGAAGCTGGAGCGAAGGCGTCTCGTCCGGACAGGGCCTGATGGCGGTGGCGCTGGTGATCTTCGCGCGCTGGAACCCGCTCGGCTGCTTCGCTGCCGCACTGCTGTTCGGCGGCGCGGGTGCGCTGGGGCCCGCCCTGCAATCCGTCGGCGTCACGCAAGGCTACTACCTGTTCTACGCCGCCCCTTACATCCTGACGCTTCTGATCATGATCGCGACCTCGTCGCCCGGACGTTCGCTGGCCGGCGCGCCTGGCGAGCTGTCGATCACCAAATAGGAGACGGCGATGAACGCCCGAGCCGACATCACCCTGAATTACATCGACGCCGATCCGTATCCCTGGCCGTACAATGGCGATCTCCGACCCGACAACACGGCGCTGATCATCATCGACATGCAGACCGACTTCTGCGGCGAGGGTGGCTATGTCGACCACATGGGCTACGACCTGTCGCTGGTCCGTGCGCCGATCGGGCCGATCAAATCGGTGCTCTCCGCCATGCGTGCAAAGGGCAACACCGTTATCCATACTCGAGAAGGGCACAGGCCCGACCTCGCCGACCTGCCGCCCAACAAGCGCTGGCGGTCGCAGCGCATCGGCGCCGGCATCGGCGACAGCGGCCCGTGTGGTCGCATCCTGATCCGCGGCGAGCCGGGTTGGGACATCATCCCCGACCTCTATCCGATTGCCGGCGAGCCGATCATCGACAAGCCGGGCAAGGGCTCGTTCTGCGCCACGGACCTGGAACTGATCCTCAACCAGCGCGGCATCCGCAACATCGTGCTGACCGGCATCACCACCGATGTCTGCGTCCACACGACGATGCGCGAGGCGAACGACCGTGGGTTCGAATGCGTCATGCTGGAGGATTGCTGCGGCGCGACCGACTACGGCAACCACCTGGCCGCGATCAAGATGATCAAGATGCAGGGTGGCGTGTTTGGCGCGGTGTCGAATTCGAAGGCTTTCGTGGAGAAGCTGCCATGAGGATACCGCCGCTTCCAGAGCCCAGTCCGCACAAGGCGGTTGGCGTCGAGACCATCGGCATGACCATGCGCTTCGGCGGCTTCACGGCGCTGGACGACGTGTCGATCAAGGTGCCGGCCGGTTCGTTTCACGCGCTGCTGGGCGAAAACGGCGCCGGCAAGTCGACGCTCGTGAAATGTATGATGGGCTTCTACCATCCGACCGCAGGCCAGATCGCCGTCGACGGCAACGAAGTCGCGATCGCAAGCCCGAAGGATGCGGCGGCGCTGGGACTCGGCATGGTCTACCAGCATTTCACGCTCGTCCCGTCGCTGACCGGAGCGGAGAACCTCGTGATTTCGCGCGAGGACGTGCCGCGCGTCATTGACTGGCGCAAGGAGCGCGCCGAGCTTGCCAAATTCATGGAGACGATGCCCTTCAAGCTGCCGCTCAACGCGAAGGTGGCCGAGATGGCGGCCGGCGAGAAGCAGAAGCTGGAGATCATCAAGCAGCTCTATCTCGGCCGTTCCTTCCTCGTACTGGACGAACCGACCTCGGTGCTGACGCCGGGCGAGGCGCAGGAGGTCTTGGGCCTGGTGCGCGAGATGACCGTGCGGGGCGACCTGACCGTGCTGATGATCAGCCACAAATTCCACGAGGTGACAGCGTTCGCCGACGATTTCACCGTGCTGCGCAAGGGTAAGCAGACCGGCGCGGGCAAGGTCTCGGAGCATGACCGCAAGGCTATGGCCGCGATGATGATCGGCGACCAGCCGATCGCGACGCTCGATTCCAGGTTGCCCACGCCCGGTGATGCAAAGTCGATTCTCACGGTGAAGGCGCTCAGGGCTCCGGACCGGACCGGTCTCAAGACCATCAATATCGGTGAGCTCGGCGTAAAGGCGGGCGAGATCGTCGGCATCGCGGGCATTTCTGGCAACGGGCAGAAGGAATTTCTCGAAGTCCTGGCCGGCCAGCGCACGGCCGATGCCGGCAAGATCGCCGTCAAGGGTTCGCCCTACCGGTCGAGCCGCGTCGAGGCTCGCGAGTTGAACGTCCGTTTCATTCCGGAAGAGCCGCTGCGCAATGCCTGCGCGCCAAGGATGACCGTGGCCGAAAACATGTCCTTCCGCACCTTCGACCTCGACGCATCCGGCAAGCCGGTGAACTGGATCAGCAGCCGCGCGATCAGGACGTTTGCGGCGAAACTGGTCGAGCAGTTCAAGGTCAAGACCGCATCGCTCGCCTCGCCGATCCAGTCGCTGTCGGGCGGCAATGTCCAACGCGCGGTGCTGGCGCGGGAATTGACCGGCGAGGTCGATCTTCTGATTGTCTCCAACCCGTGTTTCGGGCTCGACTTCTCGGCCGTCGCCGAAATTCGCGCCCGCATCATGAAGGCGCGCAACGGCGGCGCGGCCGTGCTGTTGATGTCGGAGGACCTGGACGAACTGCTCGAACTGTCCGACCGCATCTTCGTCATGTCTGACGGCGCGCTGGTCTATGAGACCCCGATCGCAACCGCCAGCGTCCAGACCATCGGCGAACACATGGCAGGGCATCACTGATGGCGACGATTGCGGCGGAACCGTTTACCTTCACGTTCGACCCGAAGACGATTGCGCTGGTCGTCATCGACATGCAGCGCGACTTCGCCGAGCCTGGCGGCTTCGGCGCCAGCCTCGGCAACGACGTCAGCCGGGTGCAGGCGATCGTGCCCACGGTGAAGAAGCTGATCGAGGGGTTCCGCGCCGCCGGCCTGCCAGTCATACACACGATGGAATGTCACCGGCCGGACCTGTCCGACCTGCCGCCCGCCAAGCGCAACCGCGGCAATCCGACGATCCGCATCGGCGACGAGGGTCCGATGGGCCGGGTGCTGATCGCAGGGGAAGCCGGAACCGCCATCATCGACGAACTGGCGCCCATCGCGGGCGAAGTCGTCATCGAAAAGCCCGGCAAGGGCGCGTTCTACGCGACGAACCTCAGCGACGAGTTGCAGAAACTCGGCACGCGCCAACTGGTGTTCGCGGGCGTGACCACCGAAGTCTGCGTCCAGACGACGATGCGCGAGGCGAACGACCGCGGCTATGAGTGCCTGCTGGCGGAGGATGCGACCGAGAGCTACTTTCCGGAGTTCAAGGCGTCGGCCATCGCGATGATCCGCGCGCAAGGCGCGATCGTCGGCTGGACGACGCCGGTGGACCGGATTCTCGAGGGACTTGCGAATGCCTAACCTGAGCTTTGCCGGTCTCGCCTCTGGCGGCTGGCGCGATCTGGCGTTCGAGCATTTCCGCAAGGGCATCACGGTTCACTGGCTGCTGAAGGGCGGCCCCGTCGAGCCGTCGGTCGCCATCCTGAACTATCGCCCCGGCGCGCGTGTCCCGCACCACCGGCATATGGGGCTGGAGACGATCGTGGTGCTGGACGGCGTCCAGAGCGACGAGAACGGCGACTATCCGGTGGGCAGCGTCGTGCTCAATCCGGTCGGCACCGAGCATTCCGTCTGGACGAAAGACGGCTGCGTGGTCCTGATCCAGTGGGACCTGCCGGTGCTGATCCTGGGAGGGGAAAAATGAGCGAGTTGCGCTTCGACATTCCAAGCCTGCACGCGGCCTATGCAAGCGGCGCGAGCGCCGCCGACATGGTCGAGACGGTGTTCGCACGCATCGCGGTTGCCGACGATCCGGGCATCTTCATCCACCTGCCTAAGAAGGTCGACATTCTTGCGGCAGCCGAGGCGCTCGGGCCGTTCGATCCGGTCGCCAAGCCGCTCTGGGGCGTGCCATTCGCGGTGAAGGACAATATCGACGTGGCCGGCATGCCGACCACCGCGGCCTGCGCGGAATACGCCTACGTGCCGGAGCAGGACGCCACCGTCGTCGCGCTGCTCAGGGCCGCTGGCGCGATCGTCATCGGCAAGACCAATCTCGACCAGTTCGCCACCGGTCTCGTTGGCGTCAGGACGCCCTATCCGATCCCCCGCAATGCGATCGATCCGACGCTGGTGCCGGGCGGTTCGTCATCGGGGTCCGCAGTGGCGACGTCGCTCGGGATCGTCTCGTTCGCGCTCGGCACCGACACAGCAGGCTCCGGCCGTATCCCGGCGGGACTGAACAACCTCGTCGGCCTCAAGCCCAGCGTCGGTGCACTCTCGACCAAGGGGGTCGTGCCGGCGTGCCGGACTCTCGACTGCGTCTCGATCTTCGCCCTGACGGTGGACGACGCCTCGACTGTGTTCGGGGTGGTCGCCCGGAAGGACGACGCCGATCCCTACTCGCGTTCGTTTGCAAAATTCTCCACCGAACCAAGGCCACCATTTCTGACTGTCGGCGTCCCGGCCAAGGACGATCTGAAGTTCTTCGGCGACACGCAGATGCAGGAAGGCTTCGAGGCGTCGCTGGAGATGCTCGAGACACTTGGCTGCCGGCTGGTGGAAATTCCGTTCGGGGACTTCTACGCGACCGCCAACCTGCTTTACGAAGGCGCGTGGGTCGCCGAGCGCTATGCCGCAATCGAAGGCTTCATGAACGACAACGAGGCAGCGCTGCATCCGGTGACGCGGCAGATCATCGGCGGCGCGCGCAATCTTTCCGCAGCGGATGCCTTCCGCGGCTTTTATGCGCTGCAGGCCTACAAGACGAAGCTCGCGCCGGTCATCGCGTCGGTTGATCTGTTCTGCGTGCCGACGGCGCCGACGCACTACACCCTTGCCGCTGTGCTGGCCGATCCGGTCGTCACCAACAGCCGGCTCGGCACCTACACCAATTTCGTCAACCTGCTCGACATGTGCGGCATGGCCGTGCCGACCGGCAAGCGCGGCGACGGGCTGCCGATGAGCGTCACTCTGCTGGCGCCTGTCGGGGGCGACGGCTTGGTCGCGGCGCTGGCGCGCGACGTTCACGCGGCGAGCGGCATGGCCTTGGGCGCGAAAGGCTGGAAGGCTGCTCCAACCGGCCGTGCGATGAGCGAGGCTGCGTCCGACACGATCGAGATCGCGGTCGTCGGTGCGCATCTGTCGGGCATGCCGCTGAACGGACAACTGAAAGACCTGGGTGCGAAGTTCAAGAGGGTGGTGCGGACCACGCCGCACTACCGGCTTTACGCGCTGGCAGGACAAGCGGTGCCCAAGCCCGGCATGATCCGCGCCGAAACTGCGTCAGCGATCGAGGTCGAGGTGTGGGAACTCGCGGCCGATGCGTTCGGCCGGTTCGTCGCCGCGATCCCCGCGCCGCTGGGCATCGGCTCGGTCAGCCTGGAGGACGGAACGTCGGTGAAGGGGTTTCTGGTCGAACCGGCTGGCCTTGTCGGTTCGGTCGAGATTTCGTCTTTCGGCGGCTGGCGCCGCTATGTCGAGAGCCTGAAGAACGTCGCCTGAGCATCCTGGACAGCCGTTTCTGGCTGACTCTTGAGCCGACTCTGGCGGCTCGCGCAGGCATTTGCCTGATCCTTTGGCACTGCGAAGAAATGAGCCGGAAATCGTCGCCGCCTGGCTCGAATCCGCTTGACGGACAATTTTAGGCCTGCTTCAATTTTAGCACGACTAAAACATAAGCGGGGCAATCGTGCAGCAAGGCCTGGATGTCAGACCGGACGAAAAGGGTGAAGCCAGCCCGCTCGGTCAGCGACTCCGCAAGCGCCGCCAGACGCTTGGCCTGACCCTCAAGGAGGTGGCTGACGGCGCCGGCCTGTCGGTCGGATTCATCTCGCAGATCGAGCGCGGCATCACGACGCCATCGCTCTCGTCGCTTGCCTCGGTGTCGCGCATGCTGAAGGTGCATCTGAGCGAATTCCTGACGCAGCCGACGACCACCGCCTCGCCGGCGACCCGGCACGACCAGCGCCCGCATTTCGCGATTGGCGGCAATTCACTGGTTTATGAGAGGCTCTCGGCGTCGTTTCCCGGCAATGTGCTCCGCACGCTGATCATCCACGAGCCGCCCGGCTACCGGTCAGAGCCGATCTCGCATGACGGCGAGGAGATTTTCTACGTGCTGGAAGGCGGCATCACCGTCGAGGTGGGCTCCGAGACGCATATCCTCGAAGCCGGCGACTCGATCCATTTCCCGTCCACGCTCGTTCACTCGTCGTGGAACCACACCAATCGTCCGTCCACCATCCTCCACACCTGCACGATGGACGTCTTCGGCGATGCTGCCTCCGGCTCATTGCCGGAAGCGCCCGCCGTTCGCCGGATAAACGACCGGGAAATCCCGGCACTCACGCACAAGAAACAACAGGGGAACTGACATGAAAGATCACGTGAAACTGCTTTCCGCGGCGCTTCTCGCCGCGACGATGCTGACCTCGATCTCGGCGGCGACCGCCGAGACGGTGCTGCGACTGGACGAGGTTCCGGTCGGCGAACTCGATCCGGCCAAGGCCACCGACTTCGCTGACTCCGTGCTGATGTTCAACGTCTACGACACGCTTGTCCTGTCGAAGCAGGGCGGCCCTGGCGTCGTTCCGCATCTGGCCGAAAGCTGGACGGTCGACGGCAACGCCTACACGTTCAAGCTTCGCACGGACGTCAAGTTCCAGAGCGGCAATGCGTTGACCGCGGAAGACGTCGTCTTCTCGTTCGACCGCATGAAGGCTGTCGGACAGGGCTTCTCGTTCCTGTTCGCGGACGTCGAAAAGGTCGAGGCCGCGGACGCGAGCACCGTCACGTTCACGTTGAAGGGACCGTATTCGCCGTTCATCTCGGCGCTGCAGCGGCTGCCCATCGTCGACAAGAAGCTGGTGATGGCAAATCTCGGCGCGGGCGACGGCGACATGAAGGACTGGGGCCAGGCCTTCCTTGCGGCCAATGGCGGCGGTTCCGGCGCCTACAAGGTCGTGTCGCAGAATCCGCAACAGGAAACCGTTCTGGCGAAGAACCCCGACTACTTCCTCGGCGTGCCGGCCAAGGCCCCGGACACCGTGCGCTACCGCTATGGCCTGGAAGCCGCGACCGTTCGCACGCTGATCACCCAGGGCGAGCACGACATCTCGTCGCAATGGCTGCCGCCTGAAGTCCTTAAGGCGCTGGCCGCCGGTGGCGCGCAACTGCTGACGGAGAGCGGCGGCTCCGGCTTCTACATCAAGATGAACACGACAAAGGCGCCGCTCGACGATGTCGAATGCCGTCTCGCCCTGTCGAACGCTTTCGATTATGCCGGCGCCGTCAAGATGGTGGCCGTCACCGACGAGATCTCTCAGGCGAGCCCCGCGTCCGGCCCGCTGCCGGTCGGCATGCTCGGTTCCCTGCCAGCCGACAAGGCCTTCGTGCGCGATCTCGAGGCTGCGAAGAAGCATCTCGCGGCCTGCAAATACAAGCCCGAGGACTTCACGCTCGAGCTGTCATGGGTCGGCGAGGTTCCGATCGAAGAACGCTTCGCCCTGTTGATGCAGGCGAACTTTGCCGAGATCGGCATCAAGTCGGAAGTCAAGAAGATCCCTTGGGCGCTGTTCTCCGAACAGGTGACGAAGCCGGAAAACACGCCGCATATCAGTCAGGTCTACGTCAATGCGGTGACGGGCGATCCGGATACGCTGGTCTACAACATGTACCACTCATCGGCCGCCGGCACCTGGCAGTCGCCTGAACACCTGAAGGATCCCAAGGTCGACGAACTGCTCGACAAGGGCCGCACCGCAGTCGAGGACGCCGAGCGCGCCAAGATCTACGAGGAACTAGGCCAGCGGCTGCGCGAACTTGCCCCGACGATCGACGGCTACGACCAGAAGGCGGTCTATGCCGCGAGCAAGCGGGTCAGCGTTCCGGCGCTATCGGGCGATCCGGCCAAGGCGTTCAGCCTGGGTGGAATGGGCTTCACGTTCCGCCTGATGGAAATGACCGAATAGTCGGACTGAAACAGATGGCCGGCGGCTTGCCGCCGGCCGCTCGTCCACACCGCGCCAAAGGCACGTAAATGCCCCCTGTCGTCCGCCTCCTCGCGAAGCGGCTGGGAACCTCTTTGATCGTCTTGATCGGGGTTTCCATGCTGATCTTCACCATTGCCCGGGTCATTCCCGGCGATCCGGCGCGCATTGCGCTCGGACCGAACGCGACGCCCGAACAGGTGGAGGTGCTGCGCGAGCGCTTGCATCTGAACGATTCGCTGCCGGTTCAATACGGCTATTTCATCGCCGAACTCGCGCGGGGCGATCTCGGCGTGTCGCTCTACACCAATCGTCCGGTGACAACCGACATCGCCCAGTTTCTGCCGGCAACGCTGGAACTCATCATCGTCTCGGGCTTGATGATGGTGCTGATCGGCCTGCCGCTTGGTGTCCTGGCAGCGCGCTATCGCGGCACCTGGATCGACAATGCCATCCGGCTGATCTCGCTGCTCGGTGTTTCGGCGCCGAGTTTCGTCTGGGCAGTGATTCTGATGTTGCTGTTCGCCTTCTACCTGCCGCTCTTCCCCGTCGCCGGCCGCATCTCCGACAGCTACGCCATCCCCGCCGTGACCGGCTTCCTGATGATCGACACGCTGCTCGACGGCAACGTTCGCGCCTTCGGCAATGCCGCCTGGCACATTGTTCTCCCCGCCTTCGCGCTGGCGCTGGCCGGCATCGGCCAAGCTGCGCGGCTGACGCGCTCGAACATGGTCGAAACCTATGACAAGCCGTTCATCGAGATGGCGCAGTCCTACGGCTTTCCGGAAAAGCGCATCGCCAGCCGCTATGCGTTCCGCCCGTCGCTGATCCCGTCGCTGACCATCATCGGCCTCGATTTCGCGGCGATGCTGGGCAACGCCTTCCTGGTCGAGGCCGTGTTCGCCTGGCCCGGCCTGTCGCGCTACGGCGTGGCCGTTATCCTGCGCAAGGACCTGAACGCCATCGTCGGCACGGTGCTGATCATCTCGGCGCTGTTCCTGCTGGTCAATATCATTGTCGACCTGCTGATCGCCTGGATCAATCCGCGCATCCGCCATTCGCAAAGGGCGTCATGACCCGCACCTTCGCGATCCTGATCCGCAATCCGCTGTCGCTGCTCGGCCTGATCCTGGTCGGCGCGGTGGTTCTGTCGGCGGTGTTCGCAGATTTCATTGCGCCGTTTCCGGAACATCGGGGCGCGGTGGTCGACTTCGCAAACTTCAACCGGGCGCCGGAATGGCCCTACATCATGGGCACCGACCTTGTCGGCCGCGACCTGTTCTCGCGTATCATTTACGCCTACCGCATCTCGCTGCTGCTTGGAATCGTCGTGCTGCTCATCGCAGTGCCGATCGGCGTCGCGATCGGACTGGCCGCCGGCTATCTCGGCGGCTGGGCCGAATACATCCTGATGCGGATCACCGACGTGTTCCTGTCGATCCCGCCGCTGGTGTTGGCGATGTCGATGATGGGCCTGCTGGAGCCGACGCTGACCAATGGCATGATCGCGGTCACGGTCATGTGGTGGCCCTGGTACACGCGGCTCGTCTACAACCTGACGCGCGCCGAGAAGGAGGAGGGCTATGTGCTCGCCGCCGAGGTCATCGGTGCGTCGAAGCTGCACGTCATGTTCCGCGAGATCCTGCCGAACTGCGTGCCGTCAATCCTCACCAAGATGACGCTCGACATGGGTTTTGTCATCCTGATCGCCTCTTCGCTGTCGTTCCTCGGTCTGGGCGTCCAGCCGCCGACGCCCGACCTCGGCTCCATGGTCGCCGACGGCGCCAAATACCTGCCGGACGCGTGGTGGCTGACCGTGTTTCCGGGCCTCGCCATCCTGGTCGCGGTCTTCGGCTTCAACCTGCTCGGCGACGCGATGCGCGAGATCTTCGGAGCGGAGCAATGAGCGCGCCGACGCTCCGCATCCGCGACCTGAAGCTCGGCTTCCGCGGCTACGCCGGAACGGTCGACGTGTTGCACGGCATCTCGCTGCATATCGGCAAGGGCGAGCGGGTCGCGCTGGTCGGGGAGTCCGGTTCGGGCAAGTCGGTGACCGCGCGCATCGTGCTCGGCCTGCTTCAGTCGCTGAAAAGCTCGCGCATTTCGGGTCTCGTCGAGTTCGAGGGTCGCGATCTGGCGAAGCTCTCCGAACGCGATCGCCACGCCCTGCGCGGCACGAAAATGTCGATGATTTTCCAGGATCCGACGTCGTCGCTGAATCCGGTTTACCCGGTCCTGACGCAGTTCCACGAGGTGCTGAAGCGGGCGAAGCCGGCGATCACCAAGGCGGAAGCGCGGCGGTCGGCGGCGGCCGCGCTGGCTGGCGTCTCGATCGACGAGCCGGACCGTGTGCTCGACTCCTATTCGTTCCAGCTCTCCGGCGGCATGAACCAGCGGGTGATGATCGCCATGGCGCTTGCGAACGAGCCGTCGCTGCTGATCGCCGACGAACCGGGCACCGCGCTCGACGTGACGGTGCAGGCGCAGACGCTCGGCCTGATGCGCGAACTGGTCGAACAACACCACACCTCGGTGCTGTTCATCTCACACAATCTCGGCGTCGTGCGCGAGTTCGCCGACCGCGTCTACGTCATCTACAAGGGCCGCATCGTCGAGCACGGCACGGCCGCCGGACTGTTCGCCAATCCGCAGCATCCATACACACGCGCGCTTCTCGCCGCCGTGCCGCGCATCACCGGCGGCGGCATTCCCGAGATCGAGGAGGCATCGGCCGATTTCCTGGCGCCGACGGTGGTGCATCAGGGCTGCGGCGAACCGGAGGGCGTGGCATGACCCACCCACTCCTGTCGCTTCGCCACGTTTCGAAAGTCTTCCGCTCCGGTGGGCGCGAAGTGCGCGCGGTCGACGACGTGTCCTTTGACGTGCAAGAGGGCGAGTGCCTGGCGATTGTCGGCGAGAGCGGCTCGGGCAAGTCGACCATCGCCAACATGATCCTCGGCATCTATCCGCAGACGCTGGGCGAAATCTCATACAAGGGCAGCGCGCTGCCCGCCCGCCGCGACCTGGCGCATCGCCGCGCCATCCAGCTGGTGCAGCAGAACCCGCTGTCGTCGCTGAATCCGAAGCGCTCGGTTGGTGCGTCGCTGCGGCTGGCGCTCGACGTGCACGGCATCGGCGACAAGGCAGGCCGTGCAGAGCGGACGGGACAATTGCTGGAGGAAGTCGGCCTCCCTGCCGACTACCGCAAGCGCTCGCCCTCGTCGCTCTCCGGTGGCCAGCGCCAACGCGTGGCGATCGCACGCGCACTTGCCTGCCAGTCCGACATCGTCGTGCTCGACGAGCCGACCTCGGCGCTCGACGTGCTGGTGCAGGCCCGCGTGCTGAAGCTGCTGAACGATCTCAGAGCCTCGCGGGGCCTGACCTACGTCTTCATCACGCACGACCTGTCGGTCGTGCGCAACATCGCCGACCGCGTCGCCGTCTTCGAGAAGGGCAAGCTCGTCGAGCTTGGCCAGACCGATGCGATCTTCACTGACCCGCAACACGACTACACGCGCCGTCTCATCGGCGCGGTTCCGGTCGTCAGCGCTGAGGAAGCGGCGTTGCGCGACCAGCTTATGGAGAGGAAGAATGCAAGTGCCTGACTATACGGATTTCACCCGCGCCATCGCCAAAGACGCGTCCTCGAACGCCGCCTTCGATGCACTGTGCGCGATGACCAAGGAGATCGTCGGCGTCAAGCTGTTCACAGTGATGACCCGCGACGGCAAGCTCGGCCACGCACAGCGCATCTATTCCAACATGCCCGAGGCCTACCCGGTCTCCGGCACAAAGCCCGCGAACGAAACCGACTGGTCGCGGCAGGTGATTGTCGAGAAACGGACCTTCGTCGCCAACGACATCGATGCCATCGCCGACGTCTTCTACGACTACGAACTGATAAAGTCGCTCGGCTGCGAGAGCGTCATCAATGTGCCAATCGTCGTCGGCGGCGACGTTCTGGGCACGATCAACTGCCTGCATGAGGCAGGCTTCTACACCGAGGAACGCGTCGAAGCCGCCGAGGCGCTGAAGCTTCCGGGCGCGCTGTGCCTGCTCCTCAACGAACGCAATTCCAAAGCCGGAGACGAGTGATGTCGACGAAAACCATCCGTGTCGCGACCGATGTCGGCGGCACTTTCACCGACCTGGTCTGCTTCGAGACCGACCACGCAACCGGCGAATCCCGCATCATCACGGCAAAGTCCGACACCACGCCTCCGAACTTCGAGGAAGGCGTGCTGAACGTGCTCGACAAGGGCGGCGTCGACCCCAAGACGGTCGATTTCCTCGCCCATGGCACGACGGTCGTCATCAACGCGCTGACCGAGCGCAAGGGCGTCAAGGTCGGGCTGATCACCACCGAGGGCTTTCGCGACACGCTGGAGATCGCGCGCGGCAACCGGCCGGATTTCTTCAACCTTCACTATGAGAAGCCAAAGCCATTCGTGCCGCGCTACCTGCGCCGGGAGCTACCCGGCCGCGTCTCCTACAAGGGCGTCGAGCTGAAGCCGCTGGACCTCTCCAGCCTGCCGGCGATCCTCGACGATTTCAGGGCCGACGGCGTCAAGGCGATCGCGATCTGCTTCCTGCATTCCTACGCCAACACCAGCCATGAGCAGGCGGCGATCGCCGAGGTTGCGCGGTTGTGGCCCGAGGTCTCAGTCGTCTCCTCGCACCAGATCACCCGCGAATGGCGCGAATATGAGCGCACCAACACGGCGGTGCTGTCGGCCTATGTCCAGCCGATCGCCCAGCGCTACCTGTCGCGGTTGAACGAAGGCCTCGCGGCCAAGGGCTTCAAGGGCAGCCCCTACATCATGCAGTCGAACTGCGGCGTCGATTCGCTGGAATCCGTCCAGAAGATCCCGATCACGATGGTCGAATCCGGCCCGGCTTCGGGCTTCTGGGGCGCGGCGGAACTGGGCAAGTTGATCGGCGAGCCGAACGTGCTGGCGCTCGACATCGGTGGGACGACGGCCAAGTGCTCGCTGATCGAGGACGGGCAGGTCAAGATCATGACCGACTACTGGATCGAGCGGGACCGGACGTCTGCCGGCTATCCGATCATGGTTCCCGTGGTCGACCTGGTCGAGATCGGCAATGGCGGCGGCTCGATCGCCTGGGTCGACGATTTCGGCAAGCTGCATGTCGGCCCGCAATCGGCCGGCGCAATGCCCGGTCCCGCCGCCTATGGCCGCGGCGGCACGAAGGCGACGACCACCGATGCCAACCTCTGGCTCGGCCGCATCAACAAGGACTACTTCTGCGGCGGCGACATCGAGGCCGACATGGGCTCGGCCAAGTCGGCGATTGCCGACGTCGGAGCGAAGCTTGGCGTCGATGCCGACGAGGCGGCGCGCGGCATCATCCGCATCGCCAACAACAACATGGTCAACGCGCTGAAGCTCGTGTCGCTCAACCGCGGCCACGACCCGCGCGACTTCACGCTGGTCGCCTTCGGCGGTGGTGGTGCGATGCATGGCGTGGCGCTCGCGGCCGAGCTTGGGGTCAAGAAGGTCGTCGTGCCGGCCGGCGCGTCGGTGTTCTCGGCCTGGGGCATGATGATGTCCGACCTGCGCCGCGACTACTTCGTCACCCGTCTCGCCGACCTGAAGCCGGGCTCGGCCGCGGGCATCGAGGCGCTGTTCGACGAGACCGAGACGCTGGCGCGCAGCCAGTTCGAGGCCGAAGGCGTCGACCCGGCCAAGGTGACGTTCCTGCGCTACGGAAAGTTCCGCTACCAGAACCAGGAGCACACGACCGAAGTGCTGCTGGCCGGCAAGGCCGTATCAGACGCCAACCTGGCCGAGATCGAGACGGCGTTCCACGAGACCTATGAGCGCGAATACACCTACCGGCTGGACGCGCCGGTGGAGATGGTGGGCATCCACCTCGTCGCCTCGACCGAGGTCGGCAAGCTGACCATGAAGAAGCGCGAGGCAACCGGAGCGAAGGCCGAAATCGCTCTCAAGGGCCGCCGCGATGTCGACTATGCGCTGGAAGGCGTCCAATCCGCCGCGATCTATGACGGCACCAAGCTCGAGCCCGGCATGACATTCGCCGGACCCGCGATCGTCGAGGATCCAGGCACCACGACCGTCGTCCACCCCGGCAACAGGGTCGAGATCGACGGCTACGGCAACATCATCATCCATCTGGCGGCGTGAGGAGAACCGGCATGACCACGGCAATCAACGATCCGATCACGCTCGAAATCATCCAGAACTCGCTGCAGGCGACCGCCGACGAGATGTTCGCCGCGATGAAGAAGACCGCGATGAGCTCGATCATCTACGAGGTGCTCGACATGGGCACCGGCATCCTCGACGGGCGCGGGCGTCTCGCCTCGTCCGGCGCCGGCATCCCCGCCTTCATCGGCGTGCTCGACAAGGCGGTGCAGGTGCTGGTGAAGAAGTTCGACAAGCCGGGCGAGATCGAGCCGGGTGACGTCTTCATCACAAACGACCCTTACTACGGCGGCGTGACGCACCTGAACGATCTCGTCGTCGCGATGCCGGTCTTCGTCGAGGGCCGGCTGATCGCCTGGACGGCGAACATCGCGCACAATTCCGATGTCGGCGGCAAATATCCGGGCTCGCTGTCAGCCGACGCGACCGAGATCTTCCAGGAAGGCCTGCGCCTGCCCGCGATCAAGATGATCTCGAAAGGCGATCCGATCCGGTCGGTCTTCGACATCATCAAGGTCAATTCGCGCATGCCGGACTACATCGAAGGCGACGTCTGGGCGGCGATCGCCTCGGTGCGCATCGGCGCGAAGCGGCTGTCTGATCTTGCCTCAAAATACGGCGTGACGACGTTCGAGAACGCGATGGAATCGTTCATGGAGTTCGGCGAGAAGGTCTCCATCCGCGAACTCGCCAAGCTGCCGCACGGCACGTTCGAGCTGACCGAGGAGCAGGATGACGGGCGGTTCTACAACGCCAAGATCACCATCTCCGACACCGAGTTCATCGTCGATCTGCGTGACAACCCGGAACAGGACGTCGGCCCGACCAACACCAGCCGCGACGGCGTGATGGTCTGCGCGCAGATGATCTTCAAATCGCTGACCGATCCCTATTCGCCGGCCAACGAAGGCTCATTCCGCCCGATCAAGCTACTGACCACCGAAGGCACGGTGTTTCACGCCAAGGAGCCGGCGCCGCTCGGCTTCTATTTCGAGACGGAAGTGCGGGTTTACGACCTGCTGTGGCGCTGCCTCGCGCCGCACGTGCCGGAGCGGCTGGCCGCGGGGCACTTCTCTTCGATCGCCGGCACGTTCATCGGTGGCATCCATCCGGACACCGACCGGCAATACACGATCATCGAGCCGCAGATCGGCGGCTGGGGGGCGTCGCGCGGCCGCGACGGCAACAGCGGCATCTTCTCCGGCTTCCATGGCGAGACCTACAATTGCCCGGCCGAAATCTCCGAAGCCCGCAATGGCCTGTTCGTCGACAGGATGGAACTGAACACCTCGCCGGGCGGGGAGGGCGAGTTCACCGGCGGCCACGGCATCCGGATGGATTATCGCATTCGCCGCGACGGATCGTTCCTGACCGCCGGCTACACCCGCTCGCGCATCCTGCCCTGGGGTCTGGACGGCGGCAATGAAGGTTCGCCAAACTATGTCGAGGTGCGCCGCACCACCGGCGAGGTCGAGAAATACGCATTTGCCTCCGGCGTCACCGTCAACACCGACGACGTGATCCGCATCATCACCGGAGCCGGCGGCGGCCTTGGCGATCCGAAGAGCCGCGACCGCAAGGCGATCGAGGACGACATCCGCAACGGCTTCATCACCAAGGAGCGCGCGGCGGACGTCCACGGAGCTTGAGTGCTTAGGGGCGAAACCTGGAAGGAGACGGCCATGCAAGTGACAAAACCTCTGAAGATCATGTTCCTCAATCCGGTCTCGGCGACGGGAAATTACGACCCGATCTTCGCCGACATGGCGCGCAAGCATAAGCTCCCGAACACCGAGGTGCACATCGCCTCGCTGCCGCCAAGCGAAGGCAACTTCACCCATATCGAGTTCCGCGCCTATGAGGCGATGGTGACGCGCGGCATCATCCGCGCGACGCGGCAGGCCGCGCGCGAAGGCTTCGATGCGCTCGCCATCGGCTGCTTCTACGACACGGCGTTGCACGATGCCCGCGAGGTCTCGGGCGACATGATCGTCACCGCGCCCTGCGTTGCCTCCTGCGAGATCGCGGCCAGCATCTCGAACCGTTTCGGCATCATCGTCGGCCGGCGCAAATGGGTGCACCAGATGCACGGGACCGTGCGCGAACTCGGTCACGAGCATCGGCTGTCGGGGTTCTATCATGTCGAGATGGGCGTGACCGAGTTCCAACGCGACCATGATGAGACCGGAAGGCGGCTGATCGCCGCCGGTCGCAAGGCAGTGGAAGAAGATTTCGCCGAGGCGCTGATCCTCGGCTGCACGCTGGAAGTCGGCTTCTACAAGGATGTCGAAAAGGCCGTCGGCGTGCCGGTGATCGATCCGTCGATCGCAGCGCTCAAGCGCGCCGAGTATGCCGCGATCCTGAAGCAGCAATGCGGCTGGGGACCAAGCCGAAAATGGTCGAGCGAGTCCCCGACGGAAGAGGAAATGGCGCTGTTCGGCGGCTTTGACGAAGGCGAGGCCTTTGGCAGCCGCATGATCGTCCCGGCGGAAGGATCGGAGCCGCAGCGGCGGGCAGCATAGGCGGCTCAACCGACGCGCTGGCAGATTTCGGGGCAGCGCCAGCGCAACTGCCCTCCCGCCGCGGCCGCAGAGATGGCCGGGCGGGAGGGACTTGAAATGCATGGATCGAGGAAGGAAAAGACATGGTCGATACACCGAAGCGCCTGGGACAACTGCGCGAGACGATGCGGGCCACAGGAGCGGATCTCGTGGCGATCGGGCCGGGCTCGCATATGGACTGGCTGCTGGGCTTCCACCCGCATCCGGACGAGCGGCCGTGCCTGCTGCTGATAGCCCTTGAAGCGGAGACCTTCCTCATGCCGGTGCTGAACGCCGAAGGCACGCGCGAGTCGACCGATATCACCTTCCACACATGGTCGGACGAGATCGGCCCCGATGCAGCACTTGTCGAGGCGCTGGCCGCGATCGGCGCTGCTGACGCGAAGAAGGTGGTGCTCGACGAGACCATGCGCGCCGACTTTGCCCTGCTGGTGCTGGGCGCGATTCCGGGTGCTGCGCATGCCTTCACCGCCGACACGATCGGTGCGCTCCGGATGCGCAAGGATGAGAGCGAGTTCGCCAAGCTGAAGATGAACTCCGACATCGCCGACCGCGCCATGCAGAAGGCGATGTCGATCGCCCGGCCCGGCATGACCGAGCGCGAGCTTGCCGCCGAAATCCGCGCGCATTTCCAGTCGGAAGGCGCGACGCCTGCCTTCTGGATCGTCGGCGGCGGCGGCAATGGCGCGTTCCCGCATCACCAGGCGGGCGACCGGCCGCTGCAGGAGGGCGACGCCGTCGTGGTCGACATCGGCGGCCGCAAGGGCGGCTTCCCGAGCGACATCACCCGCATGATGGCCATAGGCCATCCGCCGGAGGGCTATGGCCAGATCCACGGCATCGTCGAGCACGCGGTGCAGGCGGCCTTGAAGGCTGCCCGGCCGGGCGTGATGGCGAAGGACGTCGACGCGGCGGCCCGCAAGGTGATCTCCGACGCCGGCTATGGCGAGTATTTCGTCCACCGCACCGGCCACGGGCTGGGGATCGACGGCCACGAGCCGCCCTACATCACCGCCACCGCCGAGACGATCCTGGAGGAGGGCATGGTGTTTTCGATCGAGCCTGGCATATACATCCCCGGCCGCTTCGGCATCCGGCTGGAAGAGATCGTCATCCTGCGCGAGGACGGGCCGGAGATTTTCTCCACGCTGCCGCGCGACCTCGTCGTCATCCCGGTCTGACCATGCCCCGCGCCTGGCACATCCACGACTATTCCGGCTACCAGAGCCTGCGCCTCGAAGAGGAATCGCTCGAGGAGCCGGGCGCGGGCGAGGTGCGGCTACGGGTCGAAGCCTTCGCGCTGAACTGGGGTGATATGGACCTGATGAAGGACAACTACTCCTTCAGCTTCCCAAAGTTTCCGGCGCGGGTTGGCATCGAGGCGGCCGGAATCATTGACGCCGTAGGGCCGGGCGTGGCCGACCTCAAGCTCGGCGACCGGGTGTCGACGCTGCCCTATTTCTACGACAACCGCGGCGCCAGCACCGAGTCCATGGAGATCGACGCGCGCTATGTCGCAAAGGTGCCGCCGAACCTCACCGCCGTCGAGTGCGCTTCGATCTGGATGCAGTATCTGACCGCCTATTTTCCGCTGGCGGAAATTTCAAAGGTCGGACCCGGCAGCGATGTGCTTGTCACCGCCGCGACCAGCACCGCAGGCGCGGCGGCGCTGGAAATCGGCCGGCTGCGCGGCGCGACGATGATCGGCACGACGCGTTTCGCCGAGAACGAAGCCTATCTGCGCCAGATGGGCGCGGACCATGTCATCGTGCCCGGCGCAGGCAACCTTGCGGACCAGATCCATGCAGTCACAGGCGGGAAAGGCATCGATATGGCTTTCGATCCGGTTGGCGGTGGCCTGATCGCGCAATATGCGCCGGCCCTGGCGAGGAACGGACGCATCTATTTCTATGGCACGCTCGACACCGTGTGGCCGCCGCTTCCCTTCGTCGACATGTTTCAGAAGAACGCAGTGTTCCACCCGTACTCGCTGTTCAACTATGTCGAGGATCCGCAGATGTGCGAGCGAGGCAAGTCGTTCGTCTACGACATGCTGGCGGCAGGGCGGCTGAAGCCCTCGATCGACCGGGTCTATCCGATGGAGAAATACATCGAGGCGTTCGATTATCTGAGCCAGCCGCGCCAGACGCACGGCAAGGTCGTCATCGAGACCGGGCTCTGAAGGAAAGGCAAGACCATGGCAGTAGATCCGATCACCGCGTCGGTCATCCAGGCGGGGCTCGTGGCAGCCGCTGACGAGATGTTCGCGGTTCTGAGGAAGACCGCGATGAGTCCGATCATCTACGAGGTGCTGGACGTCGGCACGGGCGTGATGGATCGGTATGGCCATCTGGTCAGCTCGGGCGCGGGCATACCGAGCTTCATCGGCATGCTCGACAAGGCGGTGTATCGCATCATCGAGATCTACGGGTTGGACAACATCCGCGACGGCGATTGCTACATCACCAACGATCCCGCCTACGGTGGGGTCACCCATCTCAACGACGTCATTGTGGCGCAGCCGGTCTTCGTCGAAGGCTCCTGTGTCGCATGGGCGGCTTCGGTCGGTCACTGGAACGATGTCGGCGGCATGACGCCGGGCTCCATGGCGGTCAACGTCACCGAAGTGTTCCAGGAAGGCCTGCGCCTGCCGGCGGTGAAGCTATTCGAGAACGGTCAGCCTATCCGCTCTGTGTTCGACATCATCATGGTCAATTCCCGTCTGCCGGAATTCGTCGAAGGCGATCTCTGGTCGCAGGTCGCGGCCGGCCGAAAGGCTGAGCAGCGCATCAAGCAGCTGATCGCGACCTATGGCGCGGACGCCTACCAGGAGTCCATCGACGCGCTGTTCGTCGAAGGCGAGCAACGCGCCCGGGCCGGCCTTGCGGCCCTGCCGAAGGGCACGTTCGAGGTTGAGGAGGAGCAGGACGACGGCGCGGTCTGGCATGCGACCATCACCATCACCGATGAAAAATTCTCGGTCGACCTGCGCGGCAACCCGCAGCAGCGTGCCGCGCCCTACAACACCGCGCGGGACGGCGCGGTGATCGTATGCCAGACGCTGTTCAAAGGGCTCACCGATCCGACGCTGTTCGCCAATTCGGGTTCGTTCCGGCCGCTTGAAGTCCTCACCGAGCCCGGAACGATCTTCGACGTTCAGGGGAATGCCCCGCACGGCTATTATTTCGAGACGCGTATGCGGCTTTACGACATGCTCTGCCGACGGATGGCAGAGCTGCAACCCGAGAAGATGCCGGCCGGTCATTTCGCCTCGATCTGCGGCACCGTGCTGGCTGGGCTGCATCCCGACACCGGTCGTCGCTATACAATGGTCGAGCCGCAGATGGGCGGCTGGGGCGCCACCGCCACGCGGGACGGGCTCGACGCCATGTATTCCACAGGCCACGGCGACACGTTCAACTGTCCGGTCGAAATCTGCGAAGCGCGCTATGGCATCGATGTTGGCTATCGGCAACTGAACGATCTCACCGACAACACCAGCCTGCACAAGGGCGGCCGCGGCCTTACGGCATCGCTGCATCCACGTTCGAAAGCGGTGCTTTCGGCCGGCTACAGCCGCAATCGCGTTCCGGTCTGGGGTTCGGCCGGCGGCGCCAATGGCGACACCAATGGCATTTCCGTGGTCAGGGAGGACGGCAGCCGCGAGGACTACTCGTTCGTCAGCGGTTGCGTCATCATGCCCGGCGACAGCATCCTGATCCACACCGCCAATGGCGGCGGCTGGGGCGCGGCGTAACCATCAGAACAGTTGCGTTCCGGAGCCGCAAGCCATAGTCAGGACGAAACCGAACAAAGGAAACGTCATGGCGCGCCCACCGAACTACGATCAGGAACGCAAGGAACGCGATCGCCAGAAGGCGGCGAAGAAGGCAGAGAAGGTCGCGGAAAAGCAGGCAGCCAAGGCCGCCCGCGACAGGCTGAAATCGCCCGAGGATGCCAGCTCCGACGCGACGGAGCAGGACTGATATCTGAAACGACGCCTCAATCCCCGGAGACCTGACCGGTTTTCGGGGGAGGCGGCGTCTCCGCTATGCCGGCTGCTTGTCGCTGACCAGCACGTCGACTTCGCGCACTGCCGCGACGAAGGTGCGGCGCGCGTTCATGGCCGGCTTGTCGCCGGACAGCGCGTCATGGCACGCCTGAAGAGCGGCGCGGTGCTTGGGGCTGCGCTTGCCGGGCCAGGCTCCCATCAGGAAATCCGAAGCTTCCTTGACCGTTCTGACGAGTTGCTGAGACCCGGCAGCGGCGGACTTTACCGTGACGGGGATATCGAACCTATTGTTTTCCATTGGGCGCTCTTACGCCAAGCAAGGGCAATAAGCGAGCCGCAAAAGCGTCTGGCGATCTGGGGAGCGCTAATGGACCGGGCTCGACGCCAGCCAGGCGAGAAAAGTGGACTCGGTTAGCGGGCGGCTCATGTAGTAGCCTTGGCCCTGCTCGCAGCCCCATCCCGACAGCATGTTGTAGATGTCGCGGCTCTCGATTCCCTCCGCCACGACGTGGTAGTCAAGTGCATGGGCCATATCGATGATCGAACGCACCAGGAGCTGGTTCCTGCGCCCGCTTTCCAGCGGCCGGATGAATGACTGGTCGATCTTGAGATATTTCGCCGGGAGAAGCCCGAGATAGCTCATGTTTGAGTAGCCGCTGCCGAAGTCGTCAATGGCGATATCAAAACCCTTGTCGCGCAGGCGGCCAAGCTGATCCAGCATCAGGCTCGGGTTGGCGGCCAGCGTGCCTTCGGTGAACTCAAGCTCGAACAAGGCCGGATCGACCCCGGCTGTCTCGGTCTCCCACAACAGCAGGTCGACGAAGTCTGGCTCCTCGAGATTCTTCGGTGAGATGTTGACCGAGACGCGGGTGCCGGAATGCTCCCTCTGCCACGCGGATACCGCCGCAGCTGCCGTTCGAATGACATATTCAGTCACGCGGGTGATCAGGGCGGTGGATTCGGCCAAAGTGACGAACTCCGCCGGCGGCACGTTGCCCATGTCAGGATGCGCCCAGCGGATCAGGGCCTCGGCGCCGATGCATGCGCCCCGTTTCATGCATATGCGCGGTTGGTAGTGAAGTGAGAGTTGGTCTTTCGCGGCCAAAGCGCTTGGTAGGTCGGTGAGTATACGGAAGGCGCGGCGGTGTGCTTCGTCCGAGTTCTTGTCGTACCAGGCCCAGCCATCGAAGCTGCGCCGGCTGTCCTGGGCCGCGGCAAGCGTCGAGCGCAACAGCTCCGACGGCGTAGAGGCTCCGTCGTCGAGCGGGGAGACGCCGACGCCGACCTTGCTGTTGATCGGAATATCAAGGCAACGGATAGGCTCCCTGAACCGAGCAACGATCTCCTGGACGATCGGCGGGGGCTCAGCAAATGTCGATCCCTCTGTGAGGAAGGCGAAGGTCAGGACGCTGACATGATAGAGCCGCACGTGGTCGGGAAGCATTGCAGACAGGCGCGTTGCGCCCTCTCGCAGGAAATCTTCGGAGTAAGCGTGGCCCAGCGCACGCAGGATCTCGTTGAAATGCCGCGCGTCCGCGAGAGTGACAAGGACAAGATGGGAGTTGCCGCTTGCCTGAGATTGGGTCGGAAAATCTTCGAGGAATTGGACGCGGTTCGGCAATCGTGTGACATGGTCTACCCGACCGAGAGCAGCCGCGTTCTCGCTGACCAACGCCTCCAGTCGTGCGAGAGCGTCGACGGTCGAACCGTCGATTTCTTTTGGGGGAGAGATGTCGGTGTCCATGACGCTGCCAATGAAAGTGCTTTGTCTGCAAAGTACAGGCCGGTCCTGAAGGACCGATTAATCCGGGAAATTGCCAGCGTGAAACCGGATCACGTTTTCGCGCGTATAGAGAGGACGATCTCTCCAGGATGAACTCGGTGGCCGCTTCGCGATACGCATTCACACTGATTGCCTTGCTTGTCCTGGCGGCCTGTTCGCCGCTGGGGGTCTACAATTCCCTCGTCCCCAAGGATGCCGGCGTAACGGTCGCCGCGTCCGGCGTCGCCTACGGAAGCGATCCGCGTCAGAAACTTGACGTCTATCGGCCTGAAGGCGCATCGCGAGGTGTCGTCGTCTTCATCTATGGTGGTTCGTGGAGCAGCGGTGCGCGGGGCGACTATTCCTTCGTTGGCAATGCCTTTGCAGCGCAAGGCTACACGACGGTCATTCCGGACTACCGTCTCGTCCCCCAGGTGCGTTACCCTGCCTTCATCGAGGACACGGCCAAGGCGGTCGCCTGGGCCTACCGCAACGCAGCCACTTTCGGCAGCGATCCGGGACGTCTGTTCGTGGCTGGCCACTCGGCCGGCGCCTATAACGCGATGATGGTCGCTCTGGCGCCGGAATTCCTGCGCGCCGAAGGTCTGTCTCCGCGCATCCTTCGCGGCGTTGCGGGCCTGTCCGGTCCCTACGATTTCTTACCGCTTGACGTCCGATCCACGAGAGACGCGTTCGGAGCCGCTTCCGATCTCGCATCGACGCAGCCGGTCAACCGCGTCGCTCCGGGCCGAGGCGTCGACGCGATCTTTCTAGGGCATGGAGAGGCCGATACCCTGGTCTTTCCACGCAACAGCAGGCTCCTGGCGGAACGCCTCCGCCGTGCCGGCAAAACCGCCGAGACCAGATTCTATGTCGGCGTGGACCATCCCGGCACATTGCTTGCGATCGCCAGGAACAGACGGGACGAGACACCCGTACTAGCCGATGTGATCGATTTCTTCGATCGCCATTAGTTGTCAGCGGCTCCAGGCCCTGGCGACGTCGGCCCTCAGTTCCCTGCTGTCGGCCGCCCGCCAGCCCGATGAATCGCCCTTCAGATACAGGACGGCCTGCAGGCGGCTTCCCGGCCTGGTCGCAGCCTCGGCGAGATGGTCCGGAAAGATCGTCGGCCGGCCATAGAACGTTCGGCTCGGGAGCCCCAGTTCTGGCGCGACGTGGTCGATCAGCTCGGTGCAAAACAGTCGCGTATTCTCCGAGCTGTTGAAACTGAAATCGAATGGCGTGCCGAGGTGCTCGAGGAGCGCCAGCGTGGTCCGGAGCCGGCATTGCCGCCCCGCGAACTCTGGCCGCAGGACCAGCAGCCGATCCGTGTTCATGATCGATGCAGGCGTCGACAAATGCACGCCGCGGGCGTCGGCTTCGATCATTGTCTTGCCACCGCGGATCGCGACGCGGTGCACGTTTGCCGCTTCGTCCCGCCAGACACCCAACCGCTGCAACCCCCGGTCCGGGCCGAGATAGACGACCGCGTGGCTGAAGAGTCCTGGGATGTTGTTGGAGGACAGCGATCCGCCGTTCCTGACGAGAATGATGTCGAGGGGCGACAGGACCGATATCATGCGCACGAACGCGCCGTTCTGTGAGCTGAGATAGCCGCGTCGCCAGGAGACGCGCGCCATGATTCGGCCTGTGACGGGAGCAGTCGGCTCAATCATGGCGACAAACCATCGTGGATATCGCTCGCCATCGGCACAGCACCTGTCTGGCGACCTGGCGGGCGGGTCCACATCTGCCATATGCATGCAGCCGGACACGACCAGAAGCATCAGTCCCGCAACGAAGCGCACAGCAACGAAGCGCAAAGCAAAGTCGATCATGTCCGCCCCCCAACGGATGCCGCAGCCGTCCGACTCGGCTACCGCGCCATCAGGATCGGCAGCGGCGCATCTTCCAGCAGCGACCGTGTGACGCCGCCAAACATGCGCTGACGCAGGCGGGAATGGCCGTAGGCGCCCATCACCAGCAGGTCGGCGGAGACGTCGCTGGCATGCCGGGTCAGCACAGCTTCAGCCGCGAGGCCAAGGCTCGGCAGGCGATCGACCGTCACCGTGAAGCCCTTGCGCGCAAGGTAGGCCGCGATGTCGGCGCCGGGCTCGTCGCCACTGCCGAAGCTGGACGCTTCCGGGTCGACCATTGCGACGCGGATCTCCTCGACTCCGGACAGCGCGGCCATCGCCGCGCGTGCCGCCTTCGCAGCTTCGTAGGTTGAGTTCCACGCCAGCACCACGCGCTTGGGCGACAGGCTTGCCGTGGCGTTGCGCGGCACGATCAGGACCGGCGCCCCGGATTCGAACAGCGCGGCGTCGACGACTGTGGAGCCGATCACAGGATCCGCTCGGAGGTCCGCGCCAAGGACCACCACGTCCGCATAGCGACCCCGAGCGCCGACGTCGCTGGCGATGCGGCTCAGTTCGACACATGTGCCGACCACGTCTCCGGCGATATCGGCGGCGGCCAGTTGCTGCTCGATATGCTCCACCCGCTTCGCCAGCGCCTCTTCTTCCGCCTGCCGGGTCTCCAGCCAGACAGTGGCGAGCGTTCCGGCCGAGGCGATGTCGGCGACCGGCATGCCGGGAGCGACCCCAATTGCCATGACGGACAGGTGCGCGCTTGCCGACTGGGCGGCGGCGATCGCGGCGGCGAGGTCCCGATCAGGGCTGTGGTTTACGATGCTCAGTATGGTCTGTCCGGACATGATGTGTCTCCAATTTCGCGCCGGCGCGTGCGGCGTAACTTCCACATCATTGCCGGCGGGCGGCGTTTTGCATTGTCATGGATCAAATCGTCGCGGCGAACGTTTCGCCGACAGGGCGTTGCGCATTTCACTGCGAGAGGATCGACGCTATGGTGTGGGGCGCGACGCGCTCCGGGAGAGCTTCGATGTTCGGACAGAAAAAGGAAGACATGCGGGTTGCCGACTATGTCCTTGGACTCATGGACGCGGAAGAGTCGGCCTATTTCGAGCGCGAAATGCGCGAGGATCGGATGCTCGCACGCCGGGTGGCCGACTGGCGCGACCGCGTCAAGCAGATCGACGAGAGCGAGCCGAGTACGCCTCACGAAGAAATGCGCCGCAGGATCGAGGCTCAACTGAGGGGGCGCGGCGACAACATCTTGTTGCATCCCGCTGTGCTTCGCGAGCCGACGCAGCCGGATCTTCCCAGCCTGCTGCTGATAGGGCTCGCGTGCTTTGCCGCCGGCCTGTTGCTCGGCGGCACGCTGTTCTGGCTGATTTTCCGTTAGCTGCCACACGAGCAGTTCCGGCCGTGGCCGCAAACATGATCCGAATTGACAAGTTTTATGTTTGTCGTATGCATAAGCGACGGCCGGGAAGGCATTGACAACGATTCACCCCTCGACCACAAGCGACTTGTAATGTTATTACGTTACATAGTTTGAAGCGCCTTTTGGGGGTATCATGACCACTCGTTTTTCATTTCTCGCAACGTCTGCCGCGATAATGGCTCTGCTGAGCACAGGCGCCGTGAACGCGGCGGACGAAATTCCTGCGACGGAAGCTGCCCCGGCAAGCTACCCTTACATCGAAGGCACGCTCGATCTCGAACTGGGCGACGACTTCGTGGTCGACTCGGATGACCCGGCAAGCGAGATCAACGATCTCTACTTTACCGGCAATCTGGCGGCGCGGATGCATTTCACGCCGATCCTGTCGCTGAATGTCGGACTGACGCTTGAGGCGGTGAAGGATCCGTTGCCGTCCGAGGACCGCTTCTTCGGCGATCACGGGCTCTACATGGACACGTTGAACCTGCAGGCCGAATACAACGGCTTCAGCCTGGTCGCCGGCAAGTTCGGACCCGGCTTCGGCACCGCGTGGGACAACACCCCGGGCGTGTTCGGCACCGCGTTCGCAGAGGACTACGAACTTGCCGAACAGATCGGCTTCGGCCTCGCCTATACGTTCGACGGCGGCGACGCCGGTCAGCATACGCTCGGCGCCAACATCTTCTACGCCGACAACACCTTCCTGTCGGATTCGATCTTCACCCGTCGCGGGCGCACCTACGTGTCGGATGGCGGCGCGGGCAACACGGGCGAGCTCGACAATTTCTCCGTGACGCTCGACGGCGGCGAGATTGCCGCCCTGTCCGGCTTCTCGTACCATCTTGGCTACCGTCACCTCTCGGCCGGCGTGACGGAGAACGCCGACGAAAACGGCTTCGTCGGCGGTATCGCCAAGGAGACCGAACTGTCGCACGGCATGGTGCTCGGCCTCAACGGCGAACTCGCCTATTTCGACAGTGCAGCAGGTATTGCCGGAGACGACGCGCTTTACGCCACGGCTGGCCTGTCGCTGACGCATGGCTCATGGCATGGCGAACTGGCCGGGACGTTGCGGAAAGTCGAGCTCGCGGGTGTCGATTTCAATGACCACATCGTTCAGGCTTCGGTTGGCTACGAATTTGAGAACGGTATCGATCTTTCCGCTGGCTATGCCCATGTAAGGGAAGCTGCGGTCGACGCGCATGTCGTCGGCGTCCGGCTGACCAAGTCCCTGGAGTTTTCGACCAGAAATTGATGCCGAATGCTGGTTTGCCATTGTAACCTGATCACAGAAAAGGAAATCGAGCGGACAATCCTTGCCCTGCTGGAATCCGATCCGTGGCAACTTATCGTTCCGGCGAAGGTGTATCACACCCTCGCCAAGTGCGGACGCTGTTGCGGCTGCTTCCCGAATGTGGTGGAAACGATTATCCGCGTGACTGAGGCGTATCACTCCAAGAGCGATACCGGTCAGGCGGAAATCGTATCGTACCTAGACCGCGTGCGAGGATTGCGCGGTCAATTCGGGAGCAAGGTTCATGAAGGGCGAAAAACAGGTCATCGAGCGGCTTAACGAGGCTCTGTTCCTCGAACTTGGCGCGGTCAACCAGTACTGGCTTCACTATCGGCTGTTGGAGGACTGGGGCTACCAGAAGCTCGCCAAGAAGGAGCGCTCCGAATCGATCGAGGAAATGCACCACGCGGACAAGATCATCGCGCGCATCATCTTCCTCGAAGGCCATCCCAATCTTCAGTCGGTGTCGCCCTTGCGCATCGGCGAGACAGTCAAGGAAGTGCTCGAGTCCGACCTCGCGGGCGAATATGACGCCCGCACCTCGTACAAGAGGTCACGCGAAATCTGCCACGAGGTGGGCGATTATGTTTCGATGCAGCTGTTCGAACAGCTTCTGAAGGACGAGGAAGGTCATATCGACTTCCTGGAGACCCAGATCGCTCTCTACAATTCGATCGGCGAGGAGCGCTACGGCCTGCTCAACGCCGAGCCCGCCAACGAGGCGGAATAATTCTCCGTCAGCTGTGGGCGAAGATATCCTCTTCGCCCCAGCCCATCAGGTCGAGCTTCGACCGCGTCGGCAGGAACTTGAAGCAGGCGGCGGCCTCCGCCGTTCGCCCATCGCGCTCCAGCCGTCCAGCCAGCGCATCGCGCAGGCGGTGCAGATAGAGCACGTCCGACGCCGCATATTCGAGCTGCTCGGGCGACAGTGTCGCCGCCGCCCAGTCGGAGGATTGCTGCACCTTCGACAGGCTGACGCCCAGCAATTCGTTGCAGATGTCCTTCAGCCCGTGCCGATCGGTGTAGGTGCGCGTCAGTCGTGACGCGATCTTGGTGCAGAACACCGGCTCGGGCATCGCGCCGAATGCCTGGTAGAGCACTGCCAGGTCAAACCGGCCGAAATGGAAGAGTTTTGTGATCTTCCGGTTCTTCAGGATCGATACCAGGTTGGGAGCCCGCTTCTGTCCGGCGGCGATCTGGATCACGTCCGCCGTGCCGTCCCCGGGCGATATCTGCACGACACACAGGCGGTCGCGGTGCGGATTGAGCCCCAGCGTCTCGGTGTCGATGGCGACAGCATCAACGTCGTAGTTCGACAGGTCGGCGAGATCGCCCTTATGGAATCGGATCGTCATCTGCGTCTCCTCAGCGGGCGAGTGCGTCGAGAATGCGCGCCCAGGACCGCTGGCCCTTGTGGAACGACGACAGCTCGTATTTTTCGTTTGGCGAATGGATCCGGTCGTCGTCGAGCCCGAAGCCGACGAGAAGCGATTCCATGCCGAGATAGGTCTGGAAATCGCCGACGATCGGGATCGACCCGCCCATCGCGATCATCACCGCCGGCTTCGGCCATTCGTCGGACAGGGCGTCCTTCGCCTTCGACAGGAACGGCGAGTCGTAGGAGAGCTGGATCGCCGGCGATCCGCCGTGCCCGTCAAACTCGACCGAGCAGTCGGCCGGAATGCGCGCGCGGACGAATTCGCGGAATGCGTCGCGAATCTTGATCGGATCCTGCTTGTGGACGAGGCGGAAGGAGATTTTCGACGAAGCTTCGGCGGCGATCACCGTCTTGAAGCCCTTGCCGGTATAACCGCCGGTGATGCCGTTGAACTCGGCGGTCGGCCGCGCCCAGACCAGTTCCAGCACCGAGCGGCCTTTCTCGCCAGACGGAATCGACAGGCCGATCTCGCCCAGAAACTCTCCGGCGGTCAGCCCAAGGCTCTCCCACTGCTGCAGGATCTGGGACGGGGTTTCCTCGACGCCGTCATAGAAGCCGGGAATGGTGACGCGGCCATTGTCGTCGTGGATAGCTGCCAGCACCTTGGCCAGGATCCGGATCGGATTGGCAGCCGCACCGCCATAGCTGCCGGAATGCAGGTCACGGTCGGCTGCCTTGACCGTGATCTCCTCGCCGACGAGGCCGCGCAGCGCGGTAGAGATGGCCGGAGTGTCGCGATCCCACATGCCGGTATCGCAGACCAGCGCGAAGTCGGCCTTCAACTCCTTTGCATTGGCCTCCAGGAACGGCTTCAACGACGGCGAGCCGGACTCCTCCTCGCCCTCGAACAGGATCGACACCTTGCAAGGCAACTGCCCGTGCGCCTGCTTGTAGGCGCGGCAGGCCTCGACGAAGGTCATCAACTGTCCCTTGTCGTCTGCGGAGCCGCGACCGGTGATGATCTTGCGGCCCGGCGACACTTCCTTGAGCGTCGGCTCGAACGGGTCGTTCTCCCACAGGTTCAGCGGGTCGACCGGCTGGACGTCATAATGGCCGTAGAACAGCACATGCGGCGAGCCTGCGGGGCCGTCTTGATGCGCAACCACCATCGGGTGGCCGGGCGTGTCGCGCACGCTCGCCTCGAAGCCGATCGTCTTGAGGTCCGCCACCAGCCATTCGGCAGCTCGGCGGCATTCGGCGGCATAGGCGGGGTCGGTCGAGATGGATGGGATGCGCAGCAGGCCGTAGAGACGTTCCAGGCTGGCGTCGAGATTGGCGTCAAGCGCGTTGAGGACAGGGGCGATGGATGTCATGGTCGAGCCTTTCGAATCTGGCGCGACACTAGTTCCAGTTCCCTGCGGATGGAACTGGTCTTTTGGCAGGAATCGGCCATGCCAGCGGGCAATTCCGCCAGTCTGGCGGCGTCACGAAAGGGTGAGCATGGCGCAGGCAATGTCAACACACGGTGAGACGGGCGCGAGGTGGTTGCCCCGCCGGTCCGACTGGGCCATTTCGATGCCATGTGCAATTCTCGATCGCCTCGGCGCCTTTTCGGCGCGCTGCCTGTGAACAAATCCGCGATTCCGGTCCTTTCGGTCGTTGTCGATGCATCGTGATCAGAGCGATCCAGGTATAGATGAGGCGTGGAGGACGTTTGACCCCGTGACCAATGCGGAAAGCCAGTCTGGACCCGGAAAGGCACGCGCCGGCATGTGGCGCTTTGCGCCCATCGCGGTCGTGGCCGCGGGGCTCGCGTTCGGCTACGCGATGGGCTGGCACAAATATTTCTCGCTCATGTTCCTCGCGGAGAGCCGCGATTCTCTCAACGCCTATGTCGACCAGAATTACGCCCTGTCGCTTTTCGGCTTCGGCCTGGTCTATGCACTGGCGGTGGCTTTTTCTTTTCCCGCGGCATCGGTGCTGACGATCTTCGGCGGCTTTCTGTTCGGCTGGCTCGTCGGCGGTTCGGTAGTGGCGATCGCAGCGACCCTTGGCGCAACGGCGCTGTTTCTCGCCGCCCGCAGCGCCTTTGGCGATTTTCTCAGGCAGCGGGTCAAGGGCAAGAGCGCAGCTTTCGCAGACGGTTTCGAGGAGAACGCGTTTGGCTATCTGCTCGTCCTGCGGCTTGCCCCGATCTTCCCGTTCTTCCTGGTCAACATCGCACCGGCGCTGTTCAAGGTACCGCTGCGTGCATATGTCGGCGCGACCTTTCTCGGCATCCTGCCCGGGGTGTTTGCCTATTCCTATCTCGGCGATGGCGTCGACAGCGTGCTGACGGCGGCCCGTGAAAGTGGCCAGGCCCCATCGATTGGCGATCTCGTCACGCCCAAGATCACGCTGGCATTTGCCGCGCTCGCGCTTGTTGCGGCGATCCCGGTCGTCGTAAGGAAGATCAAGCGGCGCAGATCGGCCTGATCTTCCTTACGACGACCGGGATCGCGCCATCGATATCGCTGCGTTTTCAACGGAAGGCATCGCATGACGAGGACATTGACGCCTGACATCTGTGTCATCGGCGCCGGCTCTGGTGGCCTGTCGGTCGCTGCCGCAGCTGCTGCCTTCGGAGTTCCCGTCGTGCTGGTCGAAAAGGGCAAGATGGGCGGCGACTGCCTGAATTACGGCTGTGTGCCGTCCAAGGCGATGATCGCCGCAGGCAAGCAGGCCCATGCGATGCGGCACGGCTCGAAATTCGGCATTGCCGATGTCGAGCCTGAGATCGATTTCCGCGCGGTGAACAGGCACATCCATGGCGTGATCGCGGCGATTGCGCCGAACGATTCCGTCGAACGGTTCACGGCCCTTGGCGTCCATGTCATCAAGGCCGAAGCGAAATTCACCGGGCCACGGACAGTCATTGCCGGCGACGTCGAGATCCGGGCGCGCCGCTTCGTTATCGCCACAGGCTCCTCGGCGCTCGTGCCGCCGATCCCGGGCCTCGACGCGGTCGACTATTTCACCAACGAAACGATCTTCGAGCAGACCCGCAAGCCCGGCCATCTGATCATCATCGGCGGCGGGCCGATCGGGATGGAACTGGCGCAGGCGCACCGCCGCCTCGGCTCGCAGGTCACGGTCCTCGAGGGGCTCAAGGCGCTCGGCAAGGATGATCCGGAGCTCGCCGAGCACGTGCTGCGCGCCGTCCGTGCTGACGGCGTGGCGATTCGCGAAGGCGCCAGGGTGACCGGGGTCGAGAAGCGCGGGAAATCAGGTGTGCGCGTCAACGTCGAGACGGCTGACGGCGCCGAAGCGATCGACGGCACACATCTCCTGTTGGCCGCTGGACGCGCCGCCAATGTCGAAGGCCTCGATCTCGACAAGGCCGGCGTCGCTTATGACCGCAAGGGGATCAAGGTCACCGACAAGCTGCGGTCGACCAACAGGCGCGTCTACGCGATCGGTGATGTGGCAGGCGGGCTGCAATTCACCCATGTCGCGGGTTATCATGCCGGCCTGGTGTTGCGACCGTTGCTGTTCAGGCTGTCGGCGAGGGAAAACCGGACGATCATCCCCTGGGTGACCTACACCGACCCGGAACTCGCGCAGGTTGGCATGACGGAAGCCGATGCGCTGAAGGCCCACAAGGGGGTTCGCATCCTGCGCTGGCCCTATGCCGAGAACGATCGCGCCCAGGCCGAGCGCAAGACGGAAGGCTTCATCAAGCTGGTGACGAGCGCACGCGGTAAAATCCTCGGCTGCTCGATCGTCGGAGCAAATGCGGGTGAGATAATCAACATCTATGCGCTGGCTGTCGCGCAAGGGCTGGGTGTGCGGGACATCGCATCCTATGTCCCTCCCTATCCAACGATGAGCGAAATTGGCAAACGCGCGTCAATCACCTATTTTGCGGGCGCGACTCGCAAGCCGATCGTGCGCAGGCTGATCCGTTTCCTGCGCATCTTCGGGTAAGCGAAGCTCCGGCCAGTCGCGCAAATCTGCGCTGGCTGATAGACTGACGCATCGTGCCGCCGTTGACCGACGGGCTGGTGCGTGTGCCGCTTTCCCGCCGTATCCCCGGCGTGGGCGGTGGAGACGATGACGGCATGCCAGGCGACGCGCTCGAGACACGGACAGCCGGACCGATTCAGGTCGGCGCCAGCATTCCGCTCATGCGGCGGTTGTCCACCAAGCTGCTGATCCTGACCGTTGTCTCGGTGCTGGTTGCCGAAGTGCTGATTTTCATCCCGTCGATCGCGAATTTCCGGCTGCGTTGGCTGGAGGAGCGGCTGAACACCGCCGCGGCGGCGACTGTGGTGCTGATCGGCAACGAGGCTGCCGCGCTGCCCCGCAACGTCCAGAACGACGTGCTGATGGCTTTGGGGGCAAAGGCCGTCGCAGTCCGCTCCGGCGGCGATTCGCGGCTGCTGGTCGTCTCCGAAATGCCTCCGGAAGTGAACGAGCACGTCGATATCGCCGCTACCGGCCCGGTTGCGGCAATTGCCGGTGCGCTCGACACGATCATCTATGGCGGCGACCGGATGCTGCGCGTCTTTGGCCAGGTCGGCGACAGCGACAAGGAATTCGAGCTGATCATTCCCGACACCGCCTTGCGCAAGGCGATGATGGTCTACGCCCGCAACGTCGCCATCCTGTCGCTGATCATCTCCTTCATCACCGCGGCCCTGGTCTTCGGCGCGATCCACCGCATCATGATCCGGCCGATCCGCGGCCTGCGCAGCGCGATGATGGCCTTTGCCGAAGCGCCCGACGATCCGTCGCGGATCATCAGGCCGCGGCACCGCGCCGACGAGCTCGGCGTCGCCGAACGCGAGCTCGCCAGCATGCAGGGCCAGTTGCAGAAGACGCTTGCCGAGCAGAAACACCTCGCCGATCTTGGTCTCGCCGTGTCCAAGATCAACCATGATCTGCGCAACATCCTTGCGTCAGCGCAGTTGATTTCGGACCGTCTGCGCCTGGTCAAAGACCCGTCGGTCCAGGCTTTCGCACCGAAGCTGGTGCGAACGCTCGACCGCGCCGTTGGCTACACCGAAAGCGTGCTGTCTTACGGCAAGGCGCAGGAAGCGCCGCCGTCGCGCCGCAAGCTGAGACTGCGCCAGCTCGTCGAGGAGGTCGAAGGCCTGCTCGGCATTGACCCGGTCGCGGCGATCGAGTTCGAGAACGCCGTCGACCACGCCTTCGAGATGGACGCCGACGCCGAGCAGATGTTCCGAGTGCTGACCAATCTCTGCCGCAACGCCGTGCAGGCGATGAGCGCCGACACCGACGACGCGGTGGTGCGCCGCCTGACGATTTCCGCCGAGCGGCGCGGCAGCGTCAGCCGGGTCGTCGTCATGGACACCGGCCCCGGCCTGCCGGCCCGGGCGCGAGAGAATCTGTTCGCGGCATTCCGCGGCGCTGTCCGCAGCGGCGGCACCGGCCTTGGCCTCGCGATCGCCCACGAACTGGTGCGCGCGCATGGCGGCACGCTCGAACTGGTGGAGAGCGTCGGCGGCCGCACGGTCTTCGCCCTGTCCGTGCCCGACCAGCCCGTGAAGCTGGAAGAGGCCCGCAGCGCGCTCCGCCGCCCGGCGTGAGCGTTTCGCCGCGCTCGCCACTTTAAGCCCGCGGCACCGCGCTCCAGCGCCATCGCCGTCCGCTTTCAGGCAACCCCAGGCCACTCCGTCGCCAGCGGTGGAGCGCGACCGTCGCATGCCAACGCCGCAGCGAGATTTCCCAACGCGGCGCTTGCATTTCGCAAAGCCAGCGTTTAGTTACGCGGCTCTTGAGGCGTCCAGTCACTGACTGGACTACGCGGCTGTGTCAGCCGCCTGCGCGCCCGTAGCTCAGCTGGATAGAGCACCAGACTACGAATCTGGGGGTCAGGAGTTCGAATCTCTTCGGGCGCGCCAATAACTTCAAGCACTTAGCACTGATCGCCTGACTTTTTCGTGTTGCGTGGCCGCGCAAGGCTGCGCAAGCAAAAGCAAGCACTTGCAGGGCCAAGCAAGCGCTTACATGCAACATGAAATGCAACACGATGCGCGCATGTGCGCACGCTTGCGGAATGTTTTGCAGCGTGCATAATACGTTTTAGACAGGTCCGTCGGGGACACAATCATATCGGCCCAGCGTCTATCGCTTACGCTTAGGCCCTTGCGCGAGAATTCCACCGCGCCGTCCCCTGTCTCATGCGCATTCAGACCCTAGAGAGATGTTCACGGCGCTCCGAAGCTTTGTTTGGAGTGACAAACCATGGACGACAATAACACTGACGAACTGGACCTGATCTGGGGCAGCGATGCGATCGCTCGCGCGATTGGCCGAAAGCGCCGCGTCACCATCTACATGCTCCAGAAGGGTGAGATGCCCGGCGCGAAGATCAGCCACGGACAATGGGTAATCTCACGGAAGAAGCTGCGCGCAGCCTTCAACATCACCGAGGCGGCGTGATGTTGAACGAAGCCGAATTCTTCATTCAACTCCGCAAGCACACCACCGGCAAGGACATGAAGGGGCAACCTGAAACCAAGTGGTCCTTTGAAGTCCTCGGGATTCCGGTCGTCGTCACCACCGAACAGCTTCTGAACCAGAACCGCTTTCGCGCTGCGGTGTTTAAGGTGGTCGGCGAACATCCGCCGCGCCGCGCACCAGTCAACTACAACGCGTGGCTGGATAGGATGCTGGAGAACGCCATAGACGAAAGCGCTGCCCCTCAGGCCGTTGCGTGAACAAGGGGGCAGCGCTACTGGAAGCCAAGGTGTCATGCGGAAATCGACCTTGGAGACCTTCCCAACAATACCCGCTCTTCCATAACCAGTAAAGGACTGGCAGGAAGATGGATTCAACTGAATATAATGCCGAGACTGTGAAGCGTTTTGCTGATCGGTTTCATGGATATGATGGCGCATATGGCGTCTACACTATCAACACCACCAACGATAAGGGCAAGAAGGGCGGCAGGGGTGAAACTGTATCCGAGCCGCTTACCCTTGAACTAATCGAGCGGCACTTCGCTGGTCGTATGCATCTAGGCATCCTTCCCTTGGATGCTGATTGCAAGGTGAGCTGGGCGTGCATCGACATTGACGTGATCGGCATCGACCACAAGGAACTCGTCGCCAAAATCAGATCGCTGTCACTGCCGCTTGTCGTCTGCCGATCGAAGTCTGGCGGCGCGCATTGCTTCCTGTTCCTAGCCACTCCGTCCAGTGCGACGACCGTCCGGGACTATCTCGTCGCCTGCGCGGCGGCACTGGGGCATCCCGGTGTTGAGGTGTTCCCAAAGCAGACAGAGCGGCAGGAGGGTGAGACCGGCAACTGGCTCAACATGCCCTACCAACATGTCGAATTCACCCATCGCTATGCGGTGGGCGACACCGGCGACCATCTATCGCTAGAACAGTTTCTTGACTACGCAGACGCGGCAGCGGTGTCGGTGGACCAGTTGGTGACGCCCGAAGTTCCCATGGAACTGGTGCCACTGAAGAAGGGCGAGAAGTTTGTTCTGCCTGACTCCATCCCTGAGTCTGGCGGCCCTTACAACGGCAGAAACGAAACCCTCTTCAAGTATGGGTGCTCACTTCAAGCCAAGGGCTGGGCGGACGACGATATTCGTCTGCAGCTACGTGAGGTAAACTACGACCGGTGCGACCCGCCTCTCAAGCCGGACAAGCTCCAAAAAATCATCACGCAGGTGCTCAAGTATGAAAAGGGCAGTCCGATCCCCGAGTGGGTGGAGGACATGAACGAGCGTCACGCCGTTGTCGCTGAAGCTGGCAAAGCGCTTGTCCTGAACACGAAGGACTGGGACCCGGCTATGAACCGCCGGGTGCTGACATACTCCACCTTTGCCGACTTCAAGAGCCTCTACCTCAACCAGTATATCCAAGCTGGCTTTGACAAGGAGGGCAAACCGAAGTTCGTCTCAAAGGGCGGGGCGTGGCTCGCTCACTCCCAGCGGCGGCAATATAACGGGACGACGTTCGCGCCCGGACAAACCGTCGATGGCTGGTTCAATGCTTGGCAGGGGTTCTCTATCGAGCCGCGACGCGGGGACTGGTCACGTTTGCGAGCGCACATGTTTGAGAACCTGTGTGGCTCAAACGAAGCATTCTTCAATTATCTGCTTGGCTGGATGGCCTTTACCGTCCAGCACCCCTCGCGTGTCCCGGAAGTAGCTGTCGTGCTGCTGGGAGGGCGGGGCGTTGGCAAGGGCATCGTAGTGAATGCGCATGGGAGCCTGATGCGTGAACATTACGTGTCCGTCTCCAACCCCGAACACGTCAGCGGCAAGTTCAATGCGCATCTGAAAGACACCGTGATCCTTTTTCTCGACGAGGCATTTTGGGCGGGTGACAAGAAGGGCGAAGGCACGCTGAAGCGTCTCATCACCGACGAGTTCATCCCGGTAGAGAAGAAGCGCATCGACGTGATCATGTCGAAAAACTACTGCCATGTCTGGGTGGCTTCAAACGAGAGTTGGGCCGTTCCGAGCGGACTTGATGAACGGCGGTTCTTCGTTCTCGACGTGGCGAAGACGCATCAGCAGGACCACGAATATTTCGGTGCCATCGCAAAGCAGCTGGACGAAGGGGGGCGTGAAGCTTTGCTCTATGACCTGCTGGATATGGACCTCTCGAAGTTCAACCCGCGCAGCGCTCCGATGACGCCAGCGCTATTCCGCCAGAAGATCCATTCCATGGATAAGAAGGTGGCGTGGTGGTTTGAGTCCCTTTGGAATGGCGAGATTGCACGCGTTCGAGGCGAAGAGGGCGACGACGACGCTCCGTCTGGCTGGAACGAACAAGTCGTCAAGGACCATGTCTACCGCGCGTATCTTGAGCATTCAGGCAATGCGAGCGCGCGCTCCCATCGTGGCACGCAGACGGAACTTGGAATGTTTCTGCGGTCAATGCTTCCGGACGGCTGGCCAGGGGAGAAGCGAGTCGTCGTGACGCGATGGGCCAAAGACAGCAACGGCGACAATAAACAGGTGCTCGACACCGCTCCGGGCTTCGTGTTCCCCAGCTTGAAGGTCTGTCGCGCTGAGTTTGACCTAGTGTCGAAGCAGGCCAACGAATGGCCCGGGGACGATGGGGATGCGCCCGAGGGCGAGCCTGTTAAGCCCAAGGAAAGTGAGCAGCGGAGTGTGCTGCGCGACGAGGACATCCCCTTCTAGTGACTACCGACCTTTATTTATGTCCAGTGTGATTTCCAGCAAGGTCGGTAGCGAAAAAGTCCAGTGAAAGCAATCGCTTAGCTTCTTGGCTACCGACCTTACCGACCTATTCGACCTTTTTGGGATGTTAAGCCGCTGGGAAGCTCGCTGCGCTGTGCAAATGTTGTGCATAGGTCGGGTAAGGTCGGTAGCCACTTCCCGGCGCTGTATTTGATCAGGAATGATCACATTCAGCGGAGTTTACACAAGTTTTTCTGCGCCATTTTTACACTGCTGGAATTACCAAGCTACCCACGGATTATGTATCTGATTGTCACCAGCTAAGCGATTCTAAGTATTACAGATTTTTATTCATGTTGCAGGCCTGTTGCACGCCGCCCTAAGCTGCACGCACTACTTCCGTTGCGCAAACTCGCCCCTCCATCGCCCGCCCTTCACATAGCGATCGCAGATGCTTGGGACGAACGTCGAAGGTCGGCCGTCTTTATGTCAACGCACTATGTCCGCCCGCGAAGCCGCTTTTTCCAGAGCCGCGTCACGAACGGCGGCGAGCTGCTCCCCGGTATCGACGGACGCTCCCGCTGGGCGCGGCGGTTGCATGACTTGATCGCCAATCATGTCGACGACATGGGCGGCCCGGACAACGTCTCACAAGCCCAATACTTGCTGATCAAAAGCGCAGCAAATTTGATCATCCTGATGGAGAAGTGGGAGGTTCAGTTCGCGCAAGAGGATGGAGCGAGCCTCCCCGGGCTGATGGCCTACCAGACATCGAGCAACAGTCTGCGCCGCATCTACGAGTCGCTTGGGATGACGCGCACTCCGCAACGGCAGGCGCTCGACGCAGGGACGCCGGTCGATATGAGCAAGCTCACCCCGACCGAGCAGCAGCGGCTCACTACCCTTGTCGATCACGCCAACACTCTTGGCCTGCACTCCATGCCGCTCAGCCACGTCACGGAGCTGCGCGACCTCATGGTCAAAGGTAGAGCAACCCAACAAAGGATGATCGACCATGCGCAGCGGTGATTTCCTTCACACCCCGGCAGGCCATCAATGGACGATTGCGTTTGTGGTCCGCTCGCTTCGCCTGCCGTCTGGGCGTCATGTTTTCGCGCTCCGCGTGATCGATGAAGGTGAGCAGGAGACGGTCCTGATGGCGCTTCTGTCTGAGGACGAAGCGCTCCCCCACTGGGTTGGTGACACGGAGATTGACGAGCGCGACGTGTTCGACATCGAGGGCGACTACCTCGCAGTCCATCGGCAGAAAGATTTGCTCGTCTCGCTGCGAGACGAGGACGGTGGCTTCAAAGCAACCTGGCGCTGGCGGGTCGCTCTCTCAATGCTGCGCGGTCGTGACATTGGACCTGATGCCATCTGGCGCTCCGCTCTGCCGGAGGAAATCTGATGGCGAACATTGGCGACATCGTTCTCGTAGCAGAGCGTCATTACGCGGTCATGGAGTTCGTCGGCAACGCGCGGGGAACACAAGATGCACGGCTCGTTCGCATCCAGCGCGGGGACATTACGCGTCTCCAGAAGGATGCCGCGTTTCTGGATGTGGTCGCATCGCCAGCCTTTTCAGAGGGCCAACGCGTGTATTTGAACCACCAGTCAGGGACGGTTCTCGCTACCGTCGCTAACGGATCGATCATCCGCGTGCAGTTCGATGACAGGCCCAAGCCGCTTGCTGATGGCCGATACAAGCTGGCCGTCGCCAACGAGCCTGCAGACGTTCCGAAGTGGCAGCTTGTGCTGGAAAACTCGATGACGGGGCTCGTCTGATGCATGGCCCGTCATCTCGAAATTGGCGAGAGCGTGGTCTTCGACGGGCAAGTCTACCAGTGCGTCCATCTCATCCCCGAGCACTTCGAGAATTACCAGCAATACTTCCGGGAGCGGTGCGTCCTTCAACGGGTGCACGCATCGGGGACTGTCGAGAGAGTCGCAACCACAACAAGGGGCTTACACTTCGCCCCCAAGGAGAATGACGATGGCAACCTTTGCACCGGAAGTTAGACCGGCCCTGAAAGTCTCGCCGAGTATTGACGAGCGGATGATCGAGCAGTTCGCGCCCAAGCAAGTCGGGGGACAGGCACCCGAACCCGATCTCGAACTCAACGGGCTGGCCGACGCGGTCAAGGTGACGCGCATCGACGCACATCGCCTCGTCGCTATGGCCGAACAGGTTTACGCAGACCCGACGCAAACCCCGTCCGCCGCCGCCGTGCAGGTTCGCAATGCGGCGCTGAACGCTGCGCAGCGGGTTACGACAAAGCTTGATGCAGCTCATGCGCGGGCGACGGCGACCATCGCGTCAATCGACAAACAGACGCACGCCCCGCCACCACCACGCGACCAAGCGGGCCTTGCTGGGGAAGCGATGATCGTCACGGCGCTCAGGGAGATGGACGACAAGACGCGCGATGCGGTCATAAACGCCGCATTTGCAGCTAAGGACATGGGGACCATCGGCGCCATCTTGCGGCTCCCGGCATTTGTGTCTGGCATCAATCAGACGAAGCTGGACAACATCCGCCACAGGTTTCGTGAGGCGAACTTCCCCGATCTGATGAAGCGCCGCGAGAGGCTTGAAAAGGGTGTGGCAGCCGCCCGCACCGCAGGGCTTGCCTTCGTTGAATTGATCACCTCGGCGGCGGACGACAAGTTCGCTATTGCAGCAGAAAAAGCCCAGTCGCGGCGTGTCGCCGCTCTGGCTCACACGGAGGACGACGATGGCTAACACTGGACGCTTTTTCACGGCAGAGGGTCATTTCACCGCGCCCGCACTTATCGAAAACATTGGCGAGCTGCCGCCTGAGTTTCGGCCCATGTATGAGGAGAGCACGCGGCTGCCCGGTAAGTATCAACTTACCGAAGAGGGCAAGGAGTTGCATGCGTGGTTTCTTGCTGAAGTCGCGCAGCTGGAGGCTGAGCGCACGCGCGTCACGTCCGAGGGGGATGCGCAGCTCGCAACACTGCGCAAGCAGGGCGTGGACGCCGCTGTAGCCACCGCACTTACGGACGCGCTCTCAGCCGCGGGCGTAAAGGCAGGACTGCTTGGCGCGGCGGCTGCGCTCATCAGGGACGAGAACAAGTTCGAGGTAGAGCCATCAGACGACGGGACCGGCAATGTCGTGCTGGCGATGACCAAAGCCGGGTTTCTCCAGTCGGTCGAGGGTGTGGTGGAAGCGTTCGTGTCGGCACCTGAAAGCGCGGAGTTTCTGGGAAAGACCGCCGCCCCGGCAAGCGCCTACTTCAGCGACATGTTGAAGGGTTTGAAGCAGCGGCGGTGACTACACGTGAAGGGCGGGTCGACGCTTCTGCATAGCTGGGTGATCGTATTCGAGCACCACGCCTTCCTGCTCAGCTCGTAGACGCACGTATCCGCGGATCACCTTCTCGGTAAACTCATACCAACCAGCGCGGGTGCCTGTCAGGATAGCGGCATGGCTACGCTGTTTCAGACTGTTGATCCGTTGATTAAACTTGCTGCGATCAAGCGCATCGGGTCCCCGATCCTGCATTAATCGACAATAGGAATCGAAGATATCCGCGCTTCTTCGCCGGAGCTCATGTCCGTCCGCAGCTGCCCACAGTATGGCCTCGTAATCGTTGCTATACTTCTGAGTCGCCGTTTCATATGGGCCTTTGAGCTTCATCTCCATCGCGCCAGCGGCATCGCTCATCCCCTTTTCGAACAGAGCGCCGGTCACCGCACCTTCTGTATTACCTTCATAAACCTGCCAGAAGAGCTTTTCCGAAATCAGATGAACATAGTGAGGAAAGCCATCGCTGATACGTGCGATCCGAACCAGCGAATTTTCGTCAATGTCTATCCCAAGTCGATCTGCGGCAGTCGTAACGATTTCGAACCTCGCTTCCCAAGGTAACCGTTCCAATCCTACCGTGTGAAAGTAGCGATCGGCACTCCCATGCGATCGCATTAGCGCATCGACGCTTTCCCCAATTCCACAGAAAATGAGACGGACAGGAACATGCCGATCTGACAACTGTTTGACGAAATTGGTGAAGTTCTCTTGCTCCTGCTCATTCTTAAGCTGATCAAACTCGTCTATCACGAACACGGGTTCGGAGGCGTAGACTTCACAGAGAAACTGCATCAGGCGGACGGCCTCGTTGGATGAGGCAGGCTCGTCAATTCGCGATGACTCCTCGGAGACGACCTTGCCCCCACCATTTATTCCGAAGGCACTAAAGCCACCTCCCAACTCGCTCATCTTTCGTTCGACCAGCGGGTTCTTCGCTACAGCCTGATTGAACAGATCGCGCACAACACTTTTGAAGGTGCTCTTTGAATCGCATCCGACGATAATTGGGTCACGTTCCTTCGCAACGCTGAAAGCAGCTGTTTGGGCAAGCGACGACTTACCCACGCCTCGGAAACCGTGGATGAGAACGTGCCGTCCGGGCTGGTAGAACGCCTTCTTAATTCCGGCTAACTGGTCCTCGCGCCCTCTTAGGAATTCCTCTGAATGCAGAGGACGAGAGGGTGACAGTACTTCGGACAGTAGCTTGCCAAAATCATGCTCGGGTTGCGTCAAGACCGGTCGTAGATTTCGGATCTGAGTCGCCATGATCGAAAGCTACATCGTGGGTTAGTAAAGTGGAAGTGGCGGAAAGTAAGCGCTTCGACGCCTTTCAGTCGCCGGTCACGAAAAGGGGCGCACGACGCGCCCCTTGTGTCCGATGGGTTACGCCTGTTCTGGGTCGCCCTTCTTCAGTCCAAATGGCTTGACGCGGGCTGCCAGAGCGGCTGGCTTCGCGAGGCTGTAGACCATCGCTCCCTCCTTGAGCATGCCGGTTATCGTTGCTCCGTCGCGGCGCAGGTCACCGATGAGCGAGTAGGCCGCCGCCTTACTGATATCGAGTGCCGTAGCGATGTCAGCGACACTCGTCGGGGTAGGGGCGAGCAGCGCGCGGACGCGCTCCTTCTTCGTGGTTGGCTTGCTCTCGACCGTAGGTTTCTTCGACATGTCCTAGCTCCCTGTGAGCCGCACAATTGCGGGCTGCAAAGGGCCTAGGACAATATTCCTCTGATGTAGAGCGGGTGGTCGGATGTAGGATTAACCGTCAGTCACTCCGAGGGCCGACTTTAACGGCGCACCTTTTTCGTCGTGAAATAGCGCACGCCATCGATCTCTGCACTCTCATTGCGATAGCCGGCAGTGCTTCCGACATCACCAACAAGAGACTGAGCCGCTGTTCTAGAGACGTCCAGCGCGCTGCATATCTGCGCCAAGGAAGTGGGACCCGCGAGCAACATGCCGCGTACTCGCTCTTTCTTAGTAGGAACGCCTGAGAGCTTACTGCCTGGCCTCTTTAAGCGCGACTTTCCAGCCTGCTCCAAGACACGACGGAGCGTGCGGCTCAAGTCCTCACCCGGTGTCTTCCGATACTGTTCCAGCCAGCGGCGGGTATCGGACGAAATCTCAATGGTTTCCATTCGCCCTCTCCAAGAGATCGATTAATTGAGGGTCGCATAGGCACGTTAAATAAGCGTGATCGCCCCAGCAGTGCACACTTGGGGCGGCGCGCTGCTCGTCGCAGTGTAGGTCGAGGCTAGGGCCGAGCAGCTAGTAGAACGCCGCCGTTGCTGACCAACAGATTTTATGCAACATGCTTGTCCCTAGACAGGAGCAAAAGCAATGTCAGTTCGTAAGCGTAAATGGACTACGGCCAAGGGTGTTGAGAAGGAAGCTTGGTTGGTCGATTACACCGACCAGAACGATGTTCGACATATAAAGACGTTCGCAAAGAAGAAGGACGCTGATGCCTATGCCAGCAAGACCGATGTCGAGGTGCGAGCGCACATGCACGTCGCGGACTACGGTTCAAAAACGATCGAGGAAGTTGGAGCGTTGTGGCTGAAGCGGGCTGAGCGGGAGCTGGAGTATGGAACCTACAAGCAATATGAACAGCACCTGCGCCTGCACATCGTTCCCTTCATTGGGAAGGAAAAGCTGTCACGGGTGACATTACCACGCGTGCGCCAGTTTCTCGACGACCTACACGATGCAGGCCGGTCAGCACCAATGGTTCGTGCTGTTCGCACTAGCTTGGGATCGATACTGGGTGAAGCTCAGGAGCGGGGGTTCTCAAACCAGAACGCGGTTCGCAACATGACGAGCAAGCGCAGCGGCAAGGTTGAGAAGCGGCGCAAGAAGAAGCTTGGATATGGCGTCGACATCCCGACGATTGAGGAAATCAACGCCATCATAGATGCGGCGGAAGGTCGGTTTAAACCGCTTATCATCACTGCAATTTACACCGGCCTTCGGTCGTCTGAACTGCGTGGGCTTCGTTGGGCCGACATTGACCTAAAACACGCCGAGCTTCACGTTACTCAGCGGGCGGACAGCTACCATGTTATCGGAATGCCAAAGTCCGACACTAGCCAGAGAACGGTTCCGCTTCCACCGGAAGCAGTTAGTGCGTTGCGCGAATGGAAACTGAGGTATCCGAAGGGCGACAAGAAGCTGGACCTTGTGTTCCCGAACACTCTCGGGAACATTGAGGCGCACGGCAACATCATTCGCAGTGGCCTCATCCCCACGATGCTGCGCGCAGGCGTCACCGTCGATACGGGTCGGCGCGACGGCACGGGTAAGCCGATTCTGGCCGCGAAATATACCGGTCTCCACGCCTTCCGCCATTGGTTCGCATCATGGTGCCTGAACCGTGAGAAGGACGGGGGGCGTGGCCTACTTCCCAACCGGGTGCAGAAGCTGCTGGGTCACTCGACCATCGGAATTACGATGGACACCTATGGTCACCTATTTAAGGACCAGGACGGGCAGGAGGAGCTGGCGCAGGCTGAGAAGCGCCTGCGCGGGGCCAAGATTGTTGCAACATAGGGGCAACATGCACCGTGCAATGGGTGCATTTCCAACGTTTGTATCAGACTACGAATCTGGGGGTCAGGAGTTCGAATCTCTTCGGGCGCGCCAAATAACTTGCGAAAATCACTCAGTCTTCTGCCCCTGCCGTAACTCCTTCCCAGCATAGAAATCCCTTTTGGTTTGGGTTTTTCGCTCTATGGGGCAAAGGCATCAGCATGGACAGCGCGTGAACCACAATTCTCTTTCGCGGATGGCGGCGGTTGGAGAATGATCTACCGGCGGAAATCTCTTCCTGCCCGACACTTCTTGCCGCATACCCTGGGGGCGTCATGGTGACGATCGGAGTCGTTGCGCACCTCCTTGCCGTCCGGCCAGATCCGGCCACCGCCGAAATTGCGCTTGGTATGGCCTATGTTCACCCTCGCGATCTAGCTGCGGCCCGAACTGATCAGCCCGGCAAATAGCATTCCCGATTGAAAGCGAGGTGCCCCGGTGGTAGCGATGCTCATCAACAGCCTGAGACGAACATGAGCAAATATCGTAACCACCGGGAGCCTCGCGGCCGAGGCTTTGACGACGACAGCGCTCAGGAGCCGGAACTGAGCTATTTCCAGCGCGAGCCTGCCCGGGCGTTGGCGGCGACGGGTTCACCTCCCGTCGATGTCGAAGTCTTGTGGTTCAATGCCGACAAAGGGTTCGGCTTTGTGAAGCTGGCCGATGGCTCCGACGGGTTCCTTCATGTCAGTGCATTGGAGAGCGCCGGGCATCGCACGGTTACCGAAGGCATGCGTCTGAAAGTGCGCATCGGGCAGGGACAAAAAGGGCCTCAGGTCACGGAGGTTCTCGAAGTCAGCAGCGGGACCTCATCCGATGCTAAGCCCGCTTACGCTTCAGTGCGCAGCTCAATTCCAGATTCATCAGGTGGGGAAAATGCCGGCACGGTGAAATGGTACAAGGCGGACAAGGGCTTTGGCTTCATTACACTGGAAGACGGATCCAAGGATGCGTTTGTTCATGTCTCCGCTTTGAAGAGATGCGGGCTCGATCTTCTGGAGGAGGGGCAACGGGTGGTCGTTGAAGTCGCGCAGGGACAGAAGGGAACCGAGGTTCGGTCCGTCAGGCTCGCGTAGTCCACAAAGGATGGCTTACGCATTGTAACGGGCTACGAGCTCTTCTCGACAGGAAGCTGCCGCGCCGCTCGCAACTGATTCCTATTCCCACATCTCGCTTGCTCCTAGAATGATCGCGGCAGGTCGAGCACATGCTCGGCGACATGGGACAGGATGAGGTTGGTCGAGATCGGCGCCATCTGGTAGAGCCTCGTCTCGCGGAATTTACGCTCCACATCATATTCTGTAGCGAAGCCGAAGCCGCCATTGAACTGGAGACAGGCATTCGCGGCTTCCGACGACGCGTCAGCAGCCAGCAGTTTTGCCATGTTGGCCTGCGCGCCGTATTCCTCGTGGTTGTCGAAACGCCTAGCGGCCTCGAACCGCACCAGTTGGCTGCCTCGACATTGATGTAGGCGCGTGCAATCGGGAACTGAACGCCTTGGTTCTGGCCGATGGGCCGGTCGAATCCGATACGCTCGGAGGCGTATTTCGAACCTTGTCGACGAACCAGCAGCCATCTCCGACAAGCAGCGCTATTTGGCCTGAAGATCGAGTTCGATCTTCCCGCGCCGATCGCGGTAGGAGTCGTCGCCATCCGCTCGGTGCGTATCCCATTAGTGAAAGCCGTGGATGTCATCCGGGCGTGCTTTAACCACCTTGTGACGACGGTGGATCGGCAATCGGTCCCGCAAGATCGAATGAGATCCGCCCGATCCTCGCTCAGCGCACCCAATCGGGCAGATAGTTTTTCTGCACCATCATTGAATATGCGAGGAATGAGATATAAGCCTCCCTGATATAGACGTGTGTCCGATGTTGTCGGCGGCGAAGGCGACATCGAAGACGCGGGCGGAGCCAGCGGCGCGGAAGGGGGACGAGCGGATGAAGGGGATCGGCGACCATATCCTTCGCAAGGAGGACGATCGCCTGGTGCGAGGCGCCGGTAAGTTCGCCGACGACCTGGCCTTCGAGGACGCCGCCTATGCGGTGTTTGCGCGGTCGCCGCATGCCCATGCGCGGATCGTCGAACTCGACGTCTCAGCCGCCCGCGCGGTTCCCGGCGTGCTCGCCGTGCTCACGGGGGAGGATGTCGCGGCGGCGGGCGTCGGGCCCATCCCGCACAATATCGGCTCGTCCAAGGCCGGCGCGGATGTGCCGCTGGCCAACGCCGACGGATCCGAGCGCGCGCAGACCCCGCATCTTGTGTTGCCCAGCGACAGGCTGCGTTTCGTCGGCGAGGCCTATGCGGCGGTGATCGCCGACAGCGTCGACATCGCGAAAGATGCGATCGACCTGATAACCGTCGAATGGGACGAGCTGGAGGCGGTCACGCGCGCTGTCGAGGCGAACGCGCCGGACGCGCCGTTGCTCTGGGACCATGTGCCCGACAACATTGCGCTTGAAGCGGTCATCGGCGATCCGGCAGCGACCCAAGCGGCGTTTGTGGCGGCGGCCCACCGGGTGACCTTCAACAGCCATGTGCAGCGCGTGACCGGCGTCCACATGGAGCCGCGCAGCGCCGCTGCATGCCATGACGCGGCCACCGGCCGGTTCACGCTACACGCCTCGATGGGCGTCGGTGTCGTCATGATGCGCGACCAGCTTGCCGCAACGCTTGGAGTCAGTCCGGCGATGGTGCGCGTCGTCGCGCCGCCGGATGTGGGCGGAAATTTCGGCACGCGCAATGCTCTTTATCCGGAGTTCGTCGTGCTGGCGCTCGCCGCGCGGCAGATCGGGCGGCCGGTCAAACATGTCGTGGAACGCACCGAAGCCTTCCTGTCCGACTATCAGGGGCGCGACCTCGAAATCGAGGCGGAACTGGCGCTGGACGCCGAAGGCAATTTCCTCGCCTTCCGCTCGACCAACACCGCCAATACGGGCGCCCACACGGTCTCTTATGTGCCGCTCAACAAGGGCGCGCAGCTGATGACAAGCCTCTACCGAATCCCGGCGGCATCAGTCGTGGCGCGCGCGGTGATGACCAACACGCCGCCGACCATTCCCTACCGTAGCGCCGGCCGGCCGGAGGCGATGTATGCCATCGAACGCATGATCGATCTGGCCGCGCGCGACTGCGGTTTCGACCGGATCGAACTGCGGCGGCGCAACATCATCCAGGCGCAGAAGCAGCCCTACCGCAATCCGCTCGGTGTGACCTACGACAACGGCGCCTACGAAACGGTGATGCAGCGGGCGCTGGACCTTGCCGACTGGAACGGTTTCGAGGAACGTCGCGTCGAGGCGCGGGCGCGGGGGCGGTGCCGCGGCATCGGGTTCGGCAACTATATCGAAGGCACCAGCGGCGTGCCGCGTGAACGCGCCGAGATCGCCATTGACGGGAGCGCGGAGACGGTCGACGTGATCGTCGGCACCCAGAATACAGGGCAGGGGCATGAGACGGCGTTTGCGCAACTGGTCGGGGCGTTGCTGGGCATCTCGCACGATTCCGTCCGTATCCGGACCGGCGACACCGACTTCGTCACGGCCGGCGGTGGCTCGCATTCCGGCCGCTCGCTTCGCTTCGCTTCGATCGTCTTCCAGCAGGCGTCGGACGCGATCGTCCTGCGGGGGCGGTCTGTGCTTGCGGCTCTGTCAGGGCGACCGCTGGAAGAAATCGCATTCGCCGACGGCCTCTTCCGCGTGACCGGCACGAACCGCGTCGCGACCCTGTTCGAGTTGGCCCGCCATGGCGAGGACGGCGGCCCCCTTCCAGAGGGGCTGCACGGACCTTTCCGCGCGGTCGCCGACGTTGTCACGCCCGGACTCGCCTTTCCCTACGGGGCGGCGGTCTGCGAGATCGAAATCGATCCGGACACCGGGGAATGGGACATACAGAACTATGTTTCCGTCGACGATGTCGGCCGCGCGCTCAACCCGATGATCGTGCACGGTCAGACCCATGGGGGCATCGTGCAGGGCGCGGGCCAGGCGCTGCTCGAATGGTCGCGCTTCGACGACGACACCGGGCAGGCGCTGTCGGCCAGTTTCATGGACTATGCGCTCGCCCGCGCCAGCGACTTTCCGAGTTTCGTCACCGATCTCAGCGAGGTGCCGTCGGTGAACCATCCGATGGGGTTCCGGCCGGGCGGCGAAGGCGGCACCACGCCGGCGCTCGGCGTCACCATCAATGCCGTCGTTGACGCGCTGGCGCATATGGGCGTGCGCCATATCGAGATGCCGGCCACGCCGATGCGCATCTGGCAGGCGATAAAGGACGCGCGGGCGAACCTTAAGCAAGACGGAGGAGCGGACCAGTGACCGACGAGGTGAAGATCGCATACCGGGACGACCACGTCCTCGAGATAGAACTCAACCGTCCCGAACAGGGCAATGCGCTGACGCCGGCGATGGCGGAGGCGATCTCGGCGGCGCTGCGAGCGCTTGATCCCGACACGCGCGTGGTTCTGATCAGGGCCGCGGGCGCCGATTTCTGCACCGGCCGAAGCGCTGCGATGCCGACGGCGGGCACGCGGGTCACCGCGCTCGATCTGCGCCGGCTGATCTCCGATCCTGTGCTCGATTTCTACCAGACGCTCCGGGAGATGCCGGTGCCATTCGTCACCCAGATTCGTGGCCGCGCCAATGGTGTCGGCTGCGCCATTGCGGCTCTCGCCGATGTCGCGTTGGCGGCTGACACGGCGCGTTTCCAGGTGCCTGAGATGAACCACGATATTGCGCCGACTTTGGTGATGAACGCGTTGGCCGACCGCGTCCCGCGCGCCGCGCTCGCGCGGCTGGTGCTGACCCGAGACGCGGTAGAGGCGGCGGAGGCCAAGGCGCTCGGACTGATCGGCGTCGTCGCCGCGGCCGACGCTTTGGAGGCGGAGACCCAGCGGATCGTCGGGCAACTGGCGAAGAACTCGGTCGCCACGGTGCGGGCCGTGAAGGCCTTCCTTACCGCCGCGCCGGAAACATCCTTCGCCGCCCGCAAGGAACTGGCGGCGCTAATCAACAGCGTCGCGACAGCCGAGCGCTTCCGGTAACCTCATCTGGCCCGGCAGTCGGTCGATCAGGCTAGAGCGCGTCTTGTTTAATCCGGGTCATATCCTGCGGCTCTGAAGTAGTTTGCGCATTCGGCTGGTGTGAACTGGTCGAGTAGCGGTCCGACGGCGTCCCATAGGGCCTTGATGGTCCGTTCGGCCTTGGCGCGCAGCAGGGCCTTGAGCTTGGCGAAGGCGTTCTCGATGGG